>Ga0207718_101413_pt1 | contig 12252 bp, 9 predicted proteins | sample A23M2SouthBayCA_FD_187749 | JGI IMG/M metagenome (GOLD analysis project Ga0207718, IMG submission 187749) | Aerobic enrichment media microbial communities from Eden Landing Ponds, California, USA - A23 M2 (SPAdes) | ecosystem: Environmental > Aquatic > Marine > Unclassified | place: Emeryville, CA... | reverse complement strand
ATGTCGAGGGGCTCTTCGCGACGTGTCACTCGGAGCTGTCCGAACTCTTGGATCAGCTTCCAGCCGTCATTCGGCGCCTGAACGGGATCATCGACCGGGCCGAGCAAGAGACCGAGGTCAGAACGGAGTTCCTGACGGAGGAGATAGATGCCGTCAACGAGCATCCACTCTGGGCGACGGTTTTCGACACGCTGTTCTTCGACCCCACCCTCATCCTTGAGCTCGACTACCGTGCCGGACGGAACGTTACGGTCCCACGCCACAACTTCGCTCGGCAGATCAAGTCGAGCCTGAGTCTCGCAAATCCGGCAATCTGGCAGTACCTCTACGATGGTTCGTACGTCGTACCTGAGGCGGCCGTCAAGCTAGAGAATCTACGGGTGGACTATGGAGAGGGGGAGCAGGAGGTTCCCGCAAGTTCGAACGGGCCTCAAGCCCTGTTGCTCTACATTCTGGTACAGCAGGTGGTGTCGAATCCGAACTTCTTAGATGGGTTGCAGAATCACCCCCGGTTTTCGACAAAGGATCTCGAGTCTCTCGCGGAGTTCGCCGTCCAAGCGGACGATGTAATCGTCGAGTACGGCCTTGTCGGCAGCGTCCAGTGGAGCATAACCCTGAAAGATGCCTATACTGATGTGAAGGATCTCCTGTAAGCCCGCTCTGACGAACCCAGATTATTGAGAGCCATACCTCTCTGTTAATCTAGTCTTCATTTATGCTATCGACAGGGTAGGGGAAGATGGCGTACGTCGCTCATATCTATTCTCATACTGTCATTGCATATGAGTGCGGATTTGGCCATATGACCGACTTCGAGAAGTACAGGGAGGGGGTGGCCGCCGATATTGAGGAAACGGTCACGATGGCCAACTGCCAGCATGTGATCTTTGCCGGCATCGGACTCTCCATCCGGTACTTCGGTGCTCCGAGCTGGGATGGGTTGCTTGAGACGCTCGTGGAGGACTGCGATAAAAAATCTCGCACCACCCCAGCGGTGATGCTTATTCAGCCAACCCCTTCCGATCTCTATCTTGGGGGCTGACCTATTGCACGAGTTTCATCCGGAGCTGCCATCTGTAGCAGAGGATCGAACGATGTCCCCGAGCGACTGGACCAACTGGACACCGTTCTCGTAGTCAGTGGTAACTCGATAGCCATCTTCGTCCTGCTCTACGACGCCTATACTCGGATGAGTAAGCAACTGCAGGGCAGATCGAACTTCCTCGATGGTGGGGATGTCGTCTGCATTTTCCATTCCCACAACGATCCACCGAACATCCTCGGCTGTCTCGACGGAACCGTCGGCGCGTTCAAGTGCGCGAATGACTGCGAGGAGCGTTTCTCCAGCAGCGATACGCTCTTGGATGGATTCATCGAGGATATCGAGTCTGTCGTCTTGGAAGGCTCCAGATCGCGTTAAGAGAGACATCGTCTCCTCAGGCAGGACTGCATACTGTTCCCGCCGGTCAAGGAGTTCAACGAGGTCGTCAACGGCGATGGTGGTCAGCTCTGTCGTTTCGGCGTTATCGATGACTTTCGGGGCAAACCCTGGAGCCACCACAATGGCGTGATCGGCCCCTCGCTGGCGGCGGTGCTTGTCGATATTGGTGACCTCTAGTGAATTAACTCGGCCTTTGCTACGGGCTTTCACTTCGACGACGACGTGTTTCGGAGTGCGGATTTCGACGTCGGTGTCGCCACCCCCCTCGATCCAGTCTGCGGTACAGCCGAGTCGAGAGAACGCTTTCGCGACAAGCTGTTCGAACTCTTGGTGAGCGTCGCCGTCCGTACTGGCGTTTTGAACTTGGTCGGCGAGTGCTGGAGTTGGGCTGTCATCTTCGTCGTCGACAGGATGGACGCGCTCACCGGCATCGGTGAGTTCGGCGATGGCAGTTTCGACCGACTCCTCGCCGGCAAGCTGATCAAGGCGTTTGTCAGCGACTCGAGTGAAGCCCTGGGGGCGATAGGTCTCGTCGTAGTTGACGAGTGCGTTGAATCCCTCGATATCGACATCGATCTCCTCGATATCGGTCAAGAAGGTCATATACTCCCAGGGACTCTCATCGTCCCAGCGGCCGTGATCAACGTACTCCTTCCAGAGATACTCGGCAAGGTCAGGGTCGTGTCGCAACTGAAGGACGTGACCCCTCGCGACGAACCCGCCATCGTGGTACACGAGCGCGATATCGTTGCGCTCGACGTTCTGCCACGTGCCGTCTACTGAAGTACCCCAGACATGAACGCGGTCGGCGTCCGATGTCGTCTGAAACAACTCGAGGTCTTCTTCATCGAGGTAGTGTTCGATGTCGTCGATTGGGTGGCCGTCTCGAACGAACTGTTGGTAGTCTCGGAAGGCATCGTCGCGACCAGCGGGAAGAATCACAATTCCAGTCATAATTTAATCGTTTGCACGAGTGCGATTTTCGGCGAACTCCCGTGACCACTGATTGAGGGATTTCACGGTATCGGCTCGTTCACTAACCAAGCCATCCTCCGTGAGGTAGACGAGAACAGCTCCTGGATCGTCTTCTTTGGACCATCCGGTGACAATCCACGGTTCCTCAGCAGTGTGGACAATTTCACCGTTATCATCTATATTTCGGGCAGATTGCGTGAGATTCAGCCGATCCGACGTTTCGACTAGTGTCGCTGTTAACCAGTTGAACAACGGGCTCCCCGGCGCGAGGAATCTGAGTGAGGTGTACTCGTCAGCAGTTTCAGGGTCGAAGGTTACACCGATCCCCTCGTACTGATTTGCGATACTCGCTGCAAGGGAATCCTCACTCTCTTCCGTTGTGATGGGGATGTCTCCTGAATGCTGGAGGCAGTAAATGGATTCTGCATCCTCTGGTTCACTGAGATCAAACTCGGTGTCTATCTGTGACAGTACATCGAAGGTGATTCCTGCCTCACTGAGGGTTTCATTCCCCAAGAAGACCTCTTTGATCGCTTCTACGGTGAAAACGGGGTCTCGATTTTCGTCCGGATTTCCGACCTTCCCAAGGTCGGGGTGGGAGTAGGTTTCCCAAGCGTCTAAGCGGGCTTCTTGAATGACCTGTTCACGCAAGGGACGGTCACTGTCGATATCTGCCAGCGAATCTTTGAGTTCGACCGGGTCGTCTTCACCTTGCTGTTCCTCGATATCTTGTTCGATGTCCTGCTCGAGCTCTTCGTATTCCTCGCTGTCCGCTTTCACCCCTTCGACCATCGTTGCCTCCCGAATCTTCGACCCGACACTGGACAGAATCGGCTGCATATCGCCAACGACGTACTCGAACAGACCGATGCGGTCGTCCAGTCGATCATAGATATCTGACTCGACGGTGTCCTCGTAGCTGTAGTTGAGGATATAAACTTCATCGTATTCCTGACCGATGCGGTCGATACGACCAATTCGCTGTTCCACTCGCATCGGATTCCACGGGAGGTCATAGTTGATCATCGCACCGCATTCCTGCAGGTTCAACCCCTCACTCGCCGAGTCGGTACACACCATAATATCGACTTCTCCGTCGTTATCGGAGAATTCTCGCTTAACACGCTCCTTCCCCACGTTCCGCCAAGTGTCCGCCTCTTCGTCGTACATCTCGCCGCCATCACCAGAGTAACAGGCGATGTTCTCGCCGTACTTCCATCGGAGCTGCTGGCGGACGAAGTGCATCGTGTCTTTGTACTGCGTGAAAACGATGATTCGACTCCGACCTTTCCGGTCGAGCATGTCGAGGTCCTCATACAGCTGATCCATTTTCGGGTCGCCGTCGACCTGCTTGACCTCCTGAATGAATGATTCCAATTCCCCAATCTCTTCCTTGAGGAGATTGATCCCCTCGTCTGTGAGGCTCGGTGCCAGTTCCGTCAAATCGACGTTCAGCACGTCTTCGCCGGCGTCTTCCATCTCGGCGACCTCTTCTTCGTCGAAGTCACTCAACGCATCCAGCACTGCCTGACGGTCCTCATCCTGGTCCTCTCGGATGCGCTTCCGACGTTCGAGCACTTTCTGCTGTTTCTTGAGTTTCTCCAGACGCGAGGAGAGGCTCTGGGAAATCGCGTAGACACTGCTAGTAAGCCGCTGACGATACGTAGTCATCACGAACCCGATGGCGCGGGTTTCCATCTCAGTCGACTGTTGAGCCTTCTTGTAGAAGGTCCGAGTGTACTCGTCGATTCGATCATACACTCGGCGGGTCTGCTCGTCGAGTTCGATCCGCCGTCGCTCGGGTTTTCTGGTTGGAACCCTAGCTTCGAGAAGCCCTGCTTTGCGATATTTTCTGAGTGTATCCCGGGTATTCCTGTGGATGCATGCATCGACCGGCGTTGCCCAGGAGAACACGTCTTGGAGCACGTTCCACCCGTCCTCGCTGAGTTCGTCTAGTGCATCAAGCCGATCACTCCGTGAGGAGATAATCATCTCCTCGTTCAGCACCGATTCTGGATACAGCAACCGCTTGAGTTTCGTGTCCTCGTCAGCTCCGAACGGATCGATTTGTTCGTCGATAGTTGCGTCGACTTTCCGACGGTAGTCATCGTACTGTCCTCCATATCCCCGTGCCAGATTACAGGCTGCGAGGAGTCGCTGCTTCGCAACACCACGGCCTTGATCCTCCACCCCGAGTTCGTCGACAAGTCCCTCAAGGACGACGTCTGCGTATTCAATCGAGGAATCGAAGCGGTCCTGAAACGTTCCATCGAGTGTTGCTTGCGACGGCTCACCTGAGGTCGAGCGAGACGACAGGTTTGCCCCGCCTTCGAGAACGCTTGAAAGCGCTTGCCGGGTCTCGTAAAACTCGACAAATCGGTCTCGGTTGTCCCACGCCTCCGGTATATCGAGTAGCGTCAGGAGGTCGTAGAGTTCGCGGTGGTGGAGCTGCATCGGCGTCGCGGTGAGCAGGTAATAGCAGTGGGTGTGATCATGGAGCCGCTCAAGGAAGTTGTAGAAGTTGCTCCCACGACGAGCGTTGTGCGACTCGTCGACGACGACTGCGTCCCAGACACCTTCTCTCCCGTCTGTGCTGCGCCCTCGACAGCTTGCTGGGATGTCGTTCCGCGTTCGGACAGTCCCTTGATCTGCAGGAGCGACTTGATCCCATCGGCCCGTGAGCCGGGCCGTGTGCCAGGACATGATGATGACGGTCGGCCCGGGAGCGTCCTTTTGAGTGTGTGCGAACCGCCACAGCGGACTGTTCGTCCACGCCTCGTCTCGTCGATCTGCGTCGATATCTAGATCGCTAGCGCCGGGGATCGAATGCTCTTCTCCGAACGCGTCGATGAAGACGTACTCGTAGTCACTTCCGCGGTCGTACCGGTAGGCGTTGATGTTGAACTTCTCCCAGAGCTCTTCTTGCCACTGGACGGCGAGGCTGGCGGGTGTAAGGACGAGTGAGTTCTCAAGTTCGCCGGTCAGACCGAGTCTGGAGAGTGTCAGACCGACCTCGATGGTTTTCCCGAGACCGACCTCGTCGCAGAGGAGGTAGGAGTTGGGATACGTATTGACCGCCGTATCGGAGACGACCCGCTGGTGGGGCCACGGATCGATCGTGCTCGCTTCCTCGGCGAGTTGGAGGCCGCCAGGGGCTTGTGCCCCGTCGGCCAGGATTCGCCCCTTGTCGCCATCGGTCGGGGCCTCTGGTTCGCGGATTTTCTCGACGATTTGGGAGACCTCGACGTCGTTGTCTGGGGCCTTCCAGTCGATGAGTTCCTCTTTCAGGGCCTCCGGAAGGTCGTAGACGTCGACGTAGGCGTGCTCGTCTTGCCACAGCTGTTTGAACGACTCTCGGTCGCCTTCGACGTAGGGGGCTTGGCCATCGTCCCACGAGCGGTGGACTTTGAACCGTTCGTAGTTCCGTGTCCAGCCGCCGGCCGTCTCGTTAATGCTCCCCTCGAATGAGATCCAGTCCCCCTCTTCATCTCGGAAAATGCCTACTTTGGGGTGGAAGATACCCCACTCCCCACGGCTGGGGACCGCGATCTTGAGCTCGAGTCGATCTTCCCGTAGGAGCCAGGCGAGAAGCTGGAGCTGCTGATCGAGCGTTTCGTCATCCAAGTCCGTCAGGTTATCGTCGAGATCATCGGCGAGTGCTTCCAGCACAGGTCGATCCTTCGGCTGAAGCTGTGCGCCGACGATGAGTCGCATTCGCCCGTCGTTTTCGATGAGTGCCTCGATTCCGTTCGCAGCAGCAGCGAGAGAACCGCTATCGAAGTAGCCTGCGATCCGGTCGTACTGGGTACTTCGTTCGAGCGCCGGAACGTAGAACTCTTTGATTAGATGGGATGCGTCGTTGCTGGGCTGGCTTTCGTAGATAGACTGCCAGTCGTAGTTCTGTAGAGATTGAGTCATTTTGTCTTCACCATAGCGCGCAATACTTTATAAACCCCTGTTGAAACGTATCTCTTGACCTCATTGACTATCAGTTACTCTTTCCTATGGGCACTCTCCTCCTGTTATATCAAAGCCTATCCTCTCTTCTACAGAACAGGCAGATATGCAGGATTGGCAGGTATATAAACAAGAAGCTGAACCAGTTGCGGAATTAATGAAACTCATTAATGATGGATACAGAGTAGCGTACGAATTTGATAAAGACGATTATCGAGAGGGAAATCCGTTTATTGAAGAAGGAAAAGGTGCCCCGCGTGAGAAATGGGGGATTGATCTTTCCAAAATAGCTCCGAATACAACCGGTGGACATCTTCATTGGGGAAATAAGATTGAGCAGCTTCGAGAGCATATTTTATATTTCGTGGTCTCTCAGGCGGTTGAAAATCAAAAAGAACTCCAGACATTCTTCCGTGATCGAGAGGAAGACCTCCAAGACCACTACCGAAATGCCTATAGAAATTTAACTAACGCATGGCGTGATGAATACGCCCTAGCTTCACCAATTGGTGCATCATCTGAGGAACGGACTAATGTAGCAGAGTGGAAAATAATTCAGGCGTATTATTGTGTGTATAAAGCAACCAGTGCTCTACTACGTTGTAAATACTCAAATATTAGAACATCTCGAGGTGGTTCTCACACTAGTATGTGGGAGTTTCACAGAATAAATTCGATGGATACCTTAGAATCTAAGCTATACGCGTTTCCATTTCTGTATTTTCCTAACGATGATAATCCACGGAGTAATGATTATTTTAATTGGATCGTTCCCTATCCAATTAATGAAGAGTTTGAAATAGATCAGGCTAATACCCAGGACAAATATGTAGAAAATTCTCTCTCAAACATCTATGAAAAGGCAAAACAAATTCCTTACTTTGAGAATAAGAATATGATTACATTTTATGATTTGCTACAGTGGCTTAGGGAATGGGCTCAATATCAACGGGGTGGGATTTTCAGCAGACTCTATGGAACAACTCACATTAAAGCGATAGACGACGCATTAAGATTAGTTGCATATACCGGAATCGCTATCGCGGAAGTTGCATTCATTTGCTCATTTGGTCTTCACAAATTTTACTATATATATAAACAATACAGGGAGAGTTGTGAGGCGGGAAATGTATTGGACAGTCAATACTTCGTTAGTAATAGATATGATGTATATTCTAACGCACTCTCAGACTTCACATAAACCCTGATGGACATGCTCTATGATGCCGACGTTTATTCCTACTACAGCGATTCCAACCGGAAAACGAGCTTGGATACCTGCTCTACGCGTACGAACTCTCACTAGAACGCGAACGGGAGAAGATCCCCTTCGAGGTGCAGAAGGTCGCCGACAACGAGGACGACCGTTTCACGACCGAGCACGTCTGGCCACAGACCGTTTCAGACGAGTTCCCCGAGCACCTCCACGAGACCATCAACGAGAACAGCGACCGGCTGGGCAATTTGGCGCTGATGACTATCGAGGATAACGCCGGGAATCAGAACGACCCCTTCGGGAAGAAGAAAGCTGCCTTCGATGAGTCCAAGTTCCGGATGCTCAACGAGATCTTCGAGAACAAGGAGTGGAACGAAGCAACGATTGACGAACGGGAGAGACGAATCTTAAACGTGATTCAGGAACGATGGCCGGATGAGGTCGCACGCCGGAAAGAGGAATCCCCCCTTTCAGCGTTGGGGGAAGACTAGCGAATTAGAAATCTTTCAGACGACCCTGGTGTTCTTGCTCTTCATCTTCCCTGCTGAAGATATCCGCGTCTAGATCAAGATCAAGTAGATCCCCTGTTTCTCCAGCGGCTATATCTCTTGCAATTTCCCAATCCTGATGATCATGGGGAAGAACCCGAAGTAATGCTTCTAAAGTGGCTTTGAATGTAGGGTCAGAACCGCAGTTGCGGTCATTCATCCAGTTCCATGCTCCAGTAGCTCCCTTCGCATTGTAGATATGCATGGCAGCGTGAACTTTGTCAAGTCCTGTAGCGAACGAGAGTGCATCTGGATCAACAGGTTTCCTACTAGACCGATTGTCTTGGCTTTTGGTCACGTCCTGGACTCTATCTTCGTGAGGCCGGAGGAGGATATCCCCGCTTTTCCGCCGCCACATTCGATGGGTTGTTTTCAATGAGTCTACGTCTTCCCCTAATCCAATTGCCAAACGACGGCCTTCATCGTAGGGGAAACGCTTCGCCTCGAACATCAACCAAGCAAATATGTACCACTCAGTCTTCGAGTCAGTCTCACTAACTCCAGAATTCAAGTATTTCTGGATAAAGTAATCCCGAACAGATTCGCGGGCGATATCTAACGCCTCCTCAGGAGGAACTTCTTCGCCAGTACTACTCACAACGGGGTAGTTCTGAGTGTATACCTCTAGTGTAGGCCCATATGAGGCGAGAATCATATCGACATTAGTCATCTCCATGTCGCTCTCATCAAGAGACCGAACCTTTTCTCTTGCAACTTCGCGAGTTTGCTGTTCTATTTCTTCCCAGAGTACAGGCTCCCGATCATCCGCCCCGATCTGCTTCTCACTAGTTAGCAGGATTGTACTCTCGGCAGAATTCTTTGCCATTTGCTGTACCCTATTGGGGTCTTCTGAGTTGATCGGGTGCGTGGCAGTAATGACAAACCCTGCTCTTATTAGTGCCTTAGTTAGGGTATCCCAAGCAGCGGTTTCCTTATGCGTGAACATCATTGTAAAGACTCCATCGTCCCCAAGAACCCGATGGAGTTCTTCGAATATCCCGGCCATTTTATCCTCATAGTGCCGGTCAGCCATCTCCTTCTTTGAGGTTTCATCTGTGGCAACGTCCTCGTACAGTGATGGATTCGCCACCGCTTCTTCTTGCTTTTCAGTTTGCTCATCTGTGAAGAACTCTGGGTAGACATCCCCCAGATATTCCTTCATCCAAACGTAAAAGAAATCAGATAACTCGGCATACATTACATTCTGATAATATGGCGGGTCCAGGACAATTGCCTCAATGCTTTCATCCTCTATGTCAAGATCACCGGCATCACCCTGTAGAACTGAAGTAGACGCGTTGCTCGAACCAGAGATCTCATATAAGTCATTATACGCGGAAAGAACATTCCCGAGGACCCACTCATATCCATGTCCATCTACGATCAAATTGTTCTCTGGGAAGGACCATGAAAATGCGAAATCAGACCCAGCAAAGGCATGGCCGAGTATAGCTCTGTTTGGATGCCACTTACACAGCCTGCAATTGTAATCCAAGGCCTTGTCAGCTGCAAATGAAAGGAATGTAAGAATTGCTTCGGCTTGTTCCTCTGGGTATTCTTCGTAGACCTCCTCAGATACCTCTTGGAACTTGCTCAGGTAGGTATGATGAACTAATAACTGACGTGGAGAATATAGATCTCTCCACTCATTCATCCCGTTCCGATGTAATTCTCGTGTCTTCTCCCCCTCGGGGATCTCCTCCGTTAAGAATGTAGATATTTCTGGATCGCTATTTGCTTGATCCCGGGCTTTATTGAACGCTTCTTTGTCCTCTTTCGTCGGTGCCCTGAACCCTCGCTCTCCCTTTTTCGATTTTGACGTCGTTTCATTATAGATGGCATATAATTGATAGCCAAGACCATTCTCTCTAGCTTGCTCCTTCACCTCTTCACTTTCTGCAACGACGTTACATCGAGGACAGGTAGCTTTCCCATATGAGATGGTCCCAGTTGTGGGGTTAAATTCGTCTTTTGAGATGTCATTTGGTAGTTCGACTACCTCAAATTCGGCTCTATCTGCCCCTTCGTCGATTACTGGCATAGCGGCTATTCCCTCACTACCAGAATCTTTGTCCAACCACCAGTTGTTGGTGAGTGGAATAGTTAGCCCACAATCCGGACAAGTCATTGTATGAGCCCACAGATATGCGACTGGCTTTTCACCAGGTGGTGACGGGAATAAATCACCTATCTCTTCGCGTACCCTTGAATTGATTTCGTCGCCCCACTTTTTGATATCATCTGATAGGTCCTTTTCAAGACGCGGATGCTCCAAGACCCCTTTTAGTATAACCGAAGCAACGGGATTTAGCTCGTTAGCTATTGTTGGGAAGTTATATCGGACACTTTCAAACGGAATTGACCCTCCACCTGCAGTTGCATCCAGAATGGTAGGTAGATCCCCTCCCCAGGTTTTCTTAGCTTCATTATGAATTTCGGATATTACGTCTTCATCGGGTGTCTTCCTCCAAATCTTCCGATATCCAAAGTGCTCATACTCTGCCCCATCTCGATCATCTAGTGTTTTTCTCTTGTTCCGAATATGTTCTGAGATGCTCACACCCTCTGAAATGTTGTTTGGGTCCATACCCATCCAACGAAGAAGGGTGTCATCAGACACGGAATCACTAGTGACTGTCGACAATATGGCAAGACGGGATACCGGTGTTGGCCGTCGCGCAAACCAAACATGAAGATAGCGGTGAGGGGGCATATGTGTGAAATCTTTATTTTCACGCTCAGTCTCAATCCCCACCGATCTTAGTGGAATCTGATCTTGAATTTTGAGATTGGGCCTGCTCTTCGACTTTTTGTCTCCGGTATTTTGATTTGACATTGTTGTTTTATTAATTGACGGTCAGCAGCTTTCTGAGAGCCTTCGCTCCACCTGGTGTATTTGGCGAACGACACTTAGCGTGCCAATAGTAGCACTCTTCTAGACCCATCCGAGCTACCCCTCGGCTGAGTGCCCGCATTCGATCTACTCTCTGTAACGGTTTCATTCCAATAAACCCGAGTGAGAGCCGAACTCCTGCCTCTTCAGGCAGTAGGACGGTCGATGATCCGGTCCCCGTAATTAACGAGGAGTCGATATCGGCATCTCTGAGAGCTTCGTCGATGAGTTGAAGGAGACACCGGAGGCGGGAACCGGAGAGCCGCCGTACTTTCATAGCGACCCATCCATCCCATGTCCAATCCTCTGCACCCTCTACGTTTTCACCAATGACTTCTTGGAAGGGGTGCGTTTTCGACGACTGTTGCCGGCGCCGTTCCAGCCGACGCTGGCGTGCGTCAGCTTGCTCAGTCGGAAGCAGCTCGTAGAGCGTGATCGTTGCTTCGTTCCCTGTCTCGTCGCGGACGAGGGCGAACGTGGGACGTCCACCGTAGACGCTGCTTCCAAGGGCGAAGGTCTCTGCCCGTTCCTCGTCTCGTTGGATGCTCATGAGTCGTCACCTTCGATGTTCGTCGGTCCGCCGGCCTGCGCTCTGACGGTGATGTTCGTCCCGTCGAGTTCGTCACCAAGCTGGGCAAGCACGTCGTCTTCGTCGCCGTCGATGGCCTCCGGTTCGTCCATCTGGAACTTAAAGCTCAGCTTGATCTTCTGATTACCACCTGCCCGGTCGCTAAAGCCTTCGGGACTCTGATTCAGCGTGGTGAAGGCATCAAGCGGCCCGGTGAAGTTGGCGTTGAAGGTTGCCTCACCGTTGCCCATCTCCGCACGGCTCTTGTAGTCGAGATCCACAGTGATGGACTCACTCCGGGACTTCACGGGCGACCGTTGCGCGACGAAGGACCCGTGCTTGAACGGCTGATCGCCTTCGATCTGGACGATGAGTGAGTCGATTCCCGGCGTCGCATCACTACCGGCTTGGGAGACGGCGTGCCCCCGGATTTCGCTGAAAGCCCGCTTCGCGCTCATCGACCCGGTGGATTTGTTCCACGTCCCACCGGGACCCGTTTTGCAGTCCTCGCAGAGGACGGGCTCGTCTGCTTTCGTCTTGCCTTCGACCTCTTCTCCGCAGTCGTCACACTCGGCGGGTTTGTTCCGACATTCCTCACAGAGCTTGTGGGTGCTCTGGGGTGGGAGGTCCTTACCGCAGTTCGCACATTCCGTC
>Ga0207718_101409_pt1 | contig 12262 bp, 10 predicted proteins | sample A23M2SouthBayCA_FD_187749 | JGI IMG/M metagenome (GOLD analysis project Ga0207718, IMG submission 187749) | Aerobic enrichment media microbial communities from Eden Landing Ponds, California, USA - A23 M2 (SPAdes) | ecosystem: Environmental > Aquatic > Marine > Unclassified | place: Emeryville... | reverse complement strand
TCTGCTATCTCGCCGTCGAGGGCGAGCCGGTCGACCCCGCGACCCTGGAGACGGTCGCCTCCGTCCAGCGGGCGACGCTGGTCGCGGAGCGCGACGGGGGGACGCTGCTGGAGGCGCTCGTCGACGCGCCGACCGTCGCCGCCAGCCTCGCCGACCACGGCGCCACGATCCGGGCGCTCGCGGGCGAGGCGTCGGGCGTCGAGGCGACCGTCGGACTCTCCCCGGGCGTCGACCTCCGGCGGTACGTCGAGTCCCTCCGCGAGCCGTATCCGGGGACGGAACTGCTGGCGAAGCGGACCCACGAGCGCCCGGTCGAGTCCAGGCGCGCCTTCGACGCGAGGCTGGAGGACGAACTCACCGACCGCCAGGTCGAAGCGCTACGAACCGCCTACCACTCGGGCTACTTCGCCTGGCCGCGCGACCGCGACGCGAGCGAGGTCGCCGCCTCCCTCGGCATCACGCAGCCCACGCTGGCGCGCCACCTGCGGGTCGGCGAGCGGAAGGTGCTCGCCGCGCTGTTCGACGACTGACCCCTCGCGCCCGCCCCTCGCCTCCGGGTTTCCCCGGCCCCCCTTGCTCGTTTCCTCCTCAACTGCATCCTCGTTGCTCGCTTCCACTCGCCCCGCCACCGGGTTCGGAACCCGCCGTTTGCGAGGGGCTCCGTCGACGTCACTGCCCCGGTAGGTTCCTCCTCGATGCGGTCGGTTCCTCCTCGGTACAGTCTGCCCGCCGCCGGCGCCGCCGGTTCGTCCCCACGGCCGTCGCGGGCGGACCCCCTCACGATGAGTATAGTACCCGCTCGATTGACATGCTATGTGGATAGCTACAATTCCCTTGGCCGTACCGTCCGCTTGGTGACCTATGGGTCAGGACGGAAGCGCCAGACACCCGCCATGTGCAGACGAGTTGACGAGCGACCTCGTGACCGCCGTCGCCGACGCCAGGGGCGTCGATCCACTCGACCTGGATCAGCGACTCAACGAGGCCGTCGATCCCGACGCACTGTGGCACCTGTTCGCCCCGCGCCAGAACGGCGCGTCGCGCACCGGCGGCCAGGTCCAGTTCTCGCTGGCCGACTGCGAGGTGACCGTCTACGGCGACCGCAGCTTCGAGGTCGAACCGCCGGCCACCTCGAACGCGGCGGCCGACTAGCGGGAGCCTCCCCGCGATTCGGGACGGCGCCCGCCGAGCGTCACTCCGCCCGCCCATCACCCGCGACCGATCGACCGGCACGCGAACGCCACGCCGGCGGCCCGGACCAGGCACGCGAACACCGACGGCCCCACCCGGCACGAACGCCCCCACCCGGCACGAACGCCCCCACCCGGCACGAACGCCCACACCTGCGATCCACCCGGTCCCCGCTGCCGCGACCCACACGCGGTAGCGCCCTTCGACCTCGGCCCGGTTCTCCGGTGCGCTCTCCCGTCCCACTCGACTCTCGTCTCCCTCGACTCCCGTCGCCGGACATCCGTCGATCCACACCTTCATGTGCGAGTGCGAGAAAGACACGGCAGATGACACGAGTCGGCTCCGCGACCGACGTGCTCCTCTCCGGGGTGTCGCTCCTCTGGGTCGTCGCAGTCCTCACCTACGGCGTGGGGGACCTGCTGACGACGGGGGCGGGGCTGCGAACCGCCGGGATCGCCGAGGCCGGGCCGGTCGTGGCGTCCCTCCTGAACTGGGCGGGGATCGTCCCATTGATCGTCCTGAAGCTCGCGGTGTTCGGCTTCGGCTACGGGCTGTGGCGGCTCGTCCCCGGTCCCCACGACGTCGGCGTCCCCCTCGGCCTCGCGTCCGTCGGCGTGGTCGTCACCGCCTGGAACCTGCTCGTGCTGTCCGGGAACACGGGGTTCGTCGTCGCGGGGTAGGCCGTGCGCGCTCGCACACGCTCGCCGACGCTCGATCCCCCGTCGACGCATCTACCGTTACCGCTCACAGTCAGCTCTCGACGACACTCAGAAAGAAAACAATAAATAGCGGTCTGTCACCCTTTCGCACAGCGTACCATGTCAGCGGACTCAACAGGCGACGGTAGTTCGACGGGCGACTCGTGGTTCGCGGAGTACTTCGGGTTCGCCGAGCACGGCACGAACCTCCGGCGGGAGGTCATCGCCGGGATCACGACCTTCCTGACGATGAGCTACATCGTGGTGGTCAACCCCGCGATCATGACGGGGATCCCCGGGGAGGACGGCAAACCCGGGATCATGATCACGAACGCCAGCGGCGAGTTGCTGTACACCCCCGACGAGGTCAGGCAGATGCTCGCGGTCGTCACGATACTGGCCGCGGCGGTGGCGATACTGATCATGGCCTTCTACGCGAACCGGCCGTTCGGGCAGGCGCCGGGCCTCGGGCTCAACGCCTTCTTCGCGTTCACGGTCATCGGCGCGCTCGGCATCTCGTGGCAGACCGCACTCGCCGCGGTGGTCACCGAAGGGGTGATCTTCATCATCCTGACCGCCGTCGGCGCCCGGGAGTACATCATCAGACTGTTCCCCGAACCGGTGAAGTTCGGCGTCGGCACGGGGATCGGGCTGTTCCTGGCGATCATCGGCCTAGAGGAGATGCGAATCGTCGTCGACGATCCCGCGACGCTCGTCACGCTCGGCGCCGTCGCGGGCGACCCGGTGGCGATCCTGTCGGTCGTCGGGCTCTTTCTGACGTTCGTGCTGTACGCCGCGGGCGTCCGCGGGTCGATCCTCATCGGCATCCTCGCGACGACCGTCATCGGGTGGCTCGCCACCTTCGCCAACCTCGTTCCGGCGGGCGTGCTGGCTCCCGAGGCACTCCCCGCCCCCCAGTACGACATCACGCCGTTGGCCGGCGCGTTCGTCCAGGGGTTCCAGAACGTCGAGGGGCTGACGTTCGCCCTGATCGTGTTCACGTTCTTCTTCGTCGACTTCTTCGACACCGCGGGGACGCTGACCGGCGTCGGCCAGGCCGGTGGCTTCCTCGACGAGGACGGCAACCTGCCCGAGATCGACAAGCCGCTGATGGCCGACGCGGTCGGCACCACCATCGGGGGCATGCTCGGCACCTCGACGGTGACGACGTACATCGAGTCCGCGACCGGCATCGAGGAGGGCGGCCGCACGGGCATGACCGCGCTCGTGGTCGCCCTGCTGTTCCTGGCGTCGCTGGTGATCGTCCCGCTCGCCGCGGCGATCCCGCTGTACGCCTCCCACATCGCGCTCGTCGTCGTCGCCTTGATCATGCTGCAGAACGTCACCGCGATCGACTGGTCCGACGTTACCTACGCCATCCCGGCCGGCATGACGATCATCGTGATGCCGCTCTCCTTCTCCATCGCCTACGGCATCGCGGCGGGGATCGTCTCCTACCCCATCGTCAAACTCGGGGCCGGCGAGGTCCGCGACGTCTCCGCCGGGCAGTGGCTGCTCGCGCTCGCGTTCGTGGTCTACTTCGTCGTCCGCACCGGCGGGCTGCTCCAGGCGACCGTCTGATCGCGGCGTGTCACCCCCTGCATCCGCCCGCGGCGCCTCGCGTCGCCGGCCCGGCGGGGGACGTTTATCAGTGCGCGGCCGGAACGACTCACCGAATGAGTTCGCGGTCCCCTCCGTTCGTCGCGCGCTCCCCGACGGCCCACCGGCGGTCGGCGGGTCGGCGGGCGACGGGCGACGGCGGCGACGCCCACGGTGCCGTTGACGGTGTCGATGCCCACGGCGCGGCCGACGACGGCGCGGAACGCGACACCGCCGTGGCCGACGACCCGCCGGTCGACCGCGTCGAGACGGGGCCCGCCGACGCCGACGAGGCGGGCCGCGGCGCGCCGACGCCCGAGGGTGCGCCGGTCGTCGCTCGGGACGCGGTGCCCGCGGCGCATCCGACGGAGACCGTCGGGGCGGTCGTCCTCGCGGCCGGCACGGGGTCGCGGTTCGACGACGGCAACAAACTTCTCCAGCCCGTCGACAGGGTCCCGATCGTGCGGCGGGCGGTCGAGACGGTCGTCCGGAGCGCCGTCGACGAGGTCGTCGTCGTCGTGGGCCACGAGGCGCCGGCGGTTCGCGCCGCGCTGGCCGACGCGCCGGTCGACGTGGTGGAGAACCCCGACTACCGGGAGGGACAGAGCACCTCGCTCCGCCGCGGCGTCGCGGCCGCGCGGGACCGGGACTGGTCGGCGGCGGTGTTCGCCCTGGGCGACATGCCGTTCGTCCGCCCGGCCAGCGTCGACCTGTTGCTCCGCGCTTACGCCGACGGGGCGGGTTCGGTGCTCGTCGCCGCCTACCGGGGTCGGCGCGGCAACCCCGTACTGTTCGATGCGCGCCACTTCGACGCCCTCTCGCGGGTCACCGGGGACGCCGGCGGGCGGGCGGTGCTGGCGGCGGCGGACGACCTCGCGCTGGTCGAGACGGACGATCCCGGCGTCACTCGCGACGTCGACACCGTCGCCGACTACGAATCCTACGTCGGGTGAGACGCTGGCCGGTGCGCCCGCGCTGTCGGCCGGCGTCCCAGCGCGGCCGTGTCTCCGCCACGTCGACGCTCGAAGAACTGCGGACATGGTGGTGTCGGGGCGACGCCGCGCGGGGCCGTTTCCGGGGACGGCGAGTCGACGATCCTCGCGGCCGGCAGGGAACAACAGCGGACACGGTGGTGTGGGCGGGGTGGGGTGCGAGCGCCCCCGTCGCTCCCCCGGCGACCGGCCAGGAACCGCGGACACGGTGGTGTCCGTGACGGGCGGTGCTCCGCTGCGTCGCGGCGAGCGCACGAGTGATAGCGAGCTATGACAGCAAAGACAGCTATGATGATCCCGGTCCAAACGATCTATGATAGCTATGCTCGCGGCGGCCAGGCGGTCGGTTCGTCGTCCGTCACGGGCTCCGTGGCGTCAGACGAGCGTCTGACACGTGAAAATCCGCCGACGCGGCGACCGTCGCCCCGCATGTCTTAGAGCGCATATATTTCATAACTCAATTAAATTTATACTGTCTAAGAAACGAGGGGCGGGCATGACCTACCGACTGGCCGTCTCGAACCAGAAGGGGGGCGTCGGCAAGACGACCGTGGCGATCAACGTCGCGGGCGCGCTCGCCGAGCGCGGACACGACGTGCTGTTCGTCGACCTCGACCCCCAGGGGCACGGCACGGAGGGCCTGGGACTGGAGGACGCGTACGACGCGGCCCCGCCGAGCATGTACGACGTGTTGCTGGACCTGGACGCGCAGTCCCGCGTCGGGGAGCTGGTGGTCGCCCACGAGGAGTTCGACGTCCTCCCGGCGAACATCGACATGTTCAACGCCGAACCGGAGTTGACGACCGCGATGCGGGGGCGCGAGCGCTTCTCGATGGCGCTGGAGGAACTGGACGCGGACTACGACTTCCTCGTGGTGGACTGCCCGCCCTCGCTGGGGAACCTCACCGACAACGCGCTGTTGGCCTGCCGGCACGTCCTGGTCCCCGCCCAGGCAGAGGGGACGAGCATCCGCGCCCTGGAGATTCTCTTCGACCAGATCGACACGCTGGAGGACAGCTACGAGGTCGATATCGAGGACGTCGGCCTCGTGGCCAACCGCGTCGAGGTCGACGGCGAGGCCCGCGAGATGATGGACTGGTTCCGTGACACCTTCGAGGACCGCATCCCCGTCTGGGAGATCCGCAAGCGCGTCGCCCTCAAGCGCGCCTGGAACGAGGGCGTCTCGATCTTCGCCCACGAGGAGTCCTGCGACATGGAGTCGGTCCTCCTCGACGTCGCCGACCACCTCGAGACGCTCGCCGAGCGCCGGGTGGAGGCCGAGGTCCGATGAGCGATCGCACCGACCGCTCGGAGCGGCTCCGTCGCCGGTTCGACCGGGGTGACGGGGACGCCGCGTCGAGCGAGCGAGCGGACTCCGACGCGCCCAGCGCCGGTGGGTCGACCGCGGATGCGTCGGCCGCCGGGAGTTCGGCGTCCGACGGCGACCGCGTCGCCGATCGCGGCTCCGTCAAGGAGCGCCCCTCGACGCTGATGTACCTCCCCGAGTCCATCGACCGGGACCTCGATCTCACCTTCGACGAGGTGAACCTCACGTACAGGCGGGAGTACGACGAGAAACTGGAGAAAAACCGGGACTACTACCCGCTGGTCGCGCTGTACGGCATCGACACCCTGCGCGAGTGGGACGCCGACGAGATCCGCGAGGCGCTCGACCGCCTGCGCGGTGGCGCTGGCGAGTGACGCCCCGGACCGAGTGACGCCCCGGCCAACCCTTTCCGGGCGACGGGAACACCTTTCCCCGACCGACGCCGACCTTCCGCCATGATCGACGAGACTATCGAGGAGATCCGTGGGATGCAGACCCACAGCGAGTCCGTCGTGGCCGTCAAGGCCGCCCGGGCGCTGGCGGATCTCCTCGATCGGGAGTACGCATCGGTCGAGGGGTTCGAACTCGACCTCGAACACAACGCAGGGGCGCTCCGCCGGGCCAACCTCTCGCACGCCCTCCTCCACAACGCGATGAGCGAGGTGGTCGACGGCGTCGTCGGCTCGGCGTCGACCGTCGAGGGGGCGAAGTCGCTCACCGAGGCGACGATCGACCGGGTCGTCGACCGGATCGAGCGCGGGAAGAGCGAGGCGGCCAGGAACCTCTCCGGGACGTTCGACGCCGGCGAGACGCTGATGACTCACGAGAACTCCTCGACGGTCGTCGCCGCGCTGGAGGGCGCGTCGGATCGGCCGCTCTCGGTGTTCGTCACGGAGGCGCGTCCCCGATTCATCGGTCGGATCGCTGCCCGCCACCTCGCAACCGTCGACCACGTGGACGTCACGCTGATCGTCGACGGGGCCGCGGGCCACTTCCTCCGGGAGGTCGACCGGGTCGTCATCGGGATGAACTGCATCGTCGAGGACACCCTGTACAACCGCATCGGCACGTTCCCGCTCGTCGCTGCCGCGAGTGTCCTTGACGTCCCCGTCTGGGTGGTCGGGACCGACTGGAAGGTCGTCGAGGACGGCTTCGCCTTCGAGAACGAACTGCGGTCGCCGACCGAGGTCGTCCAGGAACCCCCGGAGGGGTTCGCCGTCCGGAACCCCGCCTACGACGCGACACCGCTCGATCTCATCGACACGGTCGTCACGGAACGGGGAACCTGGTCGCCCTGATCGGCCTGCGCTCCGCGGCGCTCTTCGCTCCCTTCTTTGTTACGCGCGCGTGCAAGCGTGGCTGATAGTACCGATCGACTCGCCGAACGTCTTCGCGCTGTCCCCTCGTTCACGGCGTCGCTCGCTCTCCGGGGTAGGCCGTCAGGAACGCCAGAGACGGGATCGCTGGTACAGACGGCAAAGGCGGCTCTCCCGTCAAAGACGCCATAGCTGTCGTAACTCCCAGAGGGTTGTGTCTGTTCGTGGCAGGCCGGAGACGCGCTCGTCTCCAGGCGACCGGTGTCATGGTGGTGCTCTCCGTGCCGTCGCAGCCGTCCGAGACTGAACAGCGGCCTATGATCTCATAGAGCACTTTGCCATCATAACTAGTGCGTCCGCTCCGTCGCTGGAAGCTATCGACTTCGACGCAGTCTACTGCCGTCACCCGCGGAGGCAGTGGGGTGCGTTCTCTCCTCGCTGTGACGTCCATCCTGGCTTCGCCCGCACAACCGTCTACACTTGGACAGCCGGAACTGCCAGCACAGACGTCTCTCTCCTCATAGGCGGCTTTGATCTCATAGACGGCTCTGCTCTCACAGAGGTCATCGACAGGAGAGACGTGATCGCCGGCGAAGGCGGTTTCACAATCGACCGCTTGCGTGGCTGTCGACCCTCGTCCGCCACCGGGAACCTGTGGTCCCGCTCAGAACGCGTACCCCTCGTCGTCGGAGCCGTCGAGGGGGTATCGATCCGGGCTCTCCGGCTCGTCGTTCTCCACTCGGGGGAGGGTGTGAGAGTTGATCCCGAGGGTGAGTAGTTCCTCGATCGCCTCCTGCCGAGTGCGGAACGTTCCGTCCTCGACGAGCCGATCGATCTGCACGTCGAGGTAGTCCGTTAGGGAGACGTCTACTTTGGGCATACTCTCACTACTCCACGACCCCCTTTATTACTCTTTGCGTTCGTGCCAAACGAACGGGACGTGGCCGCGGGCGGCACACTGCGGTCGTCCGAGAGCTCACGCCGTCGCCGGCGCGCCACGCTATCTTCGCTCGCAGTTCTCGCTGTGACGGCACAGCGCTCTATGAGCTCTGCGATCTGCACGCACTTCGTCTCTCGGTGAGATAGACCGTCCCTCGTCCCGCATTGCTGTCTCAGGTCTCCATTCTGTCTAAGTAGTCCATGCCGTCTAAGTTCTCTATGTCGTCTAAGACGCCGGGCTCAAGGGTGGGACCCTGTTCGTCGCGTCCATCCGGCTCGTCAGTTCCGTCACCCGAGGATCGGTGCCGGAGATCGATCCTCGAATCTCCCGAGGGATGATCGGCGTATCCATCGCGCCCAGGACGGCCACGGTCCCCCTGGCGCGGGGGGACTGCCGCGGTCGAGCGCCGACCGGTCGGGCGCGAGGATTTTTGCCCGCGCTGGCGTAATCGGTTGCCATGGACGCGTCCGACGCGACGGCGACGTGCGATCGCATCCTCGACGCGGTCGGCGACGCGGTCGTCGGGGATCGGGAGCTGCTGGCGACGGTGCTCACCGGGGTCCTCGCCCGGGGCCACGTGCTACTCGAGGACGTCCCCGGCACGGGCAAGACGCTCACGGCGCGAGCCTTCGCCGGCGCCCTCGGGCTGTCGTTCTCCCGCATCCAGTTCACCCCGGACCTGCTCCCCGCAGACATCACCGGCTCGAACGTCTTCGACGAGTCCACCGGCGAGTTCCGGTTCTCGCCGGGGCCGGTGTTCGCCAACGTCGTGCTCGCCGACGAGATCAACCGGGCGCCCCCGAAGACCCAGGCGGCCCTCCTGGAGGCGATGGGCGAGCGCCAGGTCACCGTCGACGGCGAGACGCACGTCCTCCCGGAGCCCTTCTTCGTCATCGCCACGCAGAACCCCGTCGAGGCGGAGGGTACCTTCGCACTCCCGGAGGCCCAGCGCGACCGCTTCCTCCTGAAGACCTCGCTCGGCTACCCCTCCCGCGAGGGCGAGCGGACGCTGCTCGACCGACGGGCGGCGCGCACCGCTCGCGCCCCCTCGGTCGACCCCGTGATCGACGGCGATCGGATCCGCGACCTCCAGGCGGTCGTCGAGCGGGTGACGGTCGACCCCCGCCTCCGGGACTACGTCGTCGACCTCGGGCGGGCCACGCGCGAGGACGAACGCGTCGCCGTCGGCGTCTCGCCGCGTGGCATCCAGCGCCTGTTCGAGGCCGCCCGCGCCGGGGCCGTCGTCGCCGGCCGCGACTACGTCGTCCCCGACGACGTCAAGGGGATCGCTCCGGCGGTGTTCGCCCACCGCCTCGTCCTCGACGCCGACGCCCGGGTCCGCGAGGTCGACCCCGCCGACGTGGTGCGCGACGTCGTCGACCGGGTCGAGGTGCCGGCGGTCGCCGACGCCCGACGGTCCCCCAGCGACGCCTGACGGTCTCGCTCGCCGTGACTTCGGCGGTCCCGCCGTCGCGACCTGACGGTCGCTCGTCGCGCCGTCGGGCAGCGCCTCACCGGAGCGCGACGAGCAAGAGGACCGCGCCGACGGCGGCCGCGAGCAGCGCGGCCGACACCGGGACCCCGGTCCTCGGGGGGACGCTTCGCAGGAGCCACGTCCCGACGAGCGCCACCGCCCACCCCGCGGCGCCGACAGCCAGCGTGCCGCCGAGGTGGACGAGTTCGACCCGCCGTCCGGCCCCCGCGGCGCCGACCTCCCGTTCAAGCGTCGACGCGAACGCCCCGGCGTCCCACGCGAGGACCCCCGCCACGAGTCCGCCGAGCGCGACGGGCGCGGGAACGCCGAGCGGGGCCGAGAGGGCCGACGCGAGGAACACGCCGGCGCCGGCCACGAGCGGCCCCGCGGCGCGCCGGGGGAGCGCGCCAGCGAGCCGCGCTGCCCGGAGCGACAGCGCGACCCCGAGGACGACCCCGAGGACGCCGGCGCTCAGGCCGAGCAGGACCGCCCCCCCGCCGTAGTAGGCGATCACTCCGGCCACCCACTGCCGGACCATGTCGCCGAGCGCCGGCGGGAGACGGTCGACCGCGAACGCAACCAGGCCGTGGAGGACCGGCGCGTGGGCCAGCAGCGCGCCCGCCGCGACGACGCTGCCCACCGCCGCCGGGCCGAGGACGCGGACGAGTCCGGTCGCCCGCGCCCGGGCGATCCGTCGCAGCGCACGCACACCGACGAGCACCGCCGCGCCCCCGAGGACGACGGCGATCGGGCCGGCCCACCCCCCCGCCGCGCCGCCGATCGACCCGACGACGGCCGCGATTCCGCCTCCCCCGCCGCCGGCGAGCGCGCTGTCCGCGGACAGGACGACGGCGACGGCGGCCGGGAGCGCCGCCGTTCGCGCCGCCAGGCGGCGCCAGCGACGAAGGAGGTCGTCGCGCAACGCGGCCCCCTGCGTCGCCGCCGCGCCGAAGGTCGCCGCGGCCAGGGCAGCCACGACCGCCGCGGCGCCGACCACCCGGAGGGTGGGGTCGACGAACATCGCCACCAGGGGCACCGGAAAGAGCGCCCCGACCTGGCCGAGCGTCGCCAAGCCGACGCCCGCGACGACTCCGACACCGCCCGCCACGAGCAGCGCGGCGGCGGCCGCCGTGCGCGACGGGGTAGGTCGCCCCCCGCAGAGCCGCACCGACGCCGCCAGGCAGGCGCCCCCCGCGGCCGCGACGGCCGCCGCGAGACCGACGCCGACCGCTGCCGCGAGCGCCACCCCCGCGACGGCGGTCGCCAGCAGGGTCGCGCCCGCTCCGAGCGGGGTCGGCCCGCGGTCGACGCGCGCCCGTCGCCCGTCGCCAGTTCGTGGCTCCCGATCCGCCGATTGCGCGCCGACGCGTCGACCGCTCACGGCGCGTCCCTCCCCGGGGTCGTGGCTCGCCTCGGAACCCGGGCCATCCCGTGGGTCACGTGCCGCTCCCCCCGAGGTGGCCGAGCGTGCGATCGAGCGCCCGCCCCGGCCCGTCGTCGACGGCCCAGGTGACGACCGCCCCGAGCGGGGCTACCTCGTCGATCCGGGCCCACCGCTCCAGCCTCGCGAGCGTCGCCCCCACCGAGTCGCTGTCCCCGACGTCGGGGCTCGCGACCACGAGCGGGTGGCCCGCGGCGTCGAGTCGTCGGGCCAGCCGCGCCGGCGGGTCGTCCAGCAGCGGGCTGAACAGGACGACCCGCGACGCGGACGGTAGCCCGTCGACGACGCGGTCGAGTCCGTCGGGGTCCCCCCCGGGGGCCCGCCGTCGGCCCGGGCCGGCCGGTCGCCCACCCTCCGCCCGCTCGACGACCGCCCGAAACAGCTCCCGCGCCCGCGTCGACTCGGCGGTTCGCGGCAGGCCGTCGGCGGGCGGCGGGCCGTCGACGTCGGCCGCGTCGAGGCCGAGGACGACCGTCTCCACCCGCCGGCCCGCGGCGTCGAGGGCCCGCCAGGTCCGCGCCGCGACGTCAGCGCAGCGCTCGGCCGCGGTCGGGTACCCCGCCGCGGGCGCCACCCGGCCCGGCGCCCGCCCGTCGAGGACCAGGACCGTCCGCACGCCGCGGTCGGCGCGGAACTCGACCGTCGTCAGATCGCCCGTCTTGGCGTACCGGCGCCAGTCGATACGGCCGGCGGAGTCGCCGCTGCGGTACTCGCGCGTCGAGAAGAACTCGACGCCCTCGCCGGCCCGGTCGGCGGGCGCACGCCCGGCGCGCACCGAGCGCGCGGCCCGAACCGGCATGGTCTCGATCGGGTCGGCGGCGGCGAGGGCGTCGTCGCCGTCGACGGCGACTTCCGCCGTGCTGGCGTCGCTCCCGGCCACGCTCCGGAGGCGCACCAGCGGGTCGTCGAAGGCGTGGCGCCCGCGTCGCGCGATCACCTCGTAGGTGCAGGTCGCGGCCTCTCCCGGCCCCAGCGCCGCCGCTAGGCGCGGCGACCCGTCCCGGATCGCCAGGTCCGGCGGCACGCCGTCGACGAGGCGGAGGTCGGGCAGGGCCGTCCCGCCGGCGTTCTCGACCCGGATGGTCACCCGGACGGCGTCGCCCGGCGCTGGCCGGTCGGGCTCGAAGCGCCGGGTGCAGGTGACCGTCGCGCCGCGCGGCACCGCGGAGAGCGCGCCGTACGCGACGTACCCCAGCGGGATCGCACCCGCGGCGAGCACCACGGGGGAGGCGAACAGCAGGCCCAGGGCGAGCACCGCGAGCGTCGCCGCGACTGCCGAATCGA
>Ga0207718_101408_pt1 | contig 12278 bp, 8 predicted proteins | sample A23M2SouthBayCA_FD_187749 | JGI IMG/M metagenome (GOLD analysis project Ga0207718, IMG submission 187749) | Aerobic enrichment media microbial communities from Eden Landing Ponds, California, USA - A23 M2 (SPAdes) | ecosystem: Environmental > Aquatic > Marine > Unclassified | place: Emeryville, CA... | reverse complement strand
GTTCGTAATCGGAGAGCAATGTGGTGACGGCGTCTGCGATTGGCTCCGGCGACTCTATCGGAACGACAAAGCCCTCCTCCCCGTCGCGGACCATCTCGCGCGCCCCGGAGATGTCGGTGACGACCATCGGGCAGCCAGTCGACATCGCTTCCAGACGGACGAGTGAGAAACTCTCCGACCGGGACGGGTGGACGAAGGCGCGCGCCCGGGATAGGTGTTCTCGGACAACAGACTGGTCGACGTACCCGTGGAACGTGACGTTCGCCGCTAAATTGAGCTGTTCGACCTGCGCGTGCAGTTCGTCTTCCAGCGGCCCATCACCGAAAATGTTGAGATGGACCTCAGGATATTCCTGTCGGATTATATCGAGCGCCTCGAACAGGACGTCGTAGCCCTTCCGTTCCCTGAGGCTCCCGATAGCCACAAGTTCTTTGGAGTTCTCCGGCTTGCTGTACTCGAAAAAGTCCGGGTCGACGCCGAGGGGTATCGTCCGGAGCTTCGACTCGTCGACGAACTCGGCGTACACTTCCCGGGCTTCCTCGTGGACGACAACGACACGATCCGCGGCTTCGAGTGTCCGTTTGAATAGGTCCATCCTAGGTGGGTCCAGAACCGCATCACGCGTTGCGTCGATAGCCGCGTGTAGCGGGTCAGTCACTGGGCGCGGCAAGTCCGACCCGATCCATGAAGAGACCATGCGGTTGAACTCTTCGGCCATGATTGCGTGGCCCGCCTGACAAGGTCCAACGACGACCGGGACGTCTCCCTGGAGGCCAGAAACCAGGAGTGGGTTGAACCACCGGTAGCTGAGGTTCATGTGGTGGTAGATGTCCACAGGACCGGTGCGTAACTCTCCCAGGAGCGTCCGGTACAATTTCGCGTAGTACGCGATCCGGTTAGCGCCACCGAGTGGGTACACGGTGACGTTCTCGGGATCGAGCCGGTCGGAGACCGTCCGCGTGTATGTATCGACAGTAAAATCGTCGTCGTGGAGATTATTCAAGAGATTGTAGCTCTTTCCGTATTCGTCGTTGTGCATATCGGCTTTGGTCGGCCCGACGAGAACCCGCGGCATGGGTGGTGATGGAGTAGTCACAAATAAAATCATTGCGTCTGTCGTCAGCCCGTCCAGTGAATCGAACTGAGACGGAGAACATAATAACCCAACAAAAAAACAGGGTGTATACGATGGACATCGACCGGGCGAGCGTCACTATTTATGCCTCGAATCTCCTCTTGAGCCTCCTGGGATTCGTCGGCACCGCCTACTTCGCGCAGACGCTTGGCGGGACAGTACTGGGGATATTCTTCACGTTCGACGCCGTGATGAGTGTGCTTGAAACGGCGACCCGGTTGGGTGTCGACACAGGCATTGAGAAACGGATGAGTGAGGCCGAACAGGAGCGCCGAGGCGCGTATCTGACGGCCGGATATCTGATAACCCTCGTACCGATTGGTGTCGTCAGTGCGCTCCTGTTCCTCTTCCGAGACTGGGTTACCGCATACATTGGTGTCGCAATCGTCCCACTGCTGGTCGTTCTCATTATCTCTAGCACCGGACGCTGGCTCATCGGTGCAGCCCTTCGTGGTGAGGGAGAAGTTGCGCGGGCCTCGATTATCGAACTGTTCGGTGAAGTATTCAGGGTGGTAACAAGTGTCGCACTCATTGCGGTCGGATACGAAGTCTTCGCACTGTTGTACGGTGTCCTCGTCGGCATCCTCTTCAAATTCGTCGTGTTCTATTTCTCACTGTCCAGCGATATCGTCTGGCCGACTCGGGAAACTGTCAGCGACCTCTGGGGCTTTTCGAAATACACCTCGTTCAACAGCGTGAGTTCGCTGGCGTACAACTGGGCCGATACGCTCGTGTTGGCGTACTTCGCGTCAAAGACCGCTGTAGCGGTGTACGAGGCCTCTTGGAAAGTCAGCGTCGTTGCGGTGATGGCTAGCCAGGCACTAAGTCGAGCGGTCTTTCCGTCGATCAGCGAGTGGGCGTCCCGCGATGAATACGGCCGTATTGAAACGGCCCTGGGGGAGGGGTTCACCTACGGCCTCTTGCTCGTCATTCCAGCCGTGGTCGGCGTAGCGATACTCGCCGACCCATTCATGAAACTCGTCTATAATTTCGATACAGGCGGGCTGATTCTCGTCCTCTTGATGGCGGAGAAGTTGTTGCAAGCACCGAGAATTCTGATCCAGCGGACGCTCACGGGGATTGGTCAACCAAATCTCGTGTTCCGGACGGCTGCTCTGACCCTTGTCGCGAACGTTTTGCTCAATATCCTGCTTGTCCCGGAACTCGGATCGCTCGGGGCAGCGGCGGCAACGATAACCACAGTCAGCATTGCGCTCGTCATTCAGATCGTGTACCTCCGACGGTTCATTACTGTGACTGCAAACTGGCGGGCACTCGGAAGGCAGACAGTCACAGCACTGGTGATGGGCGCAATTGTGTATGCAGCGGCGACCGTCTTGCCGCCATCGACGCTCGTGAAACTTGGTGGTCTAATCGCACTCGGCGTCGTTACGTATGGCCTCGGTATGGCGATGGACCGCGAAATCAGAGAGCGCGTGTTACAGATGGTGTAGTGGCTACCGAGTACACGCTACGAGTATCGACCTGTACCGCTCGCAGGCCGCCTCGAAGCTGTACTCAGTCTCGATTCGGTCGCGCCCAGTCTCGCTGATGTTGTCAAGGTCGTCTCGGTCCAGAATATCGAGTATTGTCTGTCGAAGTGCCGTCGGCTCCCGCGAATCGAGCAGGAAGCCGGTTTCACCCTCGCGGACCACGTCGGGAACGCCCGAAACCGGCGAGGCCAGTACTGGTGTCCCACAGGCCAGCGCTTCCAGAATCGTCGTCGGTAGTCCCTCCGTAGGCTGTGACGGCAGCACGAGTAGGGCGAGGTCGTTTAGCTGGTCAGGAACATCGTCGTGATTCACCCAGCCGGTGAGTTCGACCGCCCCGCGTTCGATTTCCGACGCGAGTTCGGTTTCCAGCCACTCCCGGAGGTCCCCGTCGCCGATGAATCGGAAGGTCACGTCGTCGGGCAGTTCAGCGGCGACAGCAGCGAGTTCACGGACGTTCTTCTCCTCGTCGAGTCGCCCGAGGAACCCGACGACTCGGTCGCGGTCGGCGTAGGGACGCTGGACGTGAAACTCGCCCGTCCGGACGTAGCGCGCCCCCGTCGGATACACAGTCGGTGATTCCGGATGCAGGTCCAGTTGGCGGGCCATCTCCGGCGTGTAGGTGATAACGCCGTGGGCCGCGGCGAAGCCGGCTCGTTCGAGCGCGCGGACTGCGCCAGCGAGCCCTGCGGCTATCTCGTCGGGCAACCGCTGTTCCCAGTTCAGACGGAGCGTCAGCGGCACGTCGCCGCGGGGTTCAATGAGAACCGTTTTGCCGAGCAATCGAGCCGCGACAATGGGCAGCAGGTACGATGTCGCACCGAAAAACAGAACGACGTCTTCGTCGCGGTCGGCGATGACACGGCACATCCGGAGCTGGTTCAGCAGGAATCGGAATGCGGCGATGACGACGGACTCACCCGCGCCTTTCTGCGTGAGTTCGACGAGTTCGTGACGGTCGCGGATCTCGGAGTCAGCGGGCAGGTCAGCCGTCACGAGCGCGACCGATGTCACAGCCGACAGGATATCCAGCAGGCTTCGTGTGGCGTTCTCGCCGGCGGCGGCGAGGGGATGGGTCACGACGCAGACGCTCGGGAGTGAGTCGTCAGTCACAGATTCTGACCTCGTTCGTCATCACGGTTGAACCGCTTGCTACCCGATCGCGTCTGTGAGCGGAGAGGCCAGGTCGCGGAGATGTTTTGGCACACAGTTGTCATCAGCAGGTCGGTTCATCGTCTACCCGCTTCAGCACAACGATAGTCGGGTTCCCGTCCTCGGGGAACGACGAAAGTCCGGCGCTGTCTCTGAACTTTCGCTCCGCGCTGAGTTCAGTGTCAATTGGCGGGCCGAACGTCCGGACAACTTCGTAGTCTTCCTCGGCGAACAACGCCGACATGCGCTCGGTCACATCCGGGTACACGGACGGATCCTTGAAGAAGCGGAAGTAGTGGTAACTAGAGAGCACGACGTACTCGGGCGCGTTACAGTCCAGCCGTTCGAGGCCGGGCAGCCACTCTTCACGGGGGAAGGACGAGTGAATGACGTAGCGGTTCACGGTCGCTTCTTCAGGGAACTCCGGGAGGTACACCCGCTGGGAATACACGTCGACAGTATCAGAGCTATCCAGATTTGCGTGTGTCCACTCGGTCGCCTCCTGCCGTGACTGGCTGACATCAGCGACGCCGGCGACAGTGTGTACGCCCGAAAAGACAACGGCGAGCGTGAGAAGTCCGATGCCGACCATGCGGATCGAACGAGTGGATCGGGTTAGCTCGGACCCGGCGACGCCAGCAAGGACCGCGAGAATCGGGAAGAGCGGCATCACCCGAGGGAACTGTGTCATATTTCCTTGAATAATGAAGACGAAGTACGGAATAGCATAGAGGAACAGCAGCCAGACTGCGTTGTCGAGGGTGCCACGCAGGAGGAGGCCGATGACGAGCATTACGGACAATATAGAGAACAGGAACAGCGCAATCCCCTGTCCTTCGGCGAGATGGGCAAGCTGGATGAGCCACCCGGGGTCCGACCAGCTGTACGAGACATCACTTGTGCTGCGGACGACGTACCGAGATATCTCGTCAATCCACGAAACTGGATGGACAAGTATCGATGGCGTTGTGCTGACGTATCCGAGTATCGTTAGCGTCGGATATTTCCATGCCGCCTCGATGAACTCGACAACGGTCCCTGATTCGTCCCAGTGGCGTTCAATAATGACGATAGCGATAGGGAGGACGAGGAGCCCGGCGGTTGCCTTCGTCGACGCTGCCAAGCCAGCGACCAGCGCCGCGGCAAACAGCGTTCTGTTGTCTCCTGAATGAAACGCACGAACTGTCAGCAGGAACCCGAGCATGAGGAAAAATGTCATTGGGACATCCTCAGTCGCGTAATGAGCGGTGAGAACGTACCCGACAGAGGTCGTGAGAAAAACAGACGCGAGTATTCCGGCACGGCGGTCCAGTAGTTCCCGGCCGAGGTAGTAGAGGACCACGACAGTGCCGACACCGAACAGGACAGATACCAGCCGACCGGCGAACAGCACGTCGTAGAACGCTGTGAGGAGATCCGGGGACACGCCCCAACTCGGCGAGCTCCCGACACTAGCCGCGCCCGACATAATATCGCCGAACTGTCCGGTCACGAGCCAGTACAGCGTCACCGGGACAAAAGAGAGCGCAAGCAAGTAGAGGTGGAAGTTCCCACCCTTCCGGAAGTTGTCTATGAAGGGATTCTGCTCGTATCCCATCCTGAGAGCGAGTTCGATAGCGCCGGTTTCATCCGGGAAGGTCAGATGTGGCCGTAGCCGCCAGGTGCCGAAGACCATCAGCAGGAACGCAGCAAGCGCAACGAGCGGCACAAACGGTTCGCGTCGGACCGACGTGCGTATTCTGTTCCACAGACGAGAGGGCATTTCCTCGTGGTTGACCACTGACTGTAATAGTCTGTGCGGTTCCGGGAGACAGCATCCTGATTACGGGCCCTCGTATCGAGTTTGTACAGGTCTTTTAATCGAGAGTCTGGCAACCCAAACACTACTCTAAGGGCCTAATACCGGGATTATATGCGGTATCGGCATAACTTGGACACGCAGCAAATGGCAACTGTTAATAAATGCGCATCTTGTAGCACATACAGAGCCTTAGGATGGCAAAAACAGGGAGCATGCCGGACGGGTCGGTCGTATCAGCGACAGATACCGACAGTGACGTCCAGACTTCTATCGTGCTTCCTGCATATAACGAGTCCGAGAATCTGGAGCCGCTGATCGATGAGATTCAGTCTACGTTCCGTGACAATACGACGTACGGCCCTTACGAGATAGTTATTGTTGACGACGGGAGTACGGACGGGACGGCCGAAACGATACGACAGATCGCCACAGACCGGGACGAAGTGACAGGGGTCTTACTTCGACGCAACTTCGGGCAGAGTGCCGCCTTGGCCGCCGGTATCGACTACGCTACAGGGGAATACATCGTGACGATGGACGCTGACCGGCAAAACAACCCGGCGGACATTCCGAAGCTCCTCACGAAACTCGAAGAAGGGTACGACTGTGTCAGCGGCTGGCGGCGCGACCGCGACGACCCGCTCTCGAAGACGATCCCGTCGGCGATACAGACACGGTTGGCGAAGCTTACCGGACCGGATATTCACGACTTCGGATGCACACTGACCGCTTATCGAGCCACGGGACTGAAAGAGATAGACCTCTACGGAGAGGGGCACCGGTACATCCCGGCGAAGTTACACAAGCGCGGGTATAAGATAACGGAACTGCCCGTCGACCATCGCCCACGGACCGCTGGTGAGACGAAGTACGGCATAAAGCGACTTCTCAAGGGGTTCGTCGACCTCCTATTTCACGTCTTCTGGAACCGATTCTCAACCCGACCGTCGCACTTCTTCGGCGGTATCGGGATAGTTCTAATGATGATCGGTGGCCTCATCGGGTCCCACATGGTGTTTCTCAAGTACGCCTTCGGCCAGTCGCTGGCGCCACACGTCCCGCGGCTTATTCTGACTGTCGCCCTCGTCATATTCGGGGTACAGCTTGTGATGTTCGGGTTCCTCGCGGAGATGATCGTGAAACAGCAGTACCGGGACGAGCAACCGTACCGCGTCAACACTATCATCGGTGAAGACTGACAATGCAAGACTTCAACTCACCCACTATCGAGAACGTACTGCTCGTCAGCATCGACTGTCTCCGTGAAGACTGGCTTCAGCGGGGGATTTCGGAGGGGATCGTCCCGACGCTCGAACGACTCACAACAGATGGCCTGTACTTCGATCAGGCGTTCACCGTCGCAAACACCACCGACCCGAGCCTCACATCGTTCATGACCGCCTCGTATCCCCACACGCACGGCGTTCAGGAGAACGGCTGGGGTCTCGACGAATCCGTGCCCGTCTTGGCGGAGTCGATACAGGACGTGGGACACGAGACGTTCGGTGTTGTCAGTGTCGACCACCTCAGTGACGAACACTCGGGACTCGGACGCGGGTTCGACGAGTACTGTGACGGCGGAGGCTCCTACGACACGTTGTACCCGATTCTGAGTCGAATATACGATACGAAGACGTTCAACACGGTGTTCGGCGCGGTGAAGGATATCGGAACGGAACAATGGAACCTCAAGTCGCTCCTGCGCCAGACGGGCCTCATCAGACTGCATTGTCGAACGGCCAAGAGCGTGACACAGGACGCTGTCGACCAACTCAACCGCGTTGACGGCTCTTTCTTCGGCTGGGTCCACTACTTCGACATGCATGAGCCGCGGAACTACGACCGTAACGATCTCGAAGCACACGACGAGTACACGGCTGCAATGAAGCTCGTTGACGGGTACGTCCAGCAGTTACTCGATGAGCTTGAAAAGCGAAACCTCCGTGAGGAAACGCTCGTGGTTCTCACTGCCGACCACGGAGAGGCGCTAGACGACCACGGGTACACAGGCCACGGTCGCCAACTCTACGATGAGGAGCTTCACGTCCCGCTCGCGTTCCACCACCCAGATATCGAAGCGGAGACCGTCTCCGATCAGGTCCGAACGATTGATATCGCACCGACAGTACTTGACCTACTAGACGTCGAAGTACCGGACGAGTTCGAGGGGCGGAGCATCCGCGCGAACGACGACGGCACGCCGCCGGGAGACCGCGACGCCTTCCTGACTGCATATCCGGAGTTCGCGGAGTCAATCGGCCTCCGCACGCCGGGGTGGAAACTCATTCGCGAGGGGTCCGACCACGAACTGTACGACCTATCCACTGACCCCAACGAAGAGAACGACCTCGTCGCCGCTGGAGAGACCGACGGGACGCCGTACGAAGTCCTCCGCGAGAAACTACAGGCGTGGGATAGCGCCGGAAACGAGGTCACCGACCAGGACGTCGATGCCGACACCCAGGAGATGCTGAAAGACCTCGGGTACGTGGACTGATCGCAGGACTCAAGTGTTTCTCAATCGGTTCTGGTAGCAATGAGAGATGTCATCTTCGTTACCGCAGACTCTGTCCGCTACGATTTCGTGGACGCAATGGAGTTCGTCTCTACGTTCTCTCAGCACCAGGGCGTGACCGGGGCCCACTACACGCGGCCCAGCCTCGCCAGCATTCTCACTGCGTCGTACCAGGGGGCAATTGAGTCCCGCGCGGTGTCCCCGACAGTCGCCGAAGCGTTCTCGCAGGCTGGATACACGACAATCGGTCTCTCCTCGTCCCCCCACACTGACCCCCGATTCGGATTTGACGCTGGGTTCGACGTGTACAACAACTACTGCGAAGCAGGGAACCGGGGCAACCCCCTTCGACAGTTCGCGTCACAGTTCGACCTCATCCGGAAAGTCTACCATCGCTTCCGGCCGCCCCACGCGAAGCTATCAAACCGGCTCCCCGACGACGAACTCATTGACAACGCGATTGCGGCGTTCAACGACGAGTCAGGGCCACGGTTCATGTGGCTCCACATGATGGGCACGCACCGCCCGTATGGTCTCGGCGACGACGCCGTGCCGAAAGAGATCGACCGAAAGGCGCTGTTTTCCCCTGAAAAACTCAGTGCGGACGAGAAGGAGACGATCACGCGGAAGTATCGCCAGACCCTCTCCCGGGCGGATGCCGAGATAGAGCGCCTCGTCGACGCCGTTGACTCGTCGGACCCGCTCGTCGTGTTCAGTTCGGACCACGGCGACGAGTTCGGCGAGGACGGTCACTACTTCCACCAGCCACAGCGGCGACGGGTGGTCGATTCGCTGACCGCCGTCCCCGTGGCGACGAACGACCTCTCGCTGTGTGAACCCCTCAGCGTCCTCGATATCGCGCCGTCGCTGCTGAGTGAAGTCGGCGGTAAGATTCCCTCTGAGTGGCACGGGAAAGACGTCCGCGAGACGCCACGCGACCAGACGCTCACCATCGCCCCGTGGCACGGAACCACGACCGTCGCGTGGCAGGACTTCGAGACGAAAATCGTGAGCCGCGACGCCGATGTGTCGATGGTTCGGAACGGCGAAACGGTCGACGTCGAGCGCGACGACGTGGACGACGACCTCAAACAACAGATGCGTGACCTCGGTTACGTCGAGTGATGGCCGATGACGGTAGCATTCTGAAGGGATACCTTTCGGTCTTTACCGGGGACCTCGGTCGGCTCCTGACGTTCGCCGTTTTCATCCCGCTACTGGTCCGTACCGTCGGCCAGGACGGGTTCGGAACCTACGCGCTAGTAATGGCGATTTTCCTCCCCAGCCGGAAGATACTGAACCTCGGGCTGTTCGAGGCAACCAAAACGTATGCGTCGCGGGAAACCGGCGACGACCGAACCAGCGTTGTCACCACATCGTTCGCACTTCATACCGCAAGCCTGCTTGTCGGGATTCCAGCCCTGGTCGGACTCATCACCTGTTTTACCGACGGGACGCTCCAGTCGGCACTCTACCTGATGCTCGGTGCCGTCGTCGGCGAGCAACTGTACTACTTCGGTCGCGGCGTTCTCCACGCGTACAAACGGGAGGAACTCGCTGAACCGCTCGTTCCTGCCCGATCCATTATCCTCGCTGTCGTGGGGCTCGGGTTAGCCGGTGCCGGATACGGCGTGCCGGGCGTGTTTGCCGGATTCGCGACAGGATTTCTGCTCACGGGGAGCCTCTCGACGGCACTGGCGTTCCGGGAGGCCGGCGTATTCCCGTCTGTACGTGGCCTGGCCCTCAGGACGTACACGCGACCGCTGGTTCGGTTCGGGGTTCAGTCGATGGCGCTTACACTCCTGTTGACGAGCATGTACAAGGTCGATGTCCTGCTGGTCAGCCACTTCTGGGACGCGACGAAAACCGGGCACTACCGGGCGGCGCTGCAGGTTTCAGAGTTCATGTGGGTCGTTTCGGTGGCGATGGAGATGGTGATGATCCAGTCGACGGCAGACCTCTGGGAAGATGGGAGGATAGACCGTCTCACGTCGCTGCTGTCACGGCTCCTCCGCTACGTCATCGTTCTCACGGTTTTGCTCGTCGCCGGCGTCTTTGTCCTAGGCGAGCAGTTCCTCACCGTGTATTTCGGCGCACCGTACGAGGCGAGCGTCCGACCGCTACAGGTGCTTCTTCCGGGCGTGCTGGGCTTTGCTGTCGCACGGGTCATCTGGCCGGTGTTACAGGCAGGGGGGCACTTACGACAGTTACTGCTCGCAACGGGGGCGTCAGTGGTCGTCAACATCGTTCTGAACGTGCTGTTGATACCGCGTGTCGGCATCGTCGGCGCGGCTATTGGCACCTCGACGGCATACGGGCTCATGGCGGTGACCCACGTTTTAGCCGCACGCAACGTCGGCCTCAGGCCGCTCACCGGCTTCCCGGCAGTTCGGGTTCTCACTCTCGGTCTCGGTACGACCCTGTTGTTGCTCGTACTGGAACCATACGGTCCGTGGTTTATTGACCTGAGTGTCCTCCCGCTCGTTGGGCTGGGTGTCTACGCACTCGGGAGCCACGTCTCCGGCGTCCTGACTATCGGCGAGGCGACCGAAGTCCTGGACTCGGTGCTAAACTAAACCACTGTTATAGAAGCGATAGCGTTCCGGAAGCGGTGGCTACCGCCAGACGTACATTCCGTAGAGGTATCCGACGCCGACACTACCGGTAAGTAGAAACAAAAAGAGGAGCTGCAGAACTGCCCCGACAGACGGAGAGTCGACGAGTCCACGGAGGCGTGATGGGACGAACCGAAACAGGAGGTCGCCGAGGAAGTCGGACTCCTCGCCAGTCGACTCAGGAACGAACACCTCCATCCCGCGCTTCGAGTATCCCTGCCAGAACGCGCGGTCTAACAGCCAGCCGGGGTCGGTTCGGTAATCGAATATCTTGTGGGCAACAAGCGCGTCCGGGGTGTAGTATACCCCTTCGTCGTATTCAGTTCGCAGGCGCGCACAGAGTTCTGTCTCGCCGCCCTGGAGGTTCTTTTCACCCTGGCGGCCGCCGATATCGTCGTCGAAGCCGCCTAGTTCGAGAAACACGTCCCTGTCGAAAGAGATGTTCGAGCCGAAGGTGTTACGAACCACGCCGGGTTCGTCGGGGTCGCCGTTCGGTCCGAACCCGCGGTGGGTGACGCCGATGAGCCAGTAGAACTCCGCGGGCAGAAAGCTGGGTTTGCCGGCGACCCACGCCGGCGTCATTCGACCGCCGACCGCGAGCGCGTCGTGTCGTTCGTAGGCGTCGACTAACGCCGCCACCCACTCTTCATCGGCGATAGCGTCGTCGTCGATGAACGCGACCACGTCGCCTGTAGCGACTGCAGCGCCATTGTTCCGGCTCTCCAGCAGGCCGACGTTCTCGTCGTTGCAGTGCGTCAGGACATCGTCCCGGCCGCCGAAGTCGGATTCGTACTGTTCGTACACGTCCCGGTTACCATCCGAGACCAGTACGAGTTCCACGTCGTCGTAGGTCTGTGCTAAGACGCTCTCGGCCGCCGCTCGGCAGTCGTCGTATCGCTCCATCGTGTGCGTACAGAGCACGACCGAGACTCGCATGGTCGGTGGTGTGCCACCGGTGCTGTTAGGCGTTTCCATCCTGCGCTCGCACAGAGGTCAAAAGGCTTATGCGCGCCTTGGCAGTTTTTCCGTGCAATGAGTCAATCACGGGGCTATCTTGACGACAACCCCGAACTCGAGTCCGCCCTGGAGTGGGCCGAGCGCTGGTACCACGTTCCGGTCCTCCTGGTACTGCTCGGGTTCATGCTGTGGAATCGCGTCCGGAGTTGGCAGAACTTCATTGTTGACGGCGAGGTGCTCTTCAGTGGGAACGACGCCTGGTATCACTACCGTTCGACGAAGTACGTCGTTGAAAACTGGCCCTCGACAATGCCGTTTGACCCCTGGACAGCCTTCCCTTACGGAACCAGTAACGGGCAGTTCGGGACGCTGTTCGACCAGATTATCGCGACAGTTGCCCTGATCGTCGGTCTTGGTTCCCCGAGCGACCAGACGATCGCGATGACGGTCCTGTTCGCACCAGCCGTGTTCGGGACGCTCGTTGCGATTCCGACGTACTTCATCGGACAGCGGCTCGGCGGCCGCATCGGCGGCGTAACTGCGGTTACCGTGATGGCATTCTCGACGGGGTGGCTCCTACGGCGGAGCCTCGTCGGTTTCTCCGACCACCACG
>Ga0207718_101406_pt1 | contig 12330 bp, 16 predicted proteins | sample A23M2SouthBayCA_FD_187749 | JGI IMG/M metagenome (GOLD analysis project Ga0207718, IMG submission 187749) | Aerobic enrichment media microbial communities from Eden Landing Ponds, California, USA - A23 M2 (SPAdes) | ecosystem: Environmental > Aquatic > Marine > Unclassified | place: Emeryville... | reverse complement strand
GCTGAGGCGTGCGTTTTCGGGCATGATCACTTTGAAAACGCCACGCCTCACTCTTCAATCCTTATCTGAACACCGCCTCCCGCACCCAGAAAAGTGTTATACGGCCGTCGCGTACGGTCGGTAGATGCTGCTGGTCCTGTGCGTGGATCTCGACGACGACATCGGTCGGAAGACCGGCATCGAGACGCCGGTGGTCGGCCGCGACGCTGTCGAGAGCGCCGCGGTCGAGTTCGCCACTGCCGATCCCGAGGACAGCGACCTCAACGTGCTGTTCGAGGGGATCCACCTCTACGACGAACTTCGCGGGACCGGCGAATCCGTCGAGGTCGCCGCCGTGACCGGGATCGAGGGCAGCGACGTCGCCGCCAACCGGGCCGTCGGCGCGGAGATCGACACCGTTCTGGCGGGGTTGACGACGGGCGAGGACGTCCGCGCCATCGTGGTGACCGACGGCGCGCAGGACGAGAGCGTGGTGCCCGTCATTCGCTCGCGAGTCAATATCGACGGCGTGCGGCGGGTCGTCGTCCGCCAGGCCCAGGACTTAGAATCGATGTACTACACCATCAAGCAGGTGCTGAACGATCCCGAGACGCGGGGGACGATCCTCGTCCCGCTCGGGATCCTGTTGCTCATCTATCCGCTGGCCGTCGTCGCGAACTTCCTGGGGATGCCAGGGGACGTCTTCGGTCTCGCCTCGGGACTGCTCGGCATTTATATCCTCTCGCGAGGACTCGGACTCGGAGACGTCATCGACGAGACAGTCGATCGCGCCCGGTCCGGGCTGTACGCCGGTCGGGTGACGATCGTGACGTACGTCGTCGCCGGGGTGTTGCTGGCGATCGGCGGCGCGAGCGGGCTGGAGATGCTCGATACTGTCCGTGGCGGGGCAGAACCGACGACGCTGGGGGCTGGCCAGGCCGTCGCCGCGGTCGTCGCCGGCGCGATCCACTGGCTCGCGGCCGCTGGGATCACTAGCAGCCTCGGTCAGGTGACCGACGAATATCTCGCTGGACGGTTCCGGTGGCGATATCTCAACGCGCCCTTCTATATCCTGGCGATCGCCGGTGTCGTCCACGCCGTCAGCCTGTACATCCTGGGTCGCGTCACGCTGTCATATCTGGCGGCGATGTTGACCGCCGGAACGCTGCTTGGACTGTTTAGCACACTCGCGTTCGCGATAGCCGAGTCCAGACTCAAGAGCGGCGAGGCCCAACCCGGCGCGTAGGGGCGTCCCGATCCGGGCGCTTTTTGTAATCGCTCCCATCATATCCTGACGGGGGCACGTAGCTCAGTCCGGACAGAGCGTCGGACTTCTAATCCGACGGTTCGTGGGTTCGAATCCCACCGTGCCCGTGCTCAAACCATCGGTTTAGAAGCCGATTCTGTTTCACCGTCTAAAGAGCGCTGTAGACGGTTCGCAGCCGTCTCAGGATTTTTCGGAAAATCTCGGATTTCGGTGCCCGTTCAACAGTTGAACGGCCCCCGACGCCGTCGTGCGATATTCGGATTCGACATAGGTGATCAGGCGTGATCACCCGTCCGCGGCACCGAGACGTTCCCTCGGTGACGCTCACCGGCCACGGATACGCCTACACTCGCTCGCGGTACGGCGGAGAGGACAAGACAGTCTACCTCCACCAGCTGTGTGCTATCGCTGGTGGCGCTGATCCGTACGACGTCTTCTCAGAGACGACCGACGTCCACCACCGCCCGCTGCACGAGTGGCTCGACCTCGACGAGGATGTGCCACCCGCGCCGGTCGAGGTCGGTGACCAGCTGATCCCGGCGATCGACACTCCCGAGTCGGTCGAAGTGACGCCGCGCTGGGATCACCGCGAGCGGAACCTCGGAGGTGAACAGGCGTGACGGGAGATCTCCGTTCGATCCTGTTTCACTGTAAGACAGGCGATCACCTCGTGAGTCGGGAAGAGGCTATCTTTCGTGATGGTGACCTCGTTTGTCCTGAACACTGGACGCGAGATTCACGCCAGAAGCGACTGGCCGCCGACGGAGGTGCTGGCGATGACTGATTCGTCTGAGATCAAGGTCGGTACTACTGTTGAGGTCCATTCTTCCGAGTCTGGTCTGCTTCCTGGCTTGGTTCAGGAGTTGTATATCGCTAATGACGCCCCGCCTCAACAACACCGGGCAGTCGTTAGAACGTCGAACGGTCTCTTCGATACGGCTGTTGATCGGCTTGTCCCTGCCTCTGGTGAGGAGGCTGCTCTGGTCGAGGAGGTGCTGGCTGATGTCTGAGACCACTTCTCCTGCCCGGTATATGATCTACACTGCGTTCGCTCTCGGCGCAGTGCTCGGCTTGTGGGTCGGTCTCTGGTCTGTTCCCGATGCCGCCCTCAACGTTCCGATGGATACCTCTCACGGCCATACAAGCGCGGCTTACCACCCCGTTCCGATGGTTCTCCCCCTCACGTCGGCCCTGTTGCTGTTCGTTTCGGCATGGTGGACTGCCCGCGCTGTCGTTGAAGTGCTCCATGCTGACGGAGGTGCCGGCGATGACTGATGACCTGACGGTCCCGCTGTGCGTGGCGTGCCCGGAGATCGTGGACGTGCTCAACGCCGTCCGTGGCCCTGGCCCACTCGGTGAACCGACGGGAGCATCTGACCTCCAGGTCCGGCGTGCGATCGAGGCGATCGAGGACGGTGATGCTCGATGACCGCCGAAAATCTACCTGCTCGGCCTCGCTGTCCGGCTTGTGATTCGGCCCGCTCTCGGGGCTACGGTGGCGGCCCTCGCCACGCCGTTCACCGCGAGTTCTGTGCTCGTTGCCGGCTGGCTCAGGCTCGCCTGCATCGTCCTGGTGTGTCTCGAGTCTCTGCTGAAGCGCAAATCATCGATGACAGCTACAAGGCCTGATGTCGGCACTCGCGGGCACCTCCGCGAGTTGTAACAACCCCACCAGTCTGGTGGAGTACCTCGCGGATCGCGGTCTGATGGCCTACGGACAGCGCGACGCCGACGCGCTGACCGATCGGAACAGCGACCGCGTTCGCATCCTGCGGTTTCTGGCCCAGCATCCCGGGGGCGTCCGACAGAGCGCCCTCGTCCACTGGGTGCTGAAAGGTCAGAATCCGGATAGTTACCACGGATTCCACGACTTGAGCGGTGACGCGTTCGAGCGTCACGACTCCTGGTCACGCAAAGCGTACACCGACCACGGCTGGACGGCCCTGGACGGTAGCGATGACGACTACCAGTTCTGCAACCGCTTCGTGAACGATCTCGAAGCCGAGACCGATCTCGTCCGTACCACGTCTATCGACGCCGGAGAAACCGGCGGGCGGTTCGTCGCGCCCACCCTTTCCCTTCTTGACTCGATTTCAGAAGGCATGTCTGAAACGGGCAACGAGCAGAGTGACTTGGTCTATGACAAAGAATTCTGCTTGAAGATGCTTCAGACACCTTCTGAAGCGGGTTTAGCACTCACCAAAAGACAGAAAGAACACCTCGCTTCGTCGCTGCGTCGTTACATCCAACGGATCGACGACTACCGACTCGCCTTCGACGTCCACCTGGCTGACCGTGCTGGCTACCAGAAGCGCCGGATGACCAAGCCGTTCGCTACCCGGTTCAACGACTCCGGGCGCGTCAACAAGGCGTTCGCCATGCTGCAAGACGCCCTCGAATGGGGCTATCGCCATGCTGAGACGGCTGTCTTCACCACGTTGACGACGGACCCCAAGAAGTTCGACACGTTACTCGAGGCGATCGAGGAGATCAATCGGAACTTCCACGCGCTGACGCAGTGGCTCAAACGCTCGGATTCGGACGGCCGTCCCGGTGAGAAGCTGGAATACGTGAAAGTGCTCGAATTCACGTCGAAAGGCTACCCCCATCTGCACGTCCTGTTTTTCGACCCACCTCGCCGGAGTGACGGCATGCCGTGGCTCGTTGACAAAGACGCCCTCTCTCGCCAGTGGAACAAGGATACGGAAACCCGAACCGGCCAGGGTCGAATCGTCGATACGTACCCGCTGGTGTTCCGCGACGATCTCGACGAGCTCGAGGGCGCGGAGTTCAACGCCGATGAAGGATTCGTCTCGTGGTACCGCCACGGCGATCACGACCACTCGCAAGAGTGGGTCGACGATCGCGTGCGTTGGCACCAGGAAGAAGGCCAGATAGATTTCTACGGCGACGACGACACGCCGATGCAGAAAACCGCCGGGAGCTACATCGGCAAGTACGTCTCCCAGACGTACGCGCTGCTGCAGAACACCGAAGCGCTGGACGATCCCGAATGGGACCCGCTCGATAATGACGGCAAAAGCGCGTGGTGGAAACTTGCGCTGTACTGGGCGACTCAACGCCGGTTCTGGACGCCCTCGCGGCGCGTCCGCCAGGAAATCAAACTCGACGCTGATCGTGACGATATTCGTCGAGGCGTTCGTGACGCCACAGAAACCTCGCTGCTCGTCCATGCTGAAAACGCGCACGAAGAACACGCGCTCTATCCCGATCTCGACCGCGACCGGGCCCGGTCGTACCTCGCGCCGGTCGTGCGTGACGTGGTGATCGAGGCCGACGTCGAGGCGCTTGAGGAGCGTCGAGAACTCGGTTCCTCCCTGGCTCGGGTTGAACATATCGGCACGTACCACTGGAAGGATATGCCAGAATCTCCTTCTCAGCGCGTCCATCATGACGTTCTTGAAGAACAGGTTTTCGGAGAGAATGGTGACAGAATTCTCAAGACTGGTGATCGGCCCCCGCCGATCGCGGACGTCTGGAATTGATCAGGCTTGATTATCTGACTTCGATCAGTTCCAACCCCGTTACGCCGCGACGTACGCCTTTCCTAGTTATAACCTTCTAGTAATATAGCTGATAATGCAGTATGGCGACCGAAAAAGCCGAAGCCCCGGAAGGCTTCACGACTGTGGAACAGCCCGGAAACGACTCTGACGACTTCGACACCGAGTGGCTCGATCGTCCAGCCCTCGGTGATTCCGTCCAGGGTACGCTCCTTTCAATCAACTACGAACGTGGCGAGTACGATTCGGAAGTTCTCGAAATCCGTCTGACGGAGCCCGCCCAGGACTTTGAGGACGGCGATCTCGTCGCCATGTGGTCCACGAACGGAATCACGGCTGCACTCGAGGAAGCCGATGCTCGCGGCCAAGAGATCGCGATCATCTGCTCGGATACGTTCGATACTGAGGACGGCGAACGTCGCCGTTACAACGTCGCTGTGAGGGACGACTGAACATGACGCGGATGGCCTATGACGCTGAGGACTTGCTCGGTCTGGTCCTGTTCATCACGGGATCGCTCGGCACCCTCGGTTTCGTGTCGTTCTCCGTCTTCGGAATCGGCCTCGGTGACACGATTTTCCAGTTCGCTGCTGACGGGTACACGACACAGTTTACTCTCGGTATCGTGCTGTCCCTGGCTGGCCTCGGCGTGATCTTGTTCACCAATGATCTCGACTGGCGTGCGTGGTCCATGTTCCAGATCTGGCTCGTCGCTGCCGTCGTCTGGATGGTCCTCTCACCGCCGTTCGTGCCGGTCATGAAGTCGCTGATGCTCGGCAGTGATCTCGGTGGCATGGCTGCGTTCATCATCGAAACTGTCGGCGTCGGCTTCCTCTCCTGGAGTGGATAACAATGAGGAAACTAAGCACTCTGGCGATCGCCTCCGTGCTCGCCATGCTCCTGGTCGTCGGCGCTGTCGCGCCGGCTGCTGCCCAAACGACGACTACGGACACGAGCCCGCTGATCGATCAGTCCGTCACTGTCGATGACTCCACGCGGGCGATCTCCGTTTCCGCGTCGGATAGTACAGCCGTGCTCGACGTGACGATTTACTCGGTCGTGAATGGGACTGAAACCCAGGTCACGACTGGGACGATCGACGCGACGAACGCCACCACCGGCACGTTCGAGTGGTCGCTCCCATCGGACCCTGCTGGTGAGTACCGCGTCGTCCTCGATGGCGGTGACGCTGCGAGCACGAACCTCGTGACGGTCGAAGAACAGGCTGTCGGCGGTGGCGTGATCACCGGCGACTCCATTCCGATCTCGAACGAACAGTTGTTCGCTGGTGCCCTCGTCCTGCTCCTGCTCGGCGCTGGCCTGTTCGTCTACGATCAGGGTTAACGGAGTGATTTAATTTTTATGAGCACTCAAAGCAACATCGGCGCAGTCGTATTGATCGGCCTCCTGGTCATGTCGCCGCTCGCTTCGATCATGGTGATGCCGGCGTCTGCCCTCGGTGGCTGGAATATTCCTGATGATGGTAATCATGAAGATGATTACAATCAGACCGTTAGTGAATACTCCTCGAAACTCGACGCCTACAAACAGGCGAAGACTGTCGAGACGTTCATCGAACGGGACCTAACCGACGCTGAAAACAGTGTCTACGATGCTAAAAACCGTGGTTGGCTCGAAGCTGAGCAAGCGTTCTTGCAGGCGTATCTTGATGGTGACACTCAGTCCCAGGCGCGGCAGGCCGGTGTCGAGGCGATGCAGTCGCATTACACGACCCGGCAGAAAAATCTGATCGAATTACAGAACAACGTCGTTGTGTCGTTGTACGGGATTCAGAACTCTTCCGCACACTTCTCCATGCCTGGAGATGTTCAATCTATGGAATATTCGATCCACACCTATGATCAGTATCCTGCAATTCAACTCTATACTACCGATCATTATCTCGGCTACACGGACGGTGAGGTCACTGTATCTCATCAAATGTCTATCGATATTGTGGATGTGTCTTCGAATCCCATCGAGTTGATAGACGGAACAACAAAGCCAGCTACCACATTTGAATTCGAGTCTCCGAATTCCACATGGTACGGTCTTACTGAGCAAGGAAATTGGCTCGAATTGAAATGGGATGGGTCTACCGAGCTAACATATCGGTCTCAGTCACAATACCACCTTCTAGAAGGTGAAACGAAAATACGTCTCGCCCCTGGTTCTGCCACTGATGACGATGACTCATATACTGCGAATATATCATCTATCAGGTCTCACCTATACCCTGACGATTATCCCCAAGAAACAGCCAAAACCAACAGTATTACTGATCCGTCGCGTTGGAAGGATGTCTGGTCTGATTACGAGCAATCGTACCAGTCTAACGTCGCGTCCTACAAAACCTGGGCGAACGGTTCGTACCAGGCTCTCGAAAACGGGACGATCTCCGCTGACGACGTGCTTTCTCGTCTAAACCAGATGGAACTCACCGCCGATATTGACTGGCAGAATGCCACGTTCAATGAGGGCGTGGTCGCCCTGTCGTCGATGGGGCTTGCCGCCCCTGGCGGTTCCACGGCCTACATGAACATCTCTTATCAAGAGTCCTTCAACGGGACGATGCAGACCACCCAAGGGATGCTCATGTCCCAGACCAATCCGCCAGATGGCTCTTGGCAGACTGGCCTGACCTACAACAGTAGCCAACTCGACGGCGCTCAGGTCATCATGCACCTGGACGGCAACCAGTCGTCAATCAAGGGTGACTTCGTGATCAATGAGGCCCTGACCGCCAACGGGACGACGATCTCGGACCCGAACATCACGGTCAATCAGGCGACTTACAACACGACGAACATCACTGCACTCCGCCAGGAGGTGATCAATTTGTCCGAACGGATCGGTGAACTTCGGAATCGGTCGCTCGCCATGCCTGGTGCTGGCGCATCGTTCGATTTCGATGGTGTCTCCAGTGCTCTCGATAATGCCATGAGTGGTTTCGTCAACTCACTCACTGGCATATTCGGAGTCGGTGCTCAACTCGTGAAGGCCGCCGTCCTGGTCGGCCTCGTCCTGCTCGCGCTAACACTACTGTCGGCGTTAAGCTAACCATGCGTCGGCTCACTGCCCTGCTGACGGTGACACTCGCCGCCCTACTACTCATAGGGTCTGCGGCCCCGGTCGCTGCGCAGCAGAACACGACGGCCACTCCGAACGGGAACGCTTCGTCAGCGTCCCCGACTGAACGGATCGACGCGAACACCGTGCTGCTCGACTCCGGGTACAATGCGTCCAGCGGTATCGCCTATGTCGAGATTCGGAGTTCTACTCTGCAACAGGTGACGATCGTCGATGGCTCGTACATGATGCTTGGCGGTGAGGCGACGACGCGAACCCAAACGCTTCGACCGAACGAGTCCACGATTATCGAACTCCCGGTGAAGAAAGTCGAGGGCTACGTGTCGCTGTCGATCGGCACACCGAACACGCTCTACGGTGAGTTAATCCAGACTGATGGATCGATATTCGGTGGCTCCGCGTCCTGGTCTACTGTCCAGGTCGCTGGTGCGACTGGATTCGCCGGTGGCTTCGTCGCCATCCTGCTCGTCTCGTACCTCCAGGTCCGCGGCCTCCGTTCGGAGGTGAGCCGCGTCACATGACCAAGGACTCTACTGAATCCGAGGGACAGCCTGCCTGGTTGGAACTCGTCGTAGCTTACCGTTTGTTCATCGGTGGGTTTCTCTCGCTCGGGCTGCTCGGCCTCCTGGCCTATGTCCTGCTCGTTGGCGTCCCTGCCATCAGCATCGGTCAAAATCTGAAAGTCGCGTTTTTCGCGCTGTTCTTCACAGTCCCCGTCGGCGCGATCGCGGCGAAGCCGATCGTCAACTGGCTGTATAGCTCGCAGTACCGGTATCTCGTCGTGCTCGGCCTCGACGACCAGGCCGGCGTCTGGAAACTGAGTCCGTCCGCCTGGGCTGATCTCGACGTGACCGAAGGCTCGCTGCATCAATTCGAGGTGACTGAGGCACCACTCTACAGTGCGCGGTCGTTCGATCCCGAAGCGCTCGAAGCCGTTGGCACCTGGCGCGGTTCGCTCTCGGATCGCGATCTCCTCCGAGCGCTGTCGAAAGTTGATGAGTGTCGCGGGATGCTCGAAGATGACGCGAAGCGAGGCTTTGCGATCGAGACGCAGGCCTTCACCATTGTGCGGTCGGCCACACGCGAGGCAGTCCGGTCTGTCGTCGACACGTTCGAGTCCGGTACGCTGCCCGACGAGGGCGATGCGATCGCCGAGAGTATCGACGACGCGATAGAACAGTTTGACCTGGATTCCGATGCTGAGGCCATCGAGTCCGAGCCTGCTGTCTCCGATGACGTTCGCTCTGACGGCGGTGCAGCCGAGTTCCCCGGCGAGTTTGAACCAAAGGTGAGCGTTGATGACTGAGGTCGACGAGAGCCTGCTGACGCTCGCTAAACTCCGCGAGGTCGTCCAGGGCAACCTCGACAAAGAAAACGCGCTCTACCCCCACACGGGCGTGATGCAGGACGACAGTCATCGAGCATCACTGTCGTTTTGTGAATCGCTCGATTTCGGTGGTCAATCCTTTGCCGAGACGGACATCGGCCAGGTCGTCACGTCGAAGTTTGAAACCGATGCCGCAACTCGTTCCGTCCTGGAGGAACTCCCCGGCCTGGCGAGTCACCTGGTCGGCGTGACCGAACAGAACTTCGACGGGTCGGCGATCTCGACGACGCTCACACTGCTCGATCGGATGGTCAACAACGGCGCGCCAGCGTTCGTCTCTGTCGCCGGGAACCCAAACACGGGCAAGACCAACACGATGTTCAAACTCGTGGAGATTGCTGACGACGCTGGTGATCTCGTCGAGGACGTCCCCGACGATCTCCTGATCATCTCGAACGCGGCCAGCTGGTCGCGCGCCGATCTCGTCGTCAACTCGATGCACGATTTGATGGTCACACTGCTCGAACATCGCGACCGGCCGAAGGTCGTGATCATCGACGAGGCCTCGACGCACTTCGACGCTCGGACGAATCGCTACGAGGTAGCGTCTCAGTGGACGCCTGCCGCGAAGCGGTTTGCCAAGGTCGGTGTGTGGATGACTGGCGTCATTGCGCACACTGGGAAGGACCTCCATCCCGAGGCAAAGCGGCTCACAACGACGGCGATCTGGAAGGCCGACCAGCAAGAAGCCGAGTTCTACGACACGTGGCCCGAGGACAGTTCTCGGCCGTCTGATCCGCTGTTCGCTGACGGTGTCAAACCCTTCGAAGCGGCAGCGTCAGACTACGATCCTGACGATGCGGCGCCGTGGTCGTGGAACCTTCGCGCTGAACTCTTCTCGAACAACACTGACTGGTCCGGTCTTCTCGATCTCCTGAAAGAGCGTGGTCCTGCTGAATAGCCGTCGGAGTGGTCCCCTGGTCCCTTCCTGTTCGCGTTTCGGTTCCTAATCCCGTTGCATAGTCAGCCACCGCCCGACCCACCCATTGAGGTCGCATCTCAAAGAGTGCTACAATCTGTCTCGACAAGCAGCACAAGGGAGGGAGAGGCCGACGGCCCCCCTGCCATGGGGGGCGGGAGGCTCGACCGACCGTGTACCCCCCGCCGCCCGGCGGGCAAGGGGGGAATCCCAAGGCGAAAGCCCGGCAACGGAGCGACCTTTAGGAGCGGAGTCGCCCGGTACGTCAATGCAGTGCTTTTTTAGTATGTTCTCGACGGGTACGTGCCCGCCCGGAGTTTTGCGCGCGCTCGCCAACACACACTGGCCCGGCCGCGAGGTCCGGCCGCGTTGCACGGACTCCCACGTGGTCGCGAGCGTGCGATAAAAGCGAGAAGACTGGTTCTACGGTGCTACGTCAAGGTTCCCAGGTGCCTAACGACTGAGATTTATCTTCCTCGCTGGATTCCCAAACAAGTTCAACTTCTGTGATAGCAGAGATTTCATCTGGGCTCCCCGTCCCTGACGCACTCATCACGATTCCGTTATCTGATAGTGACACACCATTGTCAACAATGGTGTATGAGTCTGACGCAGACAGTTCATCACTACTTCCATATTCTGTAACTGAACTCTTCCAGTCTTCTGAGGTACTGTCGTCGTCAAAATATACCTCCGAACTTCCGCCTGAATACGACAATACCAATTTCAGTTCGCTGGCTTGTACAGATCCTCCTCCATCATGTGACACTGATATCGAGTCAGAGCTGGAACTAAAGTCCCAACTTGCTGTTGGCGCTTGGTCTTCTGATGGCCCCATGTTCATCACGAATGTCGCGATCACCGCGGCCAGAATCACGGTAATAGCGACCATCAGGATAACCCCAATGACTGGTGAGACCCCGCGATCCTTGTCAAACAGGAATGCTTTCAGATTCATGATGGCACCTCATACGTGGCTAGGATGTCGGATTTGTCGGACTGGTCTGCGTTCCAAACAATCTCGATCGTTTCACCACCGGAAAGCCCTGTCACAGTGGTCTCATCACCTGCACTCACTGTACCACTTCCAAATTGGTTGACGGTCACACCCGCCGCTCCAGAGGATTCTTTGATCGTTAATTCGGCTCCATTTGCATCTTGGCCACCATCATGGGAAATGGTCACGGTGTCAGAACCGTCCCATTCAAAGTCCCAACTTGACGTTGGTGCCTGTTCTTCGTCTGGTCCCATGTTCATGACGAACGTCGCGATCACGGCCGCGAGAATGACCGTAATAGCGACCATCAGGATAACCCCGATGACCGGCGATACGCCCCGATCCTCCGCGAGGAGGAACTGCTTTGCTTTTTCGAACATTCCAACCGACACGTTCACTGGGGGGTATAAAAACTCTAATCGGTCGTTCAACCCCGAATCACCGTTTTCACACTCGTTAAGAACCGTTCCAATGGCGTTTTCAAATTCTGTAATCGCCGCGCCGTTGTCTGGTTTTGAAGTCGCGCCCCCAACTTTACGTATTGTCGCTCCCCCACGCCGAGACGGGCCGGTCGAAGACCGGCCCTCAGAGCGACGACACCCGTGTTTGTCCCCGACCGCGCATTCCCGGTCATCCCCCGATCGGTTGTCGTCGATTGCCCCCTGACCGGACCACCTCCTTGGCCCGGTCACTCTTCCGCTTGCTCGGCAGCGATCGCTTCGAGCCGCTCGACGGCGACGTCCAGCGACTGCCAGACACTGATCGGCTCCACCCCGCGCTCGCGGGCCTGCTCGGCGATCCCTCGTCCTTCGATCGCGACGCCCCGGAGATCTGCCTGCTGGGTCGGCGTCAACCAGTCGAGATATTGGAGTAACTCGTCGTCGAGATCGTGGAACTGACTCTGCTTGGTCTCGCGCGTCTCGATGTCGTGGCGGTCGAGCCAGTTCCAGACCGTCGCCTTCGACCAGCCCGTCTCGGTGGCGATCTCGGCGATCGACAGCCCGCGATCGTGATACAACTCGACCAAAAACTCGCGGGTCAGCTCCGGCCGTTCGTCCTCGTCGGCGGCGTCCCGCACTTCGGACGGGCCGTCTCCCGATCCCATACACCGACCGATTCGACCGCCCGAGTAAAAACCTGGCGTGGTCGATCACCGACGAGACCGTG
>Ga0207718_101398_pt1 | contig 12391 bp, 13 predicted proteins | sample A23M2SouthBayCA_FD_187749 | JGI IMG/M metagenome (GOLD analysis project Ga0207718, IMG submission 187749) | Aerobic enrichment media microbial communities from Eden Landing Ponds, California, USA - A23 M2 (SPAdes) | ecosystem: Environmental > Aquatic > Marine > Unclassified | place: Emeryville... | reverse complement strand
ATGGCAGGGCTGGCCTCGCGGCGACGGTGAGTGGTGCGAGACAGCCGTCTCGACTGCGATCTTGCCGACCAGTAAGGCGTTTACGTGCGGCCCGCACACCCTGGAACATGGTCGAGAACGTCATCTGGCCCGCGGCCCTTGACGCGAATCTGACTCGCGCCGAGGGACGCCGGGTCGCGAAGGATCTCGCCGTCGCCGAGCCAACGGTCGACGAGATCGCCAAAGCCGTCCAGCAGGTCGGATACGACGCCAAGATCGAGCGCGAGAAGACCTATCCCCGCGAGTACGAACAGCGCGGGCGCGTCCTCGTCAAGAACGCCGACGACGCGACCAAGAGCGATCTCCTGGGTGCCGTCGCGGCCTACCTCGGGGTCATGCGCGAGTGATGCAGCGCGCTGGCGAGGTCCAAGAAGTCGCACAGGGGGTCGCCGTCGTCCGCAGTCCCGACGCCGACCATCCCGACCTCGGGGCGACCCTCCTCGACGAGAACCTCGACGTGGCGGGCCGGGTCGTGGACGTGTTCGGGCCGACCGACCAGCCGTATCTGGCAGTGTCGCCGCCCGACAGCGTCGCACTGGCCTCGCTGCTCGGGGCAGTGTTGTATTACCGTGACTGAACACGTTTATTCGGGTGCCGACTGCAGCTAGCGTATATGCAACAACGGACGCGCGCGGCGGTCGCGGCGCTCGCAATCGGCGTGATATTCCTGCTCGTCCAGCTCGGGGCTCTCGCGCTGGTCGAGCCGTTCAAAGACGCCGGACTGCAGGCGACCGAGAATCCACAGAATGCCGGCAACAGCGTCCTCTACGTCGCTGCACTCCTGGTGATGACCGGGTTCATGCTGCTGGCGTTCAAGTACGATCTGGATGTCGTCATCCGAGGATTCATCGTCCTTACCGGCGGGTACATCGGCTTCATCGTGCTTTCGGCGATCGTTCCCTCGACAGTCGTTCCGGTCGCGGGTGCGAGCGCTCTCGCGTGGGCAGCCGCTGCCGCTATCGTCGCCGGGCTGGTCGTCCACCCCGAGTGGTACGTCATCGACGCCGCCGGAATCGTGATGGGGGCCGGTGCGGCCGGGCTGTTCGGGATCTCTTTCGGCGTCTTACCCGCGCTCGTGCTGCTCTCGGTACTCGCGGTCTACGACGCGATCAGCGTCTACGGCACCGAACACATGCTCACCCTCGCCGAAGGCGTGATGGATCTGCGCGTCCCAGTGGTGCTGGTCGTCCCACTCACGCTGTCGTACTCGTTTCTCGACGCCGGAACACCGGCGAGCGTCGCCGAGGACGGCGAGACCGACGGCGAAGAACCAGACGAGTCGACCGAAGCCGAGTCGAACGAGGCGGATGCAGGAGACGACCCCGATCCGCTCGATCGCGAGGCGCTGTTCATCGGCCTGGGTGACGCGGTGATCCCGACGGTGCTGATCGCGAGCGCGGCCTTCTTCGCACCGGAGTCGGTGCCTTCGCTGGACGTTCCGGGGATCGCTCTCCCGCTGACGGCCGCGGCGTCGATGGTCGGGACGTTTCTCGGACTGGCCATCTTGCTCCGGATGGTTCTCAAAGGGCGGGCGCACGCTGGCCTGCCGCTACTCAACGGCGGGGCGATCGGCGGGTATCTCGTCGGTGCACTCGCCAGCGGACTCACGCTGATGCAAGCAGTCGGTCTGTGAGCTGCGGTTACTCCATCGCCTCGCTCGCGGGTGCAAAGGAGATCGTCCGGCCGAGATCCCGCTCACTCGCCCGCTCGTAGAGCATGTGTGCAGCGGCGACGGTCTCGATCGCCGTCCCACCGCTGTCGAACAGCGTGATCTCGTCCTCGCTGGTCCGGCCCTCGACAGTACCGGCGACGACCTCGCCCAGTTCGGCGTGGACGCGCTCGTCGTCGATCACACCCTCCTCGCGAGCGAGCATGAACGCGCCGGCGTCCTGGTGAATGCGCGCCCGAAGGTCGGGGACGTACGTCGCGCGCTCGACCGTCGTGGCGTCGACCTCACGCTTTTCGGGGTGGTACTGGCCCATCGCGGTGACGTGGGTGCCGGGTTCGAGCAAGTCGCCGTCGAAGACCGGCTCGCTCGCGTCCGTCGCGGTGATCACGACGTCCGAACCCTCGACGGCGGCTGCGGGCGAGGCGACGGCGGCGACGGTCGCGTCGAGTTCGTCGTTCATCCGGGCGGCGAAGGTCTCGCGGTGGTCGCTCGTCGGCGAGTAGACGTTCACGCGCTCGACATCCCTGACCGTCGAGATCGCCCGGAGCTGCCCGCGAGCCTGCGCCCCGCTGCCGAATAGGCCCACAGTGGTGACGTCGTCGCGTGCGAGTGTATCGACGCCGACAGCCCCCGCCGCGCCGGTCTTGAACGGGTTGAGACTCGCGCCGTCGAAGACCGCCAGCGGCCGACCACTCTCGCTGTCGAACAGTGGGAGGACGAAGTGGGCGTCTCGGTCTCCGAATCCGGCGGCGTAGGTGTACCCACCCATCACGCCCCGCTCCGGAAGGATGGCCATGTAGCCCGTCAACAGTCCTGGCGGGTCGGCGTTCGTCAGGAGCGTCCGCGGTTCGGCGGGCGCGCCGTGGCCTCGCTCGCGATACCCCTCACGTACCGCAGCAACGTAGGCCTCGGGCGGGGCGAATCCCTGGATCTCGTGACTCCGATAGTATGGAACGTCGACCATACCGGCCGTTCGTCCGTCGGAGGCTTCTGTCTGGTGGCTCTGTTGCTGCCTCCCCAGATATTATCTATCCTGATAATAGGGTCGAATGTCTGCTGAGGCGGTGTCGGTAAATGAACCGATTAGAAATAAAAATATAGTATATTCTCCCGGAACAAACTTCCAGTCTGTCAATCATATTGGGAATCAGGTGAAAATCGACCGACGTGCCGGCCCGAACGAGTCGTTTTATCGAATGATAATCGGGTGGGAGGACTTATACAGGTGTGCCTCTCAGTCTCACTTGGAGGGACAGTGAGACGGGTTCACCCGTCCACGTCGAACATGAGTACGAACGCCACGGACAACACGAACGAGCAGGCCACTGATGACAACCAGGCGCAACGGTACGCCGAACTCACAATCGGTGACGACGAGTTCGTAATCTACGATCGGGAGAACCACCAGGCCTGGATTCAGTCGACCGTGGCGGTGACGATCGACGAGTACCGGTAGGACGGGACGCGAGAACGCCGACAGGTGGCGTTCCTCCATTGGGCTCCTGCCAGTGGTGTGAACACCCACTTCTTCAGTGTCGTTCGAATATCTTGACGAGTCGGTAGTATCCAGCCTCGGTGACTTCTAGCGGCTGTCGTAGTACGCGACGGCGCTCCGCCAGGGGAGCAACAGCACCAGTCCGACCGCCATAGAGACGACGACGAACGTCAACTGGACGCCCCCGTGGACCAGCGGCGTCGCTCGAATTGCCATGGCAATCAGGACGGCAGTGATCCACGCTGGCGTCGTCCAGGAGATCGCTCTGAGCGGGAACTGCCAGGCGTCCCGCGTGTAGAGGCCGCCGACGAACGCGACGAGGACCCACCCGATCAGGAATGTCGCGAACGTCTCCAGCGCCCAGAGAGGGTACTCCCACGGGGGCGTGCCGTGATTGATCTCCCCCACCGCGACGAACAATCCGATCAAGACGACGTCACCGACTGCGACCAGCGCCGTCAGCGGCGACGGGTCGAGCCGTCGATCGAACAGTGAAACCACCTGCTCCATACTCCCTCTCTCTGCGTCGAGCGGCTTTTGTTTTCCCGTTTCGGGACGACGCCAGCGACCGTGTAGCCGAAACCGTCGTCCACGACGATGGTCTCGAATCCGACCCGTTCGAGGTGGTCACAGAGCACCTGTGGCGAGACGAACTGCGACTCGAAGCCGATCAGGTGTTCGCCCGTGACGAGCAATCGACCGAGCAGCGTCGTCGGGTCGAAGTCGCTGATCGCCAGCACGCCACCGGGACGAAGCACGCGAAACACCTCCTCGAAGAGGCTGTCCCAGCCGTGGACGTGGTGGAGCGCGTCGACGATCGTGACCGCGTCGACCGACGCGGGGGCCACCGGCAGTCGACTCGCGTCGCCCTGGATCGTGGCTAACCCGTGGTCGCGAGCCCGGACGAGCATTCCGCGGGCCGCGTCGAGGACGATCCGCTGGTTGGCGTCGAGCGCCCGGGCGGCACGGCCCGTCCCGCCCCCGAGGTCGAGGAGGCGGTCGACTGGGCGCTCGCTACGTTCGAGTGCCCGGCCGAGCTGGGTCGCGTCCGCGCCGGGCATGACGAGGTCGTAGACTCGGGCGAACCGATCGAACGTACTGACGTCGCTGACCCCGACCATAGCCACACTCGGCGCGCCGGTGTGAAAAAGCGGCCGGCCCGCGACGCAGGAGCGGTCCGAGCGCCACCGTCATGCCGCTGGCGTTGCTCGTTCGTGTATGGAGTTCGAACTGCTGGGCTGGTCCGAGGACGGGCCGACACTCCAACTCGACTACGAGCAGTTCAGCTACGCCGGGAAGTTCGTGATGTCGAGCACGGGCAAGGCTGTCGTGCGAGCCGACGGCCACGGAATCGTGGCCGCGGCCGCGTTCGACCCCGATCGAACCGACGACGCCACGCTCCGGATTCGGTACGTGACCGTCCGTCGGGACTGTCGAGGAGAGGGGATCGGTGCCCGATTGTTGCGAACAGTCCGCCAGCGGGCGGCCGATCAGGGGTTCGACCGCGTAGTGATCGCCGTGAACAATCCCTTCGCCTACGAGGCGGCCACAAAAGCGGGATTCGGCTATAGTGGCGAACGGACTGGCGTCGCCGAACGAGTGTTGGTGTGGCCGAGCGAGGAGCGCGACTCTCGATATCGCGAGGGGCTGGAGAGCTTTCTGGAGCGTGATCTATCGGATACCGAAGCGACGTTTATTCGGAGCCGAGAAGAGCCACCGGCAGTCGTCGATCCTCACAGGTCCTGATCGATCGGACCCGACTCGAACAGCCGCGAGCCACACTCGTCACAGTCGACGGCCGCCACCTGATGGCTGCCACAGCAGGACTCGACTTCCTTGGTGTCGAAGACCACGTCGTTGCCGCATTCGGGGCAGGTTTCGAGGAACAGCCGCAGGCCCTTGAGGAGCCGACTCCGGTCGGCCACGGGGAACTCGTCCCACTCGTCGAGACGGTTCGAGAGCAGGCGTGCGCCGGCCAGGTCGGCGTAGAAGGCAGCCTCGGATTCGAGCGCGCCCACCAGATTGCCGTCGATGGTGATTCGGAAGGCGTCCTTGACCGGCTCCAGTTCGACGTCGCCCTCAGAATCGATCCCCATGACCGTCACCAGTTCCTCTCGATTGGCGTCCTCGTCGGCTTTGACGTCGGCGATGGCCTCGTCCCAGGCTGACTCGAACTCCTCGGTCAAACGGAGATCGCCAGACGGAGCTTCTTCGAGGGCGCCGACCGAGACGAGCGTGGCTTCGGGATTCTGGACGGACGGTTGCTCGACGTCTGCTGTCCCGCCGTCGGTGACGACTCGGTTGTGCGTTCCATCCTCTGGGGCCGCGGGTCCACCGTGGTCGGACATGGGTATTCGCCCGTCGGTTAGTCACCGGTACTTGTAAATTAATCCCATCACAGCCGGAAGAGGATCTCTCCCCGAACGATTCAAACCACCGTCGCCCCAACGGTGCATCGATGGGAAACGCGGCACTCCGGGACCTGGCGGTGATCGAGGACGTCCCCTTCGCGGATCTGGAGGGATCAGTCGTCGCCGTCGACGCCCACAACTGGCTGTATCGCTACCTGACGACGACGGTGAAGTGGACCAGCGACGACGTCTACACGACGAGCGAGGGTGAGGAAGTCGCCAATCTGGTCGGGATCGTCCAGGGACTGCCCAAGTTCTTCGAGCACGATCTGACGCCCGTGTTCGTCTTCGACGGGGCCGTCACCGACCTCAAAGAAGACGAAGTACAGGAACGCCGCGAGAAACGCGAAGCGGCCGAGGAGCGTCTCGAAGAGGCACGCGAAGCAGGCGACGACATTGCGGCCGCGCGCCTCGAATCACGGACCCAGCGACTGACCGAGACGATCATCGAGACCACCCGCGAGTTGCTCGAACTGCTGGACGTGCCGATCGTCGACGCCCCGGCCGAGGGCGAGGCGCAGGCGGCCGTGATGGCCCGACGCGGTGACGTCGACTACGCCGGGACCGAGGACTACGATTCGCTCCTCTTTGGCGCGCCGCTGACGCTACGCCAGCTCACCAGCAAGGGTGACCCCGAACTGATGGATCTCGACGCGACGCTCGAGAAACACGATCTCACCTGGGAGCAGTTGATCGACGTCGCCATCCTCTGCGGGACGGACTTCAACGAAGGCGTCTCCGGGTACGGCCCGAAGACGTCGGTGAAAGCGATCAGGGAACACGGCGATCTCTGGGGCGTCATCGAAGCCGAGGGAGTAGGGGTCCCGAACGCCGACCGGATCCGAGACCTCTTTCGCGATCCGCCGGTGACCGAGACGCCCGACCTGGATCTGGACGTCTCGCCCGACGTCGACGCAGCCCGAACGTTCGTCACCGAGACGTGGGAAGTCGATCCCGACGAGGTCGCGCGGGGATTCCAGCGGATCGAGGACGCACAGGTCCAGACCGGGCTCGATCAGTGGTCGTGATCGACTGATGGCACCAGTCGAGGGGCGGCGCTGGGCACTCGTGGTCTTCGGCCCGGTAGTCGCACTGATCGTCCTCGCTCTGGTGAGTTACGGCGCGCTGTTCGCCGTGCCGGGCGGTCCCTGTCACGGCGGCGGCGATCTCACTGCGCCCCAGAGTCAGATCGAGATCGCAGCCACGGATTCGTCGGTACTGGCCGTCCACGTCGGTGGTGACGCTCTCGATAGCGAGACGACCGATCGCGTCGTGCTGGTCGTCCGCGACGCCGACTCGCCGACGGCCGCGAGTACGCGCTGGCCGGTCGAGAACGGCACAGTGAGACTCTCCGAAACCGAGGCCGGCTTCGCCTTCGACGAACGCGACACAGTCCGCGTCAGATGGTACGGCAAGGATCCTGACGTGGCGGGCTTCTGCCCGAACGGTCGGACGATCGAGACGCTGGCCGCACGTTCGGTCGGGAACGCGAGCGTCCCGATCGGGACGTGAGGCACCGACAGCGTTTTTCACCCCGCGCTCGTGACTGGTCTCGTGAACGTCCGCGGCGTCGTCGTCGACCTCGAAGACCCGAAAACCGTCAGCACGCAGTACGGCGAGCGCGAGCTCTGTGAAGTGACGATCCGCCCCGACAGGGGTAGAGACGAGCCCATCACGGTGACGCTGTGGGGCGACTGGGTCGAGAACGCCCGCCAGATCGAGACGGGGATGGAACTGGCCCTCTACGACGCCGAGGAACGGACCTACCAGGGCGAACAGCAGTACACGACCGGCAGCGACACGATGGTCGTCGTCGAACCCGATTTCATCGTCGACGTGACCGACGTCCGCTCGTGGGTCCAGTGCCCCCGGATGTACTATCTCAACAAAATCGACGGTCTGCCGCTCGTCTATCCGGTGGTAAAGGGGACCATCGTCCACGAGGTGTTCGCGGACCTCCTCCGCGGGCAGGACCTCGACGCAGCGGTCGAAGAACAGGTCGACGCCGCAGGACTCGAACTCGGCCTGCTCGGCCGCAGTGTCGAGGAAGTCACCCAGGAGGTCCGTGATCACGCCAGCGCCATCGAGGGCTGGCTGGCTCAGGGCACACTCACCGAGACGGACGAGTGGCGCTCGGAGATGACGCTGGTCAGCGAGCGCTACGGGATCAAAGGCCGGGCCGACGCGATCCGTCGCGGGATGCCAGTCGAACTCAAGACGGGCAAGAACACCCGTCGTGAGCCCAGATTCCACGACAAGATCCAGGCCGCAGCTTATGCGCTCATCCTCGGCGAGCGTGCTGCCCGCGAAACTTCCGCGGCGGACATGATGGCCGGCGACGGCGGGACCGAGTCGGCACTGGCCGCCGCCCCCGATACTGGCACACTCCTCTACACCAAGAACGCGGCCGTCGAACGGAACGAGGAGAGCGGCGACCTCTCGCCGGCGAAGGAGTTCTCGATCGGTTCCGGACTGTTGCAGTACGTCCTGCGACAGCGCAACGCCATCGCTGCCATGGAGTTCGACAGTGACGTCCCGACTGGCTACGAGGCCGATGCCAAGTGTGAGTACTGTTTCGAACAGGACACCTGCATGGCCGTCTCGGGCCGACTCGACCAGGAGTCGAAGGCCGGCCAGGTCGGCAGCCCGATCCCCGAGGAAGAACGCGAGTACTTCGATCGGTTCTACCGGGCGATCGAGGAGGAACGCCGCGAAGTCCACCGCGAGTACGCCAAATTGTGGGAGCAGGGCGCGGACGAACGGGCTGACGACGACCGCGCGCTGGTCGACCTCGAACCCACGGGCCAGCGAGAGATCGACGGCGGGCGGTGGGAAATCCGGGCAAAGGGGACAGGTGCGACTTCGAAGATCCGCGAGGGAGACGTCGTGCTCGCCAGCGACGGCCATCCGATTCGCGGCGATGCGGAACTGGCGCGAGTCGAACGCCTGACAGCCGAGGAGGTGATCGTCACTGCTGACGAGCCAGTGGAACTCCGGCGACTCGACATCTATCCCTCCGAGCTGTCGACAGATCGGATGCTCACAGCCTTGCACGACGCCGTTCTCAAGCAACCCCAGCCGAAGAAAGACGTCCTGTTCGGCCGGCGAGATCCCGGATTCTCGCCTGTTTCGGAGACGTTCATCGACAACAACGCAGCCCAGAACGAGGCTGTCGAACTCGCAGTGGGGGCCGAGGACTTCGCGCTCGTCCACGGGCCGCCCGGGACGGGCAAGACCTACACGCTCGCGACGATCATTCGAACCCTCGTAGACCGGGGCGAACGCGTCCTGCTGTCGGCGTTCACCAATCGCGCCGTCGACAATGCCATGGAGGCGCTGGTCGAGCAGGGATTCGAAGACATCGTCCGGGTCGGAACCGAGAGCGGCGTCCGCGACGACATGCAGCCCTTCCGGCTGGAACAGTCGGGCGACCCCGACGAACTGGCGTCGAAACTCCGTGACGCCTCGGTCGTCGCCGCCACGACGGCGTCGTGTGGCTCGCGGATCGTCCGCGAACAGGAGTTCGACGTCGCCGTGGTCGACGAAGCCGGCCAGCTGACCGAGCCGGGGACGCTCGCCGCCACCAATCTCGCCGAGCGGTTCGTCCTGATCGGTGATCATCAGCAGCTGCCGCCCGTCGTCCGCGCCGAAAACGACCTGCAGGAGTCGCTGTTCGAGCGCCTGATCGAGGCCCACCCAGAGGCAGGAGTCATGCTCGACCGACAGTATCGGATGGCCCAGCAGATCCAGGCGTTCCCGTCGAAGGCGTTCTACGACGGGCAGTTGCGCCCCGCCACTGGCGACGTCGCGGCCCAGCGAATCGACGATCTCGCTGGCGTTTCACTGCCGGCATTGCCCGAACACCTCCGCGAGCGGGTGGCGTTCGTCGATCCCGGCGGGAGCGCTCGCGGAAACACGAATCCTGCCGAGGCCGACGCCGTCACCGAAACCGTCGAGCAGTTCGCCGCGGCGGGGGTTTCACGGGAGGACATCGGCGTGATCGCACCGTTCCGTGCACAGGTCGCCGAGATCGGCCAGCGACTCGACGATTCAGTGGCGGTCGACACGGTCGATCGCTTCCAGGGGTCGAGCAAAGAAGTCATCCTCGTGTCGTTCGTCGCCACGGGCGAGCTAGAGGGGCCGATCTTCGAGGACTACCGACGGATCAACGTCGCGTTGACCCGAGCGAAGAAGTCGCTCGTGCTCGTCGGTGACGCAGCAGCGCTGTCGAGCGACGACACGTACGCCGAGATGGTCGCGTGGGCGCGATAACTGGACGCCAACGACCGCCAAACTGCTAAGCCGCTGGTCGTGCATGATTAATCTATGCAGTCTCTCGAAGACATCGACGAGATCGTCTACGAACCTAGCCAGGAGTTCGTCGAGTCGACCAACGTCTGGCAGTTCATGCAGGCCTACGACATCGAGGACTACGACGAACTGATCGAGCGGACCACAGGAGAAGTCGCAGGCGTCGAGGAGTCGGGGATCGAGTGGTTCTGGGACGAAGTGGTCGACTATCTGGGGATCGACTTTTTCGAAGACTACGACACAGTCAGGGACGACACAGAGGGGCCACAGTTCAGCCGCTGGTATTCCGGGGGGGAGATCAACCTCGCGCACAACGTCCTCGACAGGCACGCCGCCGTCGACAGCGGGACACGCAACCACGTCGCGACGATCTGGGAGGGCGAGGACGGCGAAGTGCGAGAACAGACGTTCCACGATCTCCACCGGGAGGCAAACCGGGTCGCCAACGCCTTGGAAGAGCGCGGGATCGAGACCGGCGATACAGTGGGATTGTACATGCCGATGGTCCCCGAGGTCGTCTCGATCCTCTACGGCTGTTTCAAGGTGGGCGCGATCGCCGTCCCCATCTTCTCGGGGTTCGGCGTCGACGCAGTCGCCACACGGATCGAAGACAGCGAGTGTTCGGTTCTGTTCACAGGCGATGGCTTCTATCGCCGGGGTGAGCCGATCTATCTCAAGGACACTGCCGACGAGGCGATCGAACAGGCCGGCCACGTCGAACACACCATCGTCTACGATCGATTGGACACGCGAGACAGTATCGACAAATCGATCCCGTGGACGATCAGTCGCGACGGGTGGTGGGACGACGTGATCCCGAGGGCCGACGACGCCTACGAGACGAAATCGCTCCCGAGCGACCAGGAGTCGATGCTGCTGTATTCGTCGGGCACGACGGGCCAGCCGAAGGGGATCGTCCACACCCACGCGGGCGTGCAGGTCCAGTGTGCCAAGGAGATCTACTTCGGCTTCGACCACAAGCCCAGCGATCGCTTCTTCTGGGTGAGCGACATCGGCTGGATGATGGGCCCCTGGACGCTGATCGGCAACCACACCTTCGGCGGGACGATCTTCATGTACGAGGGTGCGCCCGACTACCCCGAACCGGATCGCTTCTGGAAGCTGATCGACGACCACGGGCTGACTGTCTTCGGAATCTCGCCGACCGCGATCCGCGCCCTGCGGAAGTACGGCGACGACTGGCTCGAAGGCCACGACCTCTCCAGCCTCCGACTGCTGGGATCGACCGGCGAGCCCTGGGACCCCGAGTCCTGGCTGTGGTTCCTCGAACACGTCGGCGGCGGAGACACGCCGATCATCAACATCTCCGGCGGGACCGAGATCTGCGGCTGCTTCCTGATGCCGATGCCGATCCAGTCGCTCAAACCCTGCACGCTCGGCGGTCCGGGACTGGGGATGGCCATCGATATCGTCGACGAGGATGGCGAATCCATCGCCGACGAGCACGAGCGAGGGTATCTCGTCGCTCGGAATTCCTGTCCGAGCACGACCAAGAGCCTCTGGAGCGGTGACGAGCGCTATCTCGAGGAGTACTGGTCGCGCTGGGAGGGTCTGTGGAACCACGGCGACTGGGCCCAGAAAGATACGGATGGTTTCTGGTTCCTCCACGGCCGGGCCGACGACGCACTGAACGTCGCCGGCCGGAAAGTCGGCCCGGCCGAGGTCGAGGGTGCGCTGATCGATCACGAGGCCGTCAATCAGGCGGCGGCCATCGGCGTCCCCGACGAGACGACCGGGACGGCCGTCGTCGCCTACGTCGTCCTCGAATCCGGTGTGGAACCGAGCGACGAACTCCGCGAGGAACTGTCCGGTATCGTCGGGACGGAACTCGGAAAACCGTTCCGCCCCCGCGAGATCAGGTTCGTCGAGCAGTTCCCCAAAACCCAGTCGGGCAAGATAATCCGTCGAGCTATCCAGGCCGTCCACACCAGCGAAGACCTGGGCGATCTGAGTAGCATCGAGAACCCCGACGCACTCGACGCGATCGAAAACGCACGCTAGAGCCCCCTATCTCACGGACGAATGCGCCGCCTGCGGTAGCGACGACTTCGTCGACATCAACGAATATCCGCTGTTCGAGTGACGACTCTCGGTGCCATCGCCCTTCTCCAGGCCAGTGATTCGAACGAGCGACTGTCTTTTAATATTTAAATCTTTGGTCTACTTTGGATCGCAAACTCTATTGGGGCGGAAACAAATTTTCGAATAGAGCAATGGCAACCGACACTGCGGTACGGTCAGCGGGAGAAACGCGAACGATACCGGGGGCCCGACAGTGGCTCGCCCAGGCGAGGTCCTTTTTCGAGCGGTACGCCAGAGAACTGTTTCGGAACAAGACCGTCCTATTCTGGTCAATCGCGTTTCCGGTCGGGTTCTACCTCCTGACGATCACGGTGTTCGTCCCGGTCGAAGAGATTCCCGCAAACGAGCGGCCGTACATATTCG
>Ga0207718_101397_pt1 | contig 12395 bp, 14 predicted proteins | sample A23M2SouthBayCA_FD_187749 | JGI IMG/M metagenome (GOLD analysis project Ga0207718, IMG submission 187749) | Aerobic enrichment media microbial communities from Eden Landing Ponds, California, USA - A23 M2 (SPAdes) | ecosystem: Environmental > Aquatic > Marine > Unclassified | place: Emeryville... | reverse complement strand
CATCGCTGCGGCGAGGAGGAGTCCTGGACCGATGCCAGCGATGAACAGCGTCCCTATCGACTCCTGTGCCAACACTGCGTAGATAACGATTGGGATGCTGGGCGGGATAATCGGGCCGATAATCGCTGAAGCACCGGTGATACCGACGGCCGATTCACCGTCGTAGCCGTTGGACGTCATCGCCTCGTATTCGACGCTCCCGATTCCGGCCGCATCCGCGACTGCGGAGCCACTCATCCCTGAGAATATCAGACTCACGACGACGTTTACTTGCGCAAGGCCGCCCTGAATCGGACCGACTAGTTCGGTGGCGAAATTGAACATATCGTCGGTAATCCCAGTGATATTCATGATACGACCTGCCATCAGGAAGAATGGGACAGCTAACAGGACCCATGAATTCATCCCGGCCCAGAACCGCTGTGTGATGACGATTAGATTCAGCGGCGGACCGATCGGGAGTAACATTATCCCGAGAACAGTCAAGCCGAGCGAATACGCTGCCGGGACACCGATCCCATAGAGCAGCATAAGCAGTCCGATGAAAGTAACGAGGAGAAGCTCAGACATCAGTATCACCTTGGAAGCTGCTGAGCCGACTTTTTGTATCAAGGATAATAACTCCTAGAAGGAGAGCGGAGCTCACTCCGAGTAGCGTGTATCCCCAGCCGATTTTAAACCATCCAATCATTGGTAGGCTAACGTCTCCCTCAAGTACTGCTGCAAGGTATGCTGATACAACGAGAATACCGGCTAAGACCGCCATGAACACGTTGCGTAAGAGAAGCAACTCATCAGTTCTTGACGTAATCCGTTTTAGTACTGGCAGAAACGAGATGTCTGATTCGTTCCGGAACATATATGGCAATGCTATGATTGTCATCAGTGCGAGAAACGTCCTAGCTATTTCGTAGGTCCAATACAGCGGTACCGGGAACGTAAAGTATCGACTGAGCACTTGGAGCAGCCCTACGACTAACATGATGTTTAACATGATTACCCCAATTGCGACGGTAATTCTGTCAAACCATCCTCCGGTCATAATGGTTACTCTCTCCGTCAATTAAAAAGCCTTGTGAGTTATTGTGGACAAATTTCGTCTTGAAGGCATTAGCCCTGAGGAACCACCGTACGAAATTATATTGAGAGCAGCGTATCTAGGTATTATCCTATAAGCAAAGTCACCAGTAGGACTGGTCGGTCTAACATAGGATGTAATTTCATGATGGACCGTGCGTATAACCGTCACAAAAAGAAACTATGCGAAATTCTCTCACTGCGGGAGATCTGCGATCGACCTATGCGAGGTCTTGTACGTCGTTGATGTTGACTGCCCAGTTGCTTTCTGACAATGCTTCCAGCGCTGGCTGCCCAGCCTCAACGAAGGCAGATCGATCGACATCTTCCGCTGGGACGACGGTAGTGCCTCTGTCCTTGGCTTTTTGATAGAGCTCCTCTTCTTGTGATTTGATGTCACTTGTCATCGACTCGACCGCATCACTTGCTGTCGAAGTGATAAGTTCACGGTCTTCGGAGCTCAGGCCTTGCATGAACTCCTCGTTGTAGAGGAAGTGCTTCGTGTCGAGGAGGTGGTTCGTGACGCTAAAGTGCGACTGGACCTCGTTGAGGCTCACGGATAGGAACTGGGAGATGGGACCTTCGGAGGCATCGACAACACCGGTCTGCAGTGCGGAGTACAGTTCGTCGTAGGCGACGGGCGTGACGTCCGCGCCGATCTCGTCCCACACGGAGGTCCAGGTCTCGTACTGTGGGAGACGGAGTTTGAGGCCCTGAACGTCTTCGGGGGAGGTAACCGGAGAGTTACTGGTGAAGCAGCGGTTGCCGACGTAGAACGCATCGCCCAGCCTGATGCCGTTTTCTTTCAGAATCCCGTTCAGCCCGTCGTCGGGTTTCAGGAATTCCTCGTTGACCGCCCGGTAGTGCTCCATGTCCTCGATGACGAACGGGTCGCCGGCGAAAGAGTACTCGGAGGCGAACCGCTGTGAGAGCGCCGTCGGGCTTTCGTGTAGAATGTCAACAGTGCCCGATTCGAGAGCGGCGAGGTTATCCTCTGTACCACCCAGTGTCGAGGCTTCGAGGTTGACCGTGATACGACCATCTGACTCCTCTTCCAGCACGTCGATGAAGTACTCCTGTGCGGTCTGGACCGAGATGTTCTCAGGTGGTTGTGTCGTGGCGAACGTAATCTCCAGTTCTTCGCCGCCAGAGTCGGAAGTCGTGGAGCCGCCGTCTCCACCACTGCCACCGTCGCCACCGCTCCCGCCGTCACCGCTGTTTCCATCGCTACCTCCGTCGCCGTTGCCGGAACAACCTGCCAACCCAGCAGTACCGATTGTCAGGAGTGCGCCACTCGATTTTAGGACGGTTCTTCGTGATACTGGCCGCTTGTCACGCGCCATACCTGGTTGAACATCCTAACATGTAATAAAGATTGTGATGGTTGCGTCCGACAGAACGGGCTAAGCAGAGTCGCGAACCCGAGTGACCGACCGAAAAATAGACTTGAGGTTCTGTGGAGTGCCCCCGATGGGCTTGTCGAAACCGAGATGAGACCGTTATCTCTTCTCCCGCTGGTTGGACGTCCCACTGCACGGGACGAGGTTTCCGTTCAACATAGCTTGTGTCATTCCGATACCCACCGCACAACCGATACACCGACAAGTTTAATTGGATAATTTGAGAACGTACGGCTGAAATGAGTGTAAGTAACGTAGTCGACGGTATTGACCAGATACAGTTTGACCACGTGCGTGTGTTGGTACTGAAAGATGTCCCCAACGGAAAGACCACCCTCGTCGATACCGCGTTCGAGGAGAACGGCGAAGAGCTTGTCGAGACAATCAAAACGGAGTACGGTTCAATCGACCGCGTAATCATCACTCACGGCGATCACGGCCACCACGGTGGGTTACGCCACGTCATGGAGGCATTCTCGCCCGAGCTCGCGATGCCGGCGGATGAAACGAAACTGTATACTCATCTCGAAGAGGAGGGGCTGGAGTTCGAACCCGACATAAAATACGAGGACGGCGACGTACTCGCTGGGAACATCCGCGTGATTCAAGTGCCGGGCCATACTGAAGCGACGTCCGCTCTGTTGCTTGAAGACCGCGACATCTTGATTTCCGGCGATACGCTCGACGGTTCCGACCGGGGTGGGCTCCCGGCTGGGTACCTGCTCCCCCCTCCAGCACTCTTCAACGACGACCATGAAGCCGCTGAACTGAATCTCTATTCGCTGCTCGAATACGACTTCGACACCCTGCTCGTGTTCCACGGCTCGCACGTCTTCGAGAATCCGAAGGGGAAACTCGAAGACTTCCTCGTCGAGCGCGAGTGGAATGAATGGGACCCGCGTGCCGAGTAGCCGACTGAACGGGCACAGGGTTTGACAACAGCGACGGTTACCGGGCGCTGACGCTTCTGAATGCAACTGTTTCGAGTATCGAATTGTTTGCTTCCGTGAGAAACAGCTATTCGCGGAGAACGGAGACGTCGAAAACCGGTTTGCATGTTTCACCGGCCAGAAACGCCTCGAACGCCTCATCAGCGTCGAGTAGACTAAATCGGCTGTCCGAGAACGTCTCGTGATCGACATCGCCTGAGTCGATTAGTCGGAGCGCCCGGTCGAAGTCCCGGTACATCGCACCGTACGATGTTTGTAAATCGATTTCAGCCCGGACAATCGGGGTGTAATCCATCTCTGCCACACCAGTCTGTCCGACGAGGACTATCTGTCCGCCCTTTCGGGCCTGTTCGGCCGCCATCGTCAGCCCCGACGGGTGCCCTGTCGTATCGAACACGACATCGTAGCCGATTCCGTCTGTAAATTCTGTACTATACTCCGCTACGTCACTCTCTTCGATATTGATGGTCGGGTAGCCCAGTTTCTCTGCAAGCGGGAGCCGATACGCCGTGTCCTGTTCGACACCGGCGACGACAACTTCGCCACCTTGTGCTTCCGCGATCTGTGCGGAGAGTAGGCCCATCGGTCCGGGTCCAGCGACGAGAACGGTATCACCGGGGCTGACTCGCGAGTTCTCGATTACGGCGCGGGTACAGATAGAAGTAGGTTCGACGAGTGCGGCGTGTCTCGGCTCGACTCCCTCCGGAACTTTCTGTAGGGCGCTTACGGGTACGGCAATGTATCCCGCGTACGCTCCGTGGTGGTCAATTCCTGTGAGTTCGGCATTCTGGCAGATGTTTTCGTTGCCGATTTCACACTGATAACACTCACCACAGCCTCGAATGGGTCGCTCGACGACTTGGTCTCCGATCTCGAATTTCGTTACGTCAGTACCCACTTCGACCACCTCACCGGTGTATTCGTGGCCGATTATTGTCGGCAGGTCCATCCGCTCAAACGCGGATTTGAAGGCGTAAATACCAGCATCACTGCCACAGAGTCCGGCATAGCTGATTTCGATTAATACCTCAGTAGGTGACGGTTCTGGCGTCCCGATATCCACTAGTTCCATTTGACCGTACTCACGGCTGGTTTTGGCTAATCCACGCATATGAACGATATCACAGTACAACGATTATAATGTTACGGAATTCCGCAAGTCATCATACCACACATCCCCGGGCAGTTCCGACTGCCTCAGGGAGATGTTACAGCCAGTCTCGAGAGGGGACGCGAGCGGTTGCGAGTGGGCAGCGCCACTGTTCCGCCCGGCCGCTGGTTAGAATATCGATGGTTTAAAATATAATGTCACCTTCGGCTGAGATATGCACACCATAGAGCATGAAGTAGAGCGACCGGACCGTGATGTCGTTGAGGCGTTTGAAGGGGTTCCAAGTACGATCGTGTCAGACGTGACGGGGAACGTCGGACTGACCATGGACTCCGGTATCGAACCCGCATACGACGGGATTGAAATGGCGGGGACTGCGATAACGGTGAACGCGTCCCCCGGTGACAATCTGATAATCCACAAGGCAATAACGATGGCCGAGCCCGGAGACGTGCTCGTAATCGACGCCAACGGCTACACCGAGACGGGCCACATCGGGGAACTGATGTGTACCTCCTGTCAGGCGAACGACCTCGCGGGCCTCATCATCGATGGCGGGTACCGGGACAGCCGCGAGATCGCCGAAATGGAGTTTCCGGTGTACGGACGCGGGACGAACCCACAGGGCCCTCTCAAGCAGGACCCCGGGTCGGTCAACGTCAGGGTTTCGTGTGGCGGCGTCAGCGTCGACCCCGGTGACATCGTCATCGGCGACGACGACGGACTGGCCGTCATTCCCAGCAAAGGAGCGGCGGAGGTACTGGAGCGGTCCCGCCAGAAACTCTCGGCCGAAGATTCTGTCCGCGAGGAAGTGCTGGACGGGGACTACCTCTTCGAACTCAACGGCTACGACGAACTGTTCGAGAATCTGAACGTCGTCGGTCCCGAAGACTCCATTCAGTAGCTCGGCTCTTCGACATTGTCTCCATAACTCCGTTGAGTCGGCTGGACCAACAGTGCCCCCATCGCTACAGATTCCGACAGTACAGAACTAACCCAGAGAATACGCGAGGCGCTGTGACAGATCTTCGTGCCGATTGAACGCTGTGTCTCACTATTGGTGTTGTTTTGGAGAGCGGCGCTGTGAGTTGCCGGGCACTCGTTCCAATATAATTGAAAATTTCCACAGTACTTAACCGAGTCCACGGCAATATTCTACTATGACAGACACCGAAGATTCGGGCACACGCCAGCTGAAGAGCGTCAATCGGGCGTTTCAGATTATCAGCTACCTCCACAACAACGGGGGCGCGACACTCTCGGAAGTAGCCGAGGCGCTCGACCTCCCGGCCAGTACCGCGCACATCCACCTCAGCACGCTCGTGGAATCGAGCTACGTCGTCCGGGAGGGCGATATCTATAAAACCAGTTTTCAATTCCTTCGAATAGGTGGTGAGATGCAGGACGGAATGGCACTTTATCAGGCGGCCAGGCCCGAGTTGGACGAACTGCGCGAGATGACGGGCGAACACACGAACGTCACCGTCGAGCAGAACGGGTACGCTGTGCAACTCTACAAATCGGAGAGCCCCGAGTCGATAGACGACGAGGCACCGCTCGGCGAACATTTGTTCCTGCATTCGACAGCGACGGGGAAGGCCATACTCGCAGAGCTACCCGAGGAACGGGTGAATCAAATTATAGAGCAGCGCGGACTCCCACCGCAGACTGACGATACGATAACTGACGAGCAGACTTTGCGCGACGAACTGGACACGATCCGGGAACGTGGATATTCGATAAATCGAGGCGAACACTTCCCAGGGGTCTGTGCGATTGCCACGGTAATCGTTTCAGAGCCAGACGACGCTATCGGCGGCATCAGTATAAGTGGCCCACGTAGTCGGTTGGACAACGAGCGGATAGAAGACGAACTCGTGCCGAAACTCCTGAACAAAAAGAATATCATCGAACTGAAAATGCACCAGTACGAGTGAGGGCGAGGCCGGTCAGTTGTTGAGGTGTGAGAGAATGAGTCGTCAGATACGGGTATTCTGTTCAGCCGCCTGCAGTATCACACAGTTGTGCGAGTTCACTCCGTCGCTTCACTTGGCGGGCTGTTCCACTCCGAGGCGTCGTCTTTTGGTTCGTAGCCCAGGACTGCCTGTGCGTGTTCGATATCGAACCACCGTGCTGCGTTCCCACTGACAGCATAGAACGCATCGTAAGTGACGGTGTCATCTTCGAGACAGCATTCGAGGAGATGCGCGAAGTCGCGTTGTGAGGTCCACGACGCTTTCAGTCGCTTTACCATTTTTTCGTACTCCTCGCTGCCGCGTTCCCAGGAGCCGGTCTGTGACTGGTCCCAGACCTCGTCCTCGTCGACTTTGTGCTCTTCCCCTCGGTCTACACCGCGTTCAGCGTCGCCATATGGATGGTCGTACTTTGCAGTACGAACACTGGAGATTCGGAGCGAGTACACCTGTTCCGGAGCACCGTCGCGACGGGCATGTGCACGGCACATGTGTTCTCCGAACATCTTCGAGGCACCGTAGTATCCGTCCGGCTTCGGCAGTGTCTCGTGAGTGAGCCGGAACGGGTCGAACTCACTGGGATAATCTTCCTCGTATAGTTCCGGTGCGTGGTCCTCCTCGTACAGTCCCATCACACGCTGTGAGGACGCATATATGAGTTTTTCAACTCCCGCATCGTCCATCGCTTTGAGAATATTATACGTGCCGATGATATTTGGCTCGATTATCTCCTCAAATTCTGCGCCCGCGTCAGACTGTGCGGCCAAGTGGATTACCGCATCCTGCCCTTCGAACGCCGGTCGAATCGCATCATAATCGGCGACGTCTGCTACGTGTGTCTCGTATTCGGGGTGGTCTGTTCGGTTGAGGTACGTAAACTCGTACTCATCTTTCTCAGCAAGGTGATTCAGTATCGCTTCACCTGCTTCGCCAAACGGGCCCGTAACGAGGACGCGTTGCTTGGTCATCAGTGAGGATTTCTACTATAGCATCCTATAAAAATCCTTCCCAATAATTTAATTTTCGGAATTCTAGTCACAACCCGGCCAACTAAGCAGCGCAAGACCGGAAAATATACAATCGGAGTTTTTCAATATTATTGAAATGGGTGGCGCATTTAGAACCATTACAATAATGCTTGTACATGTGTTATTCAAATGCCCGGAACCACCTACAATAGCAGTAGGACCGCAGATAACCTGTTTTGATATTATTGAAACACGCAACAAATTGTCCAGCCATCACCATGCTCAGATATTTCTAATTCTGAGTGTGCTGGGTGTAAACAGTTTTGTTGGTAGGTGATGCATATGTCAAACTACTAGTCTACTCTATCGACTCTGAAGGAGTCCGGTTTCACTGATAACAGTCTAATATGCTTCGCGATCTGCCGGCGGTTGCTGGAAGGCCTGCACATCTGGTTTTTGTAGTGGCATTTGCATCTGCTTATACATCGGAGTTTCACTCACAATATCGAATCCAAGACTCTCGTACACGCTTATTGCCCGCTGATTTGTTTTAGCAACATCCAATACTATGTTCCGGTAATCCATCGATTCAGTATACGCGAGTACTTGTTTGACTAATTCCGTACCGATACCCCTGTCTCGATATTCACGATGGACAAAAATCACGAACTCTGGTTCGTCTTCTGACTGCGGGGTAACGGCTCCGTGTCCTACGATACGGTCATCATGATTGGCGATTAGATTCCATCCCTCCGATAAAATATAGTCCAGCCACTGTTCCAATGCTTTTGTTTTTTGTGGCGGGACCCCCATCGTTTGGTCATCAACCTCGAGACTGTTGTACATTTTTATAAGCGGACTATAGTTATTGGAATTAAATTCACGGACCATCATCGGTCTTCCTTTTTTATCAAAGAATCTCGGGCATCTGGGGGGACAATCCACTGTTCCCTCACATTCGGAGTTATCCCATATATTGCAGACATCACTGGTAGTCATATTAGAAAAATTGTGTTCACTACTATAACGTTCTTTGCCGTACATCATCGTGGCCTTATTAATTCATAGATTCTTGGGTTGGTTAATCAGCACAAGTAATTCGTATTTGTAGAGGAATTTCAGATAGGCATACTAGGTAAATCTCTCTCAAGTAATTGAGGTAGCCGATTGCGAGACTCGTACTAAAGCCAACATAGAACTTTTTTATAGATACGACAGCTATGTTGGATTATGAATAATATTGAATATGACGTGGTGGGAATTACTGACGATTTGGATGCTGAGTCTCGAGCCAGGGAAGACGCACACTACGTGGAATTTCAGATGGACAAAGCAGCAGCTCCAGTCGAACAACTAACTGAGTACGATGGGGAATTACCGTTAATTGTTTCAAATCGCCCTGAATGGGCGGGTGGTGACGCATCGGAATCAACTCGCTTAGAAGAGCTTCTCGCTGCTGCCAGTGCAGATGCAGTAGATATAGTTGAGATTGACCTCAAGACTATCAGGAATGAAGAGTGGCTTATTGACGAGCTGCGAGAAAATGAGGTAGATGTGATTGTCGCTTACTACGACTTCGAACAAACCCCAGAAAAATCAGAGCTTCAGGAACTGATTATGGAGTGTGATGAGTATGGAGATATATCTAAAGTATCTGTGTTCGCGGAGGAGCGAGAGGATGCGTTATTGTTATTAGATTGTCTCAACGAAGCTTCACAAAGTGATATCAGAGTCTCTGGAATCTCACTTGGCGAGTTAGGCCAGCATACCCGTGTCATCGGTGTATTCTACGGTTCTGAGTTCTGCTTTGCACCGATCCAGCTGGATGAGGAGGCGCAATACGGGGAGATTGAACTGGCTCAACTCGCAAATCTTTTAGAAACGACTGTCCACGGTGGCGATCACGTTGAATTGATCGATCAGCTGAAGGGACGGTTCTGATAGAGATATATAATAGAAATGTTATGTTTGGTTGCTGTCGTCTTTGCATTCCTCTCCGAAGCTAACGAAATATCTAATTATTCTGCCATTGGGAGCGACTATGTGTAATTATTATTTGCCTGTTGATACCGACGGCAGTAGAGACAGAATTTGAGTTATAATGGAGAATTGGAGATTCCAATCCCTAATATCCAGGTTAGTATATAGAGAAACCCGGATATTAGAGTTCTCGAAGGTAGATGGACAGCTAGTAAGAATATCTGAGAATATGTAATGGCCTAGGTGGAGGTAAAGGCAAAAAAACAGTTGTAATTCCGCACTTGCAGATAGAAATAGATGTAAACAGAGACAAGGTCGTTACTATCAACCCCAACACCACGGCAACCGATTCCCGTTGTTTCACCCCTCCATTCCTTCTACGCCTGCCGAACGGCTCTCGCACTCATACAGCAACTAGAGGTATTGCCGACTTGGCGTGCGCCGGAGAGAGCCATGAAAACGAGTTTCGGCCGTGACCTGAGGAGACTGGTGGGTTATCACGGATACCGAAACCGGCCTCACCACACAGGGCGAGCCATGTCGGGAGGCTACTTCGACGATTCTTCGGTGATACTCAAGAGGATTCAGCCATCAAACAACGGCACAGCGAGTTGAAGCGTACGCGACTGATACGTCGGCTGTCTCAGTCAGTTCTACTGACTAGCATTGCGATACTGCTGTACTTCTCATTGAACGCGGCTGGGTTCTGGAGGACAGAATGGGTGGAGTATTGGCCTCAGTTCCTCGAGCCACTCACTGGCGGCCCGTTCGCAAAACTTCGAATCGGCCAATACCGACTCGCCTGTGTCCTCGATCACGATGAATTGGTTCTCGAAGTTCATCGGATCGAACACCGAAGTGGAGCCTACACTGCAGACGACGATTAGCAGCGAGAGTACCGACTTGTCCAATTTGCCGCGATTCGGTCAGTACAGATGGCTTATCGACTACTTTTCGGCATACAGGAGAGTTCGTCGGCAATTGGGACAAACGTATGGAACCGGCGTGAGGATTTCGTCCGCTCGAATACTGCTAAGAAATCCGTCGTCTGACGCTTCTGAAACGATAGAGAGCGTCCCCATGGCGTCTGTCCCTTGTAATTCCATCTGTTCTAATGATTCCTCACAGTCGGGACAGACCTTCTCAGAGGGCATGTGTATAGTACGCCCACTGCTCTCAAAAACTATTTTCGTTCGTCCTCTCAGTCGGTTCTGGCTCCATATGTTCTCACGCCGGTCAATACGCAAATCTACCGAACAGTATAGTCACCCATCCAACTCTGAAATAAACCGACCCCAACAGTAACGCCATCTTACATAAGTCGCCGTCCGGTCAGTACAGTCTGTGAAAGGTAAGGAACCAACCCAATGGGGGACCGCATTTCGATTGGATTGTCAGAGGCTACCTTACCCACGTGTCTCTGCTTCGCGGCAGTCAAAGAATCCTATGTGTCACCTAGATAGGCACAATTCTCCCATTAAAGCGAGATCGTAGTCACCACGCAGATCTACCGTGTGAGCATATCATCGCTCTTCCTTTGAAAGGAATAGTACCGACTTATCACATATACCGCAGTGTTTGTGCACCTTCTCTGAAAACTACAGAGACGAGTCGTTTGAGGAATCAGCGATACTCTTCAACGTCGATGACTCGTTTCGTCTCCTCATGAGTGAGGTCACCGTCGGCCGAGACCACTGTCGCATCAAGTTCTCGCCCGACTGCAGCAACGAGCGCGTCGGCGCCGTCAAGATATGGTCCCTGTGGTCCAATCTCGTCGGCGATTCGCCCCGCATCGACCGATAGGTCTCCATTGATTTCATAGATTTTCCCCCACGATAGCGCTTCAACCGCCTCCTCAAGATCGCCCGACGGGAGGTTTCCGACACCGACGAGTGCTTCAGCATGGGCGGGAGCAGGCATTACCCACAGCTCTTCCTCACCACCGTTCGATTTGTAGTATGTTTCTGTGGCGGGATGACCGCTCAGGTAGTCGATAAGAAAGTTTGCATCAAGAACCCTCATGTGTCCTCGTCTAACCGTTGCATCCGCTCTTTCCGCTGCTTTTTCGAGCCCTTGTGCTTGTCTCGAATCCAGTCGGCGTCCTCATCTGAGAGTATTCCGAACCCGTCGTAGAAGTCAGCATCTTCACTCTCGTTGAGGATGCGTTCGAGCACGTCGTTGAACGATTCGCCCTCACGCCGACGGCGATCAAGCTGTCGTTTCACTCGATCACTTACTCGTATCTGCTCATCTGCGGTTGCCATTGTTACGTCAACGTTGACGTTGACGTTGGTTAATCCTTGTGGAGGTTGAATCGGTGTGTAACGACTTGTTAAGCAAACTGAGAGCGGTCAGTACCGGCTTCGGGTCCAGGCTGGGAAAGACACCAGCGGCAACGGCGGGAAGCCTCGCGATGCCTTCCTCCCCGCCGACGTCGAGCGTGATCTCCAGCGCTTCCAGAACGAGCACAACATCGCATCCAAGGACCCCTTTATCGATCTGACCCAGCCCGGCGTCCGTGCTGTGGTTCGTCGGACACCTGCGCGGACGGCTGAAGCGACTGGCGACGACGACTTCGAGAAAGTGAGTACGTACGATGTCCGCCGTCGGTTCGCCCAGCGCCTGCTCGTCGACGAACAGATGAACCCCCACGTCGTGATGGCCGTCGGCGGCTGGGATTCATTCGCCGCTATCGAGCCATATCTGAACGCCCCAAGCGAGGACGTCATCGACGAGGCCTTCCAGGAGGTCGAGTCCCGATGACCGAAGACGATGTCGACCCTGAGGACCCGCGACCGACGGGTCATTACCCACGGTTCGCCGACAACGAATGGCACTACATCCCTGATGAACTTGCCAAGACAATCTCGCTCGGGCCAGCCAGTGACGGCGAGGAAGGACAGAACTGGGTCCTGACATACACGCCGGAGAAGCAA
>Ga0207718_101394_pt1 | contig 12413 bp, 12 predicted proteins | sample A23M2SouthBayCA_FD_187749 | JGI IMG/M metagenome (GOLD analysis project Ga0207718, IMG submission 187749) | Aerobic enrichment media microbial communities from Eden Landing Ponds, California, USA - A23 M2 (SPAdes) | ecosystem: Environmental > Aquatic > Marine > Unclassified | place: Emeryville... | reverse complement strand
GCTGGATGGGGTGCTCAGTGGTCATCTCAGGAGCAGCGGCCGCATGACGGATAACGGTCCTGAAGGGGATGGTTCGCTGGAGCTGGCGGGCGGCCTCCGGGGCCAGGCTCTGTGGCTGAAAACGGGAGTCCGTCTGGAGGGGAAACACTGGGAGATCCCCGCGTTGGAGCTGCGTTTCGGCGACAATGGACTCACTGGTTCCGCCCGCCAGGCGGAGCAGCTGCAGGCGGAGCTGGAATGGAACCTGCCGGTACTGGCCCAGTTCTGGTCCGGTCTTGAAGGGCAGCTTGAGGGGCGTGCCAGTGGCCGCCATCTGCTTGGCGACCCGAAGGGGAGCATGACCTTCAGCGCCCGGGATCTGGCGATTGAGGAGTACGGCATCGAACTCAGGCAGCTGCAGGGTGAGGCGGGTCTGGCCGACGACGGTGCGGCCCGGGCCCGCGTGGATTTCTCGGGACTGGAAGCCCGGGAGCAGCGGCTGGAATCCGGCCAGCTGAGGGTTGACGGGTCCCTGGCCGATCATGAGCTCGGTCTGTCCCTGATGCACCGCCAGGGAAATCTGCGACTGAGCGCAGCAGGCGCCTGGGGGAGTGAAGGCTGGCAGGCCACCCTCAACGGCGGTGGTGTCGCACTTCCGGGCCAGCACTGGCTGATGGCGACCCCGGCCAGGCTGACGCTCGCCCGCGATGGCGAGGCCCACCTCGGGGCCCACTGCTGGCGCTGGGGCGGTGCCCGTCTCTGCACCGGTGATCAGCGGCTCAATCCGGCGCCCTCACTGAAGCTGGGTGTGGCGGATCTGCCCACCCGGGCCTTCAGGCCCCTGCTGCCACCGACCTTCCGTTGGGAAGACACCCTGGATGCCCATGCCACGCTGGAACTGGATGACCAGGGGCCACGCGGGCGGGCATGGATTGATGCCGGCAGCGGCCAGGTTGAATTGCGCCGTGACGTGGATCCGGACAATCTGGACGCGCAGGTGGATGAGCAGGAGGGCGAACAGGCCTGGCAGTGGCTGCCGTTTGAGTACGACCAACTGCGAGTTGCCGCGGATCTTGGGCCTGAGCGTACGCGGATAACTGCGGATCTCGCCGGGCCGGAGATCGGGCAGCTTGACCTGAATGCCGCGCTCAGGCCGCTGGAGGAGGGCATGCCAGTGGACGGCCAGCTCAATCTGGAGGCGCTGGATCTGGCCCTGATCCGTCCCTTCCTGGACCTGGACACCGTGGAAGGACGGCTGGCGGGGCGCCTGGATGTCAGCGGGCCCGTGGCATCACCTTCCATGCAGGGGGAGGTGGCCCTGTCGGAGGGGGAGATCCGCGACCCCCGGCTCCCGCTCCCTCTGTCTGAATTGAGTGCAACAGCGCGCATCAATGGCACAGAAGCCAGGATCGACGGGAACTGGCGCAGCGGTGAGGAGGGCCAGGGCCGGATTGAAGGCTCGGCCAGCTGGGCCGATGGGCCGAGGGCAGAGATTTCCCTGGTGGCTGAGTCGCTGCCGGTGAGTGTGCCGCCTTACGCAGAGCTGACGGTCTTCCCGGATCTGATGCTGCGTTACGGAGAGGAGGGGGTTGGCGTCTCCGGCCAGGTCCGTGTTCCTTCCGGAAGCGTGGTGATCGAATCCCTCCCGGAGTCTGCCGTTGGTGTATCCGGCGATACGGTGATTGAAGGCGAGGAACCCGACGCCGGCCCCATGCCTCTATCCCTGGACCTGGACGTGCGGATCGGGGAGGAGCGTGTGGATTTCAACGGTTTTGGTGTGACAGGGAACCTTGAGGGGCGCCTGAACCTGGCCGACGACATGGTGGCCAATGGCAACCTCAACCTGCGTAATGGCCGTTATGAGCTCTATGGCCAGGATCTGCGCATCCGCCGCGCCACGCTGCTGTTCTCCGGGCCCATTGACCGGCCTTTCCTGGACATCGAGGCGGTGCGGATTGTGGACGACGTGACGGCCGGCATACGGATCACAGGCCCCGCGGACGAACCGCGCTCCGAGATCTTCTCCGAGCCCCCGATGAGCCAGCAGCAGGCGCTGGCGTATCTGACACTGGGCCGGCCACTGGAAAGCGAGAGCGACAGCTATGCCATGGAGCGGGCTGCGATCAATCTCGGGCTGGCCCGCACCGCGCCGCTCACCCGCGAGATCGGTGAACGTGTCGGGATCGAGGACCTGCAGCTTGAGACCGAGGGGCGGGGCGAGGAGGCGAGTGTGGTGGCCTCCGGCTACCTGACGGACAGGCTCAGTCTGCGTTACGGCGTGGGTCTGTTCCAGCCCGTCAGCCGTATGGCGCTGCGTTACGACCTGTCGCGCAACCTCTATCTGGAAGCCGCCAGTGGTCTTGCCAGCTCACTCGATCTATTCTATCGGACAGACTTTGGCAAACCGGGAGACTGACCATGCTTGTCCATGGTGACCAGATCCGGCTCACGCCCCGGGAGCGTCGGGTGATCCGGCGCCTGACCGGAATAGACCCGCACTTCATCCACAACCGGGAAACAATGATCCGTTTCCGGGATCAGTACCTGCAGAGCTACCCCACTGATACCCCCCAGATCCGACTGGTCAAACTGCTACTGCGTCGCAACCTTGTGTAGCGTCTTTCCGGATGTTGATTTTTCGCAATGGCCTCGATAGCCAGTGGTGATTAGATGGAACCACGATGCGGCAATAACAAGAGAGGCCCTCATGACGGACCCGGCTCAGGTGCCTGAAGAAGACCGCAGAAAACACGAAATCGGGCTCTTCCTTTTCCTGATCGTTTTTCTGTTCCCACTGGTGACCTTCATGGTCGTTGGCGGTTATGGCTTTGGCGTCTGGATGTTCCAGGAGCTGATGGGCCCGCCCGGCCCTCCGACAGGCTAGTGGGAGCCCCGCCATGACAGACGAGATCCATATCGCGAGCCTGCTCGTTCAGGTGGCCCCGGAGTCCCTGGATGACCTGAGCCAGTGGGCCGGCGCCCACCCTGAGGTGGAAGTCCGCGGCACGGACCCGGCCGGGAAGCTGGTGCTGATCACCGAGAGCGAGGGTCGCCAGCCCATTCTTGACCTGATGGATGCCTGCCGGGATCGCCCCGGCGTGTTCACCGTCAATCTCATCTACCACGAGATCCTCAACGCCCAGGAAGCGGATCAACCGGAGGAAATCCAGCCATGACCATGACACGTCGGGAATTCGCCAAGGCCAATGCCGCCGCGGCCGCTGCTGCCACGGCGGGGATGGCAATCCCTGCCGGCGCCAGTAACCTGATCACTAACCAGGAGCTGACCTCTCTGCGATGGGACAAGGCCGCCTGTCGTTTCTGTGGCGTGGGCTGCAGCGTCATGGTCGGCACCCGGGGCGGGCAGATCGTCGCCACCCACGGTGACAACCAGTCCGAGGTCAACCGGGGCCTCAACTGCGTTAAGGGGTATTTCCTTTCCAAGATCCTCTACGGCAAGGACCGGCTGGAACAACCTATGCTCCGCAAGCGCGATGGGCAGTACCACAAGGAAGGCCGGTTTGAGCCGGTTTCCTGGGACGAGGCGCTGGACGTTATGGCCGAGAAGTTCAAGACGGCCATCCGCGAGCACGGCCCGGACAGTGTGGCCATGTTCGGCTCCGGCCAATGGACCATCTGGGAGGGCTACGCCGCCTCCAAGTTGATGAAGGCCGGCTTCCGCACCAACAACATCGACCCCAACGCCCGCCACTGCATGGCCTCGGCCGTGGGCGGGTTCATGCGCACCTTCGGGTCCGATGAGCCCATGGGCGTGTATGACGACATCGAGGAGGCGGATGCCTTTGTGGTCTGGGGCTCCAACATGGCGGAGATGCACCCGGTGCTCTGGACCCGGGTCACGGACCGGCGACTGTCATTCCCGGATACGGAGGTCGCCGTGCTCTCCACGTTTGAGCACCGCTCCTTCGATCTGGCGGACAACGGCATGGTCATGCGTCCGCATGCGGATATTGTCATCCTCAACTACATCGCCAACCACATCATCCAGTCCGGCAACGTGAACCGTGACTTTGTGGATAAGCACACCAAGTTTGCCCGCAACGTGACCGACATCGGCTATGGGCTGCGGCCAGAGGATCCGCGCCAGCAGGAGGCCGAGAATGCGGACAACCCCAACAGCTGGTCGGAGATGAGCTTCGAGGCATTCCGCGATCACGTCAGTGAGTTCACCCTCGAACGCGCTGCCCGTGAATCCGGGGTGCGGGAAAGCCAGCTCAAGCGCCTGGCCGAGCTCTATGCGGACCCGGATCGCAAGGTAATGACCTTCTGGACCATGGGCGTGAACCAGCACACCCGGGGTGTGTGGGTGAACAACCTGATCTACAACCTGCATCTGCTTACCGGCAAGATCAGCACCCCGGGCAACAGCCCGTTCTCGCTGACGGGCCAGCCTTCTGCCTGCGGCACTGCGCGGGAGGTGGGCACGTTCGCGCACCGGCTGCCGGCGGACATGGTGGTGGCCAACGCCGATCACCGGAAGAAGGCAGAGAAGATCTGGAAACTGCCGGAAGGCACCATTCCCTCGAAGGTCGGCTTCCATGCCGTGGAGCAGAGCCGCCAGCTGCGTGACGGCAACCTCAAGGTCTACTGGACCCAGGTGACCAACAACATCCAGGCCGGCCCGAACTCAGCCCAGGAGACCTATCCCGGATGGCGCAACACGGAGTCCTTCATCATTGTCTCCGACATGTACCCCACGGTTTCCGCCCAGTGCGCGGACCTGATCCTGCCGACCGCCTCCTGGGTTGAGAAGGAGGGGGCCTTCGGCAACTCCGAGCGCCGGACCCAGTTCTTCTACCAGCTGGTGAGCGGGCCGGGTGAGTCCCGCTCGGATCTGTGGCAGACAGTGGCGCTTTCAAAGCGCATCCGGCTGGATGAGGTCTGGCCGGAGGAGCAGCTGCAGAAGGCACCGGAGCTGCGGGATAAAACGCTGTTCGACCTGCTGTTCGCCAACGGTAACGTGGATGCCTACCCGCTGGATCAGATGCGCGAGGGTTACCCGAACCATGAATCCGAGGACTTCGGGTTCTACATCCAGAAGGGCCTTTTCGAGGAATACCGCAACTTCGGCGAGGGTAAGGGCAAGGACCTGGCGCCCTTCGATACCTACCATGAGGTGCGCGGTCTGCGCTGGCCGGTGATTGACGGCGAGGAGACGCGCTGGCGCTACCGCGAGGGACTGGATCCCTATGTGGAGGAGGGCACCGGCTGGCAGTTCTACGGCAATGACGACAACCGCGCCCGCATCTTCGCGGTGCCCGATGAGCCGCCGGCCGAGAGTCCGGATGATGAATACCCCATGTGGCTGTGCACCGGCCGGGTTCTGGAGCACTGGCACACAGGGTCCATGACACGCCGGGTTCCGGAGCTGCACCAGGCCGTGCCGGATGCTCTGGTCTACATGAACTTCGACGATGCCCGGGAACAGGGCATGCGTCGTGGCAGCGAGGTGCGCGTGGTCAGCCGGCGGGGTTCCATCCGCGCCCGGGTCGAGACACGGGGCCGCGTGTCGCCGCCCAGGGGACTGATCTTCGTGCCCTTCTTCGACGCAGGCAAGCTGATCAACAAGGTCACACTGGACGCCACGGACCCGATCTCCAAGCAGACTGACTTCAAGAAATGCGCGGTCCGCCTGGAACTTGTGGACCTGGCTTAAGGCACCGGAACAGAGAGGCCCATCATGAAAAGCTTCATCACGACTGTAACCCTTCTGGTGCTCACCGTTCTGGCCATGGGCGTGGCGGCTGAGAAGACGACGGACGCACCCAGGCCGGATGGCCTGCGTGGTGCCGGTTACAGCGCAACGCCGGCTGCTCCGCCCATTGCTGGTGTCACCGGCCGCAAGGGTCGGGAGGAACGCAATTACCCGGAACAGCCGCCGGTGATACCGCACAGCATTGACGGCTACCAGCTGGACAAGCGCTTCAACCAGTGCCTGGACTGCCACAGCCGCAGCGCCTCACCGGAGAGCGGGGCACCCATGGTCAGCATCACCCACTTCATGGATCGCAACAAACAGGTACTGGCGGCGGTTTCACCGGACCGTTACTTCTGCACCCAGTGCCATGTGCCGCAGACGGACGTGGATCCGCTGGTGGAGAACCAGTTTGAGACGGTGGATGAAGTGCTGCGGCGGCTGGCCGAAGACGGTGACGGCGAGGGAGGCGCGGAATGAAACAATGGCTGTGCTACTACTGGCGCCTGCTGTGGCGGCCCGCGGCCACCATCAGCCTGGGGGTGCTGGTGCTGGGTGGCTTTATTGCCGGGATCATCTTCTGGGGCGGGTTCAACACCGCGATGGAGGCCACCAACACCGAACAGTTCTGCGTCTCGTGCCACGAGATGCGCGACAACGTTTTTGAGGAGCTCAAGGGCACCGTCCACTACAGCAACAGCTCCGGGGTTCGGGCGACCTGTTCGGACTGCCATGTGCCCCACGAATGGACGGACAAGGTGGCGCGCAAGATGGAAGCCTCGAAGGAGGTCTGGGGCTGGCTCTTCGGCACCATCAATACGCCCGAGAAATTCGAGGCCAAGCGCCGGGAGCTCGCGGAGCGTGAATGGGCCCGCCTGGAGGCGAATGACTCACTGGAATGCCGCAACTGCCACGAGTTTGACTCCATGGACTTCACCCGCCAGAGCCCGCGGGCTGCGGAAGCCCATTCCACTGCCCTGGCTGGCGGTGAGGCCACCTGCATTGACTGCCACAAGGGCATCGCCCACGAGCTTCCGGATATGTCCGGGGTTCATAACCGTTGAACCCAGAACGTCCGCATGGAAGCGGGCGTTCTGGGCGTCAGTCGCGCTTCGTGCCCCCCGGGCGCATATCCCGGATCCGGGTGGAGAAACCGCTCTGCTATGGCCGGCCGGCCACTGATTGGGCACTGTAATTTGTGATGTGAGCTAAAAGCGCATTAGAATCCGCATCGACAGACACAACAAAGAGGTAATGATGCGTACAGTCTTTGATGCGAAAGGCGCAGTTGTTCTTACCGCTGCAATGATTCCCGGTATGGCCATGGCGGGTGGCTTCTCCCTGAACGAGCAGAGCGCGAGCGCCATGGGCACCGCCAATGCCGGCGCCGCTGCCAACCCGCAGAACGCCTCGACGGTGATCTTCAACCCAGCGGGTATGACCCAGCTTTCCGGTACCAACCTCTCCTTTGGTGCCTCGGTACTCGACATTGACGCAGAAGCTGACTGGACCGAAGCGACAAACCAGGTGGGCGTTGATGTTTCAAAAATGGGCAAAACGGGCAATGGCGGCGACATCGCCGACCCGGCCTATCTCCCCAGCGCTTTCCTGACCCACGAGATGACCGATAACGTCGCCGTGGGTATTGGCCTGCATGCGCCCTATGGTTTGGCAGCGGATTACGATGATGATTTCAAGGGCCGCTTCTTCGCTGACGAGACAGAGCTGACCGGCATTGCTCTGACACCCTCCATTGCAGTGGATTCGGGTGACGGGCTGTCCCTGGGTATTGGTGTAAACATCATGTACCTAGAAGGTAAGCTCTCACGGTACAACGATATAACTGGAACAATCGCCGAGAAACGACTAGGAGTAGAAGATCTAGAGAACATCAATCCAGAAGAAGCCAAATTGGCGACGGAGGCTGCAGTTGTCGGGCCTGAGCCCTACTCGAATGTTGAGGGGGATTCCATTGAGTATACACTCCGGTTAGGTGCTCTCTACGAGCTTTCAGAGCAGACCCAGTTCGGACTCACCGTGGAAAGCGGCACGGAAGCGTCTCTTGATGGCGACATCACGGTTAGTGATTTCCCGAATCTCGATACAGGCCAAATCGAGACTCTTAAAGAAGACGCTGAAGTTCCTCTCGATATCCCGCCCAGTGTGACCTTCGGTGCCAAGCATCAGCTCAACGATGACGTTACCCTGCTGTTCGGGGCCACTTGGGCACGCTGGAGTGATTTCGAAGAGTTGGACGTCTACTCCCGCGAAGGGGGCCAAGGTCCAGTGTCCGATTCCCCTGCAAATAAGGGTAATCCAATTACTCATGTTACCGAGAAGTGGCAGGACACCTGGCAGTACAATCTCGGTGCCACGTGGCAGGCAGACCCGCAATGGAAGCTCAAGGCAGGCTACGCCTGGGACGAATCACCTGTGGACAGCTACAAGACAGCACGGATTCCCTCCCAGGACCGTCACTGGCTGACTCTGGGTGCCCAGTTCGCTCCAGCCAACACCGACTGGACCGTGGATGCGGCCGTGGGGACGCTCATCTTTGATGGTGACGCGAAGGTCAACGAGCGGGAATACACCCATTCTCAGCCTACGACATCTCAGGGCAATGCGCGTTACACCGGCTCCTACGACCTGAGCGCATGGAGCGCTTCCGTGGAACTCAGCCGTTCATTCTGAACACCACCCTATCGGCTCCAGGGATGGAGCCGCCTCCCCTTAACCAGGATGGTTGCACCCTCTGTTGCCGGGTTACGGCAGCCACAGCTCGAATACACTGCCTCCCAGATCACCGCCATTGCGCAGGCGGGTGAAGCCCTGGCGTTCGCCGGCGGTGTGCATCCCGGCCATGCGTTCGGCGAAGTAGAGCCCGAGGTTGGTGCTGCCAGTGCTGAAGTCAATGCGCTCGGTGCCGGAGAAATCCACCGCCAGCATGTGTTCCGGGTAGCCCGGCCCGTCGTCCTCCACGCTCAGCACCAGCCAGCCATCTTCGGCACGGGCGTTCAGCTGGAGCTGGCTGCCGGCGTAGCGGATGGCGTTGTTGATCACGTTGGTCAGGACGCCACTGACGAGCTGGGGATCAAAATAGCCTTCCTCCGCATCCGGCTCGGTGTGGACTTCGAGAGTGATGCCCAGCCCTTCCAGCAGGCGCCGGTGATGGGCCTGCTGCTCATCAAGAAAGTCGTGAACCAGCTGCTCCTCCACGGTCGCGGAAAGCTTTTCCTCGGACAGCCGGTAAAGGCTCAGCAGCTGGACCAGGTCGCCATGTACCCGCTGGGCCTCATACTCGAGGGTGGTGAAGGGGCGGGCGCCACGAACCTCCTCGCCGACTGAGTCACGCACCTCATCCAGTGAATTCAAGAGCATCCCCAGGGAATTCTTCATGTCATGGACGGTTGAGGCGAGCACCGTGGAAAAGTCGAGATCATTGCTCATGTGTTGCTCCCGGATGTGAGATCCGCAATTTTCTTTTTCAGGAACTGATAGCGTTTGTACTGCTTGTGCTGGGGCGGCAGGTGGCTGAGCTGATCAAGGCACCGCTCACAGCGGCGCAGCATGCTCGGGTCTGACCCTTTTCCTTCCTTTTCCGCGTTCTTGAGCAGCACCTGGACCAGGTTGAGGTTCAGAGCCGGATGCTGGGGCACCAGCTCCAGAGCCTGGCTGAAGGAATCCGCGGCCTGACCCAGCTCGCCGCTCTCAAAGGCCTTGATGCCTTCCTTGTTAAGCGCCCGGGCCTGGTTCTTCTTATGGAAGCTCACGGGCTCATCCATCAGTTCCTCGATGGCTTTCATGATTTTCGGGTCATCCTGACAGCGTTCGGCCAGCTGGTTGAGAACCCGTTGGGCAGCCCCATCCTCCTGCTGGGTGTAGAGCGCGCGGGCGTAATCCAGGGTTTCCTCCGGGCTCAGGGTCTCCGGATCCAGCTGATCACTGACGCTGTCCAGCGCCTTGCGGCTTTCGTTCATCCGTCCCTGGCCGGCGTAGACCCGGGCGGCTACCAACTGCTTCCGGGTTTTTGCGCTTTCGTCGTCCTTGAAGCGACGTCCCACGTTATGCAGGGCCTTGAGAGCTTCGTCCGCCAGCTGTTTGCCTTCGCTGGAGGTATTGCCGTCGCTGAGCTCGGACAGGGTGCGACCCAGGCCAAGGTAGTTTTCCGGGCTGTCGTGGATGGAGTTGTCGCTGAGTTTCACGGTGGAGCGCCAGGCGTCGGCGGCGGTTTCCATGTCCTGGTTGCTGGCCGCGATGCTGGCGAGCTGTTTCTGGCGCAGGATGGCCAGCGGTGAGATCTCAAGCGCCTTTTCCACGACCTCCTGGGCCCTGCGGCTGTTGCCCTTGCGCTGCAGGGCGTCCGCCAGGGCATCGTAGGCCTCGATGTAGTCGGGGTTGCTCTCGATCAGCGTCTCGAAGTGGCTGATGGCTTCGTCCAGTGCGTTGCGGGCCAGCGCGGCCCGCCCCATGCCCATGCGGGCCCAGGCCAGCTCGCGGCCCTCCAGAACCTGCTCATAGATGCCACGTGCAAGATCTGGGGTGCCGCGCTGAAGGTAGAGGTCACCGAGGATCTGCATGACCCGATTACGGTAGCGGGTCTTCGTCTGCAGGAGCTGTTCCGCCTGGCTGATGGCTTCCGGCAGGTCCTCCTGGTCTAGGGCATGGTTGATGGGGTAGAGGGCGTGGCGCTGGGCCATCAGGGCATCCATGCGTTTCTGCAGCACGGCCTGGGTGATGGGTTTGATGATGTAGGTATCGGGATGGTACTCACGGGCGCCCATCACGATCTCCCGCGAGGTTTCCGCGGTCACCAGCACAAACAGTGAGGTGTGGCGCAGCAGCTTGTGGTGGCGCAGTGCCTCCAGCACCTGCTGGCCGGTCTTCCCGGAGCCCAGGTTGAAGTCGCAGATCAGTACGTCGTAATGATCCTTGGTGCACTTGGCAATGGTTTCGTTGCCGTTGGCCGCCATGTCGATCTTCTCGGCGCCAAAGCTGCTGAGCATCTGACGCATGGACTTGCGGAAATTCTCAAAGTCATCCGTGATCAGAAACCGCAGCTTCCGGTAAAGGTGATAGCGCTCGTTCTCATCCATCGGCTCTGGGCCCGTAATCAGTGGTGGCAACACAGGGGGTGCTGTTCAAATTAGTCGACCCCCGACCATCCCTCAACAGATCATGCGCCCCCTTGACATAAAATAACGCCATTGGCGGCGTTTCCCTGCTTTCAGGGCGGGTGGTAGAGTAGCGGCGAAGCCTGTTTCCAGTTGAGAGGCTGCTATGACCACGAAGGATGAGCGCCTTCAGTTCCTTGAGGCCATGGGGGATGTTGAGCCGATCCGCAAGCCGGATCGTGCGGATCTCGATGGAGGACGTCAGGTTACGCCGGGGCAGCTGGAACGCCAGCGCGCCGCCGTGCTCGAGAAAACCCGGGACCGTAACCCGCTGACCGCCACGGATGTGGCCTGGCTGGGCCCCCAGGATGAGCTGAGTTTCAAGCGCGACGGTATCCAGCATGGCGTTTTCAAGAAGGTGCGCCTGGGGCAGTACCCCATTGAGGCACAGCTGGACCTGCACCGGATGACCGTGGATGAAGCCCGCCAGGAGGTGTTCAACTTCATCCGCGAATGTCTGCGCCGTGGCGTGCGCTCGGGGCTGATCAAGCATGGCAAGGGGGAGCGCAATCCGGACCGTATCGCTACCATCAAGAGCTACGTTAACCAGTGGTTGCCCCAGCTGGAGGATGTAATGGCGTTCCACTCCGCGCAGCCGAAGCACGGCGGTACCGGAGCGGTCTACGTGATGCTGCGCAAGAGCCCGGAGGAACGGGAACGCAATCGAGAGCGGTTCAGTGGTTGAAGGGCCACTGTGACAGGAGTGAACAATGACAATAACGATCAGGGTGAATGGCGCCGAGCAGTCGGTGGATGCCCCGGAGGATACGCCCCTGCTGTGGGTGCTGCGTGACTGGATGGGGCTTAAGGGCACCAAGTTCGGGTGCGGAATCGGCCAGTGCGGAGCCTGTACCGTGCATATTGACGGCAGTGCGCAGCGCAGCTGCATCACGCCGGTTGCCAGGGTAGCCGGTGGCGAGGTGTCGGTTACCACCATTGAAGGCCTTGCCGGCGAAGACAGCCTGCATCCGGTACAGGAAGCATGGCTTGAGCATAATGTGCCCCAGTGCGGCTACTGCCAGTCCGGTCAGATCATGAGCGCTGCGGCGCTGCTTGACCAGGAGGCGAACCCGGATGATGAGCGGATCAGTGAGTTCATGGCCGGCAACCTCTGCCGCTGTGGCACCTATCCCCGGATCCATGCCGCCATCCGCTCCGTTGCGGATGGGAGTGCCTCATGAGTGAAGTATCCCGACGTGAACTGTTCCGCCTGGGTGCTGCTGGCTCCGGCGCTCTGGTACTGGGCATGGTGCTGCCCGGCTGTGCCACTGCCCCGGATGAACGGGAACCAACCCGTGTCGGGGCCTGGGCGCCCAACGCCTGGCTTGAGATTGATCCTGACGGCGGGGTGGCGTTCACCCTGGACCGTGTGGAGATGGGGCAGGGGACAGTGACCGGCATTACCACCCTGGTGGCGGAAGAGCTGGATGTGGCCCCGGAGAACATTGAGGTGGTCTTCGCCCCGGTGGGTGACGCCTACATCAACCCCCAGTACGGCCTGCAGGTAACGGGGGGCAGCTCTAGTGTGCGTACCAGCTGGGAGCGGG
>Ga0207718_101391_pt1 | contig 12434 bp, 10 predicted proteins | sample A23M2SouthBayCA_FD_187749 | JGI IMG/M metagenome (GOLD analysis project Ga0207718, IMG submission 187749) | Aerobic enrichment media microbial communities from Eden Landing Ponds, California, USA - A23 M2 (SPAdes) | ecosystem: Environmental > Aquatic > Marine > Unclassified | place: Emeryville... | reverse complement strand
GGCGATCCACATCTCGAACGTCGCCGCCCACTCACGTGCGTCCGGATCGGCGGGGCTCGTAGCCATGACCAGCCAGTAAACCGGCTCAAAACCGTGAAGTTTCAGTCGCCATAGTCGCGGCAACTCGTCGAGCGCGGGTGGATCCCAGTCGATGGGGTCACCTGAGACGTCGACAGTCACGTTGAGCAAATCGACCCGTCCGGCAGCGGCCTCGCGGGCTCGCCGTCGGTACTCGCTGATCCGCTCTTCGCACAGGCTGGTACCGAACGACGACAGTATCGCCGCGAGCGGCTCTGTATCGAGCGACTCTGCAGGTGGCGGCGGTGCCTCGTATCGCTCGTCGATGTCCACTGGAAGCCGTGGGAGCAGATGGTTGCGTCCCGCTCGCTTGACGACACCGAGGAGCTGCTGGCGACGCATGTTCGCCAGGGTCCACCCGTACAGCCGTAGCTGACGCGGGACGCTCATCTATATCACCCCCTGACGGCGGAGTCGCTGGACCCGGTCGCGGACACGGCGCCGCTCCGTAGCGGTGCGCTGGCGGCGCTTGGCCCACGACCGATGGCGTTCGATAGCGGTGACAAGTTCTTCAGCCACCTCCGACTCGTCGCCGGTCAGGTCGGTCCGTTCGGACGGATCCGCCTCCAGGTTGTACAGCTCCCGGTAATCGGTCTCCTCCCTGTCGATGAGTTTCCACGGCCAGTCGACGCATGCGGATAGCATTTCATCGCCCGCTGCATTCTCTCTGGCCGGATCGAACCCGTAGGTGACGTTAGTGATCGTCGGGCTCGTGTCGTCGCCGGACAGCGATCCCCCCTCGAATGAGTCCGGGACTGCGTACCGGTCTCTGGGATCTGAGGCGTCGAGCAACGTAGGCGGTAAGTCAATAAGAGAGACAGGTTCGTCGATTCGCGTCTCCGAAAAGTCGCCACCGCGGAGCGCGAGCGGCACGCGAACCACCTCATCGTACAGCGAGCGCGGCGCATGGCTGAAGTTGCCGTGGTCCGCGAGTTCGGTCCCGTGGTCACCGACGACGCCGACCACGCTCTCATCGAGGCGGAAGATGCTGAAGAACACGTCAAGCAGATCGGCGATTGCGTTGTCGGTCCGGCGCACTTCCGCGTCGTACAGTGCGTCGATCGCCGTTAGGTCGCTCTCCGACACTGACCCATCAGAGTCAGGCCCGTGGAGATACGACACCGCGTGCCAGAGCCGCCCGAGTTCGAACCGCGAGAGCGATCCATCGTGGAACCGGTCCAGCAGGTCTTGTGGTGGAACCCACGGGTAGTGAGGGTCCATGTAGTGTATCCACATGAACGTCGGACGGTCGGGATCCGCTTCCGTCTCTAACCACGTCGTCGCAGCGTCGGTCACGCGTTCGGCGGGTTCGAGCGGGACACGACCGGTGACCGCACAGCCGGTCCGAACGGTCCGCCCAGCAACGTTCCTGATGAGGTCGCTGTCGGGTACGAGTCGCTGGAGCCCGTGTAACACATCCGTGAAACTCCATCTCTCCCCGTCGTCCGAGAGGAAGTCTCGGAACGTATCGAACCCGCGGTCGTAGCCGTAAGACCGGGTTAGCCAGGGGTTGCCGGCGTTGAATCCAGCCGTTTGGTACCCGCGCTGTTCGAACGCCTCTGCGAGAGGAGTCACCGCCGGTGGCACACCCAAGTCCGACGAGCGGCTTAGCGGGTAGACCCCCCCGAGCAGTGATTTGAATGAAAAGTAGGTCGGGATCCCGCTCGCCATCGCGCGCGTAAAAACAGTCCCTTTTTGGGCAAGGCTGTCAAGACGCGGCGTCGTCGGTAGGTCATAGCCCAGAAAACCGACGCGGTCGGCGCGTATCGAGTCGACGGTGATGTAGAGTACGTGTTGTGACATAGATGAGTCCTGTCTTCGTCGAAGGGGTTCTCATCGTTGGTTTACCCATCGGTCCTTTTGGTTAATGACGCACTACGGGACCCGACTCGCCGTTTGGGGTTCCACCCGAATTCGGTACCTAGACTGTAAGTCGTCCCGAATCGGATCACTCGGGTGTGAGCGAGTCATGGTCGCGGCTGCTACTCTCTCTGATGATGACTCCGGTGTGGGACTGGTAATCTAGATTACCTGGTTAGCTACAGGCTCTCGCGATTACCGCATTGCAACCCCGATATTCGGCTGCGTTCAAGTTCCGTATAACGTATATTGCGGCAACAGTAGTGCGAATGTATACGTATTATGATATTTATGATTGTGTATATCGCTGTTGGCGCTGTCGAGGGGGGGTCTACAGCGGTTGGCTATCGAATTCGCCAATCGCTTCCAGCGCCAACAGCCATGGCCGCGGTAGTTCTGTGGGTTCGAGAGATAATTTCGGTTATTCCGATCATCGAGTTCACGGTGCTTGTCGTCTTAGGTGTGACTACGTACGTGGTATCTGTTCTATTGATGGACAGCGAATGAGGTATTTTCGACGAGTTGTGGTCGCTGGTAAGGACTATCTGATAGATGTAGCAGCGAAATCCTGTCAGGCCTGTATGGCAGTATTCGACATATAACAGAGTAGTGAAACGACGAGAGTGCTATCGATGAGAATCTGTGTTCATGGGCTCGGATACATCGGGATGGCCACTTCATCGCTGTTTGCTAACAACGGCCATGACGTAGTCGGATACGATACCGATTCCCGAGTCCGCGACCGACTCAGGCGGGGCGAACCTGATGTTTCAGAAGCCGAACTCGAATCCTATGTCCGAACGGCAATCGATTCGGGCTTGACCATCCGTGATGAGCCGGTAGCGGCTTCGTATCATATTATCTGTGTCCCGACACCCTACGACTCAACAGCGGGCAGCGCTGATCTTCAGTATGTCAAAGATGCGTCGCGGACCGTAGGCTCGTTGGTACGGCCCAACGATGTCGTTGTCCTCGAGTCGACCGTTCCCCCCAGCACAACAGCAACAGTGATTGCACCGATTCTCTCACAGTCGGGATTAGCGCCTGGCGAAGACGTTGGGCTGGGATACGTCCCGGAAACGATGCTTCCGGGGAACGCGATCACAGAGTTGCGTTCAAACGACCGGATCCTCGGTGGGTACGACCCTGCGTCGGCTGCCGCAATCGAGAACTTATACCAAGGGGTTCCGACGGGCAGGCTCAATATCGCGCCCGACGCGACAACTGCAGAGTTCGTCAAACTCGCACAGAACGCGTTTCGGGATGTCAATATCGCGTACGCAAACGCCCTGGCGCTCATCGCCAGGGATTATGGGATTGATGTACGGGATGCAATCGAGTTAGCGAACAGCCATCCACGAGTCGATGTGCTGAACCCTGGTCCGGGAGTTGGCGGCCATTGTCTCCCGGTAGATCCACTTTTCTTGGGCGCAAAGTCGAATAATACTGACCTAATCGACACGGCGAGGCGAGTGAATCAGCGAATGCCACTCTATATCGTGGACAGACTCACTGAGGAACTGGGGTCGCTGGATGATAAGACGGTCGCCATCTTGGGCATCGCTTACAAAGGCAATGTGGATGACACGCGAAACAGTCCCGGTCTCGAGATCGCACGTGCAATCGTCGACGCCGAAAGTGAGACCCGCAGTCTTGAGCCAGACCCGGACAACGGGCCTACCCTCCGTTTGTGTGATCCACAGGTCTCAAACAGTCCGTTCGATTTGAAACCTATTCCCGATGCATTGGAGGGAGCAGACGCAGCGGTTCTGGCGACAGCACACGATGAGTTCGCTGACCTCTCGCCGGAGCAGGTCGGTTCACTTCTCGATAATCGTGTCATTTTTGACCCGCTCGATATTGTCGATCCGGACCCATGGACGGAAGCAGGATTCGATCTGCTGCGTATCTGAGAGAGTTGCTGTGTTGAAAAACCGTCTACAGTGTCACTGTCGATACCAGATATCAACGTGGTGGACTGGGTCATATGACTTTCCGACGATATCCCGCCGACCGTCTCCGTTCATATCGACCAACTCTGCTTCATGCGTTGGAATGCCGGATACGACAGTCCGCTCTCGGAACTCGCCATCCCCGAGATTTTCGAAGATCAACTGCTTGGGATTGTTGTTTTCACCAAGCGACATCTCGCCGACGTAGATATCAGGGTAGCCGTTCCCGGTCAGATCTGCGGTTTGAAGACTATGCGGACAGAATAGACCGTCCTTGAGTACAGTCGGGGGACCACCAGGATACTCGGCCACAGCGAGGCGTCCCGGGTGGGTACCGTGCACGGGTGAGTCCCCCTCAGAGAGAACGATTTCCGGTGTCCCATCTTGGTCGAGATCAGCGACGGCGACCCGCGTGTCGTCCCAGCCCGTACAGATGTCTGTGTGGCTCCAGTCGCCGTCGTCGTGGTGATACACGTTCGTCCCGGCCACCAGCTCGTTCGTCCCATCGCCGTTAAAATCGGCAACCGCCAGCCCCTCGATACGAATATCCTCGTCAATGATATGAACGTTCGAATCGGGCCACGGTTCTTGTAATGGATCGGCTGGAATATCGTAGTAAAATACGGTTTCGCTGTCCTGAGAAAGTCCGACCAGTTCGTCGTCCCCGTCGTTGTCGATATCGGCGACGAGCAGGTCGTGGTACTTCTCGAACCGATTCGAGATCAAATGCTGCTGCCAGGGGTCTGTCGGCGTTTCCGGTTGTTCGTACCAGTACACGTCCGACCGTCCGAACCCCTGCCCAACGACGAGATCAATGTTGCCGTCGCCGTCAATATCAGCGAGATCGGTTCCGACGCCGAGGTGGAGGTCGGTCTCCGACGCAAGCGTATGCCGTTCCCAACCAGGGTTCTCGTACCAGAAGATGTTCGTCTCAAAGCGAGGCGTGACTCGACCGAGCGGTCCGTTTGTCGGAACCTGAACTCGGTTGCCCGCTACCGAAATTGTTGGATTCCCACCCATCCCCGTAATGATGAGATCCGGTCGACCATTGCCGGTCAGATCTGTCGTTTCAAGGCTGTTGAGTTTACTACAGGGAGGGTCGTCGTCGATGCGCTCATGAGAGAACTCCATATTGAGGCGTTTGGGTGATCCCGGTATTGTTATTCTAACCCTATCCGGATGGTTTGAACTGGTCAGCTACCGAAACAGCCTAGCCTGTACCTGTACAAGCGATACCATCCTCATATAGAAGTTCTAAATCTATCTATAAATAACCCATTTATGGTCATATTATGAGCGGTATAAGTACCATAATCTGGCTTTTCTAACCCACATATTTCATTTTAAATTCACAAAATCGTGAAAGGCATCTTAATGTATCTATTTAATATCTTTTCGGCTGCTTTTAGAGGCTAATAGTATGGGTATTCTGAGATTCGAAACACCATCTGTGTGGCCGTTCACCGCCGAATGCGTCCTCCGGACACATACTTTTTTAATAGTACGGCTAGCAGTCTGATATAGCGATCAGATGTCGTCAGACAACGCCACACAGCCAGTGACACGTGCAGCCTCGCATCTAAGAACACTCGATCTCGATGGGAAGTCGTGGATCACCGGCGTCGCCATCAACGGCCTTCTTGCCGAGGGGAGCGATCAATCCGTCGAGACAGCGAAAGACCTCGTCGACAGAGCCGTCGCGACGCAGGACGATGACGGACAGTTGGGGTATGGCCCGAGCTATCCTATCGAGGTGTTCAGTCACGGTCGGGAGTAAGATGCCAGCTGGGATCTCACGGTGAAAAAGTGCATGAACACCAACAACACGACCGCTATCGGTCACGGTGTGCTCGATTTGTACGAGCGGACCGGTGACGAGCGGTACCTTGACGCAGCGAAGGGAGAGTACGAATGGCTCCAGTCTGTCGACCGGACGGACACCGGAGGAATTCCCCACCACGACCCGGATGTCGCCGGGATCAAATCGCTGTGGATCGATTCGGTGTACATGATGTGTCCGTTTTTCAGCCGATATGCCGAGGCGACCGACGAGCCGGGGGCCCACGATGAAGCCGTCACACAGTATCTGGTCCACGCTGAGCATCTCCGCGACCCCCGGACTGGACTCTTTCGACATATCTGGGTCGAGACGCCGGACCACTACCCGCAAGGGACCTTCTGGGCGCGCGGGAACGGTTGGGCCGCCGCGGCGGCCGTCGAAATCCTCGACCGGCTGCCGGACGACCACGACCAGCGCGGCAAACTGGTCGACCAGTTCAAACGCCACTGCGAGAGCTTGCTCCCGTTGCAGGATGGCAGCGGTTTCTGGCACAACCTCGTCGACGACACGGATACGCCGCTTGAATCCTCCGGGACGCTGATGTTCGCCTACGCATTCAACCGCGGTATCGAACTCGGACTCCTCGACGAGGCACAGTACCGGGATTCGGCAGACGACGCGCTCGAGGCGGTGACACACGTCGTCGATGACGAGGGGGCAGTCGGCCGCGTCGCCGGTCCTCCGGGCGGACCCGAAGCGCCGCTGACAGTGACACCCTACGGACAGGGCTGGTATCTCATGGCGGCAGCCAGTGCTCGCTAACCCCTGCTACTGAGGCAGATTTTTTACCGGTCCGGATGGAAGCAGTTGTATGATTCGTAACCGATCTGCGCTCGCTGACAGCCCTGCACACGAGGTGGCACTCGACTGTCTTGAGGCCGCCGTGGACGCGGCCGCCCCAGCGGTCGCCACAAAATCGGCTATCGAACGCGGCAGCGAGACGCTGACAATCGGTGAGACGGCGTACGACCTCGACAACTACAGCGATATCGTTATCGTCGGCGGCGGGAAAGCCACGGGCGGCGTGACCCGCGCGCTCGAATCCATCCTCGGCGACGCCCTCAGTGGGGGTCACGTCGTCGTCAAGCAGACTGTCGACACTGAAACTGTCCGGAGTTCCGTCGGAGATCACCCGTTACCGTCGGACCGGAACGTCGAGGCGACGGCCGATATGCTAGAAACAGTCGACGAAGCCGACGAAGACACGCTCGTTCTGTTCGTCCTGACCGGCGGAGCCAGTGCGCTTCTGTCGGCTCCGGCCGGGGACCTGACGCTGGACGACCTCCAGACAACGACCGACAGGCTCCTCAGTGGTGGCGTTCCAATCGAGGAAATCAACGCGGTCCGGAAGCACCTCTCGGACCTGAAAGGTGGGCAGATAGCACGGCGCGCGGCTCCCGCCACTGTCGCCGGGTTACTGATCAGCGACGTTGTCGGAAACGACCTCTCGACCATCGGTAGCGGTCCCTCAGTTCCGGACGAAACCACGTACGAGGACGCCCTTGGCGTGTTCGAGCGACACGACCTCACGCCACCGTCAGCCGTTCGAGCACACCTCGAAGCCGGTCGAGACGGCCGGATATCGGAGACGCCGTTTCCCGACGATTCAGTCTTTGACCGGGTCACGAACCATCTCATCGGGGACAACGCAACCGCACTTGACGCCGCCGCTGCTGTCGCAGAGGTGGCCGGGTACGAACCGCTCGTGCTCACGTCTCGCCTGCGCGGCGAAGCCCGCGAGGTGGCGAAATCACTCGTCGCTATCGCCGAAGAGGCTACAGCGACGGGAACACCGGTCGAACCGCCGGCCGTCCTCCTGGCCGGTGGCGAGACGACCGTCACCGTAACCGGGGATGGAGGACAGGGTGGCCCGAATCAGGAGTTCGTCCTCTCCGGCGCACTGGACCACGACGGCGACGCAGTCATCGCGGCCATCGACACTGACGGCGAAGACGGAAGCTCCGACGTGGCCGGTGCAATCGCCGATGGGACCGTCGTCGACGACCGCGAACGGGCCCGCGACGCGCTGCTCGCAAACGATGCCGGCTCGTACCTCTCGGAGATCGAGGCGACAGTCGAGACCGGACCGACAGGGACGAACGTCAACGACGTGGCCGTGATCGTTGTCCGAGACAGGAACGAGTGACGGCCGGTCCCGGTACACGGTGGCTATTTTCGAGCGGGGCTACCGGACTATCGAGTCTCGATGGAACGGCTGGCACAGCCCGGGTTGTCCGTGGGTCACGTTTATAAACAGACGGGGTCATATGCCGCGTATGAACGCAAGCGATCAACAGGTCGCGGCGGACGCACTCTCCGTACCGGAAGAGACGATTATCGACGCCTGTGGCGACCCGCCGCTCCCCGAACTCGGCATCATCGAACAGGTCTGGGAGACGGACCCGATAGCGCCGGACGACGTCGCAACACACGCGGCCCGGGCGGTCGAATCCCTGTCCTTTGCCGACGTGCCTGAAGACGGCGAGGTCGCGCTCGGAGTCGGCAGCCGAGGTATCGCGAACCTGCCCACTATCGTCGCCGGAGTCGTCGACGCCGTTTCTGATGCCGGCTACGAGCCGTTCGTCTTCCCGGCGATGGGAAGCCACGGTGGCGCTACCGGCGAGGGCCAGCGAACGATGCTGAACGAACTCGGCGTGACCGAGTCGGCTATCGGCTGTGAAATCCGGTCGACCATGGATGTCGTCGAAGTCGGGCGAACGCCGGACCGGGACGTACCTGTCGTCGCCGACGACAACGCCGTGGCGGCTGATGCTATCATCCCCATCAACCGCGTCAAGCCACACACGGACTTCGACGGGCCAGTCGAGAGCGGGCTCTCGAAGATGCTCGTCATCGGCATGGGCAAGCAACGCGGCGCACAGATCGCGCACAAGTGGGCCGTCGACTGGTCGTTCCGGCGGATGATTCCAGAGATCACCGGGCAGTTGCTCGAGGAGCTGCCCATCGTCGGCGGTGTCGCAATCGTCGAGGACCAACACGACGAGACGACGCTGATAGAGGGCGTGCCGCCGAGTGGCTTCCTCGACCGCGAGGAGGAACTGTTAGAGACCGCCTACGAACTGATGCCGAAGCTCCCGTTCGAGGAACTTGATCTCGTGGTGTTCGACCGCCAGGGGAAGGAGATCAGCGGCCAGGGACTTGACACCAACGTCATCGGCCGCCGACCGTTCTCGATAAACGAGCCGGCTCCCGAGACGCCGGACGTCAAGCGCATCTTCACACGCGGGCTGACAGAGAAGACCCACGGGAACGCGATGGGCGTCGGCTCGGCGGATGTTATCCACGAGGACATCGTCGCAGAGCTCGACGCGCAGACGTCGCTCATCAACGCTCTCACTGCGAGCACGATTCGCGGGGTGAAGTTACCGCCAGTGGTCGAAACCGACCGTGCCGGCATCGTCGCCGCGCTGTCGACGATTGGGGTCGTCGACACCGACACTGTTCGCGTGCTCCGTGCAGCCGACACGATGCACCTCCACCGACTCTACGCGTCGCCGGCGCTGGTGAGGGCCGCACGCGATCGTGACGACCTCCGTGTCGTCGAAGAGCCGTCGCCGATCGAGTTCGACAACGGCCAACTCGTCGCGCCGTCGCTCCGCGAGTAGCCGTTTCGCTTAATTTCTGCGGCGTTGCCTCGCCACTGCCGTCGAACCCGGCTCACCGAGGCGGTATAATCGGACCGAGCGTCCCGTGGAAACGGGCATTCTGGGCATGCATCACGAGGATCACGTGGGCGTCGAAATGATGGAAGCGAACCACGCCGAATCCAGGTAGCCCCTCGTAGCCTGTGACAACCGCGTCGAGTCCGGGAAGATCTGCCGCCGATATTCGGCGCGCTGCCGACGAGCCGGACGGAAAATCACAGCCGTACATCTGTTATCGTACGGGAATACAGGCGCTCCTCAGTCGGCTTTCGCCGCCGATAACTGTATCTACCCTCGTCTTCCGATATTACCGAAGAAAACTGGATGGACACCGGACGGATCCCAAAGTAACCGATTCTCGTGCGTGATTGAAAAACCAGCATAGATTTGCTGAATTAGGCCGGCTCCGTGTTCGAAACAGGGTCAACGTCGTCGCACCACTCCTAACCGATCACGCTTATCCTATCAGCCCCATCAAATCGGTCCATCAGAGATCGGCGATTGTTAATACTGTTTCCGCTAATAGCGGAAAGTTTGTCAGAGATCAGGCTAGTCCCTGCAACTAAATTGTATTCAACAGATATACTAATCTCAAAAGCTGTGCAATAAAAAAGCCAAACACTAATTCGCGTGGTATCGGACACACGGTCCCGTAGAGACAGACTGCACGGACAGGCGCTTCCGATAATATCGGACACAGCTGTGTGAGCTATTAGCACTACATGGCTGTCGACCTGCTCGGGACATGTGCAAACAGGGGGGGTATTGGTTGCTGCCGCCACCAGTGAAGAGTGAAAAGTTTCACCCGAACGGTAATTATACCATCCGGTACACCTCGTCCATCCACTGGTCCTCCGAGTCGACGAGAATTGGGTCCATCACCTCCCCCCACTCTGCCTGTGCCTCGCTGTTAGCCATAACCTCCTTGATTTTCTCCGGCTCTTCGACCTCCATGAATCCGAACACGTGACCGCCTTTTTCGAACACGCTGTACGTCTCAATTCCGGCCCCCGAATCAAGATATGCTGATTCGAGCGCGTCTGGCACGTCTTCGTGTTCCTCACGGTACGCCTCACGCTGGCCCTCTTTGATCTGGAGGTGAAACGCTATTCGCTCCATACACCCAGGTTCGGCAGCCCTGGGTGATAATTCTTCCGCGGGTAAGACTTAGGTTCGTCACCGACGACAGAGCGAGTATGTTCGATACCCATACGCACGCGTGGGGGACGGCGAGCGAGGAGCATCCGTGGGTGAACGGCCCCATACTGGACCTCGTCGATTCGTTCGACGTACACACGGTGTACACGGCCGACCGGCTCCTGGCAGATATGGACCGGAACGGCATCGACGACGCCGTCGTCGTCGGGTACCCGATCTGCGAGTGGACGGACAACTGGTACACCCGACGAGTCGCGGCCGAACACGACCGCCTCCACGGGATCGTGATGCTCGACCCGTTCGCCGACGACGCGGTGACTCATCTGCGTGAGTGTATGCGGACCGACGGCGTTCTCGGGTTCCGACTCGGTGCCGCCTGCCCGTACGACCAGATGTGGGAGACGTTCGATCCGAGCGTCTCCTGGCTTCGCGATGCTATCGGCGAGACCGAGTTTTGGGAAACAGCCGTCGAACTGGACGCAACAGTCCAGATACTCTGTGATCACAGCCAACTCGATCAGGCGCTCGAACTGGTAGCTGCGTATCCTGAACTGACGTATCTGTTCGATCACTTCTCGCATGCGGACCCGGAAACACCGACGGACAGCGGGACGTTCGCACAGTTTGCCGAGCTCGCCGACTACGAGACGGTCGCGGTGAAGGTGTCCGAGATTCCCCACATGTCAGACTCGGCGTTCCCTTACGCGGACATGCACGATCACGTTCGCTGGTATCTGGACACGTTCGGCCGGGAGCGCGTCATCTGGGGCTCGGACTATCCGAACGTCAGTGACGTGGCGAGCTACGCAGAAGCGCGGAACTGGCTCCGGGAAGTCGATTCGATCTCAAAACAGGACCGCCAGTGGATAACCGACCGGTCGTTCCGGCAGCACGTCGGTATCGAGTAAAACCGACGGCTTACGTTGCCAACAGCTCGATGGGATGCCGCGGCTGGCGTTCCAGTAAGGCGTCAATCTGTTCGAGACAGGAGGTCCCACTGGCGACCACGGGCCGCTCCTGGACGCCGTCGTCCTGCAACTGCGTGCGGAGCCGGTCGCCGACGTCCATGCTCAGCTCGTAGTAGTCCGATTTGTACCCGAAGCTCCCAGCCATGCCGCAACACTCGACGTCGGACGTGACCACGTCGTAGCCACACTCTTCGAGGACGGCGACGGTGTGGGCTTCGAGTCCGAGCGTCCGCTGCTGACAGTGGCTGTGGTACGCGATTTCGCCGCCCTCGACGGTCGACAACGAGTCGACGGACGCCCCGTTGTCGAGTAGCCCGAAGACGTATTCGAACACTTCGTAGCTGTTCTCCGCGATGTCGGTGAACGCTGCCTCGTCAAGAAGGCGCTCGTACTCGCGCGTGAACATCGCGTGGTCGCTCGGTTCGATGACGACCACGTCGCGGCCGTCTTCGATGTGGGGACTGAGCGTCTCTGTGACCCGTTCTGCGTGGTCGGTCGCCGTCGCGACCATCCCCTGGGACAGCGGCGCGCGGCCGCTGGATGGGGCCGGTGGGACCACCACGTCGACGCCCAGCGATTCGAGCACCTTCACGGCGGCTTTGCCGCGGTCGACCTGTACGTGGTTCGTGTACAGGTCCGGATAGAGCACCGCCCGGCGCTCGGGGTCGTCCACCCGTGAGTCGCGGGCAGCGGCCCAGTCGACGAGCGTCTCCCGCTCGAACGTCGGAAGGTCTCGCCGTGGGTCGATACCCAGGATTCGGTCCATCGACCTCCGAGCGAGTGTCGTCTCAGCCAGCCAGTTCGACACCGGTGCGGTGGCGCTGCCGAGCTTTGCGACGGTCTCGAAGTTGCCGAAGAAGCGCTTTTGCAGTGGCGCACCGTCGTCCTCTTCGTCGGGCGTGAGTCCGTCGAC
>Ga0207718_101389_pt1 | contig 12474 bp, 13 predicted proteins | sample A23M2SouthBayCA_FD_187749 | JGI IMG/M metagenome (GOLD analysis project Ga0207718, IMG submission 187749) | Aerobic enrichment media microbial communities from Eden Landing Ponds, California, USA - A23 M2 (SPAdes) | ecosystem: Environmental > Aquatic > Marine > Unclassified | place: Emeryville... | reverse complement strand
CCGCAACGGGATCGAAATCGCCACGCCTTCGGGGATGTTGTGGATCGAGATCGCGACTGTCATGAACACCGCCAGTAGCGGGACGAGTTGCCCTGCGATCACGAACCCCTCGACGCCCTCGAACCCTAACTCGGCGAAGGAGACCCCGACTGCCACACCTTCCGGAAAACTGTGGACGGTCAAGATGCCGAGGATCAGCACGAGCTTCTTGAAATCTGCCTCCTCGTACTCGCGGGGATTGACTTCTCTCCCTTCGATAACGCGGTGACTCACCACCACGAGTGCGACCCCAGTCAACAGACCAGCGCCGAGTTTCAGGTACGGGCTGCTCCCACCGTTCTGCAGTCCCTCCAGGATCAGCCCGAATAGCGACGCCGACAGCATGATCCCGGAGGCAAAGCCCCACAGGATCACGTTCCAGCGGTCGCCGATGTCGTCGACCAGAAAGAACGGGATCGCTCCTAACCCCGTCGCCAGCGCCGTGATGAGCCCCGCGACGAACACCAGCGTCAGGTTGAACCACAGATCCATCACCGCCGCCTACGCGTCCCGGCCACTTAAGACCTATCAGTAACGTGATGGGTTTTGGCGGGCCTAAGACCGGTGGGCACAGGTGGATTAGTTCAGAGACGGACACGTTCGAGCGTCGAGTAGCGCGGCCCCTCCTCGGTGCGGACGCTCTCGGTCAGTCTAATCTCCTCGACCTGCAGCGGTCCGGCGTCGGGGTCGTGATTCTCGACGACGTCCTGGACGCGTTCTTTCCCGCCGGCGTGATTCATCCGCGCGAGCGTGACGTGTGGGGTGAAGTCGTGTTCTTCGGAATCGAAGCCCAGGTCGACCGTTCGGGATTCGATGGCCTCGTGGAGTGCGCTCAGTTGCTCGCCGCCCTCGCGGATGCCGAGCCAGACGACGCTGATGTACGAACGGGAGGGAAAGACCCCCAGCCCGCCGAAGGTCGCCTCGAAGGGATCGACACCGCTCTCCTCGACGGCGGCTTCGAGTTCCTCACAGACGTCGGGAACGAGGTCCTCGTCGGTATCTCCGAGAAACTTGAGGGTGACGTGGGCTTGCTCGGGATCGACGAAATTCAGCCCGCTCGCACCCTCGAAGTGATCCTGGATTGCCCGGACGTCGTCGGTGAGACCGTCCAGATCGACGCTGACGAACAGCCGTTTGCTCATACGCGTCTCTTTGGGACGTAGCCCTTAACCCTCTGCTTCGCCAACCTTCCGGTATGACTGACGACGAGCGCGACGACCACCGTTTCTCGGAGGGACAGGGATTCGGCGATCCCTACGAGGGATTCGATCTCGACCCGCCCGAACTGGAAGTCGATCAGGACAAGGTCGACCCTGTCGACAGCCGCGTCCTCGCGGACATGCTCGACGAGCGCACCGTGTCGAACGACCAGGTCGACGCCGAGGAACTGCTGGACGTCGGCCTCAACTACATGGGGATCAACCGCTTCGAACAGGCGACCGACACCTTCGAGCGGTCCGCCCGCTTCACTGACGAGGACCTCGTTGAGCAGGAGGCCTGGGTCAACAAGGGCGTCGCCCACGCCGAGATGGACGAACACGAGGAGGCCATCGGAGCCTACCAGGAAGCGCTGCGGATCGACGACGACTCCGAACACGCTGCCGCCGCAGAGACCAACCTGGCCTACGCCCTCTGGGAGTCCGGCCGGGCCGAGCAGGCCCTGGAACACGCCGAGCGCGCCGTCGAACTGGACGAACGCTCCGGCCAGGCCTGGTACAACCGCGGGTTCTTCCTGCTGGAACGCGGGCTGGCCGAACAGGCCGTCGAAGCCCTCGACAACGCCACGCGACTCGGATTCCGCAACGCCGAGGTGCTTCAGGAGAAAGCCCGGGCCCTCGAAGAAGCCGGCGAGCACGACCGCGCCGAGGAGGTCGCCGAGCAGGCAGAAGAAATCCAGGAGAAACAGCAAGAGCGGCTGATGGAGTAAGATGGCGACCGAAAACACTGCCGACGGGTTGTTGCTCTCCGAACGGGAGACACAGGAAGGGCTGCTCGTGGCGGTCTGTGACGCCGACGTCCTCGGAGAGACCTTCGAGAACGGCGACGTCTCGCTGACGGTGACCGAGGAGTTCTACGACGGCGACCCTGCTGATCCGGACGCCGTCGCCCAGAGCCTCGCGCGCTGTTCGACCGCGAATCTCGTCGGTGAGGACGCCGTTGAGCTGGCGATCGAAGAGGGGTTCGTCGACCCCGACAACGTCATGGAGTTAGCGGGGACGCGACACGCACAGCTGTTGTGGATGTAGCGCTGGACTGCTCCGGTTTCATGCCGCCCCTTCGATCGTGAGTCGATCGAGACTCCAGCCGCCTTCTTCGGCGACGATTTTGAGCGTGCGCTCGCCGGCGGCCAGCCTCACCCGGATTCGCACTGCCCGGAAGTCGTACCAGTGGTCGGTCGGCTCGAACGCCACCGTGCCGACGTCGACGCCGTCGCAGTCGACTCGAAACGAGCCGCCGCCGTACGCCGGGGCGGCCGCGACGCGGGCAGTGAGTTCGTACACGCCCGCACCGTCGACCTCGGTCTCGTAGGCGAGCCACTCGCCGCTCTTGAGCCAGGCGACGTGGACCCCCTCGTCGCCGTGGTGACCCAGTGTGAGCGCCCCGTCGTCGTACGGCCGCCAGGTATCGCGCCCACCCAGACCGTGCTCGTCGAACGCTTCGGCCGCGATCGTCCCCGGCAGGTAGTGGACCGCCTCGGCCGCCAGCACGCTGGCGAGTCCGCCGCCTTCCTCGAGACGCACGTGGTCGTTCTCCCCCATGTGACACCTGATCCCGTAGCACGTGGATTGTCCGCCGAACGCTAACGGTTGTGCCTTGGTATATCATACCGTGAAAGGGGCGTGTCGGGCCGTGGCACGCCGGCACGTGGTATCGCTACGATTTTCACGCGGCACACAGAACTCAGAGACAATGATCCCACGGCAGTATCTCCGCGAGAACCCCGAAGCGGTCCGTGAGGCCCTTTCCCTCCGCGGAACCGACGTCGATCTCGACGCGATCCTGGAGATAGACGAGCAGTGGCGCGAACTCAAGGCCAGCGGCGACGACTTGCGGCACAAACGCAACGAGGTCTCCAGCGAGATCGGCCAGCTCAAACAGGAAGGCAAAGAGGAAGAGGCCCAGAACGCCATCGATCGCTCCCAGGAACTCAAAGCCGAACTCGAAGACGTCGAGGAGCGCGCCGACGAACTGGAAGCCGAACTGGAGGCCGCGCTGCTGGAACTGCCCAATATCCCCCAGGACGACGTGCCGCCGGGCGAGGACGAGAGCGACAACGTCGAGGTCCACCGCGAGGGTTTCGACGATCTGCGGGTCGACCCCGACGACGTGACGCCGCACTACGACCTCGGCGACGACCTGGAGATTATCGACGAGGACCGAGCCGCGAAGGTCGCCGGCGGGGGGTTCTTCTTCCTGAAGGGCGACGGCGCACGCCTCGAACACGCGCTCATCCAGTTCATGCTCGACATCCACCGCGAGCAGGGATATACTGACGTCTTCCCGCCGATCCCCGTCAAGAGTTCGTCCATGCGCGGGACGGGACAGCTCCCCAAATTCAACGAGGACGCCTACCGGATCGGCGGCGGCGAGCACGACGACTACGCCGAGGACGACCTGTGGCTCTGCCCGACCGCGGAGGTCCCGGTCACGAACATGTATCGCGACGAGATCCTCATGGACGACGATCTCCCGCTCAAACACCAGGCCTACACGCCGAACTTCCGCCGGGAGGCAGGCGAGCACGGGACTGAAACCCGCGGAATCGTTCGTGTCCACCAGTTCAACAAAGTGGAGCTGGTGAACTTCGTCGCGCCCGAGGAGAGCGACGAGCGCCTCGAAGCCCTCGTGAGCGAGGCCGAGGAAGTGCTCGAACGCCTCGAATTACCATACAGGACCGTCACCCTCTGTGGTGGCGATCTCACCTTCGCCTCTGCGAAGACCTACGACATCGAGGTGTGGGCCCCCGGCGACGACATGGACCACGGCCCCGACGTCGGCGGCCGCTGGCTCGAAGTCTCCTCCGCTTCGAACTTCGAGGACTTCCAGGCCCGCCGGGCCGGGATCCAGTACCGTCCCGAGCGCCACGAGTCCGCCGACTACATCCACACCCTCAACGCCTCCGGGCTCGCACTCCCCCGGGTGATGGTCGCCATCCTGGAATACTACCAGAACGACGACGGGACCGTCACGATTCCCGAGGCCCTGCGGCCGTACATGGACGGCCAGGAAGTCATCGAGGGTCACGACCCCGTCGGCGAGAGTGCGGTCGGAGCGGGCGAGAAGGACTGAGAATCCCTTTTCTCACGAAGGAAATCTATCTGCGGAGTTATTTATCTGGTGGCGACGGCCGTGAGCGCGTGTCGTGACCGCGCGAACCGGGGAAGGGCAGGCCTGCGGCTGCGGAGTTGGCAAGCATACGGCGGCCGCAGGCCGCCGTTTTCCCGTCAGAGCTTCGCTCTGACGACGTTCACGTCGTTGCACTCCGTGAACCCCCGGAATCGCCCTCGCAAGGCGATTCCGGCCTTTTTCCCCAAGTTTTTACGAGCCGAGAGGGACGCCGAAGCGTCCCTCTGGCCGTGCGAACGGGCGCTTCGCGCCCGTGAGCAGAGAGAGGTGCCCGCAGCGAGCGCTTTTATGCGCTCGCGAGGACACCCGACGAAGTAAAAAGTGGTTTTAGAGGACTCGTTCTTCTTCCAGCACGATCTGGAGTTCGGGCATCGAGGTCACGACGATGTCACACGAGTCCTTGACGGCGGGCTTGGGTTCGAAACCGATCGACAGCCCGGCGACGCTGAGCATCGGGAGATCGTTGGCGCCGTCACCGACGGCCACGGTCTCGGAGAGATCGAGGTCGAGATCGCTGGCGAGATTCCGCAGGGCGGTGTCTTTGGTACCCTCGATCAGCGGTCCCTCGACCTCGCCAGTCAACGCCCCATTCTCGACGGGGAGTCGGTTGGCGACGATAGTGTCGACGGAGGCCCCGGCTTTCGCGAGGGCGGCCTCGACGCCGCGCTCGAAGCCGCCGGTGAGGATGGCGGTGTGGACGCCGGCGTCGTTGAGATCTGCGATCACGTCGGCAGCGCCATCCCGGAGGAGGACTTCGCCGAAGGCGGTCTCGGCGCGGGTGTCGTCGAGACCTTCCAGCAAGGCACAGCGCTGGCGAAGGCTCTCGGCGTACTCGATTTCGTCGTTCATCGCGCGCTCGGTGATCTCGGCCATTTCGTCGGCGACGCCACACTGCTCACCGAGGAGGACCGTCATCTCCGAGTCGGAGAGGGTCCCGTCGAAGTCGAAGGCGACGAGCATACCCCCGCTTCTCCGGGAGGGGTCACAAACCCCTCGATTTCCCGTCGAGGCGAGCACTGATACGGTCGGTTGTAACGATTTACCGGTGCGATCGCATGACTGTGCGATCGATCCGGAACAGACTTACAACCGACCGTATGAAGGGGCTGGACCGCCAACCGGCGTGCGGATGCCGGACGTGTCGGTTCGGACGGCCAAGCCAGGCGACGCCGAGGCTGTCCTCGAAGTGAAGCGCGCGGCGATCGAGGAACTCGCCGCGCGTGCGTACACGCCCGTCGAACTGGAAGCCTGGGCTCCGGACGACGACGCCATCGAGGAGTACCGTTCGGCGATGTCCGCCGACCAGTTTCAGATCCTCGTCGCCGAGGACGACGACACGATCGCCGGCTACGGCGTCCTCAACGCCGAGCAGTCCCGCGTCGAAGCGCTGTTCGTCCGCCCGTTCTGGGCGCGCCTGGGGATCGCGACCCGCCTGCTCCGTCAACTGGAGATGAGTGCTGCCTTCGACGGCTGTGAGACGCTCTCGGTCGTCTCCTCGCTCAACGCTGTCGGATTCTACGAAGCACTGGGCTACGACCGCGTCGAGCAGCGATCACGCACCATCGACGGCGTCGACATCGAGTTCACCCTACTCGAAAAAGATCTCTCTACCCGGGCGTGGGCCGCCCAGACGGAGTGATTGCCCCTTGGGGCATCGAGTATGTACTACGTAACCGGCACTATTCTCGCAACTAAAATCAAATTCGATAATTTGGGCGCAATCTTTATTACCAACCGTCGCCCAGAAATTGGTAGTGGCACCGCCCCACCGGTGCCATGATCCTTTCCCCCACCCCCACCCCACCTACTTTCGGACACTACACTCGATAGGAGCACCGCTGTGCTCTGATCGCGTCGTTCTCGACACTCGATAGCCTCCAGTCTCCCGATCTGTCGTCCCGGAATGTCTATTTCGGAGGCTCATGTGACACGTTTGCACGAACCAATAGAGCTATATAGTGCTGTGTTATACCATAGCATGTATGGCCTCAGCACCGAGTGGCGACGACATGTTCGACGAGTTTCTGTCACAGCGCGGCCACGAAACCGAGTCTGTAGGCTGGGAACGCAGCTATAATAAGAAGCAGTGCCCCGACTGTGGGGGGCTTCACGAAGGGGCGGCGACAGAGTGCGGCGTCTGTGGCTGGTCACCTGCCTGACTGTATCGCTCGGGAGACGCCAGGATCACGCTTTTCGAGGTGGCTTTCCTCGAGCACTGGGATTCGCCAGCCACCGACGCTTATTGTCTTTCCCCCGCAGGCGTCTGTATGCACGCTGACTACGCGACTGTTTCCGTGCAGGAACTTCTCGCCCCCGACGAGACCGCGCTCGATCTTCCGTGGGCGACGTTCGTCGGCGATCACGGAAAATCTCACACCTTCGAGGTTCCCGCGACGAACCCGACCGATTCGTATCTCGAGATACAGGCGTACGACGTCGCCGAGTACGGCCACCAGATCATGCTCAACGACGAGCCGCTCTCGGGATTCGATATCCCGCCCGGTGAGGGCTGGCAATACTGGATGGACACCATTGCCGGGTCCCCGCTTCGCCCGGGTGAGAACCGGCTCCGGTTCGAACGCGACGGCGCCACTGACGACGCCTTCGCCGTCGGGACTGTCGTCGTCCACTGGCGAACTGACTCTCCGGAGGCGTGACCCGGATCGCCACTCTCATATATAAATCCTGCTCGGCGCGTCGGTCCATCTCCCCAATCTCCGTGTCACTTTCTGGCACACGATTCCGGTAGTATCACTCTCTTCTTGCGGTTTCAGCTGCAAACTCGCTTGTCTATCTGGACCTCGGAGAAGTACGAAACCTGCACACTTATATAGAAGCACATTCAATCTTCCGCCCGAGTATGAGCCAGCGAATGCAGGGTCAGCCCATGATTATTCTGGGCGAGGATTCCCAGCGGATGCAGGACAAGGACGCACAGAGCCACAACATCTCTGCGGCCCGCGCGGTGGCCGAGTCGGTACGCTCGACGCTCGGACCGAAGGGGATGGACAAGATGCTCGTCACATCCACGGGGGACGTCACCGTCACCAACGACGGCGTCACCATCCTCCGGGAGATGGACATCGACAACCCGACCGCGGAGATGATCGTCGAGGTCGCCGAGACCCAGGAAGACGAGGCCGGCGACGGCACGACCTCCGCGGTCTCGATCGCGGGCGAGCTCCTGAAGAACGCCGAGGACCTGCTGGAGCAGGACATCCACCCGACGGCGATCATCAAGGGCTTCGACATGGCCGCGAAGCAGGCCCGAAGCGAGATCGACGACATCGCCGAGGAGATCGACGTCGACGACACCGAGGTCCTCAAGCAGGTCGCCGAGACCTCGATGACGGGCAAGGGCGCAGAGCAGAACAAGGACCTGCTCGCCCAGCTCGTCGTCGACGCCATCGAGCACGTCTCCGTCGAGGCCGAGGACGGTTCTACTGTGGTCGATCTGGAGTTCCTCAACATCACCAGCGAGTCCGGTGCGACCGCCGCCGAATCCGAGCTGCTGGAGGGCGTCCTCGTCAAGGACGACCCCGCACACGAGGACATGCCGACGGACTTCGAGGACGCCGACGTTCTTCTGCTCGACACCGCACTGGAGATCCAGGAGGCCAACGCCGACGCCCAGCTCAGCGTCGACGACCCCTCCCAGCTCCAGCAGTTCGTCGAGCAGGAGGAACAGCAGCTCAAGGACATGGTCGAGACGATCAAGGCCTCGGGCGCGGACGTCGTCTTCTGTCAGAAGAACGTCGACGACATGGTCCAGCACCTGCTGGCCAAGGAGGGAATCCTCGCGACCAAGCGGACCAAACAGTCCGACATCGAGTTCCTCAAGGAGGTCGTCGACGCCCGGATCGTCTCCGATCTGGACAGCCTCACCGCCGCGGATCTCGGAACCGGCACCGTCTCCCGTGACGACGACAGCGGCTGGTTCGTCGTCGAGGGCGAGAACTCCCACGGCGTCACCCTCTTGCTTCGCGGTTCGACCGGCCACGTCGTCGACGAACTCGAACGCGGCGTCAACGACGCCCTCGACGTCGTCGCCGCGGCGGTCGCCGACGGTCTCGTCCTCGCTGGCGGTGGTGCAGTCGAGGTCGAACTCGCCTCCCGTCTGCGTGACTACGCCGACTCAATCAGCGGCCGTGAGCAGCTCGCTATCGAGGCCTTCGCGGACTCGCTGGAACTCATCCCGCGCGTCCTCGCCGAGAACGCCGGCCTGGACTCGATCGACACGCTGGTCGACCTCCGCGCCGCCCACGAGTCTGGCGACGAACGCGCCGGTCTGAACGTCTTCAGCGGCGACGTCGAGGACACCTACGAGGCCGGCGTCGTCGAGACGGCCCACGCCAAGTCCCAGGCCGTCTCCTCGGCTGCCGAAGCCGCGAACCTCGTGCTGAAGATCGACGATATCATCGCTGCCGGCGATCTGTCGACCTCCGGCGGCGAAGACGCGGGCGGTCCCGGCGGTGCGCCCGGCGGCGGCATGGGCGGTATGGGCGGCGGCATGGGCGGCATGATGTGAACCCACTTTTTCTCGCTCGGGTGTCCTCGCGCGCCCTGCAAGGCGCGCTGCGGGCACCACTGCGCGAGAAAAACTTGGGGAAAAAAGCCGGAATCGCCTTATCAGGGCGATTCCGGGGGTTCACGGAGTGCAACGACGTGAACGTCGTCAGAGCGAAGCTCTGACGGGAAAACGGCGACTGCGTCGCCGTATGCTGGACACTAACCGCACCGCTCCCGCACCGCAACCGCTCAGCAGGCCTGCCCTTCCCCGGACGCTGGCGACAAGCCGCCAGCGCGGCCACCGCTCCGCACTCTCTCGAAACACTCTCAGCGCCTCGTCGCTCGCGTCCGATTTTCTCTCCGTTCCTACTGCTGACCGTCACGTACTTGCCGACCCAGTTCGAAGGACGGGTTCGATGGAGTATCTGGAGCGCCGTCGGTCGCTCGTCGCCGAGCGATTAGAGGCGGCAGTCGACGCCGTCGAACCCGACGCCCTGCGCGAACAGATCGACAGCGTCGTCCTCGCTGGCGGCAAACGCGTCCGTCCCACGGTCACCGTCCTGGTCTGTGAGGCACTGGGCGGCGAGCCCGAGGACGCCGTCGACTTCGCGGTCGGGATCGAGCTGGTTCACAACGCCTCGCTGGTGATCGACGACATCATCGACGAGTCCGACCTCCGCCGCGGTTCCGAGAGCGCCTGGGCGGCCTTTGGCCACGGCCCCGCGATCATCGCCAGCGACGGCCTCCTGGGTGAGGCGTTCGCCCTCTTTTCGAGCGACGAACGCGCCATGCAGGTCGTCGCCGAAGCGATGGTCGAACTCGGCGAGGGCGAGGCCTCCGAACTGGTCGAGCAGCCCGCTTCCGAAGAGGAGTACATGACGCTCGCTCGGCGGAAGACGGGTGCGCTCTTCAGGGCGGCCGCGGAACTGGGCGCGATTGCCGCCGACGCCGACGCCTACACGATCGAGGCCGTCGGCGACTACGCCGAGCGCGTGGGCGTCGCCTTCCAGATGCGCGACGACGTGCTAGACGCGACCGCCGACCCCGAAACCCTGGGCAAGCCGGCGGGCCAGGACGCCGCGATGGAACGGCCCTCGCTGGTCGAGGTGACCGACCTCACGCCCGAGGAGGCCAACGAGCGTGCTCGCGAGGAGTCCGACGCCGCGCTGGAAGCGCTGTCGACGATAGACGTCGCCGACGAGGCTGCACTGGAGTATCTGGAGGATCTGGCGAAGTTCGTGGTCGTACGGGAGAGATAGTGAGTGCCTCGAATAGAGCGAGCAGTGACGGTAGGAACCGCGAACGCAGTTCGTGAGTGGTAGCGAGACACGAAGTGTAGTTGTTTTACGGGAGGATGATTCTCCGGATCCATAGCAACCGGTTCTCTCAACAGCCCATTTCTATTTACCATCACTATATTAACATTCAATAGCTTTTTGCCAAAATTCAGGAAATATAGGAATGTATATATACATTGGGCTAATTGTCGGACTATGGGTGGAAAGTACCCTGGGGAAAGTCGCCGATCGTTCTTGAAATCAACTGGTCTCGCCGTTTCGGGATTTAGTACGCTTGGTGGTATTGAGTCTGTTTCAGGCTCTACCGGAAAACAACGGAAAACTGCTCCACACAAAGGTGGTGATCGTAGTAGTGGATTACCAGCGGGAGCCTACAAAGCCCTCCTTCGGAAACGGAAACGCAAAGGGTGGAGTACAGACCGGTGGAGATCAGAACTCGCGAAACGAGGGGCAAAATTCACTTATATGGACAGTAGTGTTCGCATCTCTCATCCCGATGAAATGAACGTCCGAACGCTGAATTCATCCGAAGAGCCAGTGGCTACGGTCAATCGCCTGAAGCCAATTGACGAGCGTCAGGATACCTCCGACATAGGGATACAGTGGATGGATAAAGATGACGCAAGGTTAGAATTGACCTACACTGAGGGATATTATGACACGCGTTACCGTTGGCATCCCCCCCGAATTGACTTTTCCTGGTCACTGAAAGATCCGTGGACGTCTTCGGTTAGCAGGCCGCTTGATTTGGCACTGATCAGTATCGATCCAGATCAATATACATGGGGCAGAGATATTGAGTATGGAAAGTATGCATCAGCTAGTAATTCTGTCGACTCCATGTCGTTCGGTCACCGCTGTGCTGAGTACGATGCTGCAGCGCATTCAGACATGACAATTGGACGGTTTGGTTCGCATCTGAATGTCCCTCTTGAACCAATCTCTGGCACCGAGTTTACGCGAAGAGTGTACATCGATTATATTGCGCTATGGGACAGCGCAAAGATAGAATCAATGAGATTTTCATCTGGAGGGGATGTCTCGGTTACAATCAGTAATTCTACGGATTCGTGGCGTGCTGAGACGTATGCTGATGAATATGAAATGGATGATGGAGAAACGTACATAAAGAACGACTTTTAGACCAATATACTATCACACTATGAATATCGAACAAATGAACAGACGGGCTGTCATCGGGACCGCAGCGACGTCTCTCGCCGCTCTCTCGGGTTGTTCAGCCATCAGAAACATCCTCGATGGTCGGAAGATCCGAGTACAGACCGACCTGAGTACGAGGTCAGGTCATCCGTACCTCGAAGACCAACCGACCCTAGAGGCTGCACCTGCCGCTGACGGCTGGCTCGTGACCGATCCGGAGTGGATGGATACCAATATTCGGTGGGATCACCTCCGGGGCGAGGAGATGAGTCTCCGACGGATCCAGGGGAATATAGACACCGAGTTGTTTCTCACTATCTTCGTCGGTGCGCTTCCATATCGATACGGATTGGGGGGATTCAGCGACTACACTATTGAAAATCAAACGATTCACTTCGACTTGAAGCCGACACAGGTGATCGAAGGTGGGCGTGGACATCCGGACGATCCGGAATACAGGCTCGATTATCGGTTCATCCTCTGGCGACTGCTAAACGATACGAAGCGGCCGACTGAAATGACACTAGACGCCAATTTTGAGGCGTTGGAAACGACGAGTTGGCCGGAAGAGATCAAATAAACCGCCGATCCGAACAGCAGCACTTTGTCAACCTCACTCGGACCATTCGAGGATTCTCCGAGCTAGAGGTCGCAATCCTTACTTCCCGCTGTCGCCAAAATCGGCCCAATGAGAGTCATCGGAACCGTCGGGCTGGCCGGCAGCGGCAAGGGCGAGGCCGCCGAGGTCGCTCGCGAACTCGACGTCCCCGTCGTGACGATGGGCGACGTCATCCGCCAGGAGTGTCGCGACCGCGGGCTCGACCCCGCGACCCACCACGGCGAGGTCGCCAAAGGCCTCCGCGAGGAGAACGGTCCCGGAGCTATCGCAGAACGCTCGCTGCCGATCATCCGCGAGGAACTCGAAGGGAGCGAGACCGTGGTCGTCGACGGCATCCGCTCGGACGTCGAGGTCGACGCCTTCCGTGAGGCATTCGGCGAGGATTTCGAACTGGTGAGTATCGAGGCCCCCTTCGAGACCCGGGCCGAGCGGCTGGACCTCCGGGGTCGCGATGCGAGTGTCGACGAGGGCGGGGAGAGCCTCGAAGACCGGGACGAACGC
>Ga0207718_101376_pt1 | contig 12573 bp, 12 predicted proteins | sample A23M2SouthBayCA_FD_187749 | JGI IMG/M metagenome (GOLD analysis project Ga0207718, IMG submission 187749) | Aerobic enrichment media microbial communities from Eden Landing Ponds, California, USA - A23 M2 (SPAdes) | ecosystem: Environmental > Aquatic > Marine > Unclassified | place: Emeryville... | reverse complement strand
GTATACTGGTTTGGAGACCCGATCTCGCGAGTGAGGTAATCCTCAGCGATGATGTCTGCATTGGTCACTATTCGGTCAGTGTATCGTGCGGCTTGGCGCTCACACGCAAGAACGAAACGATTCAACACCGGATTTCGGTCGGCAGCGAACGGCACGCCGTGAACCGTATGGACGATATGTGGAACGCCGGCCACTGCCGCAGCGGACCGGCCGATAATTCCGGCTTCGGTGCTGTGTGTGTGGACAATATCGAAATTGTGCTGCCGCAGATACTGTGCTAACACGACGACGGCTGGGAGTGCTGTGACCGGATTGTAGTGTCGGATCAAGGGGAACCGGTTCGTCGCGATTCCAGCAGTTTCGAGTTGATCGACTTGCTCAGAATCGAATGCCCCCCCATAGCCGACAGTAAACTCGCAGCTATCGAGCCCGAGGACCGTCGCCATGGTCTTGGCTTCAGCCCCGCCCTTGAGTAGACGGGTGATGAGATGGAACACCCGAGGCTGGTGTTGGTCGGTCATCGAGCAGTCACACCTGTGGTGAAACGTCTCTCGTATTTAAACACCGGCTCTCGAAACCCCTATTTCAACTACTGAGTCTCCAAGCGATGGGCTGAAAACCCTGTACCCGTTCTACCAGTTACATGGGTGACGAACGAACGCGTGCCGGTGTCGTCGGGTTGGGGTACGTTGGGCTCCCGCTCGCACTGGCGATGCACGACGCGGGGTATGACGTGGTCGGCGTTGACGTCGACCCTGGCAAGATCGAGCGACTCCGCAGCGGCGAGTCCACGGTCAACGACGTCACCGACGACGCAGTCGCCGAAGCCGTCCAAGACGGCCTCACATTCACGACGGACTACGACCGTCTCGGAGACGTCGATGGCGTTTCCATTTGTGTGCCGACGCCGCTCCGGAAGACGGATACGCCGGATCTCTCCTACGTGCTGGATGCCGCCGAACGACTCGCACCGATCGTTCCACACGGCTGCACGATCGTTCTTGAGAGCACTGTCTATCCGGGTGCGACGGAGGAAGCGGTCAGCGAACTCCTCACCGAGAACGGGGCCACCGTCGGTGAGGATATTTATCTCGCCTTCTCGCCGGAACGCATCGACCCCGGCAACGAAGAGTACGGCCCGACAGATATCCCGAAAGTACTGGGCGGTGTCACAGCTGAATGCGGAGATCGTGCGGAAGCACTCTACGGCCCTGTTTTCGACGAGGTCGTCCACGTCGAATCGGCGACTGAAGCCGAACTCGTCAAACTCCTCGAGAACACGTTTCGCGCGGTCAACATCGGGCTGATCAACGAGCTCGCACAGATCGCGCACGAACTCGACGTCGACATTTGGAACGCAGTGGAGGCCGCCGAGACGAAGCCGTTCGGCTTCATGCCGTTTTACCCCGGGCCGGGACTCGGTGGCCACTGCATCCCTATTGACCCGTTCTATCTCTCCTGGAAGGCCGACCAACACGGGGTCGATACGCGGTTTATTGACCTCGCGGATACGGTCAACCGGGAGATGCCCACGCACGTCGTCAACCGCGTGGTCGAACAACTCAACGAGCAGGGCATTGCGCTGTCGACTGCCGACGTACTAGTCGTCGGGGCCGCGTACAAACCCGGGGTTTCCGACGTCCGTGAATCACCGGCGATCGACATCATTACCGAACTAACTGAGTGGGGTGCTCAGGTTGAGTACCATGACCCATATGTTCCGACGCTCAATGTTGGAACCGCGACACATGAATCCGTGCCGCTGACAAGCGAACGACTCGAAACTACGGACTGTATTATTCTGGTAACAGACCACCCGAAACTGGATGTCGACGGGATCGTCGACAGCGGTTCACTCGTGTTCGACACCAGGAATGCGACCAGCCACCGCGACGCCGCAAACGTGGTTCGACTGTAACCGTCTCCGAGTCGACACACACTAATTTTGCCCCGATATACAGCTATGTACATGTCAACTGCACTCATCACGGGTGTTGCCGGATTCATCGGCTCAAATCTCGCTGCGGCGCTGCTCAATCGTGGCTACACTGTCCACGGCGTCGACAACTTCGAGACCGGTCGACGACGAAATCTCGACTCACTCCATCGTAACGACGACTTCGAGTTCCACGAAACGGATATCCGGGACGCCGAGTCGATGGCCCACATCACCGACGACGTTGACTACGTATTCCATCAGGCTGCTGTCCCGTCGGTTCCACGAAGCGTCAAGGATCCAGTCACCACTACTGACGCCAACTGTGCCGGGACTGCGACGGTTCTCGATACCGCTCGCAAGTCCGATGTTGATACTGTCGTCGTCGCATCCTCCTCGTCGGTGTATGGCTCAACCGAGACGCTCCCAAAAGTCGAGTCGATGGACTCCCGACCCGAGTCACCGTACGCGCTTTCAAAATACTACACTGAGAAGCTTGCCCTGCAGTTTAGCGATCTCTACGATATCGATACGGCTGCACTCCGATATTTCAACATTTTCGGTCCCCAGCAGGATCCGAACGGTGAGTACGCTGCGGTCATCCCCAAATTCATCGATCTTATGCTTCGAGGTGAACGGCCCGTCATCTACGGAGACGGCGAGCAGTCTCGTGACTTCACGTTTATCGACAACGCTATTCAGGCAAACATCCTGGCCGCCGAAGGTGACGTAACTGGAGAGGCGTTCAACGTGGGTTGTAATGGTCGCGTTACAATCAACGAACTTGTCGAGACACTAAACGATGTGCTCGGAACCAGTATTGAACCAGAATACGATACACCACGTCCAGGAGACGTTCGACACTCTCATGCGGATATTTCGAAAGCCACAGAACTGCTGGGATACGATCCAACTGTCGGATTCACTGACGGGCTCAAACAGACTATCGAACACTATCGGGACTGAGGTTAGCTCCGTTACTTCGATATGAAGTAACGCTCAGAGAGACGAGGGATTTATTTTTCACCGCCTGATTTTCAAATTACAATGAGTATTTTACGATGGAATCGATCCGCACCAATTGCGATATTTGTCCTTGCTCTCATCTCCAGACTGGCCTACTGGCATATCGCGGAACTGCACTTGGGAACGATACGAACGGATACACGCGAGTTTGTAGCACATGGTTCACCGATCATATCGCCGCACTCTTTGCTCACAAAGGTATTCCATATAGTGGCTTCACACTGCCTCTCTGTAGCGTGTTATCAATCCCTGGTGCTACATTCGACCCTTGGATTGCGCTTCAGATCATCATTTCTGCGCTGGGTTGTGTCTTGATATACCGGATCGGGACCGAGCTCATCGATTATCGTGCCGGTCTGCTCGCTGGTGTGGCGCTTGCTGTACTATGGGATACGTTTCTGTGGGATGTCTACGTCCTGAGTGATTCGCTGTTCACGTTCGGTATGATCATTGTACTTTGGGCACTCACGTGGGGTCGCGTTAAGTTAGAGAATGAGGCGGACGAGTTCTGAGTGTCTATGGCAGAATTCGACCGCCTCATTCTCTAACTTAACGCGACCCACGGAACAGGCAAAAAACATAAATGTCGATTAAATATCCTTATTTCAAGTCGTGGAAAAAGCTATCCGGTATTACTTATTAATTATTATTAATTTGGAGGGTGTTTTTAGACCCCTAAATTATTTGTCCGGTTTCTTTATCATAAAGCGACTGTCGCGTTCTTATTGCGAGTCAGCTAATTCAGATTACGGAACGGTCAGCAGTATCTGTTGACGCTGCACTCGGTGTCCTTGACGATTCATCCAGGCGGTGGGGTCCATGAGCCGACAGGCATCGTAATTTGTCCATGATTCAGCATGTAATCAAGTCGTGTTCGATGAAGATGAGATCGCCCTCGCATTTGTGCGGGGCGGTTCTAAAGTGGCTCACGCCGACCAGGGGGAAGCCGGAGACAGAGCAGTTACTCACCAACAGTTGGAAAATAAAATAGCGGACACTTAATCATCTTATCCGGACGTCTGGCTCATCATCGGGTGCATCTCCATGAGCGGCTCCTCGGCGAGCTCCTCGCTCGACTTGTACGTAATGGAGACCGTCAGCACTAGCCCGGTACTGGAGACGCCGCCGATGGTGCCCAGCATATTGGCCATCACGGTAAGCAGCCCAACCAAAGCACCACCGATGACAGTCACCTGCGGGATGTACCGCTCAAGGATCTTCTCGATGACGCCGACGTTCTGACGGAGGCCGGGGATCTGTATCTCGGAGTTGTGGATCTGCTTGGCCGTCGCTTCCGGGCCCATGTCGGTGGTCTCGACCCAGAAAACGGCGAAGATAGCGCCGCCGACCAGCATGATGAACAGGTCGATCCCGACGCGGGTCATGGTCTGCCAGACCGGTTGCGTGGTCCCTTCGAGCCACCACATCCAGTCACCACGGCTCTGGATGGGGGTGAGGAATTAGAACAGCCCGCCGGTGGGCTGGCCACTAGAGTAGGTCCCAAGGAGCGCTGACATAGAGTAACCCAACTGGGCGTCGAGAATCCGGCCCAGGAACTGGATGTTCGCCTGAAGCGCCCGGACGAGGATCATCGGCAGCATGCTCGCGTAGATGAGCTTGATCGGGAACCGGCCACAAGCTCCCTTGACGCGGGCGTTCGAGAGCGAAATCTCGGTGCGGACCGACTCGGCGTAGAAGACCACCGAGAAGATGAGGATCGTCGTGACCAGCCCCGTAGTTCGCCCTGGAGCAACACGGTCTGGAGGCCATCAGCCGCCAGCACTGGCCCGGTGCCGCGCTGGCCGGTGATGAACAGATACCAGGTGTAGATGATCCCCACACTGTTACATATAAACGGTGGCGTCAGGACGCCCCGGCGAGTCGCTGGCTCACGCCGGCCATAATAGACAGCCTGATACCACCTCTAAGAAGTGGGCCTCCAGTATCAGGCACATTCGTGTCTGATACCCGGGACGTAGGGTTTATATTGAGTGTAAACAATCGACATAGTGATCGATAGTGGCTGGCGGTACCGTGTTACGAGTGTTTGCGGCGTCGTTGTGCTGACAGCGATTGCCGTCGCACTTGTCAATAACGCTACCATCCAGTCCATCGCAGCCACAATCCCGTTACTCCAGCGGTTGCCGACCACCCACCGAGCGGGCCGGAGTTCACGTTCGAGCTTCTGGTCACAGTTGTCGTAGTCGCCAGTGTGTTTCTCCCACTGTACAAGCCCCGACCACGTCGAATACTCGACGCGGTCTCACTCGCACATAAGCGTGTGTTCGTGTCAATGCTCGTGCTGGCAACCATTGGCTACTTCGACTACACGTACCGCCTGCCTCGGTTGACAGTCGTGCTGGTGACGCCACTACTGCTGATAGCGCTTCCTGCGTGGTTCGTGTGGATCCGGAAGCGGCCGTCGTCAGGCGGCGAGCGAACTGTCGTCGTCGGCGACGATCTCGGAGTCATCGAGGAGGTCGCAAGGGAAGTCGATGGCACACTGCTGGGGTATCTCTGTCCAACGAATGCAGTTACGACGACGAAGAGAGTCGAGGCAATCACCGACGGCGGTTCTGCGTCCGTCGGGCTTGAGCGCCTGGGTGGCCTTTCACGGATGGAGGACGTGCTCGTCGAATATGATATCGATACTGTGGTTCTCGCATTCGAGCACGCCGGCCGTGCGGAGTTCTTCGGCGCATTAGACGCCTGCTACGAGTACGGCGTCAGCGCAAAAGTCCACCGGAACCACACGGATTCGGTGTTGACCGCCAGCAGCGGCGTTGGGACGCTGGTCGACGTCGAAATCGAACCCTGGGACATTCAGGATTACATGCTCAAGCGAGCGTTCGACCTCGCGTTTGCAGCGGTTGGGTTAGTCGTCCTGTCACCAGTAATTATGGGTATCGCCGCGGCGATAAAACTCGACGATGGCGCCTCTATACTGTATCGTCAGGAACGAACAGCAGTGTTCGGTGAGACGTTTTCGGTTTTTAAATTCCGCTCAATGGTCGAGAACGCAGAGGAAGACACCGGTGCGAAGATCAGCGACGAGGACGCCGGGGGTGTCGACCCGCGTGTTACATCCGTTGGACAAATATTGCGGCAGACACATCTAGACGAAATTCCACAACTGTGGTCGATACTGCGTGGCGATATGAGCGTCGTCGGACCGCGACCCGAACGGCCTGAGCTGGACTCAGATATTCAAACTGGTGTCGTAGACTGGCAGAAGCGATGGTTCGTGAAGCCAGGCTTGACCGGGCCAGCACAAGTCAATAAAATAACCGGAAAGGATCCCAGTGAAAAATTGCGATACGATCTTGAGTACGTCCGTGATCAGTCGTTCAGCTATGACCTGAAGCTTGTTACACGGCAGGTATGGAGCGTTATTATCGATATGATGGGAACACGCAGAAAAGAATAACTGTTTCGCTCTTGTGTAGCGGATTGTTGGTGAGTTGGAGCAGTAGCTGGAAGTCACAGCGGGCAAGGGTGGCGCGACCGCGCCACCCGACGAAGCATGATTCCACTCAAGACATTCGTCTCGGAGCGTCGGGCCGCGAATCTGCTGGCACAGATTCGCTGGCGTGACGGCATCTATTGCCCGCGCTGCCGTGCCGAATCCGTGATTCGGTACGGCAGCTATCGGGTGTTTCAACGGTATCTGTGTAAGGATTGCGGCCGGACGTTCAACGACAAGACCAGCACGGTCTTCGAACACTCAACGATACCGCTCAGGAAGTGGTATCTCGCCGTCTACACCTACATCCGGTTAAACACGAGCATTCGGCAATTGGAAGCTGAACTCGCTGTCTCCTACAAGACAGTCTATCGTCGCGTCCAGCGCTTCCTGCGGGCGCTGGACGCGCCTCGGCCACAACTTGAAGGGCCGGTCGAGATCGACGAACTGTACGTGTCTGCGGGGAAGAAAGGCCGCGAGCGCGACCGGGAGTCGCGCTCGCGTGGCCTGTCCACGCGCGGTCGTGGAACGTACCACGAAGACAAGCCGCCAGTGTTCATCCTCGCTGACCGCGGTACGGAAGAAACGTACGTTCATCCGGCGAAAGCCGCCGATGAGTCAACGATTCGACTCCTGCTCGAGGACCACACAGAGGAGTCGCTGACCGTCTATACTGACGGCTTTCGAGCGTACGAGCCACTCGACGGGGACGACGCCTTCGACCGGCAATTCGTCGTCCACGGAGAGGGTGAATACGCCGACCACGAAGTGCACGTCAACACGTGCGAGAGCCACGCGTCGCTGGCGCGACGGTGGCTCTCGCCTCATCGAGGCATCTCCAAAGACAAACTCACACCCTATCTCAGAGCGCTCCAACTACGGAAGCAAGTTCGCCGCAAACCCGGCGAAGAAGCGCTCAAAACCATCCTCGAAACTGCGCTATGACGCCACCAACAATCGCTTACGCAAGAGCGTAACTGTTTTTGATAGTATGGATTGGAAGCAATAGATACGTGTTAGTTTACGTAATAATCGCACTTGTGATCATTATCCGTAGTTCTGAAATTTTATAACAAAAGGGTCCGCCGTACTTGCTATGTCAGACATGAACTATAACACAGTATGAATCCTATGCAATAGCCAAACGAAAAGGCCATACACCGGCCGAGAAACCCCATTGTATGGAGTCGTTGGAGGATTCGTCCGGAATCATCGATGACGAGGGCAACTTGTTTGGAGTCATCAACATCATCGATGCCATCGTTATTGTCGGTGTCCTCGCGGTCATTTTCGCTGGGGTTGCACTGGTAGTCACAGGTGGCGCCGGCCCGGACGCGGGTTCCCAGCCCGAAATTGGAACGGTCAACGTGACTCTGGACCTTGGGCCGCAACCTGAGTACATTGTCTCACAAGTTGAGGTCGGTGACGAGTACAGTCCCACAGGGAGTTCGAACCTCACCATCCGAGATGTCCATTTCACCACACAGGGAGAATCAACGCGAGCAGTGATCCGTGCGGAGTTATCGGCCCCAGTAAATGGAGACACGGTCCAATATGATGGATCACCGCCCCGGTACGGACGCCAACTGAACATCGTGACCGAGACCTATTCTACGGCAGGAACGATACGCGACGTCGGCGGCGATAGCCGGTTGTCAACCAACCAGACCGAAGTGCTGGTCAAAACCAATCTCTCAGAAACGGAGGCCAGACAACTGCGTCCTGGCCAGTCAGTGCAGGTTCAGAACCGAGGAGTTGCTCTCATCGAGTCAGTGACGACGTATGGAACCAGCAATCCAGACCAGAAGACTGTCTATGTGGGGCTGACGCTCCGAACCGTAGCGACCAATGGGAATCAGGAGTTCGGTGATACGACCATCCGCCCGGGAGCCAATATATCGCTCCCGACAGAGTCAGTCTATCTCGAAGGTGAAATCGAACGGGTCGGTTCGACGACAGAGCGTGGTACGCCTGCAAGCCGTACGGTGGAGCTACAGCTTTCCAGCGTCTCTCCAGCTGTCGCGGAGGGCATCTCACCTGGAATGACCGAATCGTATGGAGATAAGACCGTCGCAGAAATCACCAACGTCGAGCGCGAGAGCGCCACAGTCATCACCAGAGGCGAGAACGGGACGATATACGAACGCGACCATCCAACAAAACAGGACGTGACGCTCACCGCTAATCTCTCGGTTCAGGAAACGGATACCGGTGTCACGTTCAAGGGACAGACACTCCAGCAGGGCCGTGTCGTAACGCTCGATTTAGGCACTGTAACGATCAAAGCCACCGTCGTGTCGGGATATCAATAATGTACAAGCCCGATACGTTCGAGCGATTGAAACGACACGTTGACACTGCCGCCGAGAACTCAATCCTCAAATCGCTCTCCGATGCGCTATCCAGCAGTTACGAGCAGTCGACGCTCAATTGGCTTAGCTCCCGACTGCTGTATATAACCCAGCAGTCGAGACTCTATCGCTGGTTCACCACAGAGCCAGACCCGAATGTCATCGTCATTGACTTACGAGAGACTTACACTGTTGGTCCGCTCCTGTCGGTTCTCGATATCGTCGTGCCTCGGGCTGAGCAGGTCTGGCGTGAGTCTGGACTCGCGTCTGCAGTTGAAAGACTTGAGCGAATCCTGTCGGGATCGAAATTTGCACAGCTTGTCGTCACGGTCCTCGAACCACCGGACCCACCCGAAAAAGACGACCAGAGACGCCTGTAGCGCCCTACGTCTCCCTCACTCCACCGTCACGCTTTTCCCAGATTCCGCGGCTTGTCGATATTCCGCCCGAGCAACGCAGCCGTATAGTAGGACACCAGCTGCAGGTGCGTGTTCGCCAGCACGGCAGCGGCGCGGGGGTGCGTCTCCGGAATCTCGAGCACGTGGTCGGCGTACCGTTCCACGTCACTCTGGCCATCAGTAATCGCAACGACCGGTGCGTCACGCGCTTCGACTTCCTTGATGTTCCCGATAGTTTTCCGCGCCCGCTCGTCGTTGCCGGTCACGATGGCGAACACGGGCGTGTTCTCGGTCACCAGGGCCAGCGGGCCGTGTTTCAACTCACCAGCAGCGAAGCCCTCGGCGTGCTTGTAGGTAATCTCCTTCATTTTCAGCGCGCCTTCGAGCGCAACGGGCTCCTGGTAGCCGCGGCCGATGAAGAAGTAGGCGTTGGCGTCCTGGTACAATTCGGCGACCTCCTGTGCAGCGGACTCGTCAAGGACCTTCTGGACATGCCCCGGCAAGTCACGGAGCGCGCTGATGACCTGCCGGGCGTCACCCGTGTTCGAGGTGCCGAGCGCGAGCAGGTTCAGCGCGGCCAGCTGTGAGGCGAAGGTCTTGGTGGCGGCGACGCCGATTTCGGGGCCTGCGCGGATGTACAGCGCGTGGTCACATTCGCGGGCCGCGGTGGAGCCGACGACGTTGGTCACGGCCAGGGTGCGCGCGCCGCGGCGGCGGGCCGCCCGGAGCGCCGAGAGCGTGTCGGCGGTTTCGCCGCTCTGGGTGACGCCGACGACGAGCGCGTCGCCGATTGGCGGCGTCGCAGTGGCGTACTCGCTGGCAAGGAACGCCTGCGCGGGGATACCGGCCTCGCGGAACAGTTGCGCGCCGTGCAGGGCGGCGTGGTAGGAGGTCCCACAGGCGACGAACTGGACGCCGGTCGGCGAGAGGTCGCCGAGGTCGCCGATGTCGACCGTGCCGGCGAGTTCGTCGACGCGGCCCCGGAGACACTGCCGGAGCGCGCGCGGCTGTTCGTGAATCTCCTTGAGCATGAAGTGCTCGTAGCCGCTCTTGCCGGTCTCCTCGGGGTCCCACTGGACGGTGTCGATGTTCTTCTCGATGACCGTTCCGTCCGTGTCGGTGACGGTCCAGCCCTCGCCGTTGAGCCGGGCGAACTCGCCGTCGGCGAGGTAGACCACCTTGTCGGTGAAGTCCCGGAACGCGGGCACGTCGCTGGCGAGGTAGGTCGCGTCTTCGCCGATGCCCAAGACGAGGGGGGAGTCGTTCCGAGCAGCGAACACGGAGTCACAGCCGGCGACGACGACGGCGACGGCGTAGCTCCCTTCGAGGCGGCTGATGGCCTCGCGGACGGCGTCTTCGGGGTCTATACCCATTTCCGGCGCGTCCTCGATGAGGTGGGGGACGACCTCCGTATCGGTGTCGGAGGTGAACGTGTGGCCGGCCCCGACAAGTTCGTCACGCAGCGACTGTAGTTCTCGATGATGTCGTTGTGGACGACCGCAACATCGCCGGTGCAGTCCTGATGCGGGTGGGCGTTTGCGTCGGTCGGCGGCCCGTGTGTGCTTCAGCGGGTGTGGCCGATGCCGACCGGGCCAGAGAGGGTGCGCTCGTCGAGTGCCTCGCGCAAGTCGTCGATTTTGCCGGAGTGTTTGCACATGTCGATATGGCTGTTCGCCAGCGCGACGCCGGCGGAGGCGTACCTGCGGTACTTCAGTTTCGAGAGGCCGTGGACGAGTGTGTCGAGCGTCTCGTCGCCGCGGGTAACGCAACTGATGATGCCGCATATCAGCGGACCATCTCTTGGATAGGGGAGATTGAAGCCAAAGCAGTGGATCGGAGGTCGTGGCGAAATTAAAGAAGTGTGATATTCGGCGCTACTAACCGAACATCTAGCGCTTGTTAGGTGCGCTTTACTCATATCTTGAGTAAAACACTTCAAACAGTAGCTCTAAATGCTCAAACAGAATGACTCGACTGAATGCTGAAATAGAGGATGACGTATATCAGAAATGGAAAGACCATTCGAACAACGGTGACCGATACGCTAACCTCACACATCTTGTTCGAGTCGCTGTAGAAAACCAAATCCACTACGATCAGAACTACGACTCGCCGTTTACCGAGGTCACGAAAGGTGGAGGAGGTCTCGAAGAAGAGCTTGAGGAATTCAAGGACGAAATGAACAAGACGCTCATTAGCTTCCAGAACGATATCAACCAACTCCAAATTCAGGCTGAGGGTACAGAGGACGACGCACTGCTGTCCAACCTTATGTCCGAATTCCACGACCTGGTAACGCTGACAACAGAGGAAGAGATACGGAGTGGAGAGGCTGAAGGAACGAGCGTTGATGAACTCGTGACTCAGCTACGAACCGAAACGGGAGTCGGTCAGGACGTACGTGAGATAGACGTTCGGAAATCACTGGAAGAATTGTCTGAGAGTATTCCTACTGTAGAATCGTTCGTTGATGAAGAAGGGACTCGGCACTACTACGAGCAACGGTGATACCATGACGGGTGGAAGAGCAGATTTCATCGACACAGAACAGTATGAAGATCTGAAGAACACGGCGAACGAGAAATTGATGGGAGAGTACAGCAACGACAACACCAGAGAATTCTACACTAAACGCTTCAGATACTGGCTGGCTTGGTGCGACGACCGAGAAGACGTTGACCCACGGAACCCAGAAAAAGACGACGTGAAGAATTACGTGCGATGGCTGAAGTCAGAAGATGCGAGTAGTCGAAAACTGGAACATCGAGTCCGTGGAATTAGAGGCACGTACAAAGTGCTGGTCGAAGAGAACGTTGTCGACACCAACCCAGCTGAGGACTACTTCCCATCTGAATTCTTGGACAGCACCAAGCGAGGAAACGCTCAGAATCAACGGACGATAGCCGAGAATAAGCAAGGGCCGTACGCGAATTTTGATACAATCGAACCAGAAGAATTCGAGCAGTTACTGGAGAACGTCGAAGCTCCTCGTTTTCGCAATCAGTTAATTTGTAAGATGATGTGGCAGTTGAAGCTTCGAAGCGAGCAGATTACCATGATCGAGATAGGCGACGAAGGAGATGAAGAAGATGAAGGAGATGACGAATTCCCTCTCCACATCGACTATGAAGACAACCGAGTTGACTTGCAGGACAACAAGAAAGACATAGAGGCTGACGACTACTGGTATAAAGGATACTTCAAAGACGATGTGAAATTCATGTTGAAAAAATGGATTGAAGACAAGCGTCGGCAACTCGGTCCGTCTATGGCTGAGTCATCGGATTACCTGTTCATCACGCATCAAAGCGAGCAAATGCGACCTGAACACATTTCCCGTATCATCAAGACCGCAGCGAAGAACGCAGGCATTCAAGAAAAGATGTACGAGGATTCTGA
>Ga0207718_101373_pt1 | contig 12586 bp, 9 predicted proteins | sample A23M2SouthBayCA_FD_187749 | JGI IMG/M metagenome (GOLD analysis project Ga0207718, IMG submission 187749) | Aerobic enrichment media microbial communities from Eden Landing Ponds, California, USA - A23 M2 (SPAdes) | ecosystem: Environmental > Aquatic > Marine > Unclassified | place: Emeryville, CA... | reverse complement strand
TCTCCTCGAAGTCGTCGGCGAAGGACGGGATCGAGTCGGTTCGGTCGGCCATCGGCCCGGCCGACTATCTGGAGTTCGACCCGGCGGGGATCGAGGTGTACGAGGACGCCGGCGGCGAGTTCCGTTGGCGGCTCGTCCACCGGAACGGGAACATCCTCGGCGACTCCGGCGAGGGGTACGCCAGCCGATCGAACGCCCGTCGGGCGGCCGACCGCGTGCAGGAAGTGGTCGGCGACGCGGCCGTCGACGCCGACTCCGGCGTCCGGTTCGAGACGTTCGAGGACGCCGAGGGCGGCCACCGCTGGCGGCTCGTCGCCGCGAACGGGGAGCCGATCGCCGACTCCGGCGAGGGGTATAGCTCGCGGTCGGAGCTGGAGGACGCGATCGAGCGCGTCCGCGAGTACGCCCCCGAGGCCGACCGCCTCACGATGACCACCGCGGCCATCGAGGTGTACGAGGACGCCGGCGGCGAGTTCCGCTGGCGCCTGCGCCACCGCAACGGAACGATCCTCGGGACGTCCGGCGAGGGGTACACGTCCCGGTCGAAGGCCCTCGACGCGGTCAACGGCGTGAAGCGACACGCGCCGAACGCGCCCGTCGAGGAGGAGGACGAGGGGCAACCCGACGACGGGGGGGAGGCCGAGGAGTAGATCACCGCGACCGAGTGAATCGAGCGGGAACCGACTTCGTTGCGGCTCCGGCCGGATCTCGTCGGTGACGTCAGTTGTACTCCGAGAGCGTCGTGCGCCGCTTCTCGTCGTCTGGGACGTTCGTTAGCAACACCTCGGCGACCTCCCCGCGGTTGTCGCCGTCGCTGTTGATCGAGCGGGTCGCCCCGACGACTGTCACGGAGAACTGGTCGTACTCCTCGTACAGCTCCGCGACCGGCGGCGAGTTCGAGAGGACGACCGAAACGCCCATCGCGTCGAGGTCGACCGCGAGGTCCCGAAGCCGCTTCTGGTCGTCCTTGTCGAACCCCTCGGCATGGTAGTCGGTGAAGTTCGCTGTGGTCGAGACGGGCTCATAGGGCGGGTCGAAATAGACCAGATCCCCCGCGTTCGCCGCCTCGCGGACGTACTCGAAGTCCTCGTTGTGGATCGTCGTGTCCTGCAACACCCCGTGGAGCGCGCGGATCCGGTCCGCCTGCACCCAGTCGGGGTTCGCGTAGCGGCCGACGGGGACGTTGAACTCGCCGCTGCTGTTCTCGCGGTAGAGCCCGTTGAAACACGTCCGGTTCAGATAGATGAACAGCGAGGCCTCGCGGAGTCGCTGGTCGTCGGTCTTGTCGTCGACCTCGTGGAGGTCGTTGAACTCGTCGCGAGCGTCGTAGTAGTACTCCTCGTCGTGTTCGTGCGTCTCGTTCTCCGCGATCAAGTCGTCGGGGTCACGGTCCCGAACGACCTCGTACAGCGTGACCAGCCGGTCGTTGAGGTCGTTGATCGAGCCGCGTTCGGGCTCCAAGTGGAAGTAGACGGCGCCGCCGCCGACGAACGGCTCGTGGTAGCGCTCGAACCCCGCGGGGAACTGGCCGGTGATCTCGGAGAGCAACTGGCGTTTTCCCCCCGCCCACTTGAGGATCGGCTCGACCATGCTGTTGGAGCCACTCACGCGGCGCCGTTCTTAAACGCTGGCACACGCCGCGTCGGCGATCCCCTCGACGGCGACATCGGCCGCACGGAGTCCACGGTAGGGCTCCGGCGTCGCCGTGCCGGAGGGGAGGGGAGCGGCAGGACAGAACACCGATATAGCCCCGTCCGTAGGGGGACGCATGGACCGAGAACGACGCCGAGTCCTCCGCGCCGTCGGCGCGGGCGCCGCCGCGGCGACGCTCGCCGGCTGCGGCGGAACGGGCGAGTCAGACGGTGATTCCGATGGGTCGCCGGACCGAACGGAAACCGTCGGATCGCCCGCCGGCGACTCCTCCGGCGATGGCGACGCGCCTCGGAGTCCGCGGTTCCGACTCCGGGACGGGGGGTTTCAGGTCCGAACCGGCGACGGCTGGCGCGACCGACTCCTCCGCGGGGTGAACCTCGGGATGGGGAAGCCGGGGGCGTTCCCCGGGGAGGCGGCGATCACGCGAGAGGAGTACGACCGCTGGCTCGCCCGGATACACGAGATGAACGCCAACGCGGTCCGGGTGTACACCGTCCACCCGCCGGCCTTCTACGAGGCGCTCGCGGCGCTCAACGAGCGGGTCGAGGACCCCCTGTACCTGTTCCACGGCAACTGGCTGCCCGCGCGGCTCATCGAGGGCGAGACGACCGCGTTCGACGACGAGCTCACCGAGGTGTTCGACCGCGGGCTCCGCGAGGCGGTCGACGTGGTTCACGGGAACGTGACGCTCCCCGACCGGCCGGGCCACGCCGGCGGGACGTTCACCGCGGACGTGTCGTCGTACACCATGGGGTACGTGGCCGGGGTCGAGTGGGAACCGCGGTTCGTCCTCCGGACGAACGAGCGCCATGAGGGCGGCGCCACCGACGGCCGGTACGTCGAGGCGACGGCCGACGCCGCGGCGTTCGAGCGCTGGCTCGCCAGCCGCCTCGATCACGGGCTCACGTACGAGGCGGAGACGTACGGGGCGACGCGGCCCGCGAGCGTCTCGAACTGGCCCACCACGGACCACCTCGATCACCCGGCCGAACCCCTGGTATGGGAGGACCGCGCGTCGGTGAACCCGAACGCGCTGGCGAGCACGCGAGCCCACTCGTCCGGGCTGTTCGCCACCTACCACGCGTACCCGTACTACCCGGACTTCCTCAACTTCAGCGAGGAGTACCTGCGCGAGGGGGAGGGCGCCGCGAGCTCGCGTAGCTACCGCGCGTACCTCGAGGACCTCCGCGAGAACCTCCGACACCCGCTGCTGGTCGGCGAGTTCGGCGTCCCCGCCTCGCGCGGCATCGCCCACGAGCAGGTCGACGGGTTGGACCAGGGACACCACACGGAGACGCAGCAGGGCGAGTTCGACGCCGCGTTGTTCGCGGACATCGTCGACGCCGGGGCGGCGGGCGGGCTCGTCTTCGCCTGGCAGGACGAGTGGTTCAAGCGGACGTGGAACACGATGCGGTACACCGACCCGAACCGTCGGCCGGAGTGGCTCAACGACCAGTCGCCCGAGGAGCGGTTCGGACTGCTGTCGTTCGATCCCGCCGGACGCGTCACGCTGTCGGGCGACGCCGACGAGTGGGCCGACGCGACCGTCGTCTCGACGGGCGGTCGGAAGCCGCGGGCCGCGCTCGACGACGGCTACGACGCGGGACGGAGCCTTCGGGAGGTCCGCGCGACGGCCGACCCGGCCGCGCTGTCGGTCCGCGTCGCGTACGAGCGCCTCGGGAAGGCCGTCGACTGGAGCCGGATGCGCACGCTGCTCGCGTTCGATCTCGTCCCCGGTCGGGGGAACACCGCGCTCCCGCGAGGGGTGGATCTCGACCACGCCGGCCGGGCGGACCTGGTCGTCGAACTGGCGGGACCGGACGTCTCCCGGGTTCGGGTCGCGAGCCACGTCGACCGCTTCTACTACGAATACGGCGAGACCGGCGGGTACCTCCCGACGCGCTCGTACGCGTCGCGTCCGGACAACGGCGTCTACCACCCGATGCGACTCGCGATGAGCTATCCGCTCACGCTCCCGCTGGAGGACCGGACCGTCCCGTTCCGGTCGGTCGAGACCGGGCGGCTCCGGTACGGCGTCGGCGACCCGGGCTCGCCCGAGTACGACTCCCTGACCGACGTCCACGTCGACGCCGCGGCGGACGCGATCGAACTCCGACTGCCGTGGTGCCTGCTCGGCTTTCGCGACCCGAGCTCGGCCGTCATGACCGGAGACATCTGGGAGAACGGACTCGACGCGACACGTTCCGTCGAGGACGTGGGGGTCGCCGCGGTCACGTACGCGCCGGACGCCGACGGCGACGCGCGACCGCTCTCGAGGGCGGCGAACGCGACCGACGCGCTCCCGGCGCCGACGGCGGGGACGGTCCCCGCGGACGCCGGGCGGTTCCGGCTCGACACCTGGAACGATCCGGAGACCGAGGAGCGGCTGAAGCGGTCGTACGACGTGTTACGGGACGCGTTCGGTCGGTACGGGTAGACCCCTCGGACCTCGGTGTCGATTCCTGTTCCTGCGACGGTCTCCGACCCGGCTCACTCGCCGGTTCGGTCCCGCCTCACTCGTTCTTCCGGTCCCGCATCACCTGCTCACCCGGAGCCGTGCGGGCGTCGGTCCCGAGCGTCACGCCCGCGTTCAGGCTCGTCTGGATCCCGGTCTTGACGCCGTCGCCGCAGACGACGCCGTACTTCCGTCGGCCCGTCGAGACCAGCTCCCCCTTGACGAGCGTCCGGACCGGCTCGTCGTCGTGTCTGAGGTTCGCGACGGTCGTTCCCGCGCCGAAGTTCACGTCGCGGCCGAGCACGCTGTCCCCGACGTACGAGAGGTGCCCGACCGTCGCCCCCTCCATCAGCACGCTGTTTTTCACCTCGACGGCGTGCCCGACCGTCGCGTCGGGGCCCACGAGCGTCGCGCCCCTGAGGTACGCGTTGGGTCCGACGCTCGCGCCGGCGCGGACCAGCGCAGGCCCCTCGATCACGACGCCGGCGTCGATCGTCGCGCCCGCCTCGACGACGACGGTCCCGCGGAGGTCGGCGTCCGGGTGGACCTCGCCGTCGACCCGCCCGTCAAGCTCGCCGATCCGCCACTCGTTGGCCGCCAGCAGCTCCCAGGGGCGGCCGACGTCGAGCCAGCGGTCGAACGGGACCGCCGAGACGGCGAACTCCGCACAGGCGCGTTCGAGCACGTCGGTGAGTTCGAGCTCGCCGCGCTCGCTCTCCCCGACATCGAGCCAGTCCTGCGCCGCCGCCGGGAACAGGTACGCGCCGGTGTTGATCAGGTTCGAGGGGGGGTCCGCGGGCTTCTCGATCACGCCGATCACGCGGTCGGACCCGTCGGTGGCCCCCCCCTCCGTCCGGAGCACGCCGTACGCGCTCGGGTTGTCGACGCGGTACGAGCCGACGGCCGGGGCGGTGTCGTACAGCTCGCGAAGCGACGCCTCGTCGTACAGGGCGTCGCCGTTGAGGACCGCGAACGGGCCGTCGGCGAGGTGAGGTTCGGCCGCACGGACGGCGTCGGCGGTGCCGCGTTGCTCGGGCTGTTCGGCGTACTCGACCGGGACGCCCGCGTACGTCTCGCCGAGGTACGAGCGCACGTCGTCCGCCTCGTAGCCGACGACCGCGACGAGCCGCGAGGCGCCGGCGGCGGCCGCGGTCGCGGCGGCGTGTGCGACCAGCGGTCGGTCCGCGACCGGGAGCATCGGCTTCGGTCGGCGGTCGGTCAGGGGGCGCATCCGGGTTCCGGTCCCCGCCGCGAGAAGGACAGTCTGCATGGACGTGGAGCCGTTCGCTCGGCTATTAAACGATCGTTCGAATCAGACCGTTAAGGCATTATGTCCTTCGTCACTGACGTATAGTAGTGACCGCGACGATCGTCACCGTCGACGACGACGAGACGACCCGACAGCTCCTCCGGCACCGACTGGGCCGGGAGGGGTACGACGTGCACGTGTTCCGCGACGGGCAGGCGGCGGTCGACGGGTTCGACGATCTCCCGACGGAGCCGGATCTGGTAGTACTGGACGTGATGATGCCGCGACTGGACGGGAAGCGACTACTGCGGCGGATCCGGAACGGCGAGACCGCCATCGACCCGGGGACCCCGGTGATCATGCTCACCTCCCGGGCCAAGGAGGCCGACGTGCTCGACGGGTTCGAATCGGGCGCGGACGACTACCTGGCGAAGCCGTTCAGTCCGTCCGAGCTGGTCGCCCGCGTCCGGAGGCAGCTCCCCGGGTGACCGCGCCGATGGGTATCGTTGGGCCGTTCGTTCGCAGCTCCCTCCGTGTTCGCCGCGACCCGCACGCCGTGTCCGTGCCGCTCCAGACCGGGTCGATCGGCGGCGTCGGCGAACGGCTCGTCCTCTGGACCGGCGTCGTCATCGGATCGCTGCTCATCGCCGTGTTCGTGCTCACGGTCGGGGTGTCGGTGTACGAGGCGCGGCTGCGACGACGCCGCGAGGCCGTCCGCGACGACGTCCGGGCCGGCCTGCTCGACCGGCTGTACGACCCCGACGAGCCGGGGTGGGAGACGTGGGCCGAGGGGATGAGCGGTCCCGAGCGGACCGTCGCGGAGGAGCTGCTCGACGAGTACCTCCGCACGCTGGAGGGCACCGACGCCGAACGCCTCCGTGGCCTCGGGACCGCGCTGGGGATCGGCGATCGCTCCCGCGGCCGACTCGACGCGCGGGACGAGTACGCCAGGCTTCGGGCGCTGGGGTGGCTCACGCTCCTCCGGGACGTCCCCGACGCGGTCGCCGCCGGGGAGTACGACGCCGCGACGCCGCGCGAGCGCGCCGCCGTCGCCAGGCTGTTGTACGAGACGGACCCCGAGGCGTACGCCGAGCGGGCGGTGGACGTCCTCCTCGCGGACGCAGGCGAGGCGTTCCCGGCGTTCGGGACGGACACGCTCTACCGGCTCGCGACGACCGAGCCGACGGCGGTCGTCGAGCACGCCGCCGATAACTACGACCGATGGTCGCCCGGCCTCCTCGCGCAGGTACTGGTGGTGTGTCGCGCCGTCGAAACCGGACTGGCGGGCGCGGACCTCTCGTGGATCGTCGCGCTGCTGGAACACGAGGCCGAGACGGTTCGGGTCGAGGCGTCGCTCACGCTCGCGCGGTTCGGGTGGCGGACACCGATCCGGGAGGAGGCGTTCCTCAGGCGCGCGACCGACGACGACTCGCCCCGTGCACGCGGCGCCGGCTACACCATGCTCGGCGCGTGGGGCGACGAGCGGTCCGTCGCGGTCCTCGCCGAGGCGCTCCGCGAGGAATCGAACGACCGCGCGCTGCTCGCGGGCGCGGAGGCGCTCACGGACGCCGGCGTCCACCGGGAGACAGTCCCGGAGCGGGCGCGCCCGGCATGGGAGTGGGTCCGCGAGCGCCGCCGGTACGACGACCGCGCTCGCAACGTCGGTCCCGGGTACGAGGGGGACGCCGGCGACGGCGAGAGCGGAGACGGCGGAAACGACGAGGGGGTGGCGAACCCGGCCGCTACCGACCCGGACGGCGGGCGGTTCGACTGGGCCGAGGTCGACATCCCGGACCGAGAGTCGACCGGAGGGTCGCCGGAGGGAGGTGGCTGATCCGTGCACACACTCAGACACCTCGTCCTCGTCGTGCTCGCGACGACAGGGACGCTCGTCGTCGGCTACTACGCGGTCGTGAACCTGTTCTATCTCCTGGTCCACGCACTCGCGCTGCTGGAGCTGCGCGACGACGTCCGCGAGGCGTCGTACGACCCGCCGTATCAGGCGTTCGACAGCCCAGCCTACCCCGGCGTCGGCCTGCTCGTCCCCGCGTACAACGAGGCGGCGACCATCGCCGAGAGCACGCGTTCGATGCTCGCGCTCAACTACCCGGACATGGAGCTCGTCGTCGTCAACGACGGGTCGACCGACGACACGCTCGAGGTGTTGAAGCGGGAGTACGACCTCGAACCGGTCGACGCCGAGGTGCCCCTCGACGTCCCCGCCGAGCCGATCCGGGCGGTGTACCGCTCGACGATCTACGAGGAGCTGCTCGTCGTCGACAAGGAGAACGGCGGGAAGAGCGGCGCGCTCAACGCGGCGCTGTGGCTCACGGACAAGGAGTTGTTCTGCGCGGTCGACTCCGACACCGTGATCGATCGGGAGGGGCTGTTGCAGATCGTTCGGCCGTTCCTCGAGAAGCCCTCCAAGGCGATCGCCTCCGGCGGGACCATCCGCGTCGCGAACGAGTGCGTCGTCGAGGGAGGCGTCATCGAGGAGGTCAACCTCCCGAAGACCGGCCTGCCGGGGCTGCAGGTGATGGAGTACCTCCGAGCGTTCTACTCCGGTCGCCTCGGCATGAATCGGCTGAACGGGCTCATCCTCATCTCCGGGGCCTTCGGGGTGTTCCGGACGGACCTAGTCCGCGACATCGGCGGCTACGACCACGACACCATCACCGAGGACTTCGACGTGGTGATGCGGCTCCACAAGCACCTCTCGGAGCTCGATCGGGAGTACACGGTCGACTTCGTCCCAGAGCCCGTCGCGTGGACGGAGGTCCCCGCCTCCCGAACGATCCTCAGCAGACAGCGCCGGCGCTGGTACCGGGGGATGTTGGAGACGGTGGTCGAACACCGCGACATGCTGTTCAACCCTCGGTACGGCCCCGTCGGGCTGCTCGTCCTCCCGATGTTCATCGCCGCCGAGGTGTTCGGGCCGCTCATCGAGGGATTCGGCTACGTCATCCTCCCGCTCGCGTGGTACGTCGGCGCGCTCAACGTCGAGTTCTTCGTCGTCTTCTTCCTGTTGACCACCGGGTTCGGGGTCTTCCTCTCGTGGTTCGGGATCTTCTCGGAGGCGTGGAGCTTCAACCGCTACGAGAAGCCGGGACAGATAGGCAGGCTCCTCTGGTACGGCGTCCTCGAGAACTTCGGCTACAGACAGTGGAAGACGACCGTCTCCTGGCGGGGGCTCGTGGAGTTCCTCCGCGGGAGCACGGAGTGGGGCGCGATGGACCGAGCGGGGTTCAGCTCGGGCGAGGACGACGAGGACGACGGCGACGAGGAGAACGACTGACTCGGCGAGGATCGGAGGTTCGAGAGGTGCTCCGGATCCGGCTCGGTGGCGTGGAGGACCACCCGATTCCGATTCATGTCCGATCGATCGTACGAATTCATCCACAACCGATATTCTAACCGCGTGAGAAACGCGGTCCATGACGGACGATTCCGAGCCGGCCGCCGACGAGTACTTCGCGGACCTCTACCGGCTCGCCGCCTCGAACGACCTCTCCCTCGAGGAGAAGATCGAACGAGCGATCGAGATCGGGCGCGATCGGCTCGACGCGGCCAACGGAGTCCTCTCGTACACCGGCGACAGGCAGTACGAGGTGCTTGACTCGACGATCGAGTCGGGGAAGTACGCCCCCGGCGGCGTGAGCGAACTCGGGACCACGTGGTGCCGGCACGTCGTCGACGAGCGTGACGTGATGGGGTTCAGCGACGTGGACGACAGCGAGTACGACGACGACGTTGCCCGCGAGGCCACCGGGCTCCACTGTTATCTCGGCGCGCCGGTGGTCGTCGACAACGAGTCGTTCGGGACGCTGTGTTTCTCCAGCCCCGACCCCCGCGACGCCGACTTCAGCGAGACCGAGCGGCGGTTCGTCGCGCTGCTCGCCCAGTGGGTCTCCTTCGAGCTGGAACGGGACAAGCATCACCGCGAGCTCCGCCGACAGAACGAACGCCTCGACGAGTTCACCGGGATCGTCGCCCACGACCTCCGGAACCCCCTCTCGACGGCGATGGGGTACACCGAGCTGGCACTGGAGGACGCGACGGGACAGCAACGGGAGTTCCTGCTGACGGTCGACAACGCCATCGACCGAATGGAGGCCCTCATCGCCGACCTGCTCGAACTCGCCCGGGACGGGGGCGACGTCGGCCAGCGGGGGGCCGTCGATCTGTCGGCGCTGGCCCGGGAGGCGTGGAACCACGTTTCGACTGCGGAGTCGTCGCTCGTCCTCCAGACGGACGCGATCGTTTACGCGAACCGTTCCCGGCTACAACAGTTGCTCGAGAACGCGTTCCGGAACGCCGTCGAGCACGCCGGCGATGACGTGACCGTCACGGTCCGCGACATCGACGACGGCTTCGCCATCGAGGACGACGGCCCCGGGCTCCCCGACCACATCGAGGCGTCGCTCTTCTCCGAGGAGATCGAACGGGAGTCCGGAGCCGGCCTGGGCCTCCTCATCATCGAACGGGTGGTGACCGGGCACGACTGGGAGGGGTCGGTCCGCTCCGACGACGCCGGGACGGTCTTCGAGTTCCGCGGCGTCGGACAGGCGCCCCCGGGCGCTATCACCCCGGGACAGGCGGCCTGAACGCGAGTCGTCGCCGCGCCCCCCACGGGGCGTGTCAGTCCGCGCACGAACATCTAAGTCGTCGGTGGCCGAGGCTTCCGCCGTGTTCGGAACCAGCGGGATCCGCGGGCCGGTCGGACGCGACGTGACGGCGGACACGGCGCTGTCGGTTGGCCGTGCGCTCCCGTCGGAGGGGTACCGATCGGTCGTCGTCGGACGGGACCCCCGCGAGAGCGGGCGCATGCTCGTGGACGCGCTCGCGGCCGGCATCAGGGAGTGCGGCGGCGACGTGGTCGACCTCGGGGTGGCGTCGACGCCGACGGTCGCCCGAAGCGTCGAGCGACACGGCGCCGACGCCGGCGTCGCGGTGACCGCCTCGCACAACCCGCCGCCCGACAACGGCCTGAAGCTGTGGACCCCGTCGGGGCAGGCGTTCGACGCCGCCAGGCGGGAAGGGATCGAGCGACGGATCGACTCGGGAGAGTACGATCTCGCGGCGTGGGACGGCGTCGGCGAGCGAACCACGGACGACGCGGCGGACGCCGCCCACGCCGCGGCGCTGCGTGAGGCGGTCGAGGGACCGATCGACCTGGACGTCGTCGTCGACGTGGGCAACGGCGCCGGCGGCGTGACCGCCGACGCCCTCGCCGACCTGGGCTGTTCGGTCGAGACGCTCAACGCCCAGCCCGACGGCGCGTTCCCGGGTCGGCCGAGCGAGCCGACGGCCGAGCACTGCGAATCGCTCGCGACCCTCGTGGGCACCTCCGGCGCCGACCTCGGCATCGCCCACGACGGGGACGCCGACCGACTCCGGGCCGTGACTGCCGACGGCCAGTTCCTCTCCGGCGACGCCCTCCTGGCCATCTTCGCCGGTGCGGCCGCGGGGGCGGGCGACCAGGTCGCGCTCCCGGTCGACACGAGCCTCGCCGTGGCCGACGCCCTCGCCGAGCAGGACGTCGACGTGACCCGGACGCGCGTGGGTGACGTCTACGTTGCCGAGGCCGCCGCAGCGCCGGGCGTCGCCTTCGGCGGCGAGCCCAGCGGCGCGTGGATCTGGCCCGGGGAGACCCTCTGCCCGGACGGCCCGCTGGCGGCCTGCAAACTGGTCGAACTCGCCGCCGAGCGCCCGCTGGCAGCCCGCGCCGCCGACTTCGCGGCCTACCCCATCCGGCGGACCAGCGTCGAGTGCGACGACAAGACCGCCGTCCTCGATCGCGTCGGCGAGCGCGTCCGCGCCGCGCACGACGACGTCTCGACACTGGACGGCCTGCGGGTCGACCTCGGCGACGCCTGGTTTCTGGTCCGGGCCTCCGGCACCCAGCCGCTCGTCCGCATTACTGCCGAAGCCCGCGACGAGGCCCGCGCCGACGAGGTCTTCGAGACTGCCCGGTCCTACGTCGAGGCGGCGCGGGAGGACCACGAAACGAACTCGTCAGTCGACTGATCCGGCAGCAGCTAACTCACGGGCCCGGTGGGCCCAGGCGAGCGAGAAGAGTGCGTCGACTCCGTCTGTCCGTCGGTCCGGCAGCGTCTAGCCGCGGCGCGTCGAGCGGGCCTGGCGCACGTCGGCACCGTCGCGAATCTTGTCCTCACAGCGGGGACAGACCCGCGGTTTCTCGACCCCGTTCGGCGTGAATACCCGCGCGTAGTCAGCCGTAACGAATGCACCGCAGTTCTGGCATTCCGGCATACAGGTCCGAGAAGGAACCCACCGGTCTTAATGGTTGGTGGTGTGGTAGTACGTCGTCACCACCACGGTGGCCACAGACCGGGGCGTGAGAACGCCTCCGACCCGAACGCGACCCGCTGCGGCGGGGCGGTCGACCGGTCGGTCGCCAAACCACTCAATTCGCCGAAACGACTCGCTACCGGAGCCGGTCCGGCGCCCCCTCAGAAGTCGGCGTCGACGGTCCCGTCGTCGTCGAGTTCTACCACACCGACGAACGCCGGCCGGAGGTCGTCGATGGCGTCGTCGTGGACGCCGCTCGCGAGGTGAAAGAGGCCGACCGCGTCGTGTGTCTCCAGCAGGTCGAGGACGTCCCCGACCGCCTCTCCGACCTGCTCGGCGTCGGCGTAGTAGATCAGTTCCGTGATCGTGTCGAGCGTGACCCGGGCCGGCCCGTCCTGACGAGCCAGGAAGTCCTCGACGTGTGCGACGAGCCCCGCCAGGTCGTCCGGCGCGGTCAGGTAGGCGACGTCGTCCTTCGGCCGTCGGGTGTATCCACGCTCGACTGAAATGGCGTCCAGGATCTCGACGCGGTCCCGGTCGATGCCCCAGTGATCGAGTTTCTGTCCGACCTCGCGGGCCGCCGAGTGCGTCGAGACGACGAGGACCGGCTCGTCGCTGCCCTCGAGAAACGCCGTGTCGACGTCGTCTGCCGCCGCAGTGCTCGGGTGCACGACGAGGATCCCGCTGCCCCCCGGGACGGTCTCCGGTGCCCCCTCGATACCCAGCGCGTACTCCATGTACCCCAACGCGCGGCGGGCGCGCCCTTAAGCCTGCGGGCCCTGCCACTTCCTGCACGCCACCGCCGGCCCATCCCTCGGTCGGCCGCCCCGGAACAGTTTACCACCTGGCCCGAGAGGGGCCTGACGTGCTTCAGCGCCGTCACGTGCTGGCAGGACTGCTCGTCACCGTGAGCCTCC
>Ga0207718_101361_pt1 | contig 12730 bp, 8 predicted proteins | sample A23M2SouthBayCA_FD_187749 | JGI IMG/M metagenome (GOLD analysis project Ga0207718, IMG submission 187749) | Aerobic enrichment media microbial communities from Eden Landing Ponds, California, USA - A23 M2 (SPAdes) | ecosystem: Environmental > Aquatic > Marine > Unclassified | place: Emeryville, CA... | reverse complement strand
ACCCACAACGTCATCGGCGTCACCGAGGAGACCTCGGGCAACGAGTTCCTCCAGACCGCACAGGAGCAGGTACAGAGCTACGGCGGGGAGTACCGCCGCGGCTTCGTGGAGGACGTCGAGGCGCTTGGCGACGCCGACGGCACCGACGACGACGCTCCGGGGTTCCGCGTCGACACCGGTGACGAAGCGCTGACGACGCGGCGCGTCGTGCTCGCGACCGGCTTCTCCGACGGGCGGCCCGACCCGCCGCTGCCGCGGACCGGGATGGGGCTGCACTACTGTCTCCACTGTGACGCCTACATGTTCGTCGACGAGTCGGTGTACGTGATGGGAGCGGGCGACGCAGCGGCCCACGTCGCGATGATCATGCTCAACTTCACCGACGAGGTGGACATCCTGACCCGCGGCGAGGAGCCCGAGTGGTCCGACGACACCGCGGAGATGGTGGAGAACCACCCGATCGACGTGATCCACGAGGAGATCGCGGGGATGAGCAAGGACGAGGACGGCTGGCTCGAGAGCTTCGAGTTCGAGGACGGAACCGTCCGCGAGTACAAGGGCGGGTTCCCGATGTACGGCTCGGACTACCACGCGGAGTTGGCGGACGCGCTCGGACTGGAGCGCGAGGACTCCGGCGAGGTCGCCGTCGACGACCACGGCCGAACCTCCCTCGGCGGGGTGTACGCCGTCGGCGACCTGACCCCCGGTCACAACCAGATCCCGGTCGCGATGGGCGAGGGCGCCAAGTGCGGCATCGCGATCCACATGGACATGCGTGCGTTCCCCCGGTCGGCCGACGAGATCGACGACCTGGGCCCAGTCGACGAGAGCGAGGTTCCCGCGATCTCTCCCGAACTCATGGCGACCGCGGTCGCCCACGAGGGGCACGCGGCGGGGCCGCGGGAGGACGCCGCCGACGCCGTCGGCGACGAGGCGACCGCGGACGACTGAGGGGAGATCCCGCTCCGCGCGACCCGAAACGGTAAGCCCCTTATTCTTCCACCCGGTAGCCGGAAGTGCGGACACCGAGCGCCGGTGGTCTAGCTGGTATGACAATGGCCTTCCAAGCCATCGACCCGGGTTCAAATCCCGGCCGGCGCAGTTCTCGACCGGACCGATGACCTCGCCCGAGGAGACCTGCGTCTCGCGGTGTGATCGACACGAGCGGCCGACTTCGGACCCGAGCAACTCCCGACGGTCCGGCGCCGCTCGGAACCTGACGCCCCGACGGCGTCGCCGCGGTCAGTCGTCCGCCGGATCGGTGTCCGTCTCGTCCACGATCGCGGCTTCCCGCGCCGACGCGCGGCGGAACACGACCCAGAAGACGCCGGAGGCGACGACGATGAACCCCGCGGCCGTGTAGAACGCGGCGCTCGTCGAGACGTACTGCTTGATGGCGCCGATGCCGACGGGCCCGGCGACCTGCCCGACCTTCCAGGAGATGGACCGGAGGCTCATCGCGGAGGCGACGGAGTCGTAGCGCTCGCCCTCCTCGACGAACAGCGACATCGACGCCGGCAGCCGGATCGAGTCGGCGACGCCCAGCACCATGTACGCCCCGAACAGGCTGAAGAACGCGCCGCCGAGCACCTGTTCGCCACCGAAGGCGACGAACCGGACCGGATCGATCGCCCCCTCGAAGTAGTAGCTCAGCGGAATGAGCGCGGTGCCGATGCCGTAGGTGAACGCGCCGGCGACGACGAAGTACTCCTTGTTGCCGACGCGGTCGGAGAGGTCGCCGACGTACCCCTGTGTGATCGACTTCGTGAGCTTCCCGCCCGCGAGGATCCACCCGATCGCGAACGCGGTCGTGCCGAACTCGGTCCGTGCGAGGATGGGCAGAAAGATGATCACGGCCATCTTGCCCACGGAGAACGCGAGCCGGAAGACGACGAGCGCGCGGATCATCGGCAGGTCCAGTAGCGCCTTCAGCGTCGCGACGCCGCCGCCGGCGTCGTTCTCGGTGCCGCCGCCGGGGTCGTCACGGAGGTTGAAGAACACGAGGACGAACGCGAGGATCGTGACCCCCGTGAGGACCACGTACGTGAACGTGTACCCCTGAGCGAACAGGAGATACCCGCCGACCACGTCGCCCGCGAGGCTGGAGAACGCCGCGACCTGGTTGTACGAGCCCAGCCACCGCCCGTTCTCGTCGTCCGGCGCGATGTGGCCGACGACGGTCGAGCCGGTGATCCAGAGGATCGACGCGCCGACACCCTGGATCACCCGAACGAGGATGACGTGGGTGGCGCTCTCCACGAGCATGAACCCGAAGAAGACGACCACGTTGATCGCGAGGCCGAGCAGGAGCCAGTGCTTCGCGTTGCTCGTGTCGACCTTTCGACCGAGCGGGAGCACGATGAGCAGCTGGACGACGGCGAACGCGGTCCCGAACAGCCCTTCGACGGTCCCGGTGGTCCCGAAGTCCTCGGCGTACAGCGCAAGCGCGATGAGCAGCGTCGAGTACGCCTGACTCCGGGCGAACGCCGTCCCCGCCAGCGCCGAGAACTCCTTGTCGCGTAGGAGGGCGACAGAGTTGCCGAACTGCACTACTGTTACGTTCCGAAACATCCACCGCGTGCTTAAATTCCCTCATCCCGGTCGACTACGGGGTGTTCTCACATGGCGGACGTCGGCAGCCGATGGGCGCTCGGGAGACCGGTTCGACGGCCTCAGAGTTCGATCCGCTCGACGAGCTGGTCGTCGCTCTTGGTGTTGATCGCGACGATTCGCACGAGGCCCTCGATGAGCGAGTCGTGAAGTTTCGCCTTCAGCAGGTTGTCGACCTGATAGACGCCCGCGGCGTTCACCATCTCGATCTCGACGAGCACCGGCATCGCGTCGCCGTCGTGGCCGTCGGCCTCGTTGCCGGGCTTGAGCTCGACGTTGCTGATCGCCTGCGATGAGAGGGTGTTGATGCCGCGACCGCCCTCCTCATAGGGGATGCGCGAGCGACCGCGCTCCATGTCGAGCGCGTCGGCGACGCGAATGACCCCGGCCTCGCGGGTGAGGGGGCTCTCCTCGGTGTGGTGACAGAGGATCGCGTGAAGGACCTCCGCTTTCACGCGGACGGTCTCTTCGGTTCCGTAGTAGTCAAACGTCGGGAGCAACCGGTCCAACAGATCGGCGGCCAGCGGGATCGAGTAGTAGGCGTGATCGTCCCGGTGGACGACGTGTCCGATGTCGTGAATCGTCGCCGCGAGCGCGACGATGACCGGCTCGTCGGCCTCGTCGAGCCCCTGCTGGCTCGCGCCGTTGAACTCGACGCCGCCGCGCTTCAGGAGTTCGTACAGGCGTAGCGCCCGGTTGCGGACGATCTCGATGTGTTTGGCCCCGTGGTCGTTGTACCGCTTTCGGGTGACCGCGTTGACGTTCTGCGCGCGCAGATACGTCTGGATCTCCGGGTCGGACTCGACGGCCTCCAACACCTCGTTCACGCGCTCGTCGGGGAACGGGTGCTCGGCGTCGGGGTCGTACTGCTGGACGCTCATTCCGTTCGGATCGTCGGTCTGTCGGTCGCTCCGAGGTGTTCCGGCCGAACCGGTGTCGTCGCTCATACCACGGTCGACGGGTGGCGATCGCAAAAGGTCTCGCCCACGCCCCGACCCTGTGACTCGGCCGACGGCACATCTCAGTGGTCCCCGAGAGCGAGTGGCCGAGCGGAGTCGGATCGGGAGATGGGTTTGCGTTGGTTCGACCCAACACTTACAAACGGATGTGGTGATGCGGCGGTCATGACGGCCGAACCGACGGACGACGAGGGAACCATTGCCGGGACAGAGACCTCCGAGGAGTCCACGGAAGGGGAACGTACTGAGGAACCACCGGACCGGGTGGATCCAGACGAGTCCACGGAAGGGGAACGTACCGAGGAATCATCGGATGGGGTGGATCCAGACGAGTCCACGGAGTCGCAACAGCCGCAGAAAGGGCCCAACGAGATGTACTGTTCGTCGTGTGGGGCGATCGTGAAGAAGCGAGCCGAGATCTGTCCGGAGTGTGGTGTCGCCACGGACGGAGCGGCCGTCGGTGTCTCACGGACGACGGGGTCGTCCCCTTCGGGGGTAGCGACCGGCGGATCCTCCTCGAACCCGATGATGTATCTCGTGGGAGGGGTGATCTCCGGACTCATCGGGTTCGTGTTCCTCCCGATCGTCTTCGGACCGGTCTCCATATACTGCGGGTACACGGTGTATCAGAACCACGACGAGACACAGGGTATCGCCCTGATGGCCTGGGGAGGCGCAAGCCTCGTCGTGGGGATGGCCGTCGGCGCGCTGATCCTCGGGTAGCGTGCACGGGCGAGACGTCCCCGGGCCGTTCACGGCTCCGTCCGTCCGAATACCTGCAGCTCACTCGTCGGACGCAGTCGAGACGGCGACCGGTCGGTGATCGAACGCGGAGCGGCTCCCGCCATCGGATCGTCCGGGCGTCTCGAGGAAACCACACCCGTACCGGGGAACAGCTCGCCTTCTGACGCCGTTTGGTAGCCTGAGCGGCTGTATTCTCGATACCGCTCGGTCCAAAAAGCCTATAATTGCCACCGGGTAAGCCGAAGGTAGAGATGCTTACCACCCTACCCCTGTTCGGCGCCATCCCGGGCGGTCCGGAGATGCTCATCATTCTGCTCGTGCTGGTGCTGCTGTTCGGGGCGAACAAGATCCCCAAGCTGGCCCGATCGACCGGGCAGGCGATGGGCGAGTTCAGGAAGGGCCGCGAGCAGGTCGAGGACGAACTGCAGCAGATGCAGGAGGGCGAAGACGAGGCCGAGATGGCCGCCGACTCGACCGCGGAGACCACCGACGACACCACCGACAGCACGGTCGAGACCGACGCCGAGAAGAACTGACGTCCCGTCCCGGACCGCTTTTCACTGCGCGCCGAACACTCCCCACCGCGGGGCGTGTGGCCAAGCGGATACGGCGAGCGGTTCCTAACCGCTAGATCGCGGGTTCGAATCCCGTCACGCCCGCTCCGTTCTTGACCCGGTAGGAATCGGAACACGGCGCAGGGATTCAAGGGCAAATCCACCCCCGGAATCACTAGATTCGAACCCGTCGACGAGGGGGCACCGGTGCCACATGGCGATTCGCTGGAGCCGACATCACCTCTGACGCATACACTGCTGGGTAAGCCCGCTCTATACTCGCTTGAGATGCTACCAGAGACGCCTACGCGGCCGAACAGCTACCACACTCCGCGCGCCAAACAACGCCGTGCGTCCCAGCCTCGCTCGCGCGTGCATCTCGGAGTTGCTCGATCCGCACGGCTCCTTGCGCGCCTTTAGAGCGGCACAAACGAGAGGCGGAAGTCGCTGATCGCTCGAGACGCTCAGTACCGTCTCAAGCGTGAACCGACTAGTCGAGAGTATCCCACACTCATCACGAATCTCGATCAGAAGCAAAGGGCACTAGTCAGAGTAGAGTCGGGACGGTACTGAGCGGTTCTTCACCCGTGGAATTGCGGGTTCGGACTCCACAAACTCATCTGTTTCGTATTGGATAGGTCTCTTGTCCCGTGCAGGATGTAGAGCGTGTATTCAGCAGAACGGTATCGACAGACGAGACCGGCAATGAAGTATGCCGAACTACCGCTCGAGAATTATCGCTCGGACATCCGAAACGCGAGACTGTACATCGCTCCTGTTGACTCTGACCCGATCTCTTCGACGAGCTGATCCAGTTCGGTGGCGAGCGGATCACTGAGCCTTTGAGGGAGATCAGTCGCAGCCTTCCGAGCGAGGTCAGCGTGAGCCTCGACGTGAGAGACCGTCCAAGGGACAGGATCAAGCAGGACTTGTTTGCGATCAAAGGTCAGGCCATGGCCTTCGAAGACCCGGCGCAACATGTCGGAGGGATAGAACGTGAGCGCGGGTGTGCCGTCAGCCAGCTCCGACACAGCATTCTCGACGGCGAAGAGGTTCCTGATGGCTGCGTCGTCGGGGAGCGGTTCGTAATCGTTAACGACGAGATGTGCCCCAGGGGCGGCGATCCGGGCTAGCTCTGCCGAAATCTGTCCGAGAGCAGAGGGTGGAACAACGTTACACAAACCATGTGCGGTGATGAGGTCCACCGCGTTCGACTGGAGAGGTGTGGATCGAAGATCCGCTTCTAGGATCGAGGTCCGAGACGCCTCGTGGGAATCAAGAGAGGCCCTGAGGTCCCGGGCATGTTCGGCGTTGTCCGTGACTGCGTAGACGTGGCCTGCGCCCTGTTCGAGTAGCCCGCGGGTGGTATTACCGACGCCGGCTCCCGCCTCGAGGCAGGTCGCACCCTCGACCGGTCGGTCCGCGAGAGCGGTTTCGACAGTCTGTGGAACCGACATCGAGCGATCAGTGGTGAAGTTGCTCGGGGACGGGCGAGTCTTCGTGGCGCAGCTCCTCGATCAGTGACCGCTGGGCGGCTTCGTCCATGGGCTCGTACCGCGAGGCAGCGTCGAAGCCCATCGACACGAGCTTGGGATCACCCGGTGTCACGACGCTCGTCACGTCCTGAGAGGCCACGAAGTCGAAGCGCTCGCGCATCCTTTCGGGCGTATCGACGGGCTCGTACCAGTTCGCGTACGGGCGGTCTTCGACCGGGAGTTCGGCCTCGGGGGGCCAGGGACCTCTCGCGAAGGCCTTGATAATCAACGTCCCGAGGCCCTCTTCGTTGGCGCGTTCGAGGACTGCCTCGTAGTCGTACTCGGCGTCGTTCTTGGCCATCACCACGGGGTTCAGCGGGAACATCAGCGTCTCGAGATCGTCGATCCGGTCGATCGCGTCCATGATGAGGTCAGGATCCCCATGGCTCGTCAGGCCGATGTGATCGATCTGTCCCTCGACCTTTGCCTCGCGGAATGCCTCGAGGGCGCCGCCTTCACCCGTGATTGTGTCGAGTTCCTCCTCATACTCCAGCCCGTGGACCTGGTAGAGGTCGATCGTGTCGATGCCGAGTCTGTCGAGCGAGCGCTCGAGTTTGTGCCGTGCGCCATCATACTCGCGTTTCTGGGTTTTACAACCGAGGAAGATCTCCTCACGGTGCTGTCGGAGTTTTGGTCCGAGTTTGAGTTCGGCATCGCCGTACTGCGGTGCTACGTCGAAGTGGTTCACGCCATGATCGAGAGCGTGTTCGACCATCTGATTGGCCCCCTCCTGTTCGAGCCAGTTCAGGGCGATGGCGCCGAACGTGGCGACCGTGCTTTCCTGGTCGGTGTCGCCAAGCTTGCGGGCCTCCAGATCGCCTGTCATAGTTCGACTTGGGGGAACCGGAGAATAAAGGCCGGGGTGAGATAGAAGTCGTCTCAGGATGGGCGGCAGGAATAGTTCTTCCCACTGCCACAGTGATCATTTCGAGGAAGACGTAGCGTAAGCGGTCTCTCGATAGATCCGTTGAGGCGGTCGAATTCGGCCAGAACATCCGAACCAACGACCGCCTCACTCCTAACGTAACACGGCCCCGTCTTCACGCCGCCACACCCGGTATTCGTGCATATCCCGGGTTGACAGATCCGTTGTGTCGCCGATCTTCTGTTCGCCGCACCACCGTATGAACGGTCGGAGTCGATAGATGTGACTTTGCGGGGTCTCTTCGGTGACTTCGCTGCGCCGATCTTCGATGTGCGTGTTGGCTGCTATGGCTGGCTTCATAGTGGACTCACGACCGCTGAAGCGCGGTTTTGAATCACCATGCGGCAGGAGTGCACCCCTCACGGGCCGAGGTCGGGAACGAGGCGACCGGTGAGCCCGCGAACGCCTCGAGCCGACGTGGAATATGTTCCGTCGGCCAACCACCGATCACAAACCGGACAGGAACGCCCCTGATCCACGGAGTGAATCGGTAAAAGACGGAGATACAGTATTTTCTCACAAGTGATAGAGGGAGCAAGCATTTAACGTGGCGTACGGGCCGAGTGGACCCAATGGCTACCGACGAGGCTGACGCGGCCGTCGGGCCCGGATTCGACGACGAGTCCGGCCCGGCAACGGCGTCGGGGGATGCGGCCGTCGTCGGGGAGTACACGTGGTCGGACTTCCTGCGGGAGCACGGCCGCGAGGACGCGGCCGACGAGCTCGCCGACCGGCTCCGAACGGAAATCGTCGAGGAGAACGAGGACGGGGAGGAGGTCGTTCGGATCGAGGTCCGCGCGGCGACCGCGGAGGACCTGACGGCGGTGGGCGTCGCCGACGTCATCGCGAACGCGCTCGGGATAGATCCCGGGGAAGTACCGACGACCGTCGGCACGGCCGGCGCGCTCGGGGAGTCCATCGCCGGGCGCTCCCCGCTTCTCGCCTACGACGAGACCCCGGTGTGGAAGGACATCTACACGTGGGACGACTACCGCGAGGAGTACTTCCTTGAGGACGACGGAACCCCCCCGACCGACGAGGAGGACGAACCCCTGGAGTTCACGGACGCCGACAAGGCCGAGGCGCTCGGATTCGACCCGAACCGTGTCGAGGAGACGCTCGGTCACCTCGCAAAGCGCGCGCCGGAACTGGACGAGGTGATCGACGAGCGCACCGTCGACATCGCCGACGACGTCGACGAGGACGAGTTCTTCAGCGACGCCGCGGGCACGACGACGATCGCGAACCGCTACGACCTGGAGAAGGCGGTCCCGATCCCGAAGAAGACCCACTTCCGCGAGGTCGAGCGCTACTGGGTGAACGAGCCGTACTCGTTCGTGATCGTCTTCCACTCGACGAAGGAGAACGAGAAGAAGTACTACGTGGTCGAGCCGTACCGCAACGCCATCGAGACGGAGCTCATGGAGTTCCTCGAGGGCAAACTGCGCTCGGCGATCAAGTACGCCGACGAGGGGGCAGTCGCAGCCGACGACGACCACCGCAAGCTGACGATCCGCGAGGAGACGTACGACCTCCTCGAGCGCTACGACCTCTACGAGCGCAAGGAGGGGCCGGGACTCGGCGACAGGCTCGCGGACCTGTTCGGCGTCGACGTCGACGCCGACGGCGCCGCGGGGCGACTGATCCGCGCGCTGGGCGTCGCACCGCGGGAGTCACTCGGCGAGATCGAGGGGATCGCCGCTCGACCCGAGCCCGCGGTCCTCGCGGAGGACCCCGACACGCTCACCGAGTACACGGTGACGAAGGCGCTGTACTACCTCGAACGTGACTTCGTCGGCTACGAGCGGATCGACGGGATCAAACACGACATCAACGTCGAGGACATCTCCTGTGACGGCTACGACTCCCCGGTCTTCGTCTACCACTCCGACTACGAGCAGATCATCTCGAACGTCTATCACGGCGAACAGGAGCTCGACGACTTCGTCGTCAAGCTCGCCCAGCGCTCCGGAAAGGGCATCTCCAAGCGCCGGCCGCAGGTGGACGCCACCCTCCCGGACGGCTCGCGCGCGCAGTTGACCCTCGGACGGGAGGTGTCGGATCACGGGACCAACTACACGATCCGGCAGTTCAAGGACGTCCCGTTCACGCCGATCGACCTCATCAACTGGAACACGTTCAGTCTCGACGAGATGGCGTTCCTGTGGCTGTGCATCGAGAACCACAAGAGCCTGATCTTCGCGGGCGGCACAGCCTCCGGGAAGACGACGAGTCTGAACGCCGTCTCGCTGTTCATCCCCTCGAACTCGAAGATCGTCTCAATCGAGGACACTCGTGAGGTCGAACTGCCCCAGCGCAACTGGATCGCCTCCGTCACCCGGCCCTCCTTCGCGGACGACGACGGCGGCGACGTCGACGAGTTCGACCTGCTGGAGGCCGCGCTCCGCCAGCGGCCAGACTACATCGTCATGGGCGAGATCCGCGGCGAGGAGGGACGAACCCTCTTTCAGGTCATGTCGACCGGACACACCACCTACACCACGTTCCACGCGGACAACGTCGGGGAGGTGCTCAAGCGCTTCACGACCGAGCCGATCAACGTCTCGAAGACGATGTTCACGGCGCTGGATCTCGTGTCGGTGCAGGCGTCGACGCGGGTACAGGGGCGGAAGGTTCGCCGGAACAAGTCGCTCACGGAGATCAACCACTACGACGCCGAGAACGACGAGATCAACGTGCAGGACGTGTACCAGTGGCAGGCCGAGACGGACGAGTTCCTCCACATGGGCGACTCGAACACGCTCGAGGAGATCATGTTCGACCGCGGCTGGAGCGTCGAGACCCTCGAGGAGGAACTCCTCAAGCGCCGTGCGGTGATCGCGTATCTCATCGACCGCGACCTCAACACGTACACGCAGGTAGCGGCGACGCTGCAGGCGTTCATCAACGACCCGGAGACGATCCTCTCGCTCATGGCGAACGAGCGGTTGGAGGCGAGCCTCGACGACCTCCGCGAGATGGAGTCGGTGCTCATCAACGTCGACGAGGACAAAGAGGAGATGGTGCCCCGCCCGGAGCCCTCGGAGGCGCAGGCGGCTGAGGCGAAGTCGATCCTCGAGGAGGCGGAGTCGATCCTCGAGGAGTTCCGCGGCGAACGCACCGACGACGTGGCCGCCGCCCTCGGCGCGGTCGAACCGGCCGGCGACGTCGCGGCCGAGCCGGGTGCGGGTGACGCCCTCGCCGACGACGCCCCCGGCGCGCAGTTCGACGGCATCGGCCCTGAGCCGCTCGATATCGACCGATCGAGGGGCCCGACCGACGGACCCGTCCCGGCCGACGGTCCAGCTGGGAACGACGAGGACGGCGGCGGAGCCGAACTGACCGACGAGGCGGCCGACGCGTTCGACGCGATCGATGAGTTCGACGACGACGGGGACCCCGGGAACGGGGTCGACAGCAACGAGCGGTCAGTTCCGGACGAAGAGTCGGCCCCCGAGGAAGAGTCGGCCCCCGACGAGGAGGTGATCGACGACTGGGGATTCGGGGAGGTCGAGTCGTCGGACGACGAGGACGGCGGGGGGGAGCGTGAATGAGCCTCGACAGCGACACGGGCTTCGGAAGCGCGCGCGGGTTCGCGGACGCGTTCTACCCGCTGTTCCGGCGGTTGTTCGACGAGGAGGGGGATCTCGTCGACACCGTCGACACGAAGCTGACGCAGGCGCGGATGAACCAGCCCGTCGAGCTGTACGTCTCGCGGGCGCTCGGCGTCGGCGTGCTCGTGGGGCTGGCGCTGTGGCTGGTCGGGATGCTGTTGGGATGGAGCCTGTTCGCGTTCGGGATCGTACAGGCGGAGTCGATCGGGCTCGGGGTCCCGGCGAGCTCCCCAGAGCAGGCGGCGCTTTTGGAGTCGCTCACGGAGCCCGCGGCCGTGCTCGTGAGCGGCGTCGTCTTCGGGGGAATCGGCTTCGGGCTCGGGTTCGGCACGCTGCTCGCGATCCCCTACCAGCGTGCTGACGCGCGCAAGCGCGAGATCGACATGCTCCTCGCGGACGCCGTCTCGTTCATGTACGCCCTCTCGGTGGGCGGGCTGAATCAACTGGAGATCTTCGAGTCGATGGCGGCGGCCGACGACACCTACGGCGAGGTGGCGAAGGAGTTCCAGAGCATCGTCCAGGAGACGACCTATTTCGGGACCGATTACCGCAACGCGGTCCGCCAGCAGTCCATCGAGACGCCCAGCGAGGAGTTCTCGCAGTTCCTCACGGACATGCTGTCGATCATCAACTCCGGCGGCGACATGGAGCGGTTCCTCTACGACAAGAAGGAGAAGCACCTCCGCACGTCGAAACAGGAGCAGGAGCTGACGCTGGAGACGCTGGAGCTGTTCGGCGAGATGTACATGACGCTGTCGCTGTTCCCCCTCCTGTTGATCATCATCCTCGTCATCATGTCGATGCTCGGGCAGGGGCAGGACTTCCTGCTGACGGCGACCGTCTACCTGCTCACGCCGCTCATCGGGGTCGGCTTCCTCGTCCTCGTGTCGACGGTCAAGCAGGACGAGGTCGGCGACGGCTACCTCGACCCCGGCGGCATCGACGAGCACTTCGCGGAGGAGCAGCGCGAGGGCCTGCTCCACCTCGGCCTCGTCGAGGCGTTCACGGGCGAGTTCTCGCTGTTCGACCGGATCCGCTCGCGCGAGGGGACGCACAAGACCGAGGAGTTGTTGCGGGCGCCGCACCTGTTCTTCCGCGACAACCCCCTGTTCACGCTGGCGTTGACCGCCCCGGCAGCGCTCGTGTTGGTCGGGTTCGGGGTCGCCTCCGGCGACGCGCCGCTCACGTTCCAGGGGTTCGTCGACAACCCGGTGTGGTCGACGTTCGTGTGGGTGTACGTCCCCGCGTACGTCACGCTGATCCCGTTGGTGGTCTTCTACGAGTGGCACCAGATCCGCCGAGGCGGGATCACGGGGAAGCTCTCGGACAACCTCCGGAAGCTCTCCTCGGCCAACGACACCGGGCAGACGCTGTTGGAGTCGATCCGGACGACCGCCGACACGTCGAGCGGGAAGCTCGCCGAGGAGTTCGACGTGATGTACGCGAAGGTGAACTACGGGATGAGCCTCCGGGAGGCGCTCGTCGAGTTCAACAACAGGTACCACATCCCCCGGCTGGCGCGGACGGTGAAGCTCATCTCGGAAGCCCAGCAGGCGTCGAGTCAGATCACGGAGGTACTGACGACGGCCGCGCAGGCCTCGGAGAACCAGGACGACATCGAGCGCGAGCGCAAGTCGCGCACGCGGATGCAGGTGGCGATCATCCTGATGACGTACCTCACGCTGCTGGCGGTGATGGCGATCCTGAAGCTCCGGTTCCTCGACATCCTCGCGGGGCTGACCACGCAGGCGAGCGGGGGCGCAGCGGGCGGCGCCGCGACCGGCGGGGG
>Ga0207718_101345_pt1 | contig 12917 bp, 14 predicted proteins | sample A23M2SouthBayCA_FD_187749 | JGI IMG/M metagenome (GOLD analysis project Ga0207718, IMG submission 187749) | Aerobic enrichment media microbial communities from Eden Landing Ponds, California, USA - A23 M2 (SPAdes) | ecosystem: Environmental > Aquatic > Marine > Unclassified | place: Emeryville... | reverse complement strand
AGGAGGACGTACACCGGGGCGCGTTCGTCGTCCGATTCCTTGAACGTGTACGTCGAGTCGTTGAACTCGCCGGCGAAGACGCGCCGGGCGACCTCGCGGGTGGGTGTCGTCGCCATCTAGATCGACCTCGCTTTGATGAGGACCGCTTCCGGATCCGTCGGTTCCGAGAGCCGCTCCATCTCGTCGACCAGGACGTACCGCCCGAACGTCGGCCCCGAGACGCGGTAGTACCGTCCGAGGACGTCCGCGCGCATCTCGTCGGCCACCACCGAGGTGTCGAGTGCGTCCATGGCCATGTCTTTCGCTTCTTCGAGGGTGATGTCGGTCAGGTCTTCGGTGCCCTCGCGGTCGAACAGGACCTCGTGGACGTTCTCGCCGTCGTCGAGGACCCCCTTGATCCGGAGGTCGAACTCCCCGTCGACCTCGCCGTGTTCGTTACACCGGCCGTTCTGGAGGACACGCGTACAGTCCTCCTCGGGACAGCGCTTGATCAGCCCTGATCCGGACTGGATGTCGACCAGGGCTCCCTCGACGGTGACGTCGTCGTCGCCGACCTCCAGGTCCTCGTCGAGTTCCTCGACGACCGTCGTCCGATTGAGCTTCACCGAGAACCGACCCTGGTACTCGTCGGTGACGACGTTCCGGAGGTGGTAGACGCCGCCCTCGTCGAGGGTGGGGAGGTCGGATTTCGACCACTTGGTGAACTTGATCGTGCCCGTCTCGTCGCCGAGCAGGCCCACCTGGGCGACCGCGTCCGAGCGCGGCTCCCAGAGTTCGACGACCTTGGCCGTGACGTCGACCCACTCCTCGGGCGCGTCGACGTCGGCGAGCTGGACCTGCTCGTTGCCGCCGCCACCGCCGAGGTCGTCACGCTCCATGCCCGCCTCGTCGAGGTAGGTGTTGGTGACGCTCCGCCGGGCCTCCGAGACGGGGACCTTGTACTCGTTGACCAGCGTGTCCAGTCGCTCCTCGATCTCGTCGACTGTAACCTCTAGCTGGTCCGCAAACTGTTCGTGTATCTCTGTCGCGTGGGTACGCAAATCCGTCATTGTCGTTTCCTGTCTCCGCGTTGTTTTCGATGGGAGACATCCCCACCTTGGTCGCCCCCGTATATAAACTCTCGTCTGCCTCAGTGAAAGTGGAGATCGGACCTCTGGACCCTCTCGCGCCAATATGTGACCTGGAGCCGCCAGACTGCGGGAGGAGAGTAATCAGCAAAACGTGGAGAGAGCACAACCGATTTCACGGGGGCTACCGTGGCTGTGGACGATGCAGGGAGAGGTCGGATATACGATACGTTTCGTCGTCGTGATCACACTGTGTGGCGCCGTCGTGGGAACGGCGTTCGGGACGGCAGGGGCGGTGGGGGTGCCTGCTGTCAGTGATTCAGGAGGGATCGCCGAGCCGGGAGCGGTCTCGACGACGAACTCGACGAGTGCCAGCGTCGCCAACGGGAGCGCCTCGTTCGTCGGCGGTGGTGTCTACGCGGAGAGTCGTGGCGACGTCGTCGAGGTCCCCATCTCGTTCAGCGGGACAGACACCGCGACGGTCACCATCGGCTCTGTGGAAGACGTGAGCTACGCGCTCGAAGCGACCGTCAGGGACGCGAACGGCGACGGTCGGGTCGTCGTCCGGTTCAACAGTTTCACCGCCGGGACGAGCGACGACGGCAATCAGGTCCTCGGCGTCGCCGGCGACGACGAGGTCGTGACCGCGAACGAACGGGGCGCGTTCACCGACTCTGTCTCGGAACCGTTCAACGCGACGCTCGACCCCTTCAACTACGAACTGGCAGTCCGTGCGGGATCGGAGGCCACCGACGGTACCCAGGACGTCGGAGCGATAGACCTCGAGACTGGTAGTGATACCCCGTCGATACAGACGTTCGTCGTGCCGAACGGGTCGACCCCGGACTCGGTCGCGACGCTCCGTGACCGGCAGCGAGACGGGTCACTCGTTCAGGAGAGAGACGTGCCACGCGGCGGGACGCTCGTCTACGAGTTGAGACAGAGCGGTATCGAGGGGATCCTCGAGCACCGACTCGACCAGGGCGGGGACGACGTGGCCGGGGCGCTCCTCGCGGGCATCGGGGCGGAAACTGATGCAGTGTTCGCACTGAACGTCACGGGCCCCAGTGGGACGGCACTGCCCGTCGACGAGGAGACGACGAGCGTGCTCACGGATCCGGCGAATGATACCTACTACCTGATCTACGAGACTGCAGGCGTCGCGGGGGTCGAAGTCGGGGCACAGTACGAGACGTCACTGGCGACGCAGTCACTGGGTTCGCGCGGGCCCACGCTGGGTGGGTCGGGCGCCGGCACCGCGACAGTGACCTGGCAGGTCACCGAACCGGTGGTCACACCGACGCCCACGCCCACGGCGACGCCGACTCCGACCGCGACGGCCACGGCCAGTCCGACCGCGGCGCCGACGGCCACGCGGACTGCGGCGCCGACTCCCAGTCCGACCGCGGCGCCGACGCCGACGGCCACGCCGGCCGACGCGCCGGGGACGACCGACGCATCGGGGCCTGGCTTCGGATTCGCCGTCGGTTTCCTCGCCACGCTGGCTGTCGCTCTCGCGGGCGTCCGGCGGCGGAACCAGTAAGCGGTCGTCGAGCGGCCGCTACCAGTTCCAGGGGCCCCAGTCGGAGTCGATGTTCCGGTGGCGTCGGTCGATAGAATCGATCAGGTCGACGTCCTCGTCGTCGAGTTCGAGGTCCTGTGCGGCCAGGTTCTGTGCCATGTGCTCGCGACTGCTCGCTTTCGGGATCGCGGCCACGTTGTCGTGTGAGAGGATCCACGCGAGACTCACCTGCGCGGGCGTCGCATCGTGTTTCTCCGCAACCTCCTGGATCTCGGGTTCGTCGAACACTTCCCCCTGCCCCAGTGGCGCGTAGGCCACGAACCAGTAGTCGTGTTCCTGGGCGTGGGCGACCAGCTCCTCCTGTGGGAGCAGTGGGTGCATCTCCGCCTGGTGGGCGAACAGTGGGGCGTCGAGGACGTCCATCGCTTCGTCGAGCAACTCGGTCGAGAAGTTCGAGAGCCCGACGTGACGCGTCTTGCCCGTCTCGTAGGCGGCGTCGTAGGCCGGCAGGACGGTGTCGTGGTCGTAGATGCCCGAGGGCCAGTGGACGTACAGGAGGTCGACGGCGTCGACGCCGAGGCGGTCGAGGCAGCCGTCGATGGCTTCGGGGACGTCCGCGGCGCTCTCGGGCACGTCGTGGTGGACGGTCTTGGTCGCGAGGAAGACGTCTTCACGGTCGACGTCCGAATCCCGCAGTCCCTGTCCGACGTAGGTCTCGTTCTCGTAGACCTGTGCGGTGTCGACGTGGCGAAAGCCCACGTCGAGTGCCGTCCGGACGTTCTCGCGCCACTGCTCGCGGTGGTCGTCCGAGTACGTCCCGAGTCCGAGTCGCGGGAACGGATCGCGTGCCATGGCTGTGTGTCCACCCGAACTCGCTTCACTCTGGCGCACCCGGTCAGTCCCGCCGCTTCGGTGCGATACCCGGGACAAGACACTTACCGGAACCAGTCGACGCGACGGACATGGTACACTGCCCTGAATGTGACGGCGACATCGCCAGCGAGGAAGACGTCGAGTTCGTCGACCTCGACGCGAGCATGGCCGGCCTGTTTCGCTCCTCCAAGCGATTCTACGTCGTGGCTTGCAACAACTGCGGTGCGGCCATCGGCAGCGGCGTCGCCGGCGGCGGTGGCTGACACAACCCAGCAGGCGGCGCCCCTGACACAACCCAGTACGCGCTGGCCCTGCGACTCGCGAGTCCCGAAACCGACAGTCGCGACGCTCGGTGGCCGTCGGGTCGAGTCGAAACGAGACGAGAGTCCGGGTTCAGTCAGTGTGGCGGCTCGGTCTCCCACGTCGTCACAAGGGGCTCAGAGGGGTAACTAATCGTCATCGCCGCCACGTCGACCGTCGAATCGCGGCCGTATCAATCCCTCGTCCGCCGGACACGGTCCGGCCGGCCACGGCGCCGTGGGCTGAACGCGGTGGTGCTGACGGTCGCGCCGTCCACACCAGTACTATCGGTCAGCCGTCGTTCGACTGGAACCGAAGGCGGTAGTCGAAGTACGTCCCGTCGTAGCGGAGCATCGACCACCCCTCGTGGCGACCGCGCGCGTCTTTCTCGACGTTGCCGTCGACGTACGCTCGGGCGTGGAGCGCCCGCAGCACTTCCTCGAATCCCGACGAGTAGGGGTGTGTCTCCGCGTATCCGCTGTCCCCGGTCTCGGCTTCTCGGAGGACGTCCTGTGCGTCTCGAGAGAGGTCGTCTCGGGTGAACCGCGCTTCGACGAACCTCGCCCGGAGTATCGCTTCCATCCCCTCGGGTGAGTCGGCGACTGGTTCGACGGTCGCCCGGTAGACGGGTTCGTGGAACGTCTCCTCGGTCACTTCGACGTCGTAGACGGTCTCGCGATAGGTGACCTGCGCCGGTCCGTCCCCGGCTAGCAACTCGCTGTCGGCGACGGCCTCCTCGTTCCGGAAGACGTAGCCGCCGCGCTGGACCAGCCCCCAGGGCGCACCACCGACGTTGCCTCGCGCCCGGGCGGCCATGTGCGCGACCCGGACGGCTCGCTGGTCAGACTCGGGCAGGTCGCCCGCAGGGACCGGTTCAGCCGCCGAGTCGGTGGCAGTGGTTCCCGCGGTCGCCGGTCGAGAGGCGTCCTCGACGCCGTAGAGTCGGAGGACCGGGTGAGTGGTCGCCACTTCGTCGACGACGACCGACCCGCACTCGTAGTACGTCCCGTCCCGTCGCACGTAGACCGGGTCCTCGGGGTCGGCGTAGAAGGGTCTGTGATACTGCGTCGTGTACCGTTCGCCGTTCCTGGCCGCCGCGAACGCGGCCTCGTCCCACGGAGGTTCGGTCGCTTCGAGGTCCACGACGTGGTTTTCCCGGAGCGTGCCGTCCTCACGTGAGAGGGTGAGCGCCAACTCGCGGTCGGGCGTACCGTCCCCGGAGACGGACCCACAGCCGGCGAGCACCGCCGCCCCTGCCGTGGCGGCCGTCGCCAGAAACCCACGCCTGGAGAAATTCTCGGTCATGTGGTTGTTCGAATCGAGGGTCGCCGGACACAAGTGGGTCGGCTTCACCACAGCGGCTCTTTGACCGACCGACCGCCGACCGCTACCCGGGGAGATAGTCGGTCAACGAGGAGGCTGGCCGTTCCGGTTCCACGTCGGCACCGACGACCGTCGCGACGGCGGCCGCGACCGCTGTCTCGAACTCCCCCTCGCCGGGACAGACAGGAGCTGACGCCAGCGCCGTCGTCTCACTCGCCGGGACGGCCACGTCGGCGTCCTCGACCTGTGGGGCACCGTCTGTGCGGTTCGTGACGACGGCGTCGGCCCCAGCGTCGACGTCGGCGAGCCGGTCCAGCGTCCTGGGGAGGGCGTCGACGCCCCGCTGTGTGTCGGGGACGACGACCGCCACACGGTCGGCGGCGGTCACGGCCGCGACCGCCTGGTTGGCCGCCACCGGCGGGACGTCGACGAGGACGTGGTCGAACTCGCGGGCGGCCTCGCCGATCCGACCGGCCAGTCGACGGGCACACTCGCTGGTCTTGGCCCTGGAGAGGCGCTCGAACGGTGCTCGGGCAGGCGCGAGCACGAGTCGCCCCACCGGGACTTCGCGGTCGTAAGTTGCCGCCGCGAGCGGGCGGTCGTCGGTCACGACACGGGTCAGGTCGGGGTCGACGCGCTCCCGGCAGGCGGTCACCAGTCCCTGGGTGGCGTACGAGGCGTCGACGACCAGCACCGAACGGCCGTCGGCAGCCAGCGTCGCCCCGAACTCCAGGGCGAGTCGCGTCGTTCCCGCGCCCCCGACGCCCCCCACGAGCGCGCACACGTCGTCGCTCATAGTCACGACTGGGTGCCTACCAGTTGATAAAAGTACGTGTCCATGAATCGACCAGTCTCCGGGGCGGCGGTCACCTACCCCTGGACAGGACGGTCTGTCTCAGGCCAGCGTGTACGAGGAGATCGAGTCGGCGATCTCGTCGAGTTCGTCCTCGGAGAGTTCGGGTCGCTCGCCGAACGCAGCGTGGATGGGGCCGCCGCTGTCGTCGTCGAACCGCGGGACGATGTGGGCGTGAACGTGTGGAACCTCCTGGCCAGCGGCCTCGCCGTCGTTGATTGCGACGGTCGCCCCGTCGGCGTCGACCGCGCTCTCGGCGGCCCCCGAGATCTTGTGAACGATCCGGTACACCAGGCTCGCCGGTCTGTCGGGAATGTCGTGGAGTCGTTCGTGATGCTCTTTCGGGATGACCAGCGTGTGCCCGGGCGCGAGCGGGTTCGCGTCCAGAAACGCCAGCACGTCCTCGTCCTCGTAGACGGTCCGACTCGGAATCTCGCCCGCGACGATCGAACAGAAGATGCAGTCGTCTGTCTCGCTCATATCCGAACGTGACACGCCGGGATACTCAAGTGTTCGGTTGCCCAGACCGAACGACAGCTATCGGGTACTCGGCGTCCGTCCCAGTCCGCTTCGACGGGGGGCCGACAATTTATGTGTCCTAATACCGTACACCATGGTACCCGCCGCGTTCGGCGACACCTGTCGTCGCGACGGTGGGTGGATGGTCGAAAGTTCCCGTCAACCTGTCCGACGGTGCGTCGCGACCGGGCACGACTCCCCCGACGAGGGCGGCCCGTCTCCCCCGAGTGATTCCGCCCTCGAGCTCGTCGTCGGCCCCGGTCGCGCGTGCCTTTCGGTTCATCCTTTCGGGGACGTTCTGTCGTTGTTCACCGACCAGTGCCGACGAGTGGATTGTGGCATGTCCGTTCGTTCGCGTCGCCGGCGGTACGGTTCGATCGATGGGTCCGGTCGATGGTTCACGGTAACGCCGAACGGACCGCCGAAACGTAGCGTTCGCGGTCGTCGTACCCCAGTCGCGACCGCCAGACCTCCTCGTAGGACGGATGCAAAACGGGTACGAGTGTCGTCGCCAGTCCCGAGAGTGTGATGGGATCGAGAACGGCGTCGAGGAAGCCACCGTCGATCGAGCGTCCCTCGGCCGCCAGGACCGACTGAGTGGCGTGTTTCCCGGTGGCCAGGACCACTGTCGGTGCGACTGCGTCGATCTCGCTGACGAGGTACGGCCGGCAGTGCTCGCGCTCACGAGCGGTCGGTTCACGGTTGTCGGTCGGTTCGTGGTCGCTGGCCTCTGTGGAACTGGCTGTGTCCGCGGGGAAGCACTTGACGGCGTTCGTGTAGTAGGCGTCGCCGTAGTCCAGGTCGGCGACGAGCTGGCGGACCTTGCGACCCGAGCGTCGCGAGGTATAGGCCATGCCGGTGTGGTTGCCACCCTGCCAGCGGTCCGCGTCGGGGTCCCCGGCAGCCGGCGCCTCGCCCACGACGAAGAGGTCGGCGTCGCGTGGACCGTTCCCCCAGGAGATACGCGTTCGGTGCTCGACGAGTGCGGGACAGCGCCGACAGTCCGCGGCGAGTGCGTTCCGGTCGTCTGGGCCGGGAAACTCGGGCATGGTCAGTCGGGGGGAGTCAGGAGCGACTCTCGGTGGTCAGTGTTCGGTGGCGTTCGCGAGGAGTCGCCCGGACCACGAGCGGACGGTCGCCAGTCCGGGGTGGCCGTCGGCGTGCCAGGCGACGCTCGCCAGCACCACGAGGAGGAGTTCGAACAGGAACGTCGGCGACGGCGAGACGAGCGCGAAGTGAGCGGCGAAGCTCTGGTCGACCTCGTAGGCCGGCAGCCCGAGCAGCGGCCACGCGAGGAACGTGACCTCGTCGAAGTGCAGTCCGAGAAGCGGGTAGAGCGCGTCAGTGAACGAGTGTGCGACCCAGCCCACCCCGAGTGCGGCGGCCAGCGGGCGAGCGTCACGGCGAGCGGTGAGAAACCACACGACAGCGAGGACCGGCACCGCGACTACCAGCGAGTGTCCCAGCGACCGGCCCGTCGGCAGGACCGACAGCGACCACGCCAGCGGCTTGTCGACGAGATCCGGGAGTTGTGCCCCGAACAGCGCGACCAGTGTGGGTACGTCGGCGGGCGAGTCTCCGGTTCTCAAGCGGGTGTAGGCGGAATACAGCAGGTAGCCGGCGGCGAGGTGTCCCCAGGGCCACATTCACCTGTGGGATCGGTCGGTGGCGGTTTACGTGTGTCGGGACGACACCGTCACCCACGGTGATCGACGAAAAAAGCAGACGAGCAACGCCCACTCCCGTCGCCGGGACCACAATCGCCTTTCGGGTGGGCGTCGAACCGGGGATATGGTACTCGAACCCGGCGACCCGGCGCCCGAAGTGACAGTTCCGAATCAGGACGGCGAGACGGTCACGCCCGACTGGGCGGGCGTGTCAGTCGTCTACTTCTACCCGAAAGACGACACGCAGGGCTGTACGATCGAAGCCAACCAGTTCCAGACCGAACTGGACACCTACCGCGATGCCGGCGTGACCGTCTACGGCGTCTCCGTCGACGACGTCGACTCCCACGCGTCGTTCGCCGACGAACAGGGCCTGGGATTCGACTTGCTCGCCGACCCCGACAGCGAGGTGGTCGAAGCCTTCGACGTGGACACCCGACGGGGCGTCTCGGCACGGACGACGTTTGTCGTCGTGAACGGGTCGATACAGGCCGTCTACGAGGGTGTCGACCCCGACGGACACGCTCGCGAGGTGCTCCAGGACCTCGTCGAGACGGGCGTCGTCACGCTCGATTGAGCGGGCGAACGCAGCGGCGGATCGAGTCGCTCACCGCCGTCGTGACCGCACTGTGCGGACGGCGACGGTAACGAGACCGAGCGCCACCAGCAGCGCGAACGCCAGCGAGGACCCACCCGCTCGCGAGAGGGCGCCGAAGCCACTCTCGTCGGCACCGATGGTCGCCGCCGTCGGCGTCCCGATTCCATCGGGCGTCGGGGTCCCCACCGGCGTCTCGGTGCCAGCAGGAGTGTCGGCCGGCGTCTCCGTCGCTTCGGGCGTTTCGGCCGGCGTCTCCGTCGCCTCGGGCGTTTCGGTGGGCGTCGTCGGCGTCCCGGTCACGTTGTCGGTGGGAGAGGCCGTGGGCGTCGCGGTCGGTGACTGCGCGGGCGTCTCCGCGGCCCCACAGTCGCCGAGGAACACCGAGACGGCACCACTGTTCTCGGCGGTGGCGGGCGCACCGACCACCACGTCGGGCGCGTCGTCGGCATTGGCGTCGACCAGTCCTGAGACGGCGTAGCCTACCCGGTCGCCTTCGGCGGCGCCGACGAAGGTCGCGTCAGCGTCCGCGAGCGACACTGCCTCGTCGAGCGAGGCGTTCCCGGCGACGAGATAGGCGGCGCCGGCATTCTCACTGCCGGCGTCCGGTGCGCCGACGACGACGTCTGCGATATCGTCGCAGGTCTGTCCGGCCGAGTAGGTCCGCCCGACCGACCAGCCTGCCCGGTCGAAGGCGTTCGCACCGAGTAGCCGGACGTCGGCGTTCGAAAGATCCGTGACGCCGCCCAGGTCCGTCCCGCCGTAGACCACGTAGGCGGCACCGGCTTCCCTGGCGTTCGTGTCACTGTACGGCGCGCCGACGAGCAGGTCGGCGGTCCCGTCCCCGTTCACGTCACCGGCCGAGGAGACGGCGAACCCGGCCTGGTCGCCGCTCGACTCGCCGACGAACGTCGCCGCGGCGTCTCCGAGTGAGACGGTCCCGTTCGCGGACGTGTCGACGAGATACGCCGCGCCGGCGTCGGTACGGTTCTCGCTGCCGTCGTGCCTGGACGCGCCGACGAGGATCTCGTCACTGCCGTCGCCGTCGACGTCACCAGCGTTTGCGACCGCCGATCCGGCCTCGTCACCGGCCGATTCACCGACGAGCGTCGCCGTCGCACCGGTTTCGACCCCGACGCTGCCGTTCAGCGATGCGGCGGCGACGAGGTAGGCCGCCCCGGCATTCTCACCACCCGTGTCGTCACCTGGTGCGCCGACGACGACACCGTCGAACCCCGGGCCGCTCGCGCTCGCGACGGACAGTCCGACCTGGTCGTCGTCGTCGGTGCCGACCAGCGCGGTCGCGTCGCCGAGATCCGTCTGGTTCGAGAACGACGCGTTGCCGTAGACGACGTAGGCTGCACCGCCGTTGGACGCCGCGATGTCGCTGAAGGGTGCACCGACGACGACGTCGTCGTATCCGTCGTCGTTCAGGTCACCGACGCCAGCCACCGACCAGCCCGCCTGGTCGGTCGCGCTCTCGCCGACGAGGGTGACAGCTGCGTCCGCGAGGGTTATCTCGCCGTCGACCGGGCCGAAGACGAGGTAGGCCGCCCCCGCGTTCTCGCCGCCGACGTCGCTACGCGGCGCGCCGACGACGAAGTCGGCGGCCCCGTCACCGTTGACGTCGCCGGCCGCCGCGACCGACCACCCGGCGTTGTCGCTCGGGCCGCCCCGCGCCGTCACGTCGGCGTCCGAGACGTTCACTGTCTCCGCGAACTGAAAGGTTGCGTCCGGGCCGGACGAGCCGTCAGTGGCGCCGACGGCGACGGCGCCCGCGACGACCGAACTGATGAGCAATAGGCACGCGATACCGACGACCAGCACGTGGCCGAGTCTCGATTCGATGCCCGGGGATGGAGGGCGTGGCATGGCTCACGATACTGCCAACCAGGCCATTGTTATACAGCCGAAATCGTCAGTAATCCGGATACGGCGAGTCGAACGACGGAATACGACGACGCTACCGCTCGGTAACCTTTTGTAACAGCTACGACACCCTGGCCCCGTTTCAGGTAAGCCGACCCAACCGGACGGTGCTCACACCCGCTCGACGAGCGTCGCGATCCCCTGCCCGAAGCCGATACACATCGTACAGAGACCGAGGTCCTCGCCGCGACGGTCGAGTTCGTACGCGAGTTTCCCCAGCAGTGCGGCGCCAGTCGCGCCGAAGGGGTGGCCGTGGGCGATGGCGCCGCCGAGCACGTTCGTCCGCTCCCAGGATGCACCGGTCTCGTCGAGCCACGCCGCGACGACGCTCGCGAACGCCTCGTTGACCTCGAACAGGTCGACGTCACTCACCTCGTACCCCGCGCTCGCGAGGACCTCCTCGGTCGCCGGGATCGGCCCCGTGAGCATCGTCACCGGGTCGACACCGACGACGGCAGTGTCGACGACCCGCGCGAGGGGGTCCCAGCCCTGCTCTGCTGCCGTCGACGCACTCGCCACCAGGAGCGCGCTCGCGCCGTCGACGACCCCCGACGAGTTGCCCGCGTGGTGGACGCCCTCGCCCTCTGGTCTGAACGCGAGCGGCAACTCCCCGAGCGAATCGACAGTCGAGTCGGGACGCGGGTGTTCGTCGCGCTCGACGGTCACCGCCTCGCCGTCCAGCGTCGTCTCGACCGGTGCGACCCCACGGTCGTAGTGGCCCGCGTCCCAGGCCTCGCCCCAGCGCCGGTGGGAATCGGCGGCGATGCGGTCCGCCCGCTCGCGCGAGACCCCCCACTGTTCGGCCATCCGTTCGGCGCCCTCGCCCTGGGTCGTCGCCTCGTCGTAGTGGTCGAAGTAGGTGTCCGTGAGCGCGTCCCGGGCGATTATCCCCGACTCGGCGGTGCTGTCACTGCCCATCGGCACGCGGGTGAGGTGTTCGCTCCCGCCGGCGACGACGACGTCGGCGAACCCGGCCCGAATCTGGCCGGCGGCCCAGTTCACAGCCTGCTGACTCGACCCGCACATCCGGTTCAACTGCACGCCCGGGACCGTCTCGCTCCAGCCGGCGACCATCGGTGCGACGCGACCGATATTGATCCCCTGTTCGCCAGTCGCGGTGACACACCCCCAGTAGACGTCGTCGACGGCCGCCGGGACGCCGGAGTTGCGCGATTCCAGCGCCCGCAACGGTGCGGCCGCCAGGTCCTGTGCGTGCGTGTCACGGAACGCGCCCCCGTGACCGCCAAAGGGCGTCCGTACCGCGTCGACGATGACCGCGTCTTCCATGCACGAACGTCGACCCGATTCGACTTGAAACTGTCACCGCCCCCGGCGAGGACCTGCTACAGCAGGTCGTCGATCCGTTCGGCGGCGGCGTCGACGGCCACGCGCCAGTCGTCGGGGAGGTCGCCACCCCGCTTGGGCGGGTCGATTGCGAGGTCCACGGGCGTGTACGAGAGGCGATCGAAAGTGTCGGCGGCGACGCGGCCGACGAACTCGGCGTTCTGACGGCGGGAACTGACACCGCCGCTCGCGAGGTCGTACTTCGCAGTGAAGACCTGCGCGACGACGACGTGCTCGGGGAGGCGGCCCTCGGCGAGATGCCTGAACAGTTTCGCGGTGTTGTCCACAGGGTCGGCCCGGCGCCACTCCAGTTCGACCAGGACAGTGGGATCGCCGACACCCGCCACGTCCACCTGTGTGCCCGCGATCCCGTGTTCGAGGCGCCAGTCGCGTTCCGGTCGCACCGTTGCCAGACGGTCGCGAAGCCGCTCCTGTACCTCCCTGGCGAGTTTGCCCACGAGCTGGCCCACGGCGGAGCCCCACGAGAAGCTTTCGGCGAGCGTGTCGGCGAACGGGCCGCGAGGGCGCTGTTTCGGCACTCGGAGACTGAATGTGTCCGTTCAGTAGATGATGTGTAGGGATCACGAGCGGTGGCGCGCGCCGTCTCGCGTCTCATCGCGAGACGGAAGCGCGAGGGACGAGCATCGCAGCGAACGGAGTGAGCGAGAAGCGCAGTCGGTTGGGGAGGTGTGAGGCTGTCGCGGTGCTGTGCGGGGCGGTCGCTGTCCTGGCGGACTGAAAGGGCGAGGCGCGGTCGCGAGTGCTGCGCGGGCCCTATCCGAGCGAAGCGAGGATATCCCGCACAGCACTCGCGAGCGGGTCGAGGGCTTTCAGCGCAGGCTATGGGTTGCGGTTCGAACCACTCCGACTGCGAGCGAGCGGATCGAGGGCTTTCAGCGCAGGCTATGGGTTGCGGTTCGAACCA
>Ga0207718_101342_pt1 | contig 12941 bp, 9 predicted proteins | sample A23M2SouthBayCA_FD_187749 | JGI IMG/M metagenome (GOLD analysis project Ga0207718, IMG submission 187749) | Aerobic enrichment media microbial communities from Eden Landing Ponds, California, USA - A23 M2 (SPAdes) | ecosystem: Environmental > Aquatic > Marine > Unclassified | place: Emeryville, CA... | reverse complement strand
GCGTTCGATCTCGCTCCACAAACGACAAGTCGATCCAGGCGATACGTTCGCTGAGGCGGTCGAATTCTGTCATAGACACTCAGAAATCGTCCGCCTCATCCTCTAACTTAACGCGACCGGAAAGTCTTCCACCAAATACTTCACTCAATAATGGATCTCTTCCGGGAGCGTATTTCGATGTTAATGGGACACCTGTCCTGCTCTTTATGTTTCCACACGGTGGTTCTGTCGCTGATATTGGCCGTTGGATACCTGTCCAATATTATGTCACAGAGTACGTTGTCCGGCGAACCGACGAGGAAAACGAATCACCTCAAGATGGAACAGTGGTTGAGTGTCGTCTCCCAGATTGAATGTGGATGCCGATTTGATTCCTTCTCGAACTGGTCAATACGCAGGCACGTTCTGTCAGTTGGTTCAGGATTCAAGTAGAGAAAATAATGCGGCTTCCGTGCTGACTTCATCCTCTATATTTTGCACGAGTGTCTTACCAGCGGGCAGATAGTTCGGCGTAGCTCGCGTTACATCGTTTGTCTGTACTGAAAAGAAAATCGTATTCTGATACTCACATACAACCCGTTCGAAGACAGAGTCGTCGTTCAGTGACCACCGAAAATAAACCGAATCACTCAGAATCGGCTTCTGTGGGGTAATACTTCCCAAGATCCGCATTTAATTCCTTAACGGTGTAATCGTTCAGCGTCGCAACCAAGCGCCGAGTTTCGAGCAATCCCGGGATTCGTTCCGTGTTCTTGTTGGCAGCTGCTTCGATTTCACCAAGACGTTCGTTGATGTCGGCCAGTCGGCGCTCCACGCGCTGAAGCCGATCTTCTGGAGAACGGATGTTCGTTGAATCAGGATCGAGATCCCATTCCTTCGCTTTCTGCACGCCGTCGTCGGTCAGCGTCGCGCGCTTCGGTGGAATGGGTGTGTCCGCTCGATCGTCGACGTCGATGTCGGCGAGTCCGGCGTCGCCGAGTTTCACGATTCGGCGACGCACACGATCATTACTCTCGATACCGAGGAGTGTACGGAGTTCCGAAGTGTTGAGTCGGTGATCATCCTGTCGGTGCAGTGCATCCATTGCCCGAAGGGAATCGCCGTCCAGAGTTATGCCATTGTAATCCATGTTGCAGCTGTGGCGCGGACGTATTATTTATAACAGTTGCGCGGGGGAGTCACTCGCACCGAGCTGCGAATACTCGTTCACCAGGGCAACGCGCAGCGGTAACGCGCTACGATTCAGCTGTAGATCACGGCGCGTAGCCCATACCCTACAGGTTATGAGTCAGCGATCGTAACGAATCAGAATCACTCGCATAATAAGGCGGATTATGACAGTAAGGTAGTGAGGAGTGTAGATTAATTGTGAGAGTAAAGGATGAGGAAGAGAATACGGGTTTGGAGCAGGGAACTGAGGAGGTGATTTGGAATGAGGAAGTTCAGAGACATAATGGGTTCAGATGAATTAGAGACATGATACCATCAGACGATCTATCGAGATAATCGATTCGGATGATTCATGGTGATCAGTCAGGGAGATAATAAATCCCGGTATTTCATAGAGATGATCCCTGAAGATGAATCACTGCCAGTGACTTCGAACAGGAATCGGAAAAGTAGGTGCTGTAGCTGTCATTGCTGAATGCTATATTGCCGTAGCGACCGTGGGGAGCGTCCGAGTCCCGCGTGGACATTGGCACGGACGGCGTCGAACCCTGGCGTGTGCGCGGCACCTAGACACCCCAAGCACGGCCATTCAATCAATCGTGTTTTCCACAGTGGTGCAGCTGGTTCAGTGACCCTAAAACGTTGACCACGGGTGGGAGAAAAAGTCACTGCACCTGTGTGCGCCGCCCAACATCTATTCTACCCGTTCTACCTATTACGCCTACTCCACCTGTTCTACCTATTACGCCTACTCCACCTGTTCTACCTATTACGCCTACTCCACCTGTTCTACCTATTACGCCTACTCCACCTGTTCTACCTATTACGCCTACTCTGGCTAATCCCCCGAAAATAACGTATAGAACACTTCTAAACAGTGATTTGAACAGATTTTTATGTCTCATAATCGTACAGGCGAATGCTCCTCACACGAGGAGAGATCTGGGTCAAATATCTGGATCAAGTGTTTGGAGGATCCCTCATGAGAGGATCAAGGCTGCTGGCCGCTCAGCGAACAACTGGCCACGTGAACTGAGGCCATCGATCCTTCTCGGGGGTTTCCTTTTGACTGGCTCAAGCTACCCAGAACCAGCGTTCCAGTCAGTACTCCTGATTCTGAATCACTGGCGCAGGGTTGTTCATCTGGCGCACACGTACATACTAACCATGACCGACGAGGGGTGGAGCCGTTCCGAGGAAGTCCGAGAACTGGCCGAAGAACACACCAAGGAAGAACTTGAGCAGCTGCGCCGAGACATTGAGGCAGAGATTCCGGGCGCCACCGATCGAGAGGCGTCATTGCTGAAGTATAGACGCGAATTGGTGACAGACGCAATCAAAAAGAGAATCAGTAATCGTGTGGAACGGATTGGGATGATACTTCAACGACACCGAGTTCGTCGCCGTCGATCGGATCAGGCTGATACCAGTCAGTAGGAAACATGGCTGGGCGCGCGATTTCGTCCCAGTCTTCTTTTCGTTCTGGTTCGATATTGAGGTACCAGTTGATTTCTTTCGCCATTATATATCGGACCGAGGCTGTTCCGTGCTTAGTGGTTACACGCTCACTCACGGGTTTGCTACCCTCCCTCATTCACAGTAGATCCTGTTTTGACAGCCTCTGGAAGCTCCTCCAATGAGAAATGGTCTGTGAACTGCTTGAGAGAGTTCCGGATGTCTGCCGGACTGCGTTCAGACTCACCTTCGATAACATTGTGCTGCTTGGCTATTGATTTGATCTCCTCGGAGAGGTCAACTCGGCAAATCAGTTCTCGGTCGTTGCTCTTCAATTTGGATCGCCACAGCGACCAACGAAGACCATCGGTTCCAATAGCAACCAAGTACTCATGATCGAGTTCTCGAAGGTATTTACAGAACGCATTCACCTCGATATACTCGCGTATATCTGCTGTGGCTGCTCGTTCTGTTTTTTGTTCTCGGTTCGCTGCCTTCGCTTCCAGTATACAGACGAGCGAGGAATCGACCTGTTTGAGAAGATAGTCAGGCCGTTTTGACTCCACATTCCGAAACGTAGTTGGACGACGCACAAAGTGAGGCCCAGTTCCCTCATAATCTGGTGCTGCGGGATTCTTGTACCCAAGTCCGTGCAGAATTGGCTCGATCAAGTACTGCTCAGTGAACATCTCGGGCTGTTGCCCAACATACGGACCTCGCAGAGTTTGCGACTCATTTTCGTCGAGGATGACACTCAACTCTCCGCTCTCTCCTAACTCCTTGAATTTGAGTGGGAACGTTCGCAGCTGTCTACGGACCAGATCAGCACGGCGGTCAAACTCACCAAGCTGTGAATTAGTCATCAGCGACGGCTTCTTCGACAATCTCGATTTCTTCGTCCGTCAGCTCATACAGGCTGTAGACGATTTCGTCGATAAGTTCGTCCGTGCGCTCGATCTTCTTGTTGAGTTCCTCTGCCCGTTCTACAGCATCCCTGTACCTTTCAAGATCGTCGGACACCTCTTCGGGATCGGGTAGCATTATCCCCTCCAGCCGGTCCACCAACGAATTCGTCTTTGTGGCTGTCTCACGGAATCCCGCGAATCCCCCGCCCTCCTCAACGGCGACGGGAACAAACGCCTCAACAAGTGCCGCCTCGGTCTCAGAGAGGTTGCTTAAGCGCATCGCCGGTATCTGGTCTGTTTCAGTATACCCCCACTGGTCGGTCTCGTGACCATTCTCGTCATCGGGTTTGTAACGAGCGGTGGCGAAAACCGTGATCGACCCGGAGCTATCACGTTCACAGTCAACTTGTCCAACACGGAGGTTTGTCAGCTCACTTTTTGTTTTTGCAACCTTCGATTCACCAACATTGTCCGGCGGTTGGTACACACCGATGTTGGACAACGAAGGTCCGTCGGAGTACGGTCGGATGTAATCAAGAAGATTGAGATTGAGGGGACGTCGTTCAGCGATCAGGTCGATAATATCCTTGACAGTACCCGGAAGCTCTGACCCGCTTTCCGAGACGACCGGAAACTCGGAAAGATGAACTGTCCGGTACTCCAGATAGCCTCCACGAACGGTGGACAGCTTATTTCGTGCCCAAAATTCACCAAGTGTCGAATTGAGAATACCCACCAAGGCGTAGTCGACCTCGGGGATGACGAAGCATTTGTTGTTAGTGTACGTCCCATCGAAATCGAGACTGAATCGGGGTCCATCCGAGATCTCCGGATACACGATCTTATCGCGCTCAAATGAGTCATAGTAGTCGCACGGACGAAGCTCCCACCAACATTCTCCCCGGTCGTAGCGGGATTGAGCGTCCTCGCGGAAGTTTCCAAGATGGTCAGCCAGTCCAGGATACTCAGATGTAAACCACTCCCATGCCTCAGACTCCGAGTTTAGTCCCGATTCAGACATGGTCCATCCCGAGGGGATGCGGATTAAGTACCTATCCGAGAATCCAGCGAGGTACCTCTCCGCGTCATCACCTTTCATCAACCGGAATATGAATCGCTCAGAGGCGGGGTCTCGTTCAAGTATCTGTTCTCGGGTTTCGCTGTCTATAATGAACGCCTCGTTAAGTCCTGTTTTCACCCCCCAGTATATGTCTACACTAAGATATTCTTTTAAAGAAATCCCAGCATCGTCAATTTGCTCAAGCAACGCTATTGATTCAGGGTTGGAAATAGACCATCCAGAACCGGTTAGGCGGTCTTGATCAATAGTTGTATTATTCCGCTCAATCTCGTATCGAAGGCTGCTGAATTCAAGTGATTCAACATTTGTGATTGAGACTGTACTATCGGTTCTTGGTGCCTGTTTGTTAAATACTACTACCAACGGATAGGCGGAAACAGACCGACCAAATACCGGAAGATCGTGAAAGTCACAAATCGTTCTCAGCCGCGTATTCTCACTAAGAAACCGACGCAATGGTTCACCGTACTCGGCTCGAGTGAATTTATTGGAAATAATGTATCCCAGACTATTCCCATGATTCAGTAGATCGTATCCTCGCTCCACAAAGTAGGTATAGAGGTCTGCTGCTGAGGCGTATACATCATATCTGGCAGAAAAGAGTTCTGTGAACTCCCGGATCTGTTCCTGGCGTACATATGGGGGGTTACCAATGATTGAGTCAAACCCAGCCTCCGAGTGGAGTGTGCCATCCTCTCCATAGAACACTTCTGGGAACTCTAACCGCCAATGAAAGAACCCCTTCTCAGAACTCATCGCCATCGCGGTTGAGTACCAATCTTGCTCCTCAACCTCCGCCCACGCTTCGTCACTTTCGAGAGCTTTAGCCATACGCTCGTATGCCCCCGATGGAAGATCGACACCGAAGTCCTCAGCCGTTCGGACATCCGCAATAGACACTAACCTGCGCCGGAGTTCGTCTTGTTCAATTTCGGCATATTTGCGCTTCATTTCGTGGACATCCTCAACGGTCTCGTTTTCGATGGCGAGGAACTCGCTGTAGATGTCCATCAGGCGTTCGATCGTTCCCTCACGTGTTGCGCCGAACTCCGCCAAGGAGTATTGTTCATCCTCGTTACTTGCATCAGATTCCAGCTCTTCAATACCTTCGAGGTCTGAACCGACCAGCGAGTTACCCTGTTTGAAGTGGTGATCAAGGAACGCCAGGGGACGATTGGCTGACAGTGTTTCCAGCCACATCGACAACTTCGCGAGTTCAACGGCCATTCCGTTCAGGTCAACCCCATAAATACACTCTTTGGCGATTTCCCGTCGAATGTGCTGTTCGTCGAATGCAATTCCGAACTCGGATTCAGCCTCGCGAACTTCAGCCATCACTTGCTCAGATAGATACCCTGTAGCTTTCGTCAGGAAATGGCCAGATCCCATTGCTGGGTCAAGAATTCGAAGGTCGGTCACGCGCCTAAAGAACGGTCCGATGTACTCCTGTGTGCCCGGTTCAAACCCTTGATCTATCAGATCTTCGCGTATCTCCTCTACCAGCGGCCCGACCGTCTCCTCAACGAGGTACGTCACTACGTAATCAGGCGTGTAGTACGCACCTGTGGCCTTTCGCTCACCCTCGTCATTGACGACGTACAGACCACCCTTAGGCACGTTTTCGACAGCCTCAGCGACACTTACGTCTGTTGCGGGTTTCCACACCTGGCTACCGTCTTCTGTAACCGCCGCATACTGCTCGGGCGCGATGCGGAACTGGTGTTCCAGCAGACCCTCATAGACGCTTCCGAGGTGGCGTGTGTCCAAATCGGCATAGTCAGCCAGTACGTACCGTCCCTCGTCGTTCTGTGTAGTTGATAGCCGGTAGATGACTTCTGCGAGGTACTGGTTGCTCACCTCGTGATCGGTCAGGAAGTCGTGTGCATCGTGGTCGAATAGACCACCGTTGTATGCCGGAATGCCGAGGTCCTCCTCACCCTCGTCGATGAGTCGGAACAGATCCTCCAACCGACTCCACATGGTCGTCGAGTAGTCGCTGAACTCATCTTCGAATCCGTTGTCTACTTCACCGATGGTGTCGTGTACATCCAACCGGAGTTCGTCAAGGCTGAAGTTCTGGTCGTACTCATCTTGTGCTGACTGACTATCGGGATGGATGAGTCCCCGAGATTCCGCGTACAGCACGAACATCAATCGATAGAGGAACACGAGTGACTGCTCCTTCAGTTCGTCCAGGGTCTCCTCATCATCGGGATCGATGTCGAGATTATCGTTGGTCTCAACGAAGCCACGACCGAGTACTCGGAGCGCGGTGAAGACGTTGTCCTGTAGGCTTTCACCGAGTTCTTGCGAAGCGGTTTCGCTCTCTGACCAGATCTCGTCAAGAAATCTCGTCCCACCGGATTCGCGGAATGCAGCTGGCTGGAAGAACACGTAGAAATATTTGAACGCCTCTAAGTCGTCCCTCTGGAGTAGTTCGGGGAGATCAACCTCGTAGTAGGTCTGTGTCTCGTAGTCGTTCGTGCCGTAGAGTCGCCACTTACGGCCATTCGTCAGCACACCCCACTGGATGTTTGGAGGGGTGTTCTCCAGATAGTGCTTGGTCTGGTGAGAGGCGTTTCGATAGGGACGCTGTTCGCTGAATTGGATCGTAAAATCAGCATCCCACTGTTTTGCCTCAACGATGCCGACGCCACGCTCAAACAGATCAGTCGTATCTTGGGTATCTAAGTAGACTTTTGCGGCGTTTCGGCGATCTGTTGGCGTCTCAAAAAGCAGTTCGTCAACGAAGCCACCTCCGTCCGGAAGCGTTACTTCGTCCTGCGTTCCGAAGCCAAGGATGTCGAGTACCTCGTCGATCCAGTTGTCGATGAGAGCGTCTTCCCCGTAGCCTTCAACGAGGTCGCCTTCCAGGTCATAGAGTGCCTGAAGTTCGTCCATCGCTTCCTGAGCAACATCGTCACAATCCCATTCGTCTCTCTCTTGGATCCGCTCATCGAGATAGTGTCCAGAGAATAGAGCCGAGTTATGATACGGTCGTTCCTGAAGAGTGGACTGGCTCATGGAGGATATACCAACTCCTCTTGTGGTGGTTACAAATAAATGACGGAGAAGATCATCGGTGCTGGGTATTCCCATCGCAGTCGCGGGTTACGCTGCTCTGAATTGACAGCACTGGTTGTCACTCACCCACTCCAGAACAGTTCAATTGCGACAGTGACTGCGGTTAACAATAGTATCACAATGGTCAAATAATTGGTCGCACGTTGCTGGCGGAGGGTAGCAGTGGTCGCACGGACACTGATCTTATCTTGGATATAATCCGACACTCATCTAACTTGGAACCGATGCGGTCGAGATCCGACGATATTTGCTCGCTCTGTGTAGCCAACTGCTGATCGTATATTTCCAAGAGTGAGTTTACAGGCGCTCCCTCCGTTATTGCATTAATTTTCACGGGTTCGAGTTGTTGCTTGCGTGAACGTCGAAGAGGGGGTCTCGACTCCAAATCTGCAATTTCGTCTACTGTCTTAGTGTATCGGTTGGTCCATTTCTCTCGGATGTCGTCTAATTCGCTCTCAATTTCCAGTACCTCTTGAAACTGACTCGACTCACTCGAACCATTCCGCATAAGCTCTTCAATGCCATGCGTCTCTCGATCTAACTCAGCGAGGAGATCTACGCGGTGGTTGAACCACAAATATGTCCGGAGATATTCGTGAAGAGGTCTAAGTCGGCGAAGCCATATCGGCTCGAAATGAGACTCGGAAGCCGGTGGGGAAGTCAAATTAAAAACGGTCAAATTTCCCCAAGGAAATGCTGTGCCTTGTGATGTGACTAAGTCTTCTCCGTTGAGAAGTGATTGTGGGTGATCTACACCGTAATGAATCTTCTTCAGCTCTTCCCTATTTTCCTCAAGAAATTGCGCCAACAATTCTTCTGACACCTCTCCATCGTCTGCTATTACCTGCTGAGATTCTGTCGGTTCAACGTAGAATTGGACTGTTTGATGGTTGAAATCTGTCGGTGCAACTGTGGGTATTCTATGCGCTATCCCAGTTAGCTGCTCAGCAAGCTCGCCAATAACATATTGAGTTCTGCTCGGCTCCTTTTCTTCGATCTCCTTGAGTTGTCCTTCACCCAATTCGGCGACTGTTATTATATCGACAAGGTGCCGGGTCTCGAAGTTGACGAACGTTTTCACAGGCCCAAACATGCCAAATTCGTCATCAGAGGTGTGTAGCTCTCCCTCAAATCGATACCGTTCCCACTGCTGCCCACCAAAAACCTCTTCACCGAACTGCTTCCCCTCATCATCGTATAGTCTTTGAAGACTGCTCAGAAGCAAGTCAGTCTTTGACTCGTGGCAGAGGTCATAGCGAATTAATGCAGCAGTATCAATCTTCATTTCTCATCAAATTGACTGTTAGTTCGCTTAAATTCTGTTCATGTTCTGAGGTTCAAACGACGTGAAATGTTTCGGCTCCATTGAAGTCCTATTTATCAGATATATTCTCCCCTGAAACAGCCGGTCGATGATACCTGCGTACTCAGCAGGTTTGGATAGATGTAATGATCATGCAGTGATAAAATATCTATAACCAGGTAGATATTATACATGAGATGAACTCAACTCGGAATCAGGCAGATGTGACTGACATTTGGACGATGGACTATCCCTTCGATTACTGGGATACCAGAATTCAAAAACTATCTTCTGGGAACCCATACGATGCTCTCGATGCGGTTTTCATTCATTCTCATTTAGCGGACGTCTTTGTGACAGCACTGACTGCCCGGATGAAGCGACCGAACTTCGCGTGGTACGTTATCAAAGAAGAACTTCCGACGCACGAGATCTACGAAACATTAGAGATACTGAAAGAGACGATGGAAGGGGAAGCCCAATATTACCTTGAGAAGCTTGTCGAGCGTCCCGAAGGGTTCTGTTCAGTAAACCTTCCAGATGGCTGGGCGGAGAACGTCGACTACGAAATAGCGTTCGCGAACCAATTTTTGGGTTGTCCAGCGGAGTTCAATTTTGATGACGAGACAATAGACCCACTATACGACCCAGAGGACTACATGGCAGTTTGTAATGCAGTACTCAATTATTGGAACGAAACGACGAACTATCTGAACGATTTCAAGCACGGATTCCGTATCATTCCGTTTTCTTGGGAGCGGTTGGAGTGGTTGTATTCGGAAGGACTTGTTGAGTCAAACAGCAGTTTCGAAGACATCCGAGACCAGTATAGAGAACCAGAATCAGACTGGACGTTCGACTTCTGGCGGATGGCGGCGGCAACAGATTCCAAATCCGGCACGCCAGTCCATCTGGAGGTACACACCGCTGACGTCGAACGCTGTGTGGCATTCTCAAAACTCACGCTAAAATTGCTATTCAATCTCTTTGACCGAGAATACAAGCAGATGATTGGAGAAGAGATTGAGGAACTCTTTGGGGGAACAGTAATTGGACCAGATAAAAGTCAGAGCATCATTCACGAACAGTACTCATTCCAAACGCGGTTCTTCGAAGAATAATCAATGTGGACGCTACCTGTACTGAGTGGTTGAGGGTGTAAAACCATCCACTGATAAGGATTTCAACAGACCAAACCATCCTTATTCTGTATAAATGAACATAGGTTTTCTAATACACAACAGGCCAACCCAAGGAATTGAGAACTAATTCGAAAACATTGATTCAATCCCCTCTTTGCGCTGATCATTCGAGGTTTGCACGTACCGCTCCGTGGTATCCGTAGATTGGTGACGGAGCTGATCACGTGCATGTTCAGTCGTCTTTGCGTCTGCAAGACTTGTCGCGAGACTACGCCGAAGCATGTACCAGTGGTGTTTCTCCCGGTCGATTCCTGCGATTTCACTGAGATTCTTTAAGAAGTACTTTAGAGAAGCAGACCCATACGGATTCCCTTCGCGGGTAAGCCAGAGTTCGTCCGTCCCGTCATACTTGGGGTAGTTGTCTCGCTCGGCCTTCCATGCTTTGAGCCGGTTTACAGTCTTTATTCTGATTGGCATCTCCCAATTGTCTCGGCTCTTGGAACCTTCCGCAACAGGGATACGGATAACCCCGTCTTCCAAATTCAGCCAACCAACTCTTGCGTTACCGACTTCTACGGGTCGGAGTCCTGTGTCGATCGATACGGACAGCATGGAAGGGAATTTCCATGATTCTGCTCGCTCCCAATCATCTGGGCTGATCTCGTCTTTTGTTTTGCCGAATCTCTGGGACAGATGGATTCGCCACTTCTCGCGCTCATCGACCGGTGTGGTTTTCCGATTTGGGATTGACCCGTACTCTAATACGGCCTCTTCCAGTTCCTGACACTCATCGAGCGAGTACTTTGGTTGGTCGTGATGCGGACCAAGGTCACTGCGGAACGACCAATCGGGATCCCATTCGGAACCTCCGAGTTCATACTTGCGCCATTTAAAATAGCGTTTGACCGATTTAAGATAGCCCGCGTTGTCGGTTTCGCTATGGTTGTCGTCTAAGGTGTTAACTCGTGCTTCAAAGAACGCATCTACTTTTTCTTCGGAGATATGCAGATTATATCCCTCAAAATTCTCCCACACCCATCGGTGGAGTTTATCCATCCTATACAGGGTATCCTTGACAGTAGACTCGCTAAATGAGCGCCCTTTTTTAGGGTCCTTGCCCCGGGTCAGGAGCCATGTTGCGAATCGCTTGCGGGTCTGTTCGTACTCTTGGATCTGACGCTCGTTCAGTGCCTGGCGCGAGTTTCGGGTTGTAAATGGCAGATCGAAATCTTCTATTTCGGTCATTTACTTCACTATACGGTACTCCACCCACACATAAATACGCTTTAATCAAGACAGTAAGAAACAGACCGATTTAAACGGTGCTTTTATTAAAAGTTGGAATTGCAGTCAAATGTTGAAATTGTAACTATATCTTCTATTTTGAATTTGAACGACCCAGACTCACGTATGGATGGTTGAGTCGGATTTGCCCCGTAGGACAAATAAGGCGGGTTAGGGAATTTGAGAACTGCTGTTAGAAGTGTTGAAACGAGAGGATGCTCCGGCTGGGATTCGAACCCAGGTCATTGCCGTGAGAGGGCAATATGATTGGCCGGACTACACCACCAGAGCGCGTCCGTTCGACGCAATTACGGATACGGCAGGATATTGTAAAACAGTTCCGTTTCGACCCCGCCATGTCCCGGTTTACCGTGGCCGACCGTCTCGCTGTCGCCGGTGGAACGCGTCGTTCGCGTCGGCCCCAGGCTCGGTTTCACACGTCGACCGCGAACGGGGCGGCGTCGCTCGCGCCGTCGGCGATCGCGGCGAGGAGATCTGCGACGGCGTCCAGGTCGCCGGTGTCGACCACCTCGACCGGCGTGTGCATGTAGCGATTCGGGATCGAAACGTTGAGCGACGGGACGCCGCCCCGGGCGGTGTAGAAGGCGTCGGCGTCGGTGCCGGTCCGGGAACCCGCCGCCTGCAACTGCACGTCGATGTCGTCGTCCGCCGCGGCGTCGCGCGCGAGGTCGACAAGGACGGGGTGGTTCGCGCTGCCGCGACCGATCACGGGACCGGCGCCGAGTTCGATCGGGCCTCGGTGCTCGCCGTCGACGTCGGGGTTGTCGGTGGCGTGGGTGACGTCGACCGCCACGAACGCGTCCACCGCGTCGAGGTCGACGCCGACCATCCGAGCGCCCTGGAGCCCGACCTCCTCCTGTACCGTCGAGACGGCGTAGACGGTGGCGTCGGCGTCGCGCTCGGCCGCGCGGCGGAGCCCCTCCGCGGCCGCCCACGTGCCGGTCCGGTTGTCGATCCCGCGGGCGGCGATCCGGTCGCCGACGAGCTCCTCCACCTCGGTCGAGAACGTGACGGGGTCACCGATCTCGACGTGCTCGCGGGCCTCCTCGGCGTCGGTCGCGCCGATGTCGACGAACTGCTCGGCGATCTCCTCGTACTCGTCCTCCGAGGGGTCGCGCAGGTGGATCGCGGTCTGTCCGATCACGCCCTGCACGGGCTCGTCGGCGTGCACGGTGACGTGCTGGCCCTTCGAGACGGTGCGGTCGGAGCCGCCGATCCGGGCGATCCGGAGGAAGCCCTCGTCGAGCACGTCGCGGACGATGAACCCGATCTCGTCGGCGTGGCCCGTCAGGGCGATGGTGGGGGCGTCGGGGTCGCCCTCGTGGACGGCGACGGCGTTGCCGTAGGCGTCGACGGAGACCTCGTCCGCGAAACCGCGGACGTAGTCGGCCCAGACGCGCTGGCTCGGCGTCTCGAACCCGGAGGGGCTGGCGGTCGCGAGCAGGTCGTCGAGGAACGCTCTCTGTGAGTCGCGCATACGCGTGGCTGTCCGGCGG
>Ga0207718_101330_pt1 | contig 13106 bp, 16 predicted proteins | sample A23M2SouthBayCA_FD_187749 | JGI IMG/M metagenome (GOLD analysis project Ga0207718, IMG submission 187749) | Aerobic enrichment media microbial communities from Eden Landing Ponds, California, USA - A23 M2 (SPAdes) | ecosystem: Environmental > Aquatic > Marine > Unclassified | place: Emeryville... | reverse complement strand
CTGTCCGTCGTCCATGCGGTGCGGTGGCCCCGGTATCGTACCTAAAGTCTCGGTTGCACGCAACGGTGCGTTGAAGAGGGCGCACGACACACGTCTGACGTATGAAGTCCGTCCTGATTGGCGTCGGACAGGCTGGCGGCAAGGTAGTCGACACCATCGTCGACTACGAGCGACGGACGAACACGGGGTTCGTCGTCGACGCAATCGCCGTCAACACGGCCCGCTCGGACCTTCGGGGGCTCCGAAACATCCCCGAGTCGCGGCAGGTGCTCGTCGGTCTGACTCGCGTCAAGGGACACGGCGTCGGTGCGGACAACGAACTCGGCGCGGAGGTGACCGCCGAAGACGTCGGCGAGGTGCTCTCGATGGTCGACGACCTCCCGGTCCACGAGATTGACGCCTTTCTCGTCGTCGCCGGACTCGGCGGCGGCACCGGCTCGGGCGGCGCGCCCGTCATCGCGCGGGAACTGAAGCACATCTACACCGAGCCGGTCTACGGTCTCGGCATCCTCCCCGCGCGGGACGAAGGCGGCATCTACACGCTCAACGCCGCGCGCTCCTTCCAGACGTTCGTCCGCGAGGTCGACAACCTCCTCGTGTTCGACAACGACGCTTGGCGGAAGACCGGCGAGTCGCTCGAAGCGGGCTACGGCAGTATCAACGCCGAACTCGCACGCCGCCTCGGCGTGCTGTTTAGCGCCGGCGAGGCCGACGGCTCCGGCGCGGTGGCGGAGTCCGTCGTGGACGCCTCCGAAATAATCAACACGCTCGCCAGCGGCGGCATCTCGACTATCGGCTACGCCTCCGTCGAGCTCGACCGCCCGAAGCGCGGGCTTCTCTCCCGGCTCTCCGGCGGGGCGGCCGACGCCGAGGACGGCGGCGACTCGACGAACAGAATCACCAGCCTCGTGCGCCGCGCCGCGCTCGGCCGACTCACGCTCCCCTGCGAGATTTCCGGCGCGGAGCGCGGCCTCGTCGTCGTCGCCGGGCCGTCGGACGTGCTCTCGCGCCGCGGTATCGAGCGCGCGCGGACGTGGCTCGAAGACGAGACCGGGACGATGGAGATTCGCGGCGGCGACTACCCCATGGGGTCGAACTTCGTCGCCGCGGTCGTGCTCCTGTCGGGCGTCTACGACGTGCCGCGGGTGAAAGAACTGCAGGCGGTCGCCATCGAGACCCAACGCGACATGCTCGCCAAGCGCGAGTCGAGCGCGGCGTCGCTCGACGACCTCATCTCGACCGGCGACGACTGCATCGAACCGCTGTTCTGAGCTTTTTGTTCCTCTCACCTTCGTCCACGGGGAAGGGTCATAGTGCCGCGGTACCAACTAACGAACGATGGCCGAGTACCCGCTGAAACAACGCTTCGTGCTCGACACCTCGCTGTTTCTCTCCGAGGAGATTCGAGACGACGACGAGACGTTCGAGGAGGGAATCGAACGGCTCCTCGACACCATCGCCGCCGCGCGACTGGACCTGAACATCTCGTGTTACATGCCGCCGTCTATCGCCGCGGAGTTGGAACACATCCTGCGCGACCGCGGCGTCTCCGAGGACGTGCTCGGCAAACTCGACACGTGGGTCATCAAGAAACACCCCGACCGCTACGAGGTGTACATCCCCGCCGAGGTCGTCTACCGCTTTATCGACGAGATGTCCGACCGGGTCAACCGCGGCCTCCGGGTCTCGGAGAAGGCCGTCCGCAAGGCCGAGGAGTCGAAACAGCGGTCAAACGGCGGGTCGAAGCTCTCCGATGTGGACAAGGTCATCTCCGACCTCCGGGAGGACTACCGCGGCGCGCTCAGACAGGGCGTCCTCGACTCCCGCGAGGACTTCGACCTCCTCATCCTCGCGCGCGAACTGAACGCCGGCGTCGTCACCGAAGACACCGGCATCATCAGTTGGGCCGCCGACTTCGGCCTGCGAAACCTCCGCGGGCGGGCGTTCCCGACCCTGTTAGAAGAGTACCTCATGGCGCTCGACAGCCCGCGCCCGTGGCACAGGGGCGACGACGGGGTCGACGCCGACCGACTGTAACCTTGCTGTCATTCTCTCCCCTCTGCTACGCCATCGAGTCGACGTCGACGAAGCTCCCCTCGAACGCCGATAGCCACTGAGTCAGTTGGTCTTCGGGCGTCGCGTCCGCCGGGTAAATCGTACACTCCTCGCGCCCGTCGGGATGGGTGGTCAGCCGAGACGCGAGCCGCGGCCGTTCGGGGTGTTCGCCCCCCGAATCCGGCGGGTGAACCGGCTCCGACCCCATCAGCGGTCGCCTCCGAGGGCGACCTCGAGTCCCCGGTCGTCGTTCAGCGACACCGTGACCGACTCGACGCTCGACCGGTACTGGTGGGTGTGGGTCCCGTTGGCCCGCAGTTGAAGCGTCTCTTCGAGCAGGCTCGCCTCCGAGAGCTGTTCGACTTTCCGGTACGTCGTCGACAGCGGGACGTCGCACGCCTCGGAGAGGTCCTGTGCGGTCATCGGCTCGGTCGCACCCTGAAGCGTGGTGAGGATTCGCCGGCACGCGCGGTCCGACAGCGCTTCCAGCACCTGTTCCGCCTCCAGTTCGGCGGGCTTCGGTCCGGTCGCCTTGCGTCTGAGGCCGGTCTGCATGCTCACTCGTAGATTCGCCCGCGTCGCCCGTCGAAGGGTACCCAAAATATACAGGGCGCTTTATACCCCACGAGCGACCGCGGCCCGTTTGACGGGGGCGACGACTGGAAACGGACCACGATATAAAGGCCCAGTGTATCGGGGGTGTTTATATCAGGGCCTGGGGCGACTCCGTACTCTTATGACGAGCGCAGCGGGCATCAGAGCGGAGTTGAAAGTGACGGGGCCGGACGGCTGTCCCGTCGCGACGGTCTCCGAGGGCGACACCTCGGGCTACGCGCTCTCGCGGAGCATGGCTCCCAACGAGGGCGGGTCGGTCGTCGAGGAGTTCGTCTTCGATGACGACGACGAGGTCCCCGAGGAGATGGAGCGGCTGTTCGAGTACGGCGACGGGAGCGTCTACCGGTTCGACCGCGAGGGCGGTATCGGCTGTCCCTGCGAGCGCGTCGAGGCGTTCGACTGCCCGGTCGTGGACGTCCAGACGCGCGACGGCGCGCTGTTTCTGACGTTCCACGCCCCTGACGTGGAGACACTCCGCGACGTGGTCGCCTCCCTCCGGGAGTCGTCGGGAGCGGTGGACGTGCGCCGACTGCTCCAGTCGTCGGCCGACGAGTCGCGGGACCTCGTGTTGGTCGAGCGCGGCCAGCTCACCGACCGTCAGCGCGAGGTGCTGGAGACGGCCCACGAGATGGGCTACTTCGACCACCCGCGGCGCGCGAACAAAGGCGAGGTCGCGACCGAACTCGGCATCACGACCTCGACGTTCTCCGAGCACCTCGCCATGGCACAGAAGAAACTCATGGGTGCCATCCTTCAGGGGTGACGAGATGAGACGTGTCGACGGGGTATCAGTCCCCCGCGAATGCAGGGTGCGACCCCTCGGGCCGCCGCTTCGTACCACTAATCGGTGAGCAACGATGCGCGAGTTCGACGTGACCTGTCCCGAGTGCGGCGAGCGCTACCGGGTCAACGAGCCGATGATGCGGACGCTCCGGGAGACCGGCTGTGTCCTCTGTACCGCGCCGCTGAACGACGCCCCGAAGTCCGCGTGACGCCGACGCCCCCGCCGACGCCGTCGGTCGGTCGGCCGGCGGGCTGACGGGTCGCTCCGCCCGCGACGACGCGGCGACAGTTCCGACGACGCAGTTACTCGACGACGACGACGCCGACCATGCCGAGCGTCTCGTGCGGGATGCAGACGTATCTGTACTCGCCGGACTCCTCGAAGGTGTACTCGAAGGTGTGGCCCTCCGAGACGGTGAGCTCCGATTCGAACAGCCCGTCTTCGCGGTTGACGACGTTGTGCGTCCCGCCGTTTCCGGTCCACTCCCAGACGACGGTCGTTCCCGGGGAGACCCGAACCGCGGCGGGGGCGAACGCGTAGCCGCCGCCGTTGCCGGCCGCGCCGACCGCGACCGTGACGCTGTCCTGTCCCGTCAGGTCGTGGACGCCGTCGTAGTTCCCCGTCCGGTCGAACCAGCCGCCGAAGTCCCGCATCTCGTGTTCGGGGGTGTCTTCCCCGTCGGACGAGTCGCCGCCCCCGTCGCCCGCGCCGCCGGAGCCGCCGCCGGACGAACTCGAACAGCCCGCCAAGAGCGCGATACCTGTCGACGCCGCCGTTGCGTGGAGAAACGACCGCCGAGAGACCCGTTTCGTCATTAGCTGGCGCTAGTGAGTGGCCGAACAAGTCGAAAGCTTCGATTCCCACGCGCTGAAAACGGGCGAAACGAGCGTGACCGTCCCGCCCGAAGGCGACGGCATGGACGACGACGGCGACCCGAGGCGACGACCGCGAATCGACGGCAGCCGCCAGTGGGAAGTGTTCTACCGCGACGTTCCGACCGAGCCGATGCGCCACGTCGGAAGCGTGACCGCGCCCTCCGAGGACCTCGCGACCGAGCAGGCGCGGACGCTGTTCGGCGACGGCGACGCGGACCTCTGGCTCGCGCCGGCCGACGAGTTCCTCCGACTGGGCGGGAACGACCTCGCGGCGAAAGGCGAGGGGGCGAACGGCGGGACGGAGCACGGCGACGCCGCGGAAGACGCCCGCGGAGCCGAAAACGGGGTGTCGGCCGAGTGATCTCGATCAGCAAGCTCCTGTGCGGACAGGGAGCCGAGGGCGACGGCCTCCGCTACGACGACCCCGACGCCGACATCGACCAGATTCGCGAGGAGAAACAGAAACGTCCGGTCGTGGTCTGGAACACGACGCGGCGCTGTAACCTCTACTGCGAACACTGCTACGCCGGGGCCGACCTCGACCCCGCGCAAGGCGAACTCTCGACCGCCGAGGCGAAGGGCCTCATCGACGATCTCGCGGCCTACGACGTGCCCGTCCTGCTGTTTTCGGGCGGCGAGCCGCTCGTCCGCGAGGACCTCGTCGAACTCGTCGACTACGCCACCGACGCCGGCATCCGGGCGGTGCTTTCGACCAACGGGACGCTCATCACCGAGGAGAAGGCGCGCGCGCTCCGCGACGCCGGCCTCTCTTACGCCGGCGTCTCCGTCGACGGCTTGGAGGAGCGCAACGACCGTTTCCGCGGGAAAGACGGCGCGTTCGAGGCCGCCGTCCGCGGCATCGAAAACTGCCTCTCGGTGGGGCTCAAGACCGGCCTCCGGTACACCATCACCGAGCACAACGCCGCCGACATGGAGGACGTGGTCGACCTGCTGTACGACGTGGGCGTCGACCGCTTCTGTTTCTACCATCTCGACTACGGCGGCCGCGGCGGCGACATCGCCGACGCCGACCTCGACGACGAGGCCCAGCGCCGCGCCGTCCGCCGGCTGTTCGACATGACCCGCGAGTACCACGCCGAGGGCGAGGAGATAGAGACGCTTCTCGTCGGCAACTACGCGGACTCCGCCTACGTGGTCGAGTACGCCCGCGACGAGCTCGACGCCGACCACGCCGAGCGGATTCACCGGCACCTCCGCGTCAACGGCGGCGACCCGACCGGCGAGCGCGTCGCCGACGTGGACTACCGCGGCGACGTCCACCTCACGCAGTTCTGGCAGGGCTACAGCCTCGGCAACGTCCGGGACCGCCCGTTCGGCGACATCTGGGACGACGAGTCGAACCCGCTTCTCGCCAAGCTCCGCGAGCGCGAACAGCACCTCACCGGCAAGTGCGTGACCTGCCAGTATCAGGACGTCTGCCGCGGCTCCTCGCGGCTTCGGTCGCTCGCGGCGACCGGTGAACTGTTCGGTCCCGACCCGCAGTGTTACCTGACGCCCGACGAGCGCGGCGCGGGGGTCGACGCGAGTCCCGGCGCGGCCGACTGAGGGTCGCCTTTCACCCGCTGGGAACGTACCCGACGCTTATTTTGCGGCGAGTCCAACCGCGGCTATGGAAACCAAACGAGGCGTCCCGAACATCCTCGGGAACGGATTCGTCGGCGTCGGTCTCGTCATCTTCACCGTCGCGGTCGCGGACGCGGTCGGCGTCGTGGACGCGCGATTCTCGCCCGGCGTCTACCTGATTTTCGTGGCGATTAGCTTCGTCCTCGCGTGGCTGTTGCGGTCGCTGACGTAGGGAGAACCGAAAAGAAATCGAGGAGGAATCGAACGCCGAGCGCCCGCGAGCGCGCGGCCGACGCTCGCTTACTCGGCCGCGCTCGCGGCCGCCTGCTTCTCCTCGCGTTCGAGTTCTTCGAGGTAGTCGTCGGCGTCGAGGGCGGCCTTCACGCCCATACCCCCGGCCGTCGCGGCCTGCTGGTAGTGGTAGTCGACAACGTCGCCCGCGGCGAAGATGCCGGGCACGTCGGTCGCGGTCTGGCCGCCGCCGGAGCCCCCCTTGGCGACGATGTAGCCGTCGTCGTCGCGCTGGACGCCCGTCCCCTCGAGGTAGTCGGCGTTCGGCGTGTGGCCGATGGCGTAGAACACCGCGCCCACGTCGAAGTCGAACTCCTCGGTCTCGGGGTCGTCGAGCTTGTCGCTCGGGTGGCCCTCGGGGTTGCGGACGAGCGTCACGTGGTCGACGCCCTCTTCGGGCGTGCCGTGAAGCTCCGTCGCCTCGGTGTTGAGCATGAGTTCGATTTCGCCCTCGTCGACTTTCTCCGTCAGGCGGTCGACCCAGTAGTCCTCGGCGCGGAACTCCTCGCGGCGGTGGACGAGGTAGACCGTCGACGCGAACTTGGTCAGGAAGTTGGCCTCCTCGACGGCGGCGTCGCCCCCGCCGATGACCATGATTTTCTCGTCGCGGAAGAACGCGCCGTCACAGGTCGCACACGTCGACAGGCCGTAGCCCATCAGGTTCTCCTCGCCGGGGATGCCGAGGGTGCGGGCCGACGCGCCCGACGCCGCGATGATGGCGTCCGCGGTGTACACGTCGCCGTTCTTGAGCGTGACCGTGAAGGGTCGCTCCGAGGCGTCGACGTCCTCGATGATGCCGTGGCGAATCTCCGTGCCGAAGCGCTCGGCCTGCGCTTTCATGTTGTTGATGAGCTCCGGGCCGGAGATGCCCTCGGGGAAGCCGGGGTAGTTGTCCACCTCGGTCGTGAGCGTGAGCTGTCCGCCCGGCTCGTCGCCCTCCAGCACCAGCGGCTCGTTGTTGGAGCGGGCGGCGTAGATGGCCGACGAGAGCCCGGAGATACCCGAGCCGGCGACGATGAGTTTCCTGTGTTCCACGAACGAATCGGCGTCCTCTGTCATGTCCGATAGTTCGCTACACCGGTGTCTTAAGGTTTCGCTGTATTGCGAGGAGCGCTACACCACCGGCACGATACCCCATGCCACGGTGCTCGCGGCGCGCGGAGCGAAAGACCGGTATCCGTCGCCGACGCATCACTCCGCATGGCCGCCGACTTACGGGAGAAGACGAACCGCTACGAGGGGATGCTCGCCGACGCGCTCGACGAGGCGGTACAGGCCGTCCCCGACGAGACGCACCTCGGCGAGGCCGCCGCCGACTGTCTGGAGATGGCCGAGTCCTACCTCGACGACGGCCGGCACTTCAAGGCCGACGACGACTGGGTGAACGCGTTGGCGTCGTTTTCGTACGGCTACGGCTGGCTCGACGCGGGCGTCAGGATGGGGCTGTTCGACGTGCCCGACGATTCGCACCTGTTTACGATGTGACTGGGTTTCGGTGGGCGCGTACGACACGCGAACAGCTGTCCCCGACGCCGGCCCCAAGAGCGGCCGGCGGCGCAGGACGACTTCGCAGTCGTGCTGTTTCTGCTCGGCTGACTACTCGAACCGGAACGTCGCACCGTCGGGGGCGTCTTCGACGTCGACGCCGAGTGCCGTCAGGTCGTCGCGCAGGTCGTCGGCGCGCTCGTAGTTGCCCGCCTCGCGCTCGGCCTCGCGCACGTCCAAGACCAGCTGGACGAGGTCTTCCGCGACCGAGACGTCGCCGCCCTCGCCCGCGCCGCCGAAGGAGAGGCCGAACACCTCGCCGCCGAGGTCCTCGAACGCCTCGACCGCCCGCCGGAGCGCGCGGTAGTCGTACTCGTCGGCGTCGGCGACGTGGCGGTTGACCGCGCCGGCGAGGCCGAGTAACTCGGCCATCGCCTCGCGGACGTTGAAGTCGTCGTTCATCGCCGCGCGGAAGTTCTCGCGGGCCTCGGTCACGGTGTCACGGAGGGCCTCGGCCTCGACTTTCGTCCGGGCGTCGGGGCTGTCGGCCGCATCGACGGCGGCCTCGTAAGCGCGTTCGAGGCGCTCCCAGCGCTCTTCGGCCTCGGCGATGGTCTCCTCGGAGTACGTCTGTTCGGAGCCGTAGGCCGTCGAGAGGTAGAACGTCCGAAGCACGTCGACGCCGAACTCGTCGAGGGCGTCGCCGACGGTGAAGAAGTTGCCGAGGCTCGAACTCATCTTGTCGCCCTCGGTCTGGAGCAGGCCGACGTGGAGCCAGTAGCGGGCGAACTGCCGACCGGTCGCCGCCTCCGACTGGGCGATTTCGTTCTCGTGGTGCGGGAACACGAGGTCGCGGCCGCCCACGTGGATGTCGAGGGTGTCGCCGAGGTGCGTCATCGACATCGCAGAGCACTCGATGTGCCAGCCGGGTCGGCCCTCGCCCCACGGCGACTCCCACGTCTCGCCGCACGGCTCGTGGAGCGGTTCGAGGGCGGGGTCACGGTGTTCGGCGGCCGTCTTGGGGTCGACCGCGCCGGCCTTCCAGAGCGCGAAGTCGGTCGGGTTGCGCTTCTCGGAGCGCTCGTCTCTCGTCGCCCGCGACTCCAGTTCTTCGAGCTTCTGGTTCGAGAGCTTCCCGTAGTCGTCGAACGTGGACACGTCGAAGTAGACCGAACCGTTGGACTCGTAGGCGTGGCCGCGGTCGACGAGCGTCCGAATGAGGTCGATAATCTCGGGGACGTGCTCGGAGACGCGCGGGTAGACCTCGGCGCGCTTCAGGTTCAGCCCGCGCATGTCGCGAATCACGTCGCCGACGAAGTGCTCGGCGACGCTCGCCTCGTCGTCGCCGAGGTCGTCCTCGCCGATGCGGGCGGCTATCTTCTCGTTCACGTCGGTGAAGTTCTCGACGTGGCGCACGTCGTAGCCCTCGTAGTCCAGCCAGCGGTGCATCAGGTCAGCGTGCATCCACAGGCGGGCGTGGCCGAGGTGTGCGTGGTCCGAGACCGTCAGTCCGCAGACGTAGAGCAACACTTCGTCGCCGTGCGACTCGAACTCCTCGCGCTCTCCCGTCAGGGTGTTGGTCACGGAGAGGGTCATCGCACTCGGCTACTCTCGGCACCGCTTTCAACCCGTCGGAAACACAGTCGGTTCGGAGTCGATGCGGGGTCTGCTCGGCGAGGCGACCGCCGCGCCGCCGCCACCTCCTCGCGGCGGCTACTTCGTCCAGTCCGGGCGGTCGGCCTCGCCGCGGCGAATCTTCGCCAGCGTCTCCTCCGAGAGGAGTCGCTTGACGAACGCCGGAATCCGGTCGGTCGGGTCGTCGTCGTCGGTCGGGTCGTCGTCGTCGGTCGGGTCGCCGTCGTCGGTCGGGTCGCCGTCGGTCGCATCGCCGTCGGTCGCGGTCGAACCCGCGCCGCCGACTCGGTCGCCGGTCGCGGTCGTCGGTGCCGTCTCTCCTCCGACCGCGCTGTCGGCGTTCGCCGCCGACGCGAGCGCGTGGTGCCCGCCTCTGGTGGCGACGCCGCCGTCGGTCGTCGTCTCCGCGCGCCGGCGGAACGATTCGAGGTCGGCCTCGCGGTCCAAGTCCTCGACGGCCGTGTCGAGGTCGGCGGCCTGTTCGGCCTGCTCGGAGACGCTCTCGGAGATGCGGTCTATCTCGGCGGTCACCTCGTCGACCTGCGTCGCCGCGTCGTCGACGAAGGTGGCGATGTCGGAGGTGAGCGTCGCCTGCTCGTCGGTCGCCCGCGCCACCTCGTCGATGCCGTCGGTCACGTCGGCGACCGAGTCGGTTATCTCGTCGAGGCTCTCGACGGTCGACTCGACCCGCTCGATGCCGTGGTCGATGTTCTCGTCGGCCGACGACAGCGCCTCGGCGGTGTCCTCGATGTGGTCGGTCACGTCCTCTATCATCTGACCGATGCGCTCGGCCTGCGACTTCGACTCGTTGGCGAGCGACTTCACCTCGTCGGCGACGACGGCGAAGCCGGAACCCGCCTCACCGGCGCGGGCGGCCTCGATGGAGGCGTTGAGCGCGAGCAGGTTCGTCCGGTCGGCCACCTCGTCGATGACCTCGACGATGTCCTGAATCTCGTCGATGGCGGCCACGAGTGCCTCGACGTTCACGGTTATCTCGTCGCGGTCGTCGCCGACCTGCCGCATCGCGTCGATTGCCTCGCCGGCCTCGGCGCGGCCCTCCTCGGCCCGCGTTGTGGCCTCGTCGCTCCGGGAGGACACGTCGTCGGCGGTGGCCGCGACCTCCTCGACGGTCGCGCTGAGGTTCGACAGCTCGGCGGCGATTTCCTCGGTCATGTCGGCCTGCCGGGCCGCCAACCCCTCGATTTCGGCGATGCTCTCGCTCGTGCCGGCGGTCTCTTCGTGGAGCTGTGAGGCGACCGATTCGAGGTTCCCGCGGCTCTCTCTGGCCCGTCGGACCTCCTCGCGGACGTCCAGCGAGTACGAGTAGAGGTAGGTGGCGTTGACGACCTGTCGGTCGAGGTTGAGCCCGCGGACGACCGCCATCATGTCCGCGAACGCCTCGTCGACGGCGGCTTCGACGCGGTCGGCCTCCTCGCCCGACAGCGACTCGGTGGCGTCGGCGACGGCGCGCCCGCGGAGTTCGTCCGCGAAGATGCCGGTGACGTTGGCGAACATCCCGCCGAAGTAGTGCAACGGCATGTCGAGTTTGTCGTGAAGCAGGCCGATTCGCGTGCGCGCCGCGTAGTGGTTCTGGTCGTAGTTCCCGTCGGTGAACGAGCGGTAGTAGCCGGAGACCACCCCCCGGAGACCGTCGATGTCGCCGTTCGAGCGGTCGATGACGTCCGTCGTCCGCTCGTTCGCGAGAATCGGCTCGACGAAGCCGTCGACGAGCGCCTCGTCGCGGGCCTCGACGACGCCCCGGAGGTCGGCGAGACGCGCGGCGTCCTCGTCGTCGAAGCCGACGAACGACTGCCGCCAGCCCAACTCGTCGGCGTCGAGGTCGAGTTCGGCGAGGAGCTCCGTGGATGAAAGCGAGATGTTGCCGTCGTCGTCGCGGGGGCTGGGCGAAACCATTGACGGATTCAGCGACTCCGTGGTAATAAGCGCCGGCCGTCGGGTATCACGGTTGATAGCCGGAAATCAGGTGTATAAATCGCTGACGGCCGACTCGACGACGCGGAGGGCGGCGGCTCCCTGTCGGCGCGGCACGACCACGGCGAGCGCGTCGCCCGCGACGCCCGCGGCGTCGACGACCACGGACTCGGCGTCGAGGCGGGAGAGGACGGCGGCGAGGACGGTCGGGTCGACCTCGCCCTCAGCGATGATAGCCGTGAGCGGGCCGCCGCCGGCGAGGTCGACGCCGGCGACCGAGAGCACTGGGTCTTCGTCGGTCTCCTCGACGTCCTCGCCGACGAGCCCGACGCCGCTTCGCATCGTCACGGCGGCGTCTCGGGGGTCGGCTTCGAGCGGCGGGAGGTCGTCGGCGAACCGGCGGAGCGCGGCCGCGACCGCCTCGTCGTCGCCGAGGTCGAGTTCGGCCGCGGCGGCGGCGTAGTTGACGACGCCCGCGCGGAGCGCGGCGAGGAGATACGGTCGTGCGCGGACTGCGTCGCGCGCGTCGGCGGCGAGGGACATGGCTCCGTGATGGTCGGGCGCGCGCAAAAAACCGCCGCTCGTCGGTCGCCGTCGGAGCCGCCGACGGGGCCTACACCGCGACGCGTCGCTTGAACGGGTGGCGAACGCGAGTTGTCCGAACCCGAAGATTCCTTTCTCCGATGCGAAGTTCATAAGACAGTCCCCTCGTAACCCCCGGACATGCAAGCTCTGGTTATCGTGGCGCACGGGTCCCACCTGAACCCGGATTCGAGCACCCCTACCTACGACCACGCGGACACGGTCCGCGAGGTGGGCGCGTTCGACGAGGTGCGGACCGGCTTCTGGAAGGAAGAGCCGTCGATTCGCGAGGTGCTCCGGACCGTGGAGGCCGACGAGGTGTACGTCGTCCCGCTGTTTATCAGCGAGGGCTACTTCACGGAGCAGGTCATCCCGCGTGAACTCCGTCTCGACGGGTGGGACGTGGCCGACTGGGACTCCGACGGCCTGTCGGCGTCGCACGTCACCCTCACCGCGAGCGACGTGCCCGAGAAGACGATTCACTACTGCGGGCCGGTCGGGACGCACGCGGCGATGACCGACGTGTTGGTCCGCCGGGCCGAGACGGTCACCGGCGACCCGAACGTCGGCGAGAGCTTCGGTCTCGCCGTCGTCGGTCACGGGACCGAGCGCAACGAGAACTCCGCGAAGGCCATCGAGTACCACGCCGACCGCATCCGGGAGCTGGACCGCTTCGACGAGGTGCAGGCGCTCTACATGGACGAGGAGCCCGAGGTCGACGACGTGACCGACTACTTCGACTCCGAGGACGTGGTGGTCGTCCCGCTGTTTATCGCCGACGGCTTCCACACCCAAGAGGACATCCCGGAGGATATGGGCCTGACCGACGACTACCGCACGGGCTACGACGTGCCCGCCGAGGTGGACGGCCACCGCATCTGGTACGCCGGCGCGGTCGGGACCGAGGGCCTCATGGCCGACGTGGTACTCGAACGCGCGGCCGACGCGGGCGCCGACATCGGTAACAGCCTCGAAGTCGTGCGCGAACGCACCCGGAAGACGCCGCAGGAGGCGAACTGATGGGACACCACCTCGACGCCCTCGTCGACGCCGCGGCGACCGGTGACGGCGTCTCGCTCGACGGACTCACCGCCGTCCACGGCGACGATGGCTTCCGCCTCGAAACGCCCGACTCGACGCTTTCGGGGCTCACGGAAGGCGGGCTCCGCGAGGCCCTCGCCGACCGCGACGACTACGCGACGAACTGGTACTTCTGGTCCGAGGTCGTCGGCGAGGCCAGCCCCCAGCGGCGGGCGTTCCTCCGCTGG
>Ga0207718_101328_pt1 | contig 13122 bp, 8 predicted proteins | sample A23M2SouthBayCA_FD_187749 | JGI IMG/M metagenome (GOLD analysis project Ga0207718, IMG submission 187749) | Aerobic enrichment media microbial communities from Eden Landing Ponds, California, USA - A23 M2 (SPAdes) | ecosystem: Environmental > Aquatic > Marine > Unclassified | place: Emeryville, CA... | reverse complement strand
GCTCGCCCATCGTCATCGACGGCCGCCGCATCGTAACCCGACGCGAGGGCATCGACTACGAGTCGCTCGTCTAAGGCTCTCCCACGAGTCACTCGTCTGAGTCGGCCCCGCAGACTGCTCCCGAACGGATTCTTCACTCTCTGTCCGATAGCCGCTGGTTAGTCCGAAAACGAGCGACTGGTCACCGTGTCGCAGAAGACAAAAAAAGCCGTCGGCGTCGCTGTTCGCTTCGTTACGGAGCGACCGCGACCGCGCCGGCGTCGACTGACGCCGAGACCGAAGCCGACGTCGACTCGTTCGTCTGCGAGTCGTCCGACGAGGAGTCGCCGGACAGGTCGAGTTCCTGTTCGTTCCGTTCGAGGGTGACCTGCACGGCACCGTCTTCGGCACCGTTGACGAGGCCCTCCTCGACGGCGACGTTCTCCGCCTGATAGGTGACGATGGTGTTGTTCCCGGCGACCGAGGTCGGCCCGGTGAACGCGTAGCCGCCCGTCGCGCGGACGCTGACGTTCGTGTAGCCGTTGTCCGGTCCGTACTCGTCGTAGCCGGTCGTGGAGTACGGGAGCGTCATCGTGAACTCACCGTCGGCGTCGGTCTGCGCCTGCTGTGTGTAGGTGAAGTTCGTGCCCGTGGTCAGGTCGCGCATCTGGACGCGCGCGGTCACCGTCGCGTTGGCCGGGGCACCGCTGCCTTCGACCGTCGCGCCGGGGACGCGCTCGAACGTCTTGACCCACGATGGGTTGTTGGGGACGAGCGCCTGTGGCTGGATGCCGTAGGTGTTCCCCTCTCTGACGATGGAGTTCTGGTAGGACCCCGAGCGGAGCGCCGAACTGTTCGAGGACTTCACGAGACGGTAGTGTTCGAGTGCCGAGATACGCTCCTCGGGGAACGTGCCGAGACCGCCGATCTGTGAGGTCGGGTCGTTCGCGACGTACTCCTCGGCGGCGCTCATGTTGTCGAACACTCTGACCGCCTGTCCGTCCGAGGGCGTCACTCTGAACGTCACCGAGCCGTCGGCGGATGTGCGCTCTTCCCAATCGACGACGATCGGCGACGCCTCGCGAGCGCTGCCGTGGTACGCGTAGAGTCGGACCATCAGGCTCTCGTAGTAGCGCTGGTCTTTGACGTTCGATGCGGCGGCGACAGTCGTCTGCCCGTTCTGCTCTTGTAGGCGGTACATCGGACTGTAGAAGTCCGACGCCGAGACGTTCGACTCGTCGTAGAAGACGGTCGGCGCGGCGAACTTCGAGTCGGTCGAAGCCATCTGCCAGTCGACCATGACGTAGCGAGTCTGATCGCCTTCGCCGTCGTCACCCATCGAGGTGAGGACCGATTCAGCCTGCTGTTCGTCTTCGGCGAGGAGGTAGTTCGCTGCCTCGGTGGCACCTTCCTGGAACGGGTTCGCGTTCGGGATGCGTTCGCCGAGGACGGTGATCCAGTGACCGTAGTCCCACCAGGACATGACGCCGTAGGAGCCGTCCGGATAGTCGAAGTCGTCTGCGCGCTCGTACGTCCCGTAGTACTCCATCCGGTTCGATTCGCCGCCGAGCTCGCCTTCCGCGGGTGTGTTGTTCTGCATCCAGGAGAGACTTCCGTCCCACTGAGTGACGGTCCCTGGGCCGGTCTGGGACGCTTGCATGGCGGTCTGAGACACGCCGCCGTTACCGAGTTGGATCGGGATGATGAGGACGGGTGTGAGGATGAGGAGGACGGCAATCACGACCGCTGCGACCTGACCATACGAGACGTCGTCGAGGCGCTCGACGCTCGCGAGGCCGATGAAGCCGATTCCGAGGGCTTCTCGGAGGAGGTAGGCGTTCATCACCGCGACGACGACCGCGAGGTAGTAGTTGAAACGAACCTGCGTGAACGCTGCCGAAGTGATGATCGCTGCCCACACGAGGACGAACATCTGTTCGCTCTCGTAGTCGGCTTGCATCAACGCCCCCACGATGAGTGCGGTGACGATGGTGAGACTGACGAGCGACGATTCGACGCCGATGACACTACCGATCTCTGCCGGGAGTGCCGGTATCAAGAAGAGAACTCCGATGAGAACCAGGCACCCGGTAACGTATCCAATCTTCCGCGAGTTCCCACCCTTGACAAGTGGTTTCGCGACGAGCCAAACTGCCGCGAGAGCACCTGTGAAGAAGGTGAACCCGTACTCAGACATGATACGGTCGACAGCAGTCTGACCGCTCGACCGGAGTGAATTTGCGGCGATGAACGGCTGTGCCTCACCGATGGTCCGAGTGGCTGCACCGGCGCTGAAGCCGACCGTGCGGAGGAAGTTAGTTGTGATCTGTCTGAAAGCATCCGGGAGAATGACTGCCAGTAGAGCTATGGCGATGAGGCCGATGCCAGCGACAGCAATGGGGTACCCTCGGCCATCGACATCGTTCGACTCCCACCATCGAGCGAGTGCGGCGAGAAAGGCAGCACCGAGAGCGATACCGAACGAGAACAGCGGTTGAATGAGGCTGAACTGGGTGATACTGAACGAGGTGTCGGAGAGTGGGACGAACATCAAGACGCCGGTGACGAGCGTCGAGACGACACCGACGAACGCGACATGTTCGGGAGACTGCCCACGAACAAAGTCAGAAACCATCGCAAGCATCAAAAAGAGACCAAAGATGCCAACGAGGAGGATGCCTGGCGGCCACGACCACATGTAGACCGCCATGGCAACGCCAGCAAGCACGGACCACTTGAGGGGGTCGCGGAGGGCGTCTAAGTCGCGGGCCTCAACGAGCTCCCAGACGGGTTTTTCCTGGTCTGCGACACGAAGAGCAATCATAACCGCGAGGACTGCGAAACCTTGGAAGAACGGCTCGGCGATGTTGTGGTCGGCGAATCCGACGAGACCACGTTGAAGGAAGGTCCCGGGTAGGAGCATCAGGATGACGACGCCGAAAAGGCCACCGAGGCGTCCGCCAAGTCTGCGGCCGATCAAGAACGTTGGAATGGCGACGAGCGTACCAAAGACTGCCGGGGCGACGAGGAGCGTCTTCGCGATCAAATCCGTGGAGGGGCTCCCGAGTCCAACGATGAGTGCGACCGTCGCAATTATTTGGTCGTAGATAGTGCCGAACTGGCCGACACTCGTCCCGAACGGGAAGTTTGTCCACGGATCGAACGGCATTGTGGAGGGCCAGTGGCCAACTGTGTATGAAACTTCACGGAGGTGATACCACGCGTCGTTCCCCGACAAAAGGACATCACCATCTCTGATGAAATTGCTGTACGACCGGAGACGAATAGCCAACATAGTGACTAATATCACGAGGAGGACGGGAACGTGATACCAGTCTTTGAACAGTTCGAGGACCGACTGAGAATCAAGGCCCTCTGTACGTTCAGAGTCTACGCTCATTGCTTCGATGGATTCGGAAAACGCGCATAAGTCTTGTGAAAGTCGGTCTTCAAAACTTCTCCTCTAGGCATGTTACTTACCCTCAAGAGATCCACGTTTCGTCACACGGTTACCCGACGATCACCGACTCTCGTACCAGTCGACGTACCGCTCGATTCCTTCCTCGAAGTCGACTCTTGGTTCCCAGTCGAGTTCATCCCGTGCTCGGGACGTGTCCGAGACGTACACCTTTTGGTCTCCTTCACGCCACTCGCCGAAGGAGATGTCGGTTCGCTTATCAGACTTTTCTTCGAGGAGGTCGAGGAATTCGAGGAGACTCGTAGTGTTCTCCGTGCCCCCACCCATGTTGTAGACCGCGGACTTGCCATCAGGGTCTGAGAGGAATGCGTCATAGGCGCGAACGAGATCTTTCACATAGAGGACGTCACGAACTTGCTTTCCGTCTCCGAAGATGGTCAGCGGTTCGTCGTTGAGCGTACTAATTGCAAAGTGAGCGACCCATCCTTGATCTTCATTTCCGAACTGTCGTGTCCCATAGATACAACTCATGCGGAACGCTGCTGCTTGCACTTCGTTTCGCTTTGTATAGTCCTGCACGTAGAGGTCAGCTGCGAGTTTCGAGACACCGTATGGTGTATGTTCGCACCCGTCGATAGAGAGGGACTCAGGGATTCCCTGATCGAAGTCTGGGTCATCGTACCAGTAGCGACTCTCTTCTTCGCGGACGGGGATGTTGTTGACGTTGTTTCCGTACACTTTGTTCGTCGAGGCGAGCACCACCGCAGGGTCGCTGTCTGCTTTCCGTGCAGCCTCGAGGACGTTGAACGTCCCTTCGGCGTTCACCTCGAAATCCGTGCGAGGGTCAGTAAGCGACGCCGTGACTGCGACTTGGCCGGCGGTGTGCACGATTGCGTCGTGCCCTTCGACGATGGATTCGAACGTATCAGCGGCGCGGATGTCAGCTTCGACGAGTTCGACCTCGGGGTAGTTCTCCTCGATGAAATTCCAGTTGTATGCCGCGGTGTTCCGACCCTCATCGGCATTTTCGAGCGTCTCAGTTCGACTGAGGTTGTCGAGTGCCGTGACGTCGGCACCCTGTTCTGCGTAGTACTCGACCGCGTGACTGCCGACGAAGCCCGCGCCACCAGTGACGAGGACGTTCTCCGGTTTGCTCATGTGTTACGTCTGCGTGCATGTGGTGAAAATACATGAGGTGAATATAGTTATTGCTCGCAATTCGACTGTTGTGTATAAACTCACCACGTTAGATGACTCGGATTACTCTTCTCCAACGAGACCCATCTCTTCGAGTTCTGCGTGGACTTCCTCGAAGTTTTCACTGACTCCGCGATTAGTCGTCTGTTAGCCGCTGTTCGAAATACGGAATCGTTCTTTTGAGTCCCGTTCGGAGCGAGATCGAGGGCTTCCAATCGAGTTGCGACGTGATTTTGGAGATATCAGGGCGTCGAACTTCTGGGTCGTCTTGTGGAAGTGATTTGTACGTCACGCCGGAATCGGTATCGACGACATTGAGGATGACATCAGTTAATTCTCGAATGGAAATCTCTTCCGTGTTCCCGATGTTGAACACATCGCCTGCAGCGACTTCAGCAGGGGCATCAGCAATCGTTCGGATTCCTGCGACCAGATCTGATACGTAACAAAAACTCCGGGTCTGACTACCATCACCGTAGACAGTCAAGTCCTCACCACGGAGCGCCTGCGTCAGGAAGTTTGGAACCACACGACCGTCGTTTGGATCCATTCGGGGACCATACGTGTTGAAGATTCTAGCGGTGCGAATGTCCATCTCGTATTTCCGTTCATACGCGACGGCGAGTGCCTCCGAGAAGCGCTTCGACTCGTCGTAGGGCGCTCGCGGGCCTCTGATGTTGACGTTGCCGTTGTACGTTTCCGACTGAGGGTGTTCGTCTGCATTCCCGTACACTTCACTCGTCGAGGCGATGAACACGCGAGCGTCGTGGTCACGAGCACATTCGAGTGCGCGCTTGGTCCCCTGACTGTTCGTCAGTGCGATTTCGACGGAGTGCGAGGTGAAATCTTCTGGACTCGCCCGTGACGCCATGTGATAGACGACATCGACAGTTTTGAATTCAGGGAACGGATCCCGGACATCGTGTTTCTGAACGGTAAGCCTTGGCGACTCAACATGCGCCAAGTTCTCCTGACGGCCACTCCCGTAGTTGTCGAGAACAGTGACACGGAACCCATCTTTAAGGAGGCTATCGACGAGGTGGCTCCCGAGAAATCCCGCACCGCCAGTCACGACTACGTGCGTTGTGATTTCTGTATCAGGCTGTAGTGAACTTTTGTCTTCCGACATCTGTTAGAAATAGATACTGCTGTTGTCGCCAACGTTGAGATTGTTCGCCTCACCGTGGACATCGGTGTTACTCCCGACGATGCTTTCGTTGATATTGACGCCCTGTAAGACCGCATTCTGTCCAACAATACTGTTGGCGACGATGCTCTGTTCTATCGTGGCCCTATCGTCAATACTCACGTACGGGCCAACGACACTCTCTTTGACGGTTATGTTCTCTCCAGCGTCAATGGGAGGGATGATGACAGATCCTCTAAGTTGCTCGTCTCCATTTGTTTTAGTTCGTTCGAGAAGAACACGGTTGGCTTCCAGAAGCGTCTCGGGACGACCACAGTCGTACCAGTCTTCGACTTCGAATGTTCGGAGGTTGCACCCCTGTTCGACCATCCTCTGGAGCGCGTCGGTTAATTGGAACTCGTTTCCAGCACCTCTGATGTCATTGTCGACCAGATGCCCGAGCGCGTCAAAAAGTGCGTTCGAATTTTCGATAATGTACACGCCACTGATAGCTAAGTTCGATGGTGGGTCATCAGGTTTCTCGACGAGTCGGCTGACTGCGTTGTCCCCGCTCATCTCGACGACGCCATAATGGCTCGGTTCGGAAACCTCTTTCACGCCGATGCTTCCGTCGGTCTCCGGAAGTTCGTCATGAGCATCGAGGAATGTGTTGAATCTGTTTTCGAAGAGCATGTCCCCGAGTGCGATGAGTAACTCGTCGCCGCGGGCGATAGATTCGGCCTGATAGATACTGTGGCCGAGGCCTTTTGCGTTCTCTTGTTCAACGAAGTCGAACGCGAACCGTTCGGAGAATGCAGACCGAGCGTACTCAGTAATCTGGTCTTTCATAGTCCCTCCGACGACGACGACGACTTCTTCGACATTCGTCTCGGCAATATTTTGGAGGATATGTCCGAGAATCGGCTTCCCAGCTAGCCTTACCATTCCCTTTGGTTTCGTATGCGTCTGGGGGTAGAGCCGTGTCCCTTGACCGGCAGCTGGAATGATCGCTCTCATTAAAGACAGATTCCTTTCCCCTATCTAAAATCCACCGCTCCATGTGAACATGGGAGGAACGTCTCCCCGCAAATATCACACGACGAACTTTCTTTAAAAAGGCTCATACTTTGAGGGCCAATGATGGTCTCACTCGTCGTCCCCGTCCACAATGAGGTAGGGGGCTGGACGTGACTGACTGACTGCGTGAAATCGGTTCTCTCCTCTAAATTTTTTTCACGTGCTTGAAGTTGTCTATGTGGGAATACGAACTGTTTGGCCAAGCTGAACGTCTGCGAATCTCTCTACTCGTTGCAGTTGCCGGGTTTTATGGGGTAACTCCCCGGTGTTGATAGTTGGAAGGGGCACAACTCGCAGACGGCGTTCATTAGTTAGATTCGCCCTCGAAACGGTTTGTGTCAGCACTCATCAGAAGTGTCATCCACTGGTCGTGGGTGTTCATCTACGTGCAGGCGTCTTCTACCGAACTCCTCAAAATCATCAGTACGACGCTGTCGCGCTCGCTCTCTCGATTACACTACTTGAGTTTTGAGGACTTGAAATCGCCTGGTAATGGCATTCTTACAATACGTTCTATATCGTAACCGTGGCGATTCTCGTCGGCGACTTGCTCTCTGGGTCAGTTGTCCTGTTCGAACTGTCCAGTGAGTATTCGTCGTGACCAACGGTGGTGATACGAACGCACAGGATGTCGAGACGTACCTCGAAATACCTGACACAGATAGTGCGACCGTCCTTGTGATTGACGAGTATCGGCTGCCCGTACAGTGGTATCTTCGTGCTACCGTCCCGGTTGAGTTGGTATAGAGTCTCCTCGTATACAGTCTCTCAAAGTTATTGTTGGCCTCCGACATCGAAGAAGCTTCTGAGATATTTATTATTGTCAGTAGTGGTAGAAGTGAACTATAACTCCAAATAAACTTTGAGAAGTGTACCGTAGTGTTCCTTGGGTTGAGCGTAGCCTCAGAAACCCCATTCAGAAAGAGTGACACCACTTACGACTACAGTACAATCTTTCAACCCTATTTTTGACTGGCTGCTGAAGAAGGTAGTGTCTACCAAAGATTTTTATAATTCACGCTCACCGCTGATATCGTGCGTGTCGCCATCATCACACCCCGATATCCACCTAACGTTCACGGTGGGGGAGAAATCAGTGTCCAACTTCTTGCAAATGAACTATCACCTCAGGTAGATCGTGTTGAGGTGTTTAGTTTCGATGGCGCCGGTGCGCGATCAGTCGACGGAATCAAAGTCCACCGATTTAGAAGCCTCCCACACCAGATACTGGAGTGTTCGAATCTACTGGCATACCTCCCATTGAGAAGGAAACTCAAGCAGTTAGAATCATTCGACGTACTCCATTCATACAACATCGTATTGAACCCTGTTGTTGGTCGTCTCTCCTCTCAGATGGACGTTCCAAGCGTAGCGACACTGAACTCGTATGACCTCCTACCTAAGTCGGCTTTCGGAATAAAAGCACCCCCGAAACGACGTTTGTACGAACTTCTCTCAATGGGCACTACTGGCCGAATTATCCGGAGCGAAACAAAACGGATCAACCGCTTTATCACACTGAGCGACGCTTCTAGAACTATCTACCGCGAAAACGGATTCCAGGACGTTCCGATCGATGTGGTCCCAAATATGCTTGATCCTTCATTTAAAATTCCTGAATCTGGAACAGACTCCAATAGCTATCAGTTACTCTTCGTTGGTAGCCTAATCAGAGAGAAGGGAGTCAAGTATCTTATTGAGTCTCTGTCTCATCTTTCTTCGGATATCTCTCTCAGAGTAGTTGGCACTGGAGACCAACGCCAACCCCTTGAGTCATTAGCTAATCGATTGGAAGTTAATTCTCGTGTCGATTTCACGGGCCAGATTCCGTACGAGCAACTACGTCAGTACTACACAGATGCTGACTTATTCGTCCATCCTGGTGTATGGCCGGAACCGTTCGGGCGAACGTTGCTAGAGGCGATGCAAGCAGGCCTTCCAGTGGTTGCAACTAACCTAGGGGGGCCCACAGAAATCGTCCAGCAAGACGAACTCCTCTGTCCGCCAAGAAACGCCAAAAAGCTCGCTGAGACAATTTCGCTAGCACGAGATCGATCAGGCGATGGAGTCCAGAACCAGGCGTATGTCTACAAACGGTACTCTCCCGAAACAGTCATCGACGAAATTTGTGATGTGTACCAGTTGGCAATGGACGGTTGGTAATCCGTCCACCTACGAATTAATCGTACTTTTCAGCTCCCCAACACGGTTTAACATACGTTCAAGAACATATAAGAAGGACACGTCCAGATTTTTGGATTGTTGTAGAGCCAAGGGGAGATAGGCTAACGAGCCAAACAGCCCAAACAATATCCGCGGTATTGTCCGAGATCCACCGTGTTTTTGATGGAAGTGGTGTGTTCCTTCTCCAGACCGGATTGCTCTACTAACGAATGACTCCCAACTGTAATCATCGTTGTGTTCTACAGATATTGGGATGTATTTCATATCGAATCCGGCTTCAACGACCCGGCGCTGTAGGTCTGCATCTTCTCCTGCTGCTAATGGGAACGATTCATCGAATCCGTCCATCTCGGAAAGCACAGACCGTCGGTATGCAACATTTGCCGTTCCGCCCACTGCCAAGTCACCTTCATCCCGAACTGGCTCGTCCGGTTCATCGTACGACATCTGGTCTCGAAATCTGTGCGCTTGAGCAAAGCGGTTGTTCCTCAATAGTTCCTCGAGTGGGACTAACGAGCCACCTACTGCTGCAACACCCGGTTCGAAACCAGCAACCAACGAATGTACCCAATCTCGCGGAACGATGCAGTCGTCGTCTGTGAACAGAATAAACTCACCTGCCGCACGTCGCCACCCCCGGTTACGTGCTGCCGCAGGTCCTGAATTTTCCTGTCGTAGTACTTGTACGTGTCCCTGCTCTTCGAAACGCCTGAGAACGTCGTGTTGGTTTTTGGATTCAGAACCGTCGTCGACGACGATTATCTCATAATTGTCTGCGGTCTGGTCACAGACTGACCCTAATGTCTGCTCTAATTTCGACGGTCGCTCGTAGGTCGGGATAACAATAGACGCGCGTATCTTGGAGGTCACGTATTTATGACGTTGAGACAGTTCGTTCTAACACAGTTACCATTGCTGAATCGAAGTTCTGTGAATCAATCTCTGTATGGCCGTTCATGCAATATAATTTCTCTACCTACGTTTTGTTTCCTACGTATTCAAAATGCCTTAGCTGACGCGGCACTGGTAACTGGCTGTGAATCCGATACGAGAACTATTAATCCGATACACTTTGAACTGAGACAAGATGGATACTGCTCGTTCTGGTATCGGTTGGTTGATTGCCCAGATGGGTGCACTCGCTGTGGCCTGGATCGCGAGCATTTATTTTGCTCGAACACTTCCTGATCCTCAGACGTCCCTCGGCACGTTCTATGCGTTTGAGACTGTCGTCACATTCCTTGTTTTGCTTGGAAACGGCGGTCTGAACGAAGCAATCGTTAAACGAGTCAGTGAAGGGAGAGATCCCGAACAGTTTGCAACTGCTGGTTTGTTGCTATCTATATCACTTGTTGTCACTGTCTCGGCGGGCATCCTATTGTCATCACAACTACTAATAAATTTCTTTAATTTTGGGGGAATCTCAGTATTGGTGATTATTGTGACAGTCATTTCATATCAAATGAGGGACACTTTGGGTGCACTTCTAGCAAGCAAATTCCAAGTTGGACGCTCAGGAGCCATCAACTTCGCAAATTCGGTTGGGCAAGTCGCCGTTCAGGTCTCACTTGTCTCTATCGGTTTCGGTGCCATTGGACTCATGATAGGATATATGGCGGGTGCGGTGTTCGCATCGCTGATAGCGATCTGTCTCGTCTCAAATCGTTTCAACATCGCCTCACCCACGAAGCACCACATCTATAGTCTGGTTCGGTTCGCTCGGTACAGCTTCCTCAACAACTTCGTCCAGAAATTTTACGATAATATCGACATTATCATAATAACAATTTTACTTGGTACATCATCAACAGGCGTATACGGAATTGGCTTTCGATTCTCTCTCCTTGTCATGGTTATCTACAGCGCAATTACCCGCTCGGTCGCACCTGAGATTAGTCGGCTAGATATGGAAGGAAATAACGAGCGTATTCGGGAACTCCTCAACGATTCAATCGTTTTGGGACTGTTTTTTGGGATTCCTGCTCTGGCTGGGTTCGGTGTTCTCGCACAACCAATCATCGTCACGTTCTACACGGAGGAGTTCGCCTCGGCAGCAGTCATCGCATTCGGTGCCGTCGCAACAAGAATCCCGGAAGGACTTCGGTCGACTGCTAGCGCTGTACTGAGCGGCATGGACCGTCCAGACATCACCTTTCGGGGTGGTGCTATTCTCATGATTACAAATCTTGTTCTTGATCTTATTCTTGTCCCGACGATTGGAATCAAGGGTGCTGTAGTGGCGAGCTTTGCTGGAATGTCCCTGCAACTGTTGTATCTTACTTATTATCTCTTTTCGATTCTTGACCTCTCGTACGTTGATCTTCCTGGCCGAGAGGTCCTGGCCGAGGTCCTAGCCGCGCTCGTAATGGCCGGTGTCGTCTACGCTGTGAGAGCCAGGCTCCCCGGGATGTCTGCCGCATTACTTGTTGGATTAGTTCTGCTCGGTGTTATCACTTACTTCACGGTCATTATCGGTATCAGTGGAGGTGTCCGGCGCCGAGTATTCGGAATCGCACGAACGGTAATACCTTGATGTTGCAGCGATTAAGCTACCGACTAATTGTCACTCTTATTCTCGACAACACCTGTAGTTCACCCAGAGCACCTGGATGTTGGAGCCGTTTTTGGCCACCATTGTCGACTTCGCATCTCCCATGAGTCCTACCGACTCTCTTTAGCAACTGATAACCACTTGGAACTAAAAATAACCGAGATCTTGGAGTCTCTGTGTCACCTCTTCAGAAGTGACATTTGAATTTGTGACACTCTCTGTGGGTGTGTGTGTTTTGTTGTCCGTTCCAGTAGTTTCGTACCACGGGACGGTAACGAGTGGGTCGATTGGCATCCAACGTGGATGGCCGTAAATCCCATACTCTCCAATCGCGTTTCCGTGGTCTGAGGTAACGACGGCAGTGTCGGCGTCAACATTTTCCAACAGTATTTTGACGTCCTCTAATACGTGGCGTAAGTTGTTCTTATACTCACGCCACACTGTTTCTTCGTCCACATCTCCGGTCCGTAACTGCTCCCATATCGTCCGTGACTGCTTCTTTCGCTCTTTATCGTTTGGACCGATATACGAGCCTTGGTCTAACTCTGGTGCGGGAATGAACGGATGATGCGGTTGCATGTAATGGACAATCATCGAATCTATGTCCTGGTTCCTACTGGTCTCGATTGCTGTATCAGTGATTGGTCTGGGTTGAATCGTTCCGATATCGTTATCCCAACTCCTTCGCCAGACCTCCTTCAATATCTTCACAGGCACCTCTCGTTCTCCGGTGAGTTTTGTTTTACAGGATGAACATATTTCACACCCCTCATGGTACACGGCTTGGTGCGAAGGTTTGATCTCAGCCCCACAGTCACACTGATTAGAGAACGTATAAGGGAATGCATAGATCGAATTAGGATTTCCAGTAACATACGCTGCCTGTGCGAGTTTGCGTTTATACTGTGGGTCGAAAATCTTCTTTACCCAATCCGATGTCGAACTCGCAACTGACGTTAACGAGTTCTGGTTTGAGAGAAACTGGTATTCATCTGCGACAGATTGTAGTAAATCCAAACGACAAGCGTCAAGTACAATCAGAAGGTCCCAATCACGCTCCCAAACTGATGTTGGATTATAATTCAAATTGCTAATCCATCTGACACATCCTACTCGAAATTCGTACGATGACTCTTTAACACCATCCATCCCGTCTGTCCGGATTGACTGGACAGAACTGTTGAACCAGTCGAATAGACTCATGTATAGGTTCGTTCATCCCTAGGTCTAATAAGGTATTTCCCTTTTAATGGCTCTGGTGAATCGCCATACAGCGGTTGATTTCACTGTTTTGCGGCACACTTGATGTTGTGAACGACACACTTCACGACGAGTTCACGAAATTCTCGGTACCAGGTTCGCACTCGCACGGCGTCGCCGTGCGTGCGCTTGATCGACGAGAAGACGGTCTCACACATCGATCGTTGACGGCATCGAGGCCCATCGACCCGCGCGTTATGCGCGTGGTCGATGGGCCGGAAGATCCGGTGCTTAATCAGCGGTCTGACGTCCTCTTCTCGGAGTTTCTCGCGTGAATCCATCCGATTCGTAGCCTTTGTCAGCGGCGAGGCTGTGCAGGTCGTCTGCGTT
>Ga0207718_101315_pt1 | contig 13271 bp, 8 predicted proteins | sample A23M2SouthBayCA_FD_187749 | JGI IMG/M metagenome (GOLD analysis project Ga0207718, IMG submission 187749) | Aerobic enrichment media microbial communities from Eden Landing Ponds, California, USA - A23 M2 (SPAdes) | ecosystem: Environmental > Aquatic > Marine > Unclassified | place: Emeryville, CA... | reverse complement strand
GTGCGCGTCGTGGTCACAGACCACCACCTGCCTGGGGAGACGCTTCCGGGGGCCGAGGCCATTGTCAATCCCAACCAGCCAGGCTGCGGGTTTCCCACCGGCAATACGGCCGGCGTTACCGTGACTTTCTATGTGATGAGCGCGCTGCGCAGACACCTGGAAGCGGCCGGATGGTTTGCCCAGGCGCCTCCGGCAATGGCGGAATACCTGGATCTGGTGGCACTGGGCACGGTGGCGGACGTGGTGCCCCTGGATCACAACAACCGAACCCTGGTGGCCCAGGGGCTGCGCCGTATCCGTGCCGGCCGGACACGCCCCGGCATCCGGGCACTGCTTGAACTGGCTGGTCGGGATGCGGATGCGCTGGAAGCGACGGATCTGGGGTTTGTCCTGGGCCCGCGCCTCAACGCGGCGGGTCGCCTGGATGATATGGCCGTGGGCATTGAATGCCTGCTGACGGAGGATGAGGGCGAGGCGCAGCGCCTTGCCTCCGAACTGGACCGCCTGAACCGTGAACGCCGGACCATTGAATCGGACATGCGCGGGGAAGCGGAGTCGGCGCTGGCCAGGCTGCACCTGGATGAGGGTGAGCTGCCGCCGGTGCTGTGCCTGCATGATGAACAGTGGCACGAAGGCGTGATCGGTCTTCTGGCCTCACGCATCCGCGAACGCTTCCACCGTCCGGTGATCGCCTTCGCCCGCGGTGGTGAGGGGCTGCTCAAGGGCTCGGCCCGTTCCGTGCCAGGCCTGCATATCCGGGACCTGATCGCGGAGCTCGATGCCCGCCATCCGGGGCTTTTGAATCGTTATGGCGGCCATGCAATGGCGGCTGGCATGACCCTGACTGACTCCGGTGTGGACCAGTTCCGGGAGGCAGTGACGGAACTGGTTCGCGAGCGGGTTGAGCCGGAGCTTCTGCGCCCGGAGATCCTCAGTGACGGTGAACTGGAGCCACACTGGTTGACCCTCGAAACCGCCCACCTTCTGTCCAGCGGCGGACCCTGGGGGCAGGGGTTCCCCGAACCGGTGTTCGACGGTGAGTTCGAGCTCCTGGAGCAGCGGATTGTGGGCGAGCGCCACCTCAAGCTGCAGATCGGCGTGCCCGGATGGAACACACCGCTGGACGGCATCGCCTTCAATATCGACACCGATCAGTGGCCGTGCGAATGCCGGCGGGCCCGGCTGGCCTACCAGCTGGATGCCAACCGCTTCCGCGGGCGCGAGCGGCTGCAGCTGCGCGTACTGCATCTGGAGCCGCTGTAAGCCGCGTATTCAGTGCCCTGCGCATTCGTTACAATAAGCCATCTTTCTGACATGCCCACTCAACAAGAGGCCGTCGGCTATGGAAACCAATCCGATCATTCAGACCATTCGTGACCTGGAAGCGCGTACGGAAGCGCTTAGGGGGTATCTTTGACTACGACAGCAGGAAGGAACGGCTGACGGAAGTCGAACGCGAACTGGAACAGCCTGAAGTCTGGAACAATCCGGACCGCGCCCAGGCACTGAACAAGGAGCATGCCAGCCTGCATGCCATTGTTTCCACGCTGGACCGGCTGAGCACCGGCATCCGCGATGCGGAAGAGCTGCTCCAGATGGCCGAGTCCGAGGAGGATGAGGCGGCCGCCAATGACGTGACCGGCGAACTCCAGACCCTGGAAGGGGAGCTGGAGAAGCTGGAGTTCCGGCGGATGTTCTCAGGCGATATGGATGCCAGCAACTGCTATCTGGACATCCAGTCCGGCTCCGGCGGCACGGAGGCCCAGGACTGGGCCAATATGCTGCTGCGCATGTACCTGCGCTGGGCCGAGGCCAAGGGTTTCAAGTACGAGGTGCTCGAGGCCCAGGACGGTGATGTGGCCGGTCTCAAGAGCGCCACCATCCGGATCGAGGGCGAGTACGCTTACGGCTGGCTGCGCACCGAGACAGGCGTGCACCGGCTGGTGCGCAAGTCGCCCTTTGATTCGGGCAACCGCCGGCACACCTCCTTTGCCTCCGTGTTCGCCTCGCCGGAGATCGACGACAACATCGAGATCGAGATTGACCCCTCGGATCTGCGGATCGACGTGTACCGGGCCTCGGGTGCCGGTGGCCAGCACGTTAACACCACGGAATCCGCGGTGCGGATCACCCACCAGCCCACGGGCACCGTGGTGGCGAACCAGAGCGGCCGCTCCCAGCACCAGAACAAGGATTACGCGATGAAGCAGCTGCGCGCCAAGCTTTACGAGCTGGAGCTGCAGAAGCGCAACGAGGAGAAACAGGCTGCCGAGAACAACAAGTCGGACATCGGCTGGGGCAGCCAGATCCGCTCCTACGTTCTGGATGACCAGCGCATCAAGGATCTTCGTACGCGCGTGGAAACGAGCAACACCCAGAATGTACTCGACGGCAGTCTCGACCAATTCATCATCGCCAGTCTCAAGCAGGGCCTTTAGGCCGGTCCTCTCGTATCACGTAACCTCCTCTAAAGCCCCATTTTAAGGGGCTTTAGTCTCCTCATGCGCCATCATTAGTAATCAGGCCACCCGTATCACTCGTGTATGCCTGGCAGGCCGGTATACAAAATTGAGGGTGATATGAAAGCGTGATCAGGTTAAGCGCTGGCCTATGACGGTAAAGCATGTCTCAGAGGAGGAGGGGCAGGTCAGAGGGGGTAGAGCCCAGCGTTCGATCCCGTTTGCTCAGGCTTCCCAAAACCGTTTAGGACGCACCATTGGCATAAAGCTGATCCCACCTTATTGAAAAACCGCGTAAAAATCCGATCCGAGGCAAGACATCAGCTGCTATCCTCTAGCGCCTGAAAAGGGGCGCCCTTCCAGAAAAGCATTGCACCATCTGGCTATACAAGAGCTTTCGGAATGTACTAGTCAGCGGCGCGCCCAATCCAGGCAACACAGTGCGCTGGGGAAACCGGTAACGCCCGAAACCAGTCACTTTCTTCCAACCAAGCAGTAGGTTTTAACCATGGAAAAGCTGATAAAGCTAGGAGCACTCTCACTTGCCTTTTTGGTTGTCGGGTGTGCATCACCAGGTCCCGATTATCAGTCACCGATTTCGGATTATGAACATCAAGGTGTTCGCCTCAACGCGCAAATTGAACATACCCCAGATGGGTGGGCGTTCACAGAACTCACGGAATCAAGCGATGACGCCGATGTACGGCTAGACACGATCGAGTACATCGGTCCTACGGATCCAACTGTGCTCTCTGGAGGTGCTGATATAAAAGGGTGCGTTGCTGGTCTTTACGGTCTCACTGACGGCACTTGCAATGATGGAAAATTTACCGGGGCAAGAGTCAACGCCGCGAACTATGTAATCAGTCCTATTTTTACGCCCTTAATTCAAACATTCGGGGTGTTCTGGGCCCCTTCGCTCGCCGCTCAGGGTGACCTCGATGTCTTCATACTGCCGTTGTTCTCAGTTAAGGAATTCCAGTGGGGCGACTATGCCGATGCAGCTGAGGAGGCTAAGGAAACGGACAATTTCGCAAAGCGTTTCCCAAAAGCCTACGACCGCTATGTGAGCCTCAAGGAAACTATTAGCAGTTACTCCCTGGCAGAATTGCCAGAGAGCAATGTCAACGAGATTAAGGCTTCGATTGACAACAAGTGGGAGTCCACTAAATCCAGCCTGCTGCGAGAGGCTGATCGAACAATTGAGCTGGCGGTCAGGGACGACAGCGGTCTTGTTCGCGGGAATATTGAGGACCTGACTCCTGAGGATCTGTTTACTTCCAGCGATGAGTTCGCTTTCAATGCATCATCGCTTAAGGAGCGATTGAAGCGCCAGAGCCTGAACGAGCTTGGCCTGAAAACGGTCACAGTGCACGACGCTCAAGTTTCTCAGGATATCTCGGATTTTGAAGCCTACCTCGATGAGCTCGAAACAGAGTTCCGTAAAGCTAAGCGTCACAATGAAGCCCGGTTGGCTGAGGCGCGCCAAATGCGCGAAAGCGATAACGAGCACAACCGACAGATCCTTGCTGAAGCAAAGAAAACACTGGCTTCTACAACCCTTGAGCGCGATTACAAGCTTTCGGAGTGGGGCGTCGATTTCCCGAACTGGAGTGACCTCAATACGAATCTTGAGACTCCAGCAACGACTATCTCCGCTGATGGTGATCATTCAGACGCAACCATTGACTTGGTTATTGAAAGCGTCGACATCGACCACCAGTTTTCGCCGTCAGTGAGCGAGCAGGTCAACGGTCTCGAACTCAGCCTTGATGACGACCAGCTCAACATCGTAAACACAACGGACGACTACATTACAGTCCACTCGGTGTCGTTGTATTACGACGATCAAGTGATGACCCGTTCGCGGAAAAACTCGTCCTCACTTTACGAAATTGCTCCGACGTCAGAGAAAAGCACGTGGCTGAGTGACATTTTCGACGTCAGTGACCTTCAAACTGAATTCTCACGAATGACAGCCGAAAAGGCGCGCAATACGAACCTTATCTATGGCGTTAGCATGCGCTATACGGTTTCCGGAAGTGGGCACGACGCCACCATAAAGATGGTAGATGGCCATAACCTGTATAGCCTGCTCCAGGAAGAGGATGGTTGGCGATAAACTGGCTACGGCGGCCCAGGCTTTAGCCTGGGCCTAGCCGCAGCGTTGGCCTGTCAGGTCCCATGCAGCCCCACCAATTCAGGGCCACATCAAGTCGCGGACAGTATTCTCACTTTCACACACCTTAGAGCACCGGGAAAAGGCGCTGATCTGAAACCTAGTTCGGCATTAAAGGCGCCTTTGTCATTGAATCGGTTCATTGTTCAGATGGTTTTCGGGGCGTCGCGTCAGGTACAGACCAGGCCTCCTTCAATCGCTCCACGGTATGGCGCCATTTTGAGGCGGTTGGTTTGCACACCGTGTTCTGATTGCCGAATAGGCCCACCTCTCGGAATGCCTGCGAGCGGGGGACGGTGTGGATCCACTCGACCGGGACCAAATACTCCGCATGCTCGTCGTCTGCCTCTGGATCCAGGTGTCCGTAGGGCTCTTCAAGTGTCAGTTGCTGCAGCGTTCTGGGGCCTTCAGGCGTGTCGAATTGATACACATCCGCGCGGGTGCGCTCGCCGGTGACGATTCCCACGCCCACATACCCCTGACCCGGGATGTTCACCCAGACACGGTTGCCAGGGCTGAGCATGCCCAGGGTCTTCGAGTACCAGGCAGCACCACCACCGGCAATGAAGCCCAGACGCCGGGCATCTTCCCAGGGCCGATCATCGCCAAAGGAGACGTAGTATTCACCGTTCCAGGCCTCCTTGGCGGTGCGACCGACTGCGTGCTCCTCGTTGATCTCTGGATCGATCATCCAGGCCCGGCTGAGGTACTGGTTGCCGTTGTCCTCGAAGGCGTGGAAGAAGAGCGCGTTGATGGAGATCTGAGCCACCTGGTTCAGGTAGTTGATGATCCGCTCGGTGCTGGCGTCCAGCTCCGTCGCGACCACCACCATCTGGTGGCTGCTGTTCATCATTTCGCTGTCCGGGAGCATCCCGAACTTCGCCTTGAAGGCGTCATCGATCTTGTGGAAGGGCTGGCCGTAGTGCTCGGCGAAGGTGCGGTAGATGTCCGCGATGTCCGAGTCGGTCAGTGTCTGGACCCAGGAGGCATAGTCGATGGCCTGAGCGACGACCTCCCGAGGTGTCTTGCCGCGTTTCAGCTCAACGATGATCACGGAGCCGTTGGCATCCATGGCCAGCAAGTCGATGTATTTGTCGAAGCGGGTCCGGACCTGGCGGCCGATGAGCAGCCAATCCGGATTCAGGATGGACACGTCCTTCATGACCATGTCCTCGAGGACCGATTCATCCGCCATGCCCGATGGTTTCAGCCTCTGGGGTTGTTCCCCGATTCGCCAGATCCCTTGCTCGATGGCCATTGGGTCGTGACTCCTTACTGCTGGGTTCATTCACGGAGCTTCTACAAACCGCCCACAATGTGGCGCATATACCGTATAAAAGCCACAATTCAACCTTGCCAGGCGCGGTCCTTTGCCTCCAAAGTTCTGCCAGTCAAACCCGAACGCGGAAACCACTGAATGAGCCAGACCCTGACCCTGCAACAACTTGAATCCTTCCTCTGGGAAGCCGCTGATATTCTCAGGGGCAACATGGATGCCTCGGAGTACAAGGACTACATCTTCGGCATGCTGTTTCTGAAACGCCTCTCCGACGCCTTTGAGGAGGCGCAGGAGGACGTCATCCGGTACTACCTCGATAAGGGCCGCAGCCAGGCCCAAGCGGAAGAGCTGGCCAACGAGGAGGACGAGTACGATGAGACCTTCTACATCCCACCTGAGGCTCGCTGGGGCGCCCTGAAGGACGAGAAGCACGACATCGGCTCTGTGCTGAATACGGCCACCGAGGCCATCGAGGAGTACAACCCGAGCCTGGAAGGCGTGCTGGTCACCATCGACTTCAACGTGAAGAACAAGCTCTCGGACAGCAAGCTGCGGGACCTGATCAGCCACTTCAGCCAACACCGGCTGCGCAATACCGACTTTGAGCGCTCGGATCTGCTGGGTACCGCCTACGAATACCTGATTAAGATGTTCGCCGACAGTGCGGGCAAGAAGGGCGGCGAGTTCTATACGCCCTCCGAGGTGGTGCAGCTGCTGGTGTCACTGCTCAAGCCTCACGCGGGGATGCGTATCTACGACCCCACCGCGGGTTCGGGCGGCATGCTGATCCAGTCGCGGAATTACCTGGCGGAGCAGGGCGAGAACCCCGCCAATCTCTCGCTGTATGGCCAGGAGATGAACCTGAACACTTGGGCCATCTGCAAGATGAACATGTTCCTGCACGGGGTCTACAGCGCCGACATCCGCAAGGGCGACACCCTGGGCGATCCGCAGCACACCGAAGGCGGTGAGCTGATGCACTTCGACCGGGTGATCGCCAATCCCCCGTTCAGTCTCAAGAAGTGGGGCAAGGAGACGGCGGATGGCGACCAATACGGGCGTTTCCCATACGGGACCCCGCCCAAGGACGCCGGGGACCTGGCGTTCGTCCAGCACATGATCGCCAGCCTCAACGCCGAGGGCATGATGGGCGTGGTCATGCCTCACGGGGTGCTGTTCCGTGGTTCCAGTGAGAAGGCCATCCGCCAAGGCATCCTCAACGATGATCTGCTGGAGGCCGTGATCGGCCTGCCGGACTCCCTGTTTTACGGCACTGGCATCCCGGCCTGCCTGCTCATCATCAACAAGGCCAAACCCGCCGAGCGCCGGGGCAAGGTGCTGTTCATCAACGGTGAGCTGGATTACGAGGAAGGCAAGAACCAGAACAAACTGCGCCAGCAGGACATTGAGAAGATCGTCTCCACCTTCGATGAGTACACCGAGGTCAAGCGCTACGCCAAGGTGGCCACCCTGGAGGAGATTGCTGAGAACGACTACAACCTCAATATCCGTCGTTACGCCGACACCTCCCCGCCTCCGGAAATCTTCGACGTGCGGGCTATCCTGCACGGTGGCATTCCCAAGCGGGAAGTGGAGAGTGAGTACATTCGTGAGGAGATCCTGGGCGATTTCGATGTGTCGCGGGTTTTCGTGGAGCCTAATGCGGATTACTACGACTTCCGGCCCGAGATTGAGACCAAGGAAGGCATCCGGGAAACGGTAGGTGATGCAGACAGCCAAGTTATCGCGCAGCTTGAGCGCTGGTGGGATAAATATCGTGTTTCTCTGAATGAGCTGGATGAGCAGGTGGCGGAAGCGGAAGGTGTGATGAAGGAATATCTGAAGGAGTTGGGATATGAATGAGCCTGTCCCAAAAGGTTGGCGAGTTTTGGAGCTGGGTGATGCATTTAATATTTCAATAGGGGGTACGCCAAGTAGGTCAGTTCCCGAGTACTGGGATGTTACTCGGAAAAGTGGATACCCCTGGGTTTCCATTCGTGATTTAAACTGTCGGAATATCCACGATACATCCGAATATATAACGGATTTAGGTGTATCGAACTCCAATGTGAAGCTTGTGAGCCGCGGGACGGTCATGATGAGCTTCAAGCTATCTATTGGAAGAACCGCCATTGCGGGGGTAGATCTATATACGAATGAGGCGATAGCAGCTTTTGTCCCGTATGCGGATGCTATACATAGTAATTTTCTCTATTACGGATTGCAGCATTGGGATCTTCTGGGCGACATCGATCAGGCTGTAAAGGGTGTGACACTCAATAAAGAAAAGCTCCGGAGCATTGAGGCACTAGTTCCCCCCAGTGCTGAACAACAAAAAATCGCCACCGTCCTCTCATCCGTCGATGACGTGATCGAAAAGACACGTGCCCAGATCGACAAACTGAAAGACCTGAAAACCGGGATGATGCAGGAGTTGCTGACCCAGGGAATTGGGCATAAGGAGTTCAAGGACTCGCCGGTGGGGCGGATTCCTGCCTCTTGGGAGACAAAAACGCTCGGTCAAATCACCTCGCTCATCAAGAGTGGACTCTCCAGGCGTATTGTGTCGAAAGATATAGGAATCCCATTACTAAGTTCTGGTAATATTCAAAACCACCGGTTGGATACTGCTGAGCTAAAATACTGGTATGTTAATGATCCTCAAGGTGCAAACACTAATAGTTATATATTGAATGATGGTGATATTCTCGTTTGTTTTATAAATAGTATTAGCCAGATCGGAAAGAGCTGTATCTATAGGGATATAGGAAGGCCTGCCATATACACTACAAATTTATTTCGAGTCGTCCCTCGACCTGAGTATTCATCTGAATATCTCCAAATAATATTTACAACGCAGCGCTTTCAAAATGGTATTCAATTAATTACAAAGCCTGCCGTGAACCAAGCGTCTTTCACTAAGGCTGACTTTGAGCAACTAAGCGTCCCAGTTCCACCTCCCAAAGAGAGGGGTGTTATAACGGAGTCCATTATGTCCGTGGAGAATAGGATTGATGCAGCTGATCGTAAGTTGAACGAAATGAAAGACGTTAAGAAAGGATTAATGCAAGACTTGCTCACTGGGAAAGTTAGAGTAGAAACTGAACAACAGGAGTCTGAGGTTGCCTGACTGCAGGCAATCCCATCGCCATGTTTCAGGATGAAGTCGACAAGGTAGAGAAGCCCGCCATCGAGCAGCTGCAGAAGTTGGGTTGGCGGTATGTCCCCGGTGTTGAATTGTCGCCGGAGGGAGGCACTGGTGAGCGGAGCTTTTACCGTGATGTCGTGCTTTCTGGTTCACTGGAATCAGCCCTCCGCCGTCTCAATCCCTGGCTGAGCGATGAAAATCTCCGCAAGGTCATGCGTGAGTTCACTCATCCGAATCATGCCGGACTGATGGAGTACAACCACTCGCTCTACAGCCTGCTGGTGAACTACCTGTCGGTGGATCAGGATCTGGGGAAAGGGCGCAAGGGCCAGACGGTTCGCGTCATCGACTTTGAAAACCCCGAAAACAACGACTTCGTTTACACCAGCCAGTTCAAGGTTGCTGGTCCTGTCCAGAACATCATTCCGGACATTGTGTGCTTTGTGAACGGCCTGCCGCTGGCGGTACTGGAGTGCAAATCACCCTACATTACCGATCCCATGGCTGAAGGCGTGGATCAGCTGCGCCGCTACGCCAATCTGCGCTATCCGGAATCTGAGGAGGGGGCTCCTCGGCTGTTCTGGTACAACCAGTTCATGGTGGCGCTAAGTCGGGATCATGGGCGGGTCGGTACCATCAGTGCGCTGGCGTCGCATTACGCTGAGTGGAAAGATGCGTATCCCTACACCGATGCTGATATCGAGGCGCTTCGGCAGGCACCACAACCCTGGGAGCGCAAAGACGCCCAGGAGGCGCCGTCACAGGCGTATCTGGCGAATGCACGCGAGGTTGCTGGGCAAGCTGGTTCGGATGGTTCTGTGTCACCTCAGGAGCGTCTACTGGCCGGCATGTTCAATCGAGGCAGCTTCCTGGATCTCATCCAGAACTTCATTGTCTACGAGCCTATTGAGGGGCGGTTGATCAAGAAGGTTGCCCGCTATCAGCAGTACCGGGCGGTGAACCGGGTGATTGATCGTCTGAGGAACGGAAACGACCGCAAGGAGAAGTCCGGTGTCGTCTGGCACACTCAGGGGTCCGGCAAGTCGCTGACGATGGTCATGCTGGCGATGAAGATGCGCCGGGATCCAGAGCTGCAGCAGTACAAGATGGTGTTCGTCACGGATCGAGCCCAACTCGATAGTCAGCTTTCCAACACCTTTCGGGATGCTCAGGACGAGACCGTTCATAACGCGGATTCCATTGAGCGCCTCAAGCACCTGCTTGCCAATGATGCCTCTGACATCGTGACGGCCACCGTCCAGAAGTTTCAGGACGCCGAGTCTGAGGCGGATTTCACCAACCTCAATCCCTCTGAGAAGGTGGTTGTGCTCGCCGATGAGGCACACCGGACCCAGTTCGGCAACCTGGCCGCGACCATTAATGCAGCTTTGCCGAATGCGCCCAAGATCGGCTTTACCGGCACGCCGCTGATGAAGTCCCAGAAGATGAGTGATGCCTTCGGCGGCTACATCGACCGGTACAAGATCGATGAGGCGGTCGAGGATGGCGCCACGGTGCGCATCATCTATGAAGGCCGGGAAGTGCGGACTGACGTGGTGGGCCGGTCACTGGACGCGCTGTTCGAAGAGTACTTCGGCGACCGCACCGAGGAAGAAAAGGTTGAGATCCGCAAGAAGTATGGTGTGGAGCGGGCAGTACGGGAGGCACCGGCCCGCATCCGCTGGGTCTGCCTGGATCTGCTCAAGCATTATCGCGAACGGATCCAGCCGGATGGTTTCAAGGCCATGATCGTGGTGGGCAGTCGTCATGCTGCGACTATCTTCAAGGACACGTTGGACGAGTTGGACGCGCCTCCCTCAGAGGTGATCATTTCCGGTGATCACAATGACCCGCCGCATCTGGCCAAGTACGCGGACAAGGCCCACCAGAAGAAGGCGATTGAGAACTTCAAGAAGCCCCTGGACGAGGACTCGACCACCTTCCTGATCGTGAAGGACATGCTGTTGACCGGCTTCGATGCGCCCATCCTGCAGGTGATGTATCTGGATCGGATGCTCAAGGACCACACACTGATGCAGGCCATCGCCCGCGTCAACCGGACCTACAAGGGTAAGTCCGCGGGCTACATCGTGGATTACTACGGGCTGTCGGACCATCTCACGGCGGCGCTGGACCAGTTCAGTAGCGAGGACGTGGAAGGGGCCTACTACACGCTGAAAGACGAGATCCCGAAGCTGGAGGCGGCGCACACGCGCGTGGCTCAGCTGTTCTCGGACGTTGCCGGTGATGAGGTGGATGACTACGTGCACGCGCTCAAGGATGAAGACCTGCGCCAGCAGTTCGAGCTCCAGTACAAGCGATTCGCCAAGCAGCTGAATGTGGTGCTGCCAGACGCAGCAGCCAAACCATACGTCCCATCACTCAAGTTTTGGGGCAAGGTCCAGAACGCAGCGCGCAACCTGTACCACGACCAGGGGCTCAACATCAGCGACGCGGGGGCGAAGGTCCGTGAGTTGGTGGAGGAGCACATCATCAGCACCGGGGTGGATCCGCGGATTCCGCCCGTGGACCTGATGGATGCCGAATTCCAGGAATCCGTAAATGAGCTGAAGTCGGATGAATCACGCGCCTCTAAGATCGAAAGCGCCATCCGTCATCACATCACGGTGAACCTGGATGAAGACCCGGAGTACTACAAATCCCTGAGCCAGCGCCTAGAGGAGATCATCCAGCAGTCCCATGGCAAGTGGGAGCAGCAGCTCGAATTGCTGCACCAACTGGTGGGCTCGATTGAGTCCGACCGCCACGCGCAAGCCGAATCGCTTGGTCTGAGCGAAACCGAGTTCGCCTTCTACAACATCCTGATGGCGGAGGTGACCCAGCATGCGGGGGAGGCCATGGTGAATGAGGAGGTGCATGATGAGATTCGCCAGGCCACCCGGGAGCTGGTGGCGATGTTCGAGGAGGCGACCCAGATCATCGACTTCTTCAGCAAGCCGGAGGAAGTCAAACGCATGAAGAAACAGATCAAGCGGACGGTCCTGGAATGTTCCTTTGCCGACAAGGCAATCGTGAATACCGTCCAGGATCGGTTCATGGAACTGGCCGAGACGAAATTCGGGAAATGAACACGACCGACAATGGGGAATACCGGGATGCGGGTGGCTTCATTGCCGAGGTCATCCGTTCCAGTCGCCGCAAGACGGCCGACATCCGGGTCGAGCAGGGCGTCGTGTCCATCATCGTCCCTGAGGAGCTCTCTGATGAGCGTATTGACCGGCTGTTGGCGGACAAGCGCAGCTGGATCAAGGAGAAGATGCTGGTCCACCGGGAAGCACGACCGGCTAGCGCACGACGGTTCGTCTCCGGGGAGGCCATTCCCTACCTTGGGCGCAACTACCGGCTCAAGGTGATCGACGGCCCCTTCAAGGCACCGAAGCTCGACAAGGGCGAGCTGTTTGTGTCTGTCCCGGGCGGGTCCGATGCGCCCGAGATGGTGCGTAATGCCGTCATTCGCTGGTACCGGCGTCGTGCAGCGGAGAAACTCCCGGCGAAGGTGGGCCGGCTGGCGCCAAGTGTGGGCGTGAGCCCTGGGAAGGTTGAGATCAAAGCGTTCCGGTCACGCTGGGGCAGCTGCACGCCAAAGGGCGACGTGGCGTTCAACTGGCGGATCATGATGGCGCCGAACCGGGTGGTGGATTACGTGGTCGTCCATGAGCTGTGTCATCTCATTCGGTATGACCACTCCTCAGCCTATTGGCGGGAAGTGGCCAGGGTGATGCCGGATTACGCGCAGTGGCGAGACTGGTTGCGGGATGCGTCGCATGCGTTGGAGATTTAATGGGATGTCTTGGCAGAGAGCTGGTGTCTGATCTGCTGTTAATACCGCACTAGGATTAAATATGTGCCGTTCTGAGCTCAATCAATGGCAAAGGAAGAAGGACTGGGGTTATGGCTGACGAGAATACGAGCAGTGAGCAGGAGGCTTTTGATCATTGGAACGATGACAAACTCGACCGAAAAGCCCAGGCAGAGCTCCTTACGGGGTTTCTGGAGCAACAGTTTGAGCGCATACGTAACGAGGGTAGAGCTCGGCAGTTTGTGTTGAATATCAATTCCCCGTGGGGATTTGGTGCGTATTCCAGACCAAGGTTGCCACTGATTCCAGACGAAGCCTGCCACCCATTCCACGCGAAAGCTGCCACTGATTCCACGGCAAAGCTGCCACCCTGGCACGCTGCCTGA
>Ga0207718_101314_pt1 | contig 13288 bp, 11 predicted proteins | sample A23M2SouthBayCA_FD_187749 | JGI IMG/M metagenome (GOLD analysis project Ga0207718, IMG submission 187749) | Aerobic enrichment media microbial communities from Eden Landing Ponds, California, USA - A23 M2 (SPAdes) | ecosystem: Environmental > Aquatic > Marine > Unclassified | place: Emeryville... | reverse complement strand
GAACACCACCTGCCAGCTCCGACCTACCGGCAGATCCCCGAGATGATGATCGCGCCGTATCGCCTCGGCCTCACGGCGACCTACGAGCGGCCCGACGGGAAACACGAACTCCTCGAGGACCTCCTCGGTCCCGTCGTCTATCGGGAGGACGTCGACGAACTCGCCGGCGAATACCTCAGCGAGTACGAGACGATCCACATGTCGGTCGACCTCACGCCTGAAGAACGCTCGGAGTACGACGAAGAGTACCAGATCTATCGCGACTACGTCGACAGCCACGAGTTCGACCTCTGGAAAGAGGAGGGCTATGCGGAGTTCCTCAAGCGCACCTCCTACGATCCACAGGGGCGACGGGCACTCATCGCAAAGCAGCGCGCCGAGCGAATCGCCCGAACAGCGGAGAAGAAACTCGACACGCTCGACAATCTCATCAAGCGCCACCACGACGACCGCGCGATCATCTTCACCGCCAACAACGACTTCGCCTACGACATCTCCCAGGAGTTCATCATTCCCTGTATCACCCACCAGACGAAGACCGACGAACGCACCGAGATTCTCGAGCGGTTCCGGACTGGAGAGTACTCGATGCTCGTGACCTCGCAGGTCCTCGACGAAGGCATCGACGTGCCGGCTGCGAATGTCGGGATCATTCTCTCGGGGAGCGCCTCGAAACGTCAGTACGCCCAGCGGCTCGGGCGCATTCTTCGACCGACGGACGACCGCCAGCCCGCACGGCTCTACGAAATTATTACCGAGGACACGATGGAGACGTACGTCTCCCAGCGCCGTCGCGAGGGGGTGAGTGCCAGTGCTGACGGCTGACCTCGCACGCTCGCGCACGAACGGCGAGACGGTCACCCCGCTGTTCATCGATCCCGATGAGGAGCGCTACCGGGAGACGGCCCGGGAACTCATCCAGCTGTTTGAGTACCATCTCGACGAGCCGAAAGGCGACCTCGAGGACGCGATTGACGAGCTGACCGTCGCAGATACCGACTACAAGATCGTCCAGGGCCTCGCGAAACTCCTCAAAGACGAGTGCGAATTCGAGGTCGTAGCCTCCGTCGAACCGCGCGAGATTCGCCGGCGACTCTTCGAGAAAGCTAACGAGCGCTATCCGATCGTCCGCCAGCCGACGCTGGGCGAGGACACACAGAAGCTGGAGGTGTACAGCGCGGTCGCCGACGACCTCGGGGTGTCGCTCAAGGAGTGCTATCGCGGGATGTACGCCGATCTCGACGATAACAAGCGACTCGTCCGGATCGGCACGCGGACCGCCGAGCAGTACGCCAGTGATGACGATACGTCGACATCGACGACCAACCTGACCGGCAGCAGCGACGCAGAGTACGAACACACGAATCTCACCGTGGACTGGCTGTTGACCCGGTACAATCTCGCGCTCGCCCAGGCGGTGCTCTACGATGCGACAGAGATGCAGATTCGGGTGTGGGATCACTTCGGGACGGTGTTCAGCTACGTGAAGCTGTTTGGGCTGATGCACCGGATCTATCCGATCCACGCCAATGGCAAGCGCGTCGCGAGTACGGACCAGGCGGCCGGCTACGAGGCCGTGCTGGACGGGCCGGCGTCGCTATTCTCGCAATCGCAGAAGTACGGGATACGCATGGCGAACTTCCTGCCAGCGCTGCCGCTCTGTGACCAGTGGGAGATGACTGCCGAGATTCTCGTCGACGAGACGAGCGGCGAGACGCGACAATTTGAGCTTGATCATACCGAGGGCCTCGATTCACACTACAGTGCCGGTGAGCGGTTCGATAGCGATGTCGAGCGAACGCTCGCCGACAAGTGGGAGCGAGCGAATACCGAGTGGAACCTTGTCCGGGAAGACGACGTCTTCGATCTCGGCGCTGAGGTGATGATCCCCGACTTCGCGGTCGAACATCCCGATGGTCGACGGGCGATTCTCGAGATCGTCGGCTTCTGGACGCCCGAGTACCTGAACGCGAAACTGGAGAAAATCCGGAAGATAGACGCCGATAATTTCGTCTTAGCTGTCTCGGAGCAACTGGATTGTGCGAGCGAAGAGTTCGGGAGCACCGCCGATCGAGTGCTGTGGTTCAAAACTGGAATTCACGTCTACGACGTAGTCGATTTAGTCGAGCAATACGCGATAGGGATGCCAGAGAGTCAAGAGCAGGCTTGAAAGATAGTGGATCCGGTAAGACTTTCAATTATTACCAGATTATTGGTAACTACCAGATGTACGAGGTTCTCGACAACACCGCGGCTCAGGTCATCCTCGCCATCGAGAGTGGTGACTCCATCCGCCGTGTCGCCCAACACCTCCACACGCCGTACGAGACAGTGAGACAGGCCGTCAACCGTCTCGAAGACGCAGACTACGTTTCCTATGACGACGGCCTCACTGTCGTCGACGAGCGCGTACGCGATGCAGCACGCGAGCTCGTGGCTGCCAGCGCCGGCGTCAGTCCACCCTCCATCGAGGAAGCCTACGTTATCCCGCAGTTCGGCGACTGGCCGTTCGCGTTCACACGGATCGACGCCGTCTACGTGTGGACCCAGGGCGGCTACCAGGTCGGTCGGAATCCAGGCGACTATCCGCTGTTCCTTGCTGTCTGCGAGCAGGATGCCGACGCCTGGGAGGCATTTTTCGGGTCCTTCGACCTCCCGACCGCAGTCGAGCGACAGCCCCGAGAGGAGCTGGACGGACCGCTACAGGTCGTCCTCGAGCCACGCTCGTCACTCGATATCGAGGACGTCGAGGGGTACCCGGTGATCCCGAGAGCTGAGACAATCGAGTATATGCGCGAGAACTACGCCCAGTTCCAGTCGGCGCTCGCAATGCTTGACCGGATGTACGAGGACCTCGGCGTCACGTATCAAGAGACGGAAGGGATACAGTCCTAATCTTGATGAGATCAAGGAAGTCCGTATAGGAGCTACTGGAACAATCAACGTGATCAACGGATGAACGGCGCTTAAGAGTCAGGAAGGTCAAAGATCCCGTCTGGTTCTGCCTTATCGACGATAACCGAGTTCGGACGGGTACAGATCGCCTTGATACGGCCGTATTGACGAGTCGATAGAATCTCTGTATCGTCGCTACATGCCGAACGGTAGTTGTCATAGGCGTCCTGTTCGTCTTTCTTCCCGACACTCACGATCACGTAAGCGGGATCCATCGCTTCTACTGCTTCTCTGTGAAAGCCATCTTTGCGGCCGTGATGAGCTGCTTTCAGTACATGGACGTCCTCGAGGGCCTCTGTCCCCCAGTCTTCTAATATTTGGTCCCACACTTCTTCTTCCGCGTCTCCTGGGAGTAGGATTGAACGTGTTCCGTGTTGGATTTTGAGTACGTAGCTGTAGTCGTTATATTCTGGATTTTCCAGCTCGGCATTCTGCTCATTAAGGTCTTGAACGAACTCAGGGGATGGATGGAGGATCTCTATGTTGTCGTGTTCCCAGTATTTCTTTTGTTGTCCTTGAGTCGGCTGGATATTGTCGTGGTCCGTGTTTCCCTCTCGAATGTCCTCATGGAGTTCCCAATCTGGCCACTCGTAGACTTCATACCAGTTATCTTCATCACGTTCTCGGTTGTGATCGGTATCCCAAAATACACTGAATCCGATTTCTTCGTCAAGTCGGTTCAACCCCGATAGATGATCCATATCCGGATGTGTCGCAATGAAGCGCCAGATCTTGTGCGTTACCTCGTCAAAATTCTCGTTGTAGTACTCGATTGGATCATTGAGATACTCCTGTGCGTACTCTTCAGGGCTGATCTGACTTTTTTGTCGAATCCCCGTTAAGGAGCTTTGTTGGTCGTCCTTTACCGGAAATTGGAGATAGTACTCTAGACTGCTGATGTCGTCTTCTTCGACATGCTCTTTCTGGTCCGGCCAATCGTTGATATCGATAACCGATATTCGCCCCTCGTCCCGATGTTGATCGCCAGGGTGCCGAATGATAGTGCAATCACCGTGGTCGACATTCAAAAAATGAACCTGGAGGTGATTATAGAGCATTAGATGTGAACACACACCACCCCCGTATGTACCTTTCGCGGTGATAGTTCTTCTTCAATCCTGTCCGAATATTCTAAACACCCGGCTAATCTAACGGCAGTATGGCTGCTGTTGAAATCTACATTTGGGACGTCGAGCGGGGGGATGCGATCTTCGTTAAAGGGCCAGAACAGAATGCAGTTATTGATCTCGGTCAGCACGCGAACGGCTTTTCGCCCAGTCGACACATCCATACACAGCACGGAATCGACTCGGTTGATTATCTAGTGCTCACGCATCCAGATGAAGATCACATCGAGGATCTCCCCGAGTTTTCATCGTACTTCTCGCCCGAAGTGATTGCCCGTCGTGACGAAGCGGACGGGTACATCAGACGGCGGAAGAACGATCTCTATCCTGACCGTTCACGCTACCAGTCAGTGACGGAATCCTATCTGACACTCACTGACACGTACGATCAACGAGCAACCTTCTCACCGAGTGATCCCTCCTGGAATGGGGGTCTGACGTTCACCCATCACATTCTTTCGTTGGAAGAGGCCGGAACGACACCCATCGACGAATTGAGTGAAGGAGAGACAGTGAACATGAATAATCTCAGTATTCTGACTGTGCTTGAATATGGATCGTTTAAGCTCGTCACTGCGGGCGATCTCGAACAGGAGGCGATTGAAACTCTCCTGGAGCAGTCCTCTGTCCGTGATGACCTTCGCGATACAAATGTCCTCGTCGCACCTCACCACGGCCGTGAGAGCAGTTATACTCCGAAATTATTCCACCATATGACGCCAGAATTAGTCGCGATCTCGGATGCGAAAGCCGGGTCGACGAATGCAAGCCAAAAATACAGTGCGCAGGCAACTGGTGCTACTGTGTCTCGACGTTCGGGAACAATCACTGATCGAAATGTTGTCACGACACGTCAGGATGGTGTGATCGATCTCGGGATTGACGACGAAGAGTACCGCATACGAATTGATTGACCGTCTTCGAACTCGCAAATCTCGACGCAGTATTTATAAAACACCGGCTATATATGTCAACTAATGGTTTCCGCACCCGACCCGACGCTGGACACTAAGATCGGTGGAGGCCCCGAGTTTCAGACCGCCGTTCCCACAGCTCAGACGAACCAACATGGACTCCTCGATGGTCTGCAAGATTCCTCACCGACTACATCTACGTCTGAGCAGCAGCCTCAGCAACCCTCGTTGGGGGAAATCATCGGTGGCGCTATCGTATTGATCGGCGCAGCGTGGCTCGCGGGTGAGATTCTCGGCGAGATCTTTGGTTCTAGTGCAGACCTCACCGCCGTTGAACAGCAAATTCTCGCGTCGGCATAATCTCCTCTGAAGTCGGGTCGTTACTCTTGGAATACCGTACCAGCGGTTCGTATGGGATAATATATGGGATGTCGGGATATCTGCAAGAATAGGTATGGCTCTTGCACGAAGCTTCCGAGCGCTGGGATTCTATGATGTCATCACGAATCTCGTCCCTGGGGCGCTCTGGATCGCTGCGCTCGTTCTTTTACTCCCGGTTGACGAGCTGATACAGGGATTTCCTAGTGGGGTGGTTGTCGGAGGATTTCTTGCTCTTGCCTACGTAACTGGCCACCTGCTGCAGGCGCTGGGCAGCTGGGCTGATTCGCCTACCACGTTCGGTGACACACTTACCGCAATTCAAAATGAGACGCCAGCGACGGCACCGATCACAGTCACATACGTTGAAAAATCGTTTTTGACGCTATGTGAGCAACGGTTCTCGCTTCCATCGGATTTCGATCATCACGGAAAGCTCCTGAAGATAGTTTTGAGTTATCTTGAGACGACTCCCTATACGCGAGCTCTCCGGTTTCAGTCGGTCTATTCATTTCACCGGAGTATGTGGGCCGCATCCTGGTCCCTGCTCGTTGTAGTCGCTGCTTTAGGTGGCCTTAGCTGCCTGGGACGCCCTCTTCTCCCTTCAATTACCGTAACCGTGGGTGTCGTGATTGCCGCACTTGTCGGCGTCGGTGTCTTTTGGAATCGCAAAAATAAGTTCGACAAGACCTTTGTGAAGTATCTGTTCGTGGACTTTTATAACGCTCAGCAATCGACCACATCCGGACATTCTGGCCCTGGGAGCTGAGACTTAATTTCTGACTAGACGGTACTTTCACGGCTTCGGGGCCAAATATAGGTGATGTGAACGCAGAGGAAGCAATCGAGACTGGGGGCTTGGCAGCGTTCTTCCTATTTACTGCCTTGTTCCTCTCTACGATTGATCTTTCACTTGGTGGCTCGCCGGATACTGTTCAGACTGCCAACAAACTCTCGCGTTTCCTCTACGCTGGCGTGATGACCGTTGCGCCGACATCTCAGCTGGCGATAGCTATTGATCTAGTTGCCGCTCTGGTCGCCTCTGTGGGACTGCTACAAGGTGCCAAAGAGTCCATCAAGGGCGGAGTCATTGCTGCTGCATTTCTCTACTTCTTTATAGGCTTCTTGGTGAACTATGCGACTGCCCCGGTTTGATCGACCATCGCTTGAATGAATTTCGACTCTGAGTACATACGCCAATCCCCTCAACAGCAAGGGTATCACACCCTTCTAGGAGTATTCGCCAGCATGTGGTAAAAGTCATATCGGACCTTGGGTGTGTGTCCTGCCGCGATTCGCCGGGGTCTAGAAGACATTAACCAACATCCGTCCTCATTCGGTGATTGTGTTGGTTAACGCAGTCACAGAGGTGTAGCTTATCCGGTCTCAAGCAGTGTTTCTATTGCTTCACGGAACGCTGAGAACGCGGTGTTGGCCTCCGTAATTTCCTGAGCGCCAGTGATCACGACTTTTCCGGTGGCAAAGACCAGTAGTACGCACTCGTGGTCGCGGGGGCGGTACACCAATCCGGGGAACTGCTCTGGTTCGTACTCTGTGACCTCAAGACCAAGCCCAATTGCAAGCGCTGACAGATTTAGCGGTCGTCCGAGATCGGCCATGCACACGTAGTTCTGGATACTGAACCAGGCATCCTCAGCACTCGAAACGATCCCGTGACGTTCCAGCAGGACCAGAAACTCGTCTCGGAGACGTTCAGATTCGGCTTCCGACGACGCTCCGGTGATGATGTACTTCCCGGTACGGTACAGCGTGATCAATGGTTCGCAGTCGCCGAACCGGACGTAGGCTCCAGGATATTTTTCGGGATCGTAGTCGACGACGTCGTCAAGTTCCCGTGCGACCGTCGCGAGATCGAGTTCGACGTCTAAGGCTCCCGACGCAACGACATTGACGACGCGTACCATCGTGAAATCCTTCGTGATCGAGAATACTTATATCAGCGTAATAGCGTACCGGATAACCTGCCCACCGTGGTAGGGATTGATCACCTGGCGGTTCTACGCTGCTACTTGCTCCGCTCAACGAGGTTGTACTCTTCAGCGTACTCAAAAATGACTTGCAGGATGTCCCACGATTTGCCGGTCTGATCGTCTTCGAAGTACCATTCAGCCTGTTCGCCGATAGCGTCAGAAACGGCTTCAGCATCGAGAAAGTCCTCTGGGTCGTCGAAGCCCATGCCGATCCAGTCCTCGCCAGCAAGGTTCGCAGACAGGTCTCGTGTGATGGCGTCGATCACCGCTCGCTGGAGGTCCGCCGTGAAGTCTACTTCATACCGCTCTTCGGGCATTTCCTCTTTCAGTTTCGGGAGCAACTGCTCGGCGATCTCTTGGTGCGACGATTCTCCACTTCCCGCCCAGTCGTTCAGTACGGTGTAGTCGTTCGGCATCGTTTGAGTCTGTCTTGGCCGTATCTTGACTGTGTTGCTGTCAGTGTTTTCTGAATTTTATCCTGATTGGCTCTCTTGGTACACCTGTTGACGAAGATGCTTTGTAATCGCTTCCTGGACTTCGTCGTTGTCCATGAACTCCGCGAACAACTCCTGATTCTGGTCCATTCGATCGATAAACATACTGGTTAGCGCATCATCGAACTCCAGCGCGAAGTTTTCGCGACTATTTGCGCGCGCAGAGCGCCGGAGGTGATCGTCTTCTAGGGCGTCTTCCTTGAGCTGCTCGAGGAACAATTGGTCGGCTTCCGTGAAGTCAGTCCCAAGCTTCTCGTTGATTTTCTCGACGATAGTCGACAGTTCGACTTCGTCATCTGCTTCTGACCCGCCCGTTCCAGTCTCTGTCGGGCCTTCGACCTCACCAGCGTCTGCGCTGAGCCCGATGGAACCTTCCTCGGACTTCTCAAGGCGATAGTACTGTAGGGCGAGTTCATCGTCGAATTCTACGGTGGGGTCATGCGATTGCCTCGGAAGTTCCTTGTACAGAAACCGCCCGAAGGTGTAGAGTTTCTCAAGGTGGGTATCCGCGTAGCTGACGATCTGTGACTGGAACTTATACAGCCGCAGGAACGACCGAAGCGTTGAGCGGAAGTCTTCTTGGATCTCCTCCTCTTTAGCGACGAAGCGGTCCCGAGCTGGCTGGACGATACTGCTGAGCTTTCCATGGGCACCTTCCGTCCCCGTGTTGGACGGGTCAAAGAACACCTTCACGAAGCGGTCGACTTCCTCTTGTTCGTAGATGCGAAACGCATCAAGTTCAGAGGCTAACTGTTGGAGATGCTGTGGGTCCATCTCCTCCGTCACGGTTGTCTTGCCGTAGAACGGTTCAAACGCTTCCTTGATCTCTGCCTGCTCGTTCTCGAAGTCCAGCACGAACGTGTCCTCTTTCCCGGGATGCTGTCGGTTCAACCGGGAAAGTGTCTGGACCGCTTGGATCCCGGAGAGCTTCTTGTCGACGTACATCGTATGGAGGAGCGGTTGGTCGAAACCAGTCTGGTACTTATCGGCGACGACGAGGACCTGGTACTCCGGAGTGTCGAAGACGTTGGGGAGTTCCGACTCTTTGATGCCGCCATTCATCTCCCGTTCAGTGTAGCGACTACCATCGTCCTCGACCGTCCCACTGAACGCGACAAGCGCGCTGAGGTCGTATCCGTTCTCCTCGATATAATCGTCGATAGACTTCTTGTAGCGGACTGCATGAGCCCGAGAGGACGTCACGATCATCGCCTTGGCCTTCCCACCGATCTTGTGCTGCGTGTGGTTTCGGAAGTGTTCGACGATGATCTCGACCTTCTGAGAGACGTTGTGGGGATGGAGCTTCAGGAACCGCGAGATCGCGTTCACCGCCTTCTGCTCGGGCACCTGTGGGTCCTCCTCGACGACCTTCGCGACGTTGTAGAACGTCTCGTATGTCGTGTAGTTCTGGAGGACGTCGATGATGAATCCCTCATCAATCGCTTGCTGCATCGAGTAGAGGTGGAACGGTTCGTGCCCACCGTCGCCATCGGGTTCCCCGAACGCCTGCAAGGTCTTGGCCTTCGGCGTCGCAGTGAACGCGAAAAAGCTGAGGTTGGGCTGTTTGTTCCGAGATTTCGCATTCTCTGCCATCGCATCCTCCCAATCCTCAATATCCTCCTCGTCGACACCCGAGAGAATGCCCTTCATCTCGGCGGACATCTCGCCACTCTGGCTGCTGTGAGCTTCGTCGACGACAACGGCGTAATCCCGCTCCGGAAGTGACTGTGCGTGCTCAATGACGTACGGGAACGTCTGCAGCGTCGTGATGATCACGGGCTTGCCCGCTTCCAAGGCCTCTGCGAGTTCCTCTGATTTCGAGCGGTTCTCGCCTTTGATCGGATGAACGACGCCAGTCTTGTGGTCGAGCTCGTAGATCGTGTTCCGGAGCTGTTCGTCGAGGACGGTTCGGTCGGTGACGACGACGACGCCGTCGAACACTGCATCGTCTTGGTCGTCGTGCAGCGACACGATCCGGTGGACCAGCCACGCGATTGACTTGCTCTTCCCGCTCCCGGTAGAATGCTGGATGAGGTAGTCTTCGCCAGGGCCCTCCTCTTTCGCGCTGGCGACGAGCTGGCGGACACACTCTAACTGGTGATAGCGGGGGAAGATGATCGTCTCGTCTTCCTCGACGGTGATGCCGTCTTTTTTGATCTCCTCGGTGTCGATGTGGATGAACCGCTGGATGATCTCCATCCAGCTGTCTTTCTCCCAGACGTCCTTCCAGAGATACGCAGTGCGGTGGTCGTTCTCTCGTGGCGGGTTGCCACCCCCCTTCTCGTGGCCCTTGTTGAACGGGAGGAAGTGGGTGTCTTCGCCCGCGAGTTCGGTCGTATAGTGGATCTCGTGCTGGTCGATAGCGAAATGCACCAATGCACCGCGTTTGAATCGGAGGACGGGTTCGCTGGGGTCGCGGTCTTGGCGGTACTGCTCCCGAGCATCCCTGTTTGCCTGGTCGGTAAAGGTATTCTTGAGTTCGCCTGTTGCAACGGGGATACCGTTGACGCTCAGTGCGAGGTCCACACTCAGCTTCGGGTTCGTCGCCGAGTAGTGGAGTTGCTGGGTGACGCCGAGGCAATTCGCTTCGTAGCGAGCCTGCAGTTCGGGATTGATTCCCGTGTTGGGTTGGAACGTCGCGAGCTCGATCTTCGTTCCAGTAGTGCGAAGGCCATGACGCAGTAGTTCGAGTGTGCCTTGCCGTTCGAGGGCGCTCGTTAGCTCTTGGAGAAAGCGTTCGCGAGCGCTGCCTTTGTGGGCGGTCTCAAGTTGCTCCCAGGCCTCCGGCTGAGTCTTCTGTACAAATGAGACGACCTCGTCGGGGAAGATGCCTCGTTCGGGGTCGAAGTCGTCGCTGGGGACACGTGTGTAGCCGCGTTTCAGGAGGGCGGCTGCGATCTCGTCCTCGAAGGCCGCCTCATCGTACTGTTTGCTCATTTTGGACTGGTCTTAGCTTCACTTTTCACGTCGGATACATCAATCTGGCCCGTGACCGCAGCGGTGATAATTGATTTTCGCATCTCTTCTAGAGAGTCGATCATAGACTTCGCATATTGTGTCGATGATGCCACCGTAGTCTTGGTATTTTCAATCTCTCTCAATATCCTCTTTCTTTCTTTCTCGGGTGGGAGAATGACTGGTGTCTCTTTTATATCAGTCACCGATATTGATGCCAAATTCGTTGATTGCTTCGACTTACTCTTGAAGTAGTGCTTATGTAGTCGGGATTCGGTTAACTTGGAGATCCATTCAGAGTAGCTGGCGTCCTTTGGCCGGACTGCGAAGACGTGATTCTGATGAACGCATGGACTGATCTCTCCATTCCATACTGTTCCTCGCCCTAGCTTGTCAAAATCTCCCCCCTCATTCATCAGAACATCTCCCGGCTTCAACAGGTAGTTTTCTACTTCTGATGGTGGTATCTCTATTTCCTTTACCTTCGAGAGATCCAGATGTCCATCTTGGACATTAGCTACCCGAAGATATGGGACAGAAATCGTGTCCTCTGCACTATCATAAGAGCCCTTAGTCACACCCGTTTGAACATCTGCCAGGAATTTCAGCTTCGTAACATCCCAACTCGGGGGGACCTCAAGCCAATCCTCTATATTGGATAATCGCCCTTCTTTCGGAGAAGATCCAACCCCGACCGATTCGGTGATCATCGCAGACGAGTAATCTTCGGTCTTATCCAGTAGAGACTGTAATATTTCTACGTTCTGATCTATGTTGTCCACTTTGTCAGCGACCCAGTCAGAGATATCCCTCTGGACCGCCAAATCTGGGCACGGGACGTGGATATCCCCGACGAAGTCCCAAGATGCTCTAGGCATCTTTGCCCCATACGTTGAGGCGTCAACTCTCTGTATGAATTGCGTGGATAGCAGGAGGTAAAAGAGATATTCATCATCAAACTTGGTAGGGCTTAGCACCAAAAATTCGGGAGATGCGACACCAGCAAAATCTGGATTCGCGGCCTTCGCTAAGTAAGGACGGAGTTTACTGAACAGCACATCTTCTTTCGTGAACCGGACTAATCCGGTACTGAGATCCGAGGATGGGTCTAAATTTATTTCACCGGTATCTGGCTCCACCATCGACAAACTAAGCCGTTTGAGTTCCTCATCAATTTCTTCAACTTTCTCGGTTCGTCTATTCACACCATATTTCAGTTTTACCGTCGGGAATTCTGTAGGGATACGGCGCAAATTGGACCCGTTCAATTCCATTCGAAAACCCCTTTGATCGAATCATTAAGTTTCTGCTCAAGCTCTGCGATCTCTGCACGGATCTCCTCTACGTCTCGGGGGGGATCATATTGATAGAAATATTCACTGAACTTGATTTCGTACCCAACAACTCCAAGTTCTCCATCTTGGTCGTCATGGTACTTGGTGTTCTCGTTGATCCACGCGTTCTCCATATGTGGCGCGACCTCTTTATCAAAGTACTCTCGAGGATCTGTGCCTATTGGCACCCGTTCGTACTCCCGTCGATCCGTATCGTGCTCGGGGTTGCCGTTACCGTCTCGGCAGATCTCGGCGTCGTCATTCTGCTCGCCAAGTGCGCGCTCTATCGCGTTGTAGACGCTGTTACGCACGTCGACGCCATGCATATTGAACGTCAGTTCTACCTCGTCGATGAACTCCTCACGGTCCATCCACTGCGTCTCCGAGTCCAACTCGTAGAGCGCCTCCTTCACCGCTTCCTGCACCTCTTCATCCCGGTTCGTGAACGCCCGCTCGTCGTCGAGGCTCTCGATACGCTCCTCGGTCGCCCGGAAGCTCATCCGTAGCGGCCGATCGATGACGATGCGCCGGTAGCCGAACTCCTCTGTTGGAACAACCTTTGAGCGGCCGTTGGCCTCCAGGTCGCCGAAGATACGGGAGATTTCGTCGATGTGGTCTTGGGTGAGTTCGTGGCGCTTCTCACCCAGACTTTCGTCCATCTCGGCGTACAGGTCCTGAGCGTCGATGAGCTGGACGACATCCTTGCGCTTCTCGGGCTTGTCATTCGAGAGTACCCAGATGTAGGTCCGGATGCCCGTGTTGTAGAAGAGGTTCTCCGGCAGACCGACGATTCCCTCCAGCCAGTCGTTTTCCAGAATCCAGCGTCGGATGGCCGACTCCCCGCTGTTTGGGCCGCCGTTGAACAGCGGCGAGCCGTTGAACACGATAGCGATCCGTGAGCCACCCTCTGCAGGCGACTTCATCTTGCTAATCATGTGTTGGAGGAAGAGGAACGCGCCGTCGTTGGTCCGGGGCGTCCCTGCCCCGAACCGGCCGGCGAACCCTTCTTCCTCGTGTTCGCGCTCGACCTCGTCTTTGACTTTCTTCCAGGAAACCCCGAACGGCGGATTCGAGAGCATATAGTCGAAGGTCCGGCTCGGGAAACCGTCCTCAGTGAAGGAGTTTCCGTAGATGATGTTC
>Ga0207718_101312_pt1 | contig 13310 bp, 12 predicted proteins | sample A23M2SouthBayCA_FD_187749 | JGI IMG/M metagenome (GOLD analysis project Ga0207718, IMG submission 187749) | Aerobic enrichment media microbial communities from Eden Landing Ponds, California, USA - A23 M2 (SPAdes) | ecosystem: Environmental > Aquatic > Marine > Unclassified | place: Emeryville... | reverse complement strand
CGCTCATCCCGAAAGAAGCCGGCGCCGACGGCGTCTTCGACCCGCCGGTCGGCATCCAGGAGATCACCGACGGCGTCGCGGACGCGACGATGAACCTGTTCGACGCGGACGAGGTGGCGTCGATGGAGTCGACGCGGTCGGTCGGGCAGATGCTCGGCGCGGTCGGCTACTACGGCCCGCAGGCCGGGAACGACGAGATGCGCTCGTCGGCCGTCGACTACGCCAACGCGCTCGCCGACACCGTCGACGATAACCTCGCCGGGAACGGCCGCGTCGAGGGCGGCGCCGACAACCAGGCCGCGACGCAGGGCATCGTCGCACAGGGGTTGCTGTGGGCCTCTCAGCTGGACGGCGTCGACCGATCCGACACTGCCGACGACGTCGTCGGACACATGCTCGACGAACTCTGGGACGCCGACGGCGGGACGTTCATGTCCAGCACCGACGCTTCGACGTACGCCATCACCGCCAGAGACGCCGGGGACATCACGGGCGGGCTGAACGCCGCCGACGCGGTGCTGGGGCGCTCGGGTGTGCAGGACACGTTCGCGACGTTCTTCAACCAGACGTTCAACCGTGGTCGACTCCAGCGGGCAGAACGGCCCCCCTCCCGAAGCGAGGACGCCGAGCATCCGCTCCCACTCCCACCCAACGCTGGGGGCGAGTTCGGCCAGGCGGCCGTCTACAACGGCGAGGTCGAGTACGACGCCGAGGCCGACGAGTGGTCGGTGACCGACCCGCGGTTCCGGACCGCCGAAGCGCTCTATCTTGCCAATCAGGACATCTGGGTAGGCAACTGGGGCGGCGACTTCTACCAGGGCCGTGGCGTCCCTGGACAGAGCGACACGCCAGAATAACCCCTTCAGGACGACCCGATCGACCTGTTTGGGCTGCAACTCGTTTCTCGAAACCGATCAGAAGTCGTCGTTTCCGAACTGGTCGATGCACGTGTGAACGTAGTCGGTCCACTCGTCGAGCGTATCGTGCATCAGCACCTGCGCTTCCGAGAGAGGAGTGGCGGTGTATTGATACACGTTCCCTCCTTCGGGGAGGATCTTGATTTCCCGACTCGCCAATCCCTTCTCCTGTAGTGTTGCTAGCGTGCGATTGACGTTCGAGCGATCTCGATCGAGGGGCGCGGAGAGCTCTTCGACTGTACTACCAGGGTTGTCGAGAAGCAGGAGATACGTCCGGGCCTCGTGATCACTGATGTCGAAAACACAGACGAGGACTTCCCGAAAATCGGGTGGCTCGTCTATCATGATATCGGAGGCGGATTCGGACGCTGGACCAGATGAGACCATCTCGATTCAGGGATCGGACGCTACAATAAAAACGAGTTAGTTACTACACCCTCACCCAGTTTCGCAGACTACACGCCCTCAATTATAGTCGGCAAACGCGGCTAGAGAACAATAGTGATCGCTCAGTACAGGCCCCTATCCTCGGTACAGAATGAAGACCGTTTTTCCTGCGATCACCCACTGAATGCTGAACTTACCGTGAGGAGGAGGTGCGTTTCGGCACCCACGATAGAGAGAGTAATGGGGCGCATCCGGTACCGCGTTGGCGAGACCAAACGGGTAGCCCGCGCCAGGCCGAAACGGACGTTCTGAACTATCTACTCCCCTAATGCCAGTCGAACGCGTCCGTGCGGTCGCAATGGCACAAGAAGTACAACAGGAAACGAAAGGCGTCGAACGGACCGGAACGATAGGGGACGCTCCATCGTGGCAACACGGCGTGGAAGCAGGATTGATCGGTGGACTCGTGATGGGCGTGCTGTTTTCGCTACTGATGGCGCCCGTCATCGAGAACGCAATCCCGGCGCTCGTCGGCCTCTCCGGTGGGATCGCTGGCTGGGTTGTCCACATGTCGATCAGCGCGGTGTTCGGCGTCGTCTTCGTCGCGGCGTTGGCGCAACTCGGAGCATCAACCGTCACAGAGTCGCTGGGCGGCGTCGTCGGTCTCGGTCTCGCGTACGGTGTGGTCCTCTGGGCCGTCGCTGCCGGCGTCGTCATGCCGCTGTGGCTGTCGGCCGTGGGCTTTCCCAACCCGCCGCCGCTGCCGAACCTCGCACTGATGGGGCTGCTCACGCACCTCGTGTTCGGACTGGTCCTCGGCGCGAGCTACTACTACCTGCGCTGAGTCGTCGTGGCCCGCCTCCTCGAAGCGGGGGCGAAGACGTCAGATTCCAAGAGAACGTCGACAACAAGGTGTTCGAACAGCGGGACTGTTTCGGTTTCGGCGACATCCGAGAAGTCGTCGGCCGAAGCTACGTGTGGAATCTCCCAAATTGTATCTCTTACCTTGTTCCTCTCTAGTGAAAGGATCGACAGCCAGTAAACGGGTATGAGAACCGTTCTATGACACCCTATTTCTCGTCCTCGAAATACGAGAGTACGTCGGCTTTGATATCGGTGAAAGCATCGCCGGTCCGGTCCCGGGGTCGGGGCAACTCGACGGAGATTACGTCGAGTACCGTACCGGGAGCGTTCGAGAAGACGACGATCCGGTCCGAGAGATAGACCGCTTCTTCGATGTCGTGTGTCACGAAACAGATGGTCTTCTCGGTCTCGGCCCAGATGTCCAGCAGTTCCTGATGAAGCGACGCCTTCGTGCGGGCGTCCACGCTCCCGAACGGTTCGTCCATGAGGAGTATCGGCGGATCCACGGCCAGTGCCCGGGCGATCCCTACTCGCTGGCGCTGCCCACCGGACAGTTCCTTCGGATACGCGTCGGCCTTGTCGTCGAGTCCGACGAGTTTGAGACAGTAGTCGATCCGTTCCTCGACCGTGAAGCCGTCGGGCGGGCCGACTTCTTCGAGGCCATAGGAGACATTCCCGGCCACAGTCCGCCAGGGAAAGAGCGCGTCGTCCTGGAAGACCATCCCGCGGTCGGGGCCCGGTTCGTCGACCGGTTCTCCGTCGACGAGGACAACCCCCTCCGTCGGTGCTTCGAGTCCGGCGATGATCCGAAACACCGTCGACTTCCCCGAGCCCGAAGGACCGACGATCGAGACGAACTCGCCGTGATCGACGTCGAAGTCGACGTCGGTCAGCGCTTCGACCGGCCCGCTCTCGCTCTGGTAGGTTTTCGAGACGTCGTCGACGCGGATCTGTGGGTAATCGCGACTGCTCGCTTCGTCTATCGAATCTGAACGGTCGAGTGAGGTCTGTGAGTTCATGTGAGTCACCGCCAGGCGAGTGCTCGGGCTTCGACGAGTTTGATCAATCGGTCCGAGAGCAGGAACAGAATCCCGATGACCAGCATGTACGCGATGACGACCTGCATCTGGAGGAAGTTCGCGGCGTCCCAGAGGTGTTTTCCGATACCGGGGACCCCCAGCAGTTCGGCCGCGACCATCACCATCCACGCCTGTCCGGCGGCCGTTCGAAACCCGGTGAACAACTCCGGCATCGCCGATGGCAGGACGATCCGTCTGATGAGTCCCAGGTCCGATTTCGTCCCGAGAGACTGGCCGACTTCGAGTAGCTGGTCGTCGACGCTTCGAACGCCACTTTCGGCGTTGTAGTAGTTGATCCAGAAGGCGACGATCGCGATGATGAACGCAGCGCCCCGGTCGTTCAGGCCGAACCAGATGATCGCAAAGGGGATCCACGCCAGTGGGGGGACCGGACGGAGGATTCCGGCGACCGTTCCAACCGACAGTTCCACGGTTCGCGACCAGCCGACCAGAATCCCGACGGCCATCCCCAACGCAGATCCGACGAGGAGACCGGGGACGTAGTGACGGAGACTCTGCCAGATCAGCTCGAATACCCGGCCGGAGGTCACGTCAGCGACGAGTACCTCGAGGACAGCCGGGGGCTGTGGAAGGAGGTTCTGTGGTGTCACGAGCGCTCCCGCCCACCAGACGAGCACAAAAACCCCGAGTGCGCCCACCTGAATGCCGAGTGTGCGGCCCTGTTCGAGACGGAGGCCGTGGGACAGGTAATCCGTCGTCTCGGGTTCAGTACTACCCGCCACTGCTCGCCTCCTCGTAGAAACTGTGGTCGAACACGTCCGATTCAGACAGGTCGGTATCGACCGACCCGAGCTGCTGGTGGAAGTCGTTGTAGACGAGTGACTTCTCGACGATCCGCCGGGGATTCGAGATGAAGTTCGATGCCGGTGAGTTGATCGCTCGCGTCGCGACCTCCGTCGTGAGGATATCCGACCCGATCACCTCGCTGGCCATCTCGGCCGCCTGCCCTCGATTCTCGTGAATGAAGCCCGTTGCTCGGACGTGGATATCGACCAGTTCCTGCACGAGATCGGGGTTGTCGTCGACCAGCGACTGTGAGGGCTGGAGGACCGCACCCGGCTGTCCCGGCATGATCTCACCGGCGTATATGAACGGCTCCATGTCAGTATCCGGGTTTTCCTGGAGTATCGTGGGCACAGGTTCGATAGCGCTGCCGCCATCGGCGTTCTCGGTCGACAGCGTCGATTGGAGGGCGCTCGGACTCTGTCCGATTATTTCGACGACGTCCAGGTCGAGTCCGAGTACCTCTGTGATCCAGTATCGCAGGAACACATCCGGGGTGGATCCGGCCGGGAGGGTCGCGAACCGGGGTTTTCGCCCCTTGTCCGATCGGAATTGCTCGAAGGCGTCCGCCCCGTGGTCGACCCAGTACGAACGGAACTCGGAACTCCCGACCATCACGTTCGGTTCGAGGACGTTCGCCGCGACGACTTTCGAGGAGACGCCGTTGGCAATAGCGACCAGTCCGGGGCTGATACCGACGTACGCGAAGTCGATGTCACCCGAAGCGTACGCCTGTACGAGCGGTGGTCCACCGCCGAAGGTCTGTACTTCGATGTCGGGACCGAGGTCGTCGTACCAGCCCTGCTGGTCGATGACGAAGTACTGCATCATCGGGAAGACGTTGAGCGTCCCGAGCGTCAGGGAGTCAGGTGACGAACCACCCCCGACGTCGAGACATCCGGCTACCCCGACTGTCGCTCCTGCTGTCACTCCACCTGCGGTCCGCAACACGTCCCGACGAGATACTCTGCGCTCTGTCATGTATGTTGTATGGTCTCAAATCGCAATATCACTTTCACCCCGAGACAGACTTACCGGTGTCTATGACAACCGGAACGGCCCGGGACAGTCGATTCTTGTCACCGTCTTCTGGGTCCAATCGTGGGAAGGTCCGGTTCACAGCACGCCCAGCTGGAGCCAGACGCCGAGGACGGCACCGTAGATGAGGTGGAACAGGAGGAACATCGCGACCATCGGCATCTCGGCATCGATGTCCAGCACGACGTTCATCCAGAAGATCGCAGCCCCGAGGAACAACACGAACCCGTAGGCGAGGCCGAACAGGACTGCCGTCGTCATCGAACCGATGCTGATACCGATCAGCGGAACGACGACCACGAAGACGAGTCCGGCGATGATCCCGTACAGCATGTGTAAGACCATCCCCTGCATCATGTATTCGTCAGGTTCGCCGTCCCCGACGTACTTCGACCAGAATAGCGCCGTCGGCGGCGGCGAGTCGTCTCCGAGGGTCATCATGAATACCGTCATGACGATAGTCGCAATCAGTCCACCAACGAGTCCGTTGAGTACGGTGAGTTCTGCCATGTGTGGATCCTCCGTTTTACATAACCCTTCGATAGTGAGTTACGTATAGTATCCATTCTCTGTCGAAGGTAATAACTGTGCGCTGAGTGGTCTGAAATCCGGTTACCTGCACGTTACCAGCCCATCATCACCATACAAACAACCTGAACTTCGTTTTTCCAACACAAGGATTCGTGACATATTGTGCACAAGCGGCCAATGTTTATTTCCGGACTGGACCTACTCTCTCCGGGGGCAGTGAGTCACACGCTCCCCCCTTCCCTCGTTTCCATGACGCCCGATGACGATTCCCCCGGTGCTTGCCCACGCTGTGGGACTTCGATCGGACCCGCATATGTTCTCGTTTCGTGCGAACGGTCAGACGACTCCACTGGTGTGTTCGCAGAATGCCCCTCGTGTGGCGCCGTCGTAACTCCCGAGTGACTCGACTCACCCGCGAAGGAGGTTCATCACTTTTTGAGGGGCCCGGTCATCGTGACAGCGATTAGTTCACTTTTCACACACTTCGGATATGAATGTTCGAACCCGGTCCTGTAGATCGTCGCTGTGACCGGATGTAAAGATTCGCTGTCCGTGTGCCGAACCTTCGTATTCGACTAGATTCTTGGGTTCTGAGGCTCCCTGATGGAGTTCCTGGGCAATTCGAACGAACCGATCCTCATCACCCTTGCTGACGATGAAGAGTGACCGCCCCTGGAGTTTCGAAGCGTGGTCGGCACCCCCAGCAGCGGAGAGCGTGATCGTTCCGTCGACAGCGGTATCCGCCTTCGTGTTCGCGATCGCAACGGCTTCCCCGCCCGTACTCGCTCCAACGAGAATGACCGTCGAAACGTTCTGTTGCTGGCGAAGGTACCGAATAGCACCACGCACCGATGCAGATCGATTGTCTGGATCCTCGTCGATAGCGAGCGCAAGATGTCCCATCTCAGCTATCATCTCCGCCTGTGGTTGCCAGCTTCCTCTGTCCAAGTTAATCTGGGGGACGAGCACGATACCACAATCCCCACTCCCGTACGCTGTTGCTTCGATAGTCACCCCGTGAGGAGCGTCGAACGAGACAGTCCGTGGGCCCTCCGGGGTCGAGTCACCAGACTCTGACGAAGACGGTATCTCGGTCGTTGTCTCTCCTGGTGGTTCTGTATTGTCAGTAGTGGTTTCTTCTCTCACCACTTCCGTACTGGTCTCTTCTTCCGTTGTGGTTGTTCCAGGACCCCGGTCGCCACTATTATCCGAGCCACCAGTAAGACAGCCTCCGAGACCGAGTGTACTCGTGACAACAACAGTCCGGGCTAGAAATCGCCGCCGACCTGACGCATCGCTCCTCATGTCTCCTGTTACGATCTCAGCCCCCAATATTATCAAGCACTTAGATAGGATTTCGCAGGTCGGTATCGAATCGATCAGTAGGCACCCTCAGATCAGTCTGTCTTATGTTGAACCTGCTTCTGCGCATCTGAATTCCCACTCTGAACGGCAGTTCCCGGCACGAAAAGGGAGACAAGAAGGAGAACCATGCCAAGGCCGACAAATCCAGTCTGGATTGCTCCCGAAATCAGAGTCGACAGCTGGAACACGTCGTAACAGACCCCTTCGAGAACTGAACCGACACTCAGGAGCGTGAAACCGGTGGCCATTACCAGCATTCGTTGGCTTCGTTCTCGTTTTGCCCCCCGGTACCCCTGAAATGCGATAAAGAGACCGAGCACGACAATGAGAGCCTTCGCAACGAGCAGTCCGGCGAACACTCACTTCCACCTCGGTTGCATCGCGTTCCAGATCGTCCGAAGCCGGTCCGGCGCGTCGTCGCGTCTATCAACGTCGATCTTCAGTTCTCCGTCGTCAAGATAGAGCGAGAGGCGCTCCAAGTTCGGCTCGAATACCCTGTAATGATTTCCATCGGATTGGAGTTCTACCCGTTCTCGGAGCAATCCCTTCTCGACTAACTCGTCGATACGCCTGTAGACCGTCGCGAGAGATGCATCACAGTGCGCTTCCAGCGTCTGAGCCGACATCGCTTGCTGATCCGTCACAGTGAGGATGCTTTTTACGACATCATCACTGATGAGATCTATCACTGTGCCGTTCGAGTCCTTGGGTTCGACCACGAGATAATACACCGGTTGTCCTTCCAGTGTCTTTCTTAGTTGTTCGCTAAATTGTCGCTGTGGCTGCTGGCGGTCGAACAGAGGAACGGAGCCTACGAAGGGGTACTGTCTCCCGGAAGACCGACCAGACCAGTAAACTGCCGTGAGTAGTCGAGGCCCACAGACAGGGACGATTCCATCGGGTTTGCTTCTCATCTCTCTTCCAGTTAGCTATATTTCGGAGGGACAAGAGAGGGAGCGCGCATTCGCAGCGGCTGCGAACGCGCTGTATCGTTTATCTTGAACAGACCCATCACTCAGAACGTGAACATCCGAGGATACGCTGGCGAACATACCCAGCGGTTAGTGAATCAAGAAAATCCATGAGAGCTCGTCATACCATGCCCAATTCAATTGGCTCTCCACATAACGAACAGAATTCGTGCAAAGTAGTATCGGGTAGCAAACGATGAGAGGCCGGAAATACACGAGGCGGCGCGTTCTTCTCGGAGCAGGGACACTCGCTGGACTCGCAGGATGTACTGGTCCCGACAGCGAGATAGGCAACTCGACGCGACCATCGACGACACGGAACGATCCCACAGAAACAGCGACAGCAATGCAGACTCGGACCCAAATCGACACCGAAACCGGGACGCCGTCAGCCACCGACACCGAAACCGAGACGCCGCCAATCACTGAGGCTGAAGATGAAGGTCCGGGATACAAGAAAAATCACTGGCATGGACGGCTCTTCTTCGAGATCGACGGGGACCTCGTCGACTTCTCACAACCGAAGTACTACCTCCACAATATCGAAAAAGAACGACCGGAAGCTGTCTACTTCCACTTCCACGACTCGGCACACGGTCCAAACGAGTGGAGTAACGAAAAGCGAATTATCACGTTCCAGCGAGCACTGAATCTGCTTCCGGGAATCAGCTACGAACGACAGAACGGCGCTCACGTCGTTACATACGAGGGGACGACATTCGACGCGTCCAAGTCCGGGACGTCGATCTCCATCCACCGAGGAACTGAAGAGGTTGATCCGACAACCCATAAAGTCCAACACAACGATAATTTCTGGGTCCGTGTCCAGACCGATGCCGAGACAAACTCCAACTCCGGCGAGCGGACTGGAACGCTCATCGTGGACGTGAACAACCGCCGACTCAACTTCGGCGCAGAAAAGTACCAGCAGGCTGGCTCGCAACGGTTCGAGTTCCGTGATGACGGGAACCCACACAGATGGTATAATTCGGGGGAGCCAGTGACACTCGATCGAGCTCTCGACACGCTCCCAAATCTGGAGTACAGCCAGGGAAATAGCGACGATCACGTAATCACGTACGACGCAGGAGCGGAATTCGGTGGGACCTTCCGTGATGCCACGGACGCAACACGGATACTCACTCGCCAGCGGACCACATCTGTCGATCCAACGACGTACGAGCTTCAGGACGGAGACATCCTCTGGGTGTACGTCCACACGTCGAACGCGCCCGACAACGAGCACTGATTCACAGATGGGTACTTACACACTTTCGTTCAAGCCAGCGATCGGGCTATACGGTCAGCACGACCCTAGCGCCGCCATCTTCGAGGACGGCCACCTCGCCTACGCGATCGAAGAGGAACGTCTCACTCGTGAGAAACATGCGGTCAACACGTTCCCGGAGTGCGCCATCCGATCGTGTCTCGATTACTGTGACATAGAGTTATCCGAGGTGGAACAGGTGTTGCTTCCATACGATCCTCGCCTCCGATCGAAAATTCTCCCACATTACGTGCGTGACGCGTTTCGAGTAAACCAGCCGATTCGTAAACTGAGTGCGGTGGAGAACCTGGTTAAATCGGAGATCGAGAGCCGCTTTTTGCCGACGCGATTAATCGAGTCCAGACTGGCAGAACTCGGGGATCAGGTGCCACCGATCGAGACGCGCTCCCATCATCGATGCCACGCGGCGAGTGCCTTTCACCCGTCAGGGTTCGACGAGGCACTCGTTCTCACCGTGGACGCCAAAGGCGAGTATGATTCGACGGGAGTCTGGTACGGCGATACGAACGGTCTCGAACGGATCCGTACGTACGAGCATCCGAATAGCCTCGGGTTGTTCTTCGCGATTATCACCGAGTACCTCGGGTATCGGATGTTCAACGGCGAGGGGAAGGTAATGGGACTCGCACCGTACGGTGATGAGAACGCGGATATCGAGCGGATCCTCCGTTCACTCGTAGATACCGGCGTCGAATACGACGTAACTGAACTTACCCGACGCTGGGGAACCGGCTACGGTGTGCGCCGTCTCGAACAGGAGTTCGGTAGAACCCGGACAGAGACAGTCGGACAATTTACGCAGTGGGAAATGGACCTGGCATACACTGCCCAGAAACTCCTGGAAGAGACAGTACTGGACATCGTCGAGACGTACACTGAACGATCGGCGACGAGCAACCTCGCGCTCGCGGGTGGCGTCGCACTCAACTGCAAAATGAACAAGCGGTTACGCGAGTCCGACGCCGTCGACGACATCTTCATCCAACCCGTCGCACACGATGCTGGACTTCCGATCGGCGCAGGAATGCTCGAACGCCAACCTGACGAAGTACCTGAACTCGAAACGGTGTACTACGGTCCAGCGTACGACACGGAAGCGATCATAGACTTATTGGAGACGAACAAGATCGCGTACAGCGAACCGGACAACGTCGACCGATACGTTGCCGAACAGTTGGCAGACGGTGCTCTTGTCGGGTGGTTCGACGGTCGGCTCGAATTCGGTCCTCGGGCACTTGGAAACCGAAGCATCCTCGCCGACCCCCGGAGTGTCGAGTCCCGTGATAGAGTCAATCGGTTCGTCAAACACAGAGAAGAATGGCGGCCGTTTGCACCCTCGATACTCGAGGAAGCCGTGGACGAATACCTGGTCCAGGGTGAGCCCGCGCCGTTCATGATTTCTGCGTTTGACGTTAAGCCAGAAAAGCGTGAAGAGATCCGAGCAGTCCTGCATCCCGCCGACGATACGACGCGACCACAGACCGTCAGCGAGAATCAGAATCCCCGATATCACTGCCTAATCTCCGAATTCGCCGACATAACTGGTGTTCCGGTTGTCTTGAACACTTCGTTCAACGACCACGCCGAGCCTATCGTCACCACGCCCACAGAGGCTCTCAAGGATTTCTTTGGGATGGGCCTCGACATACTTGTCCTTCAGGACGTGATCATCGATAAGACAGATGCCGTAATGGAGAAAGATCAGAGTTCAGTCAAGATAAACAACAGTCAGACAACGCACTGATACCCACCTATTGGAAGACACGGTTCGGAGTTCGAACGTCTATTGTAACTCGTAGTGTCGTGAGTTGATATTCGAATCATCGAAGTTTTCCTCGGGGTTCCTTCGACTGGCGAGAGCTGCGGCCGTTCGCACGGAGATATTCTGTTATGTTGACCATGGATCGAACGCAGTCTGACTAGATGGCAACGGTCAGATGGAACATCCACGAGAGCGACATTCAACCAAACAATATGTGTCGATCCAGAGACAGTCACGTTTAAGAATCACGTCTGTCCGACCTGGGTCCCAACCCAGCGTGGTTTTATATTGTTGAGAAGCGAGAGATCAGTATCTCGAAATGGTCGAAGAGGGAGACGCCCCCGACAGGACAGGCAACGGCACAGGGGGTACCACGGAAATCGAACGACGATATCAGAAAATCTTCGAGCATAGCAACGACGCCATCATGATCGTCGATATCGAATCCGAATCGTTCGTCGATGTCAACCCCGCCGCCTGTGAACTACTCGGATACTCCAGAGCGGAACTCCTCGAGCTGGATCCGGCGTCGATACACCCGGACGATTTCGACCGGGTACGAGAAGAATTCATCAGAGACGTCATCGAGGAGGGAACTGGATTCACCGACGACCTCCACTGTCTCACAAAGGACGGACAAGAGATTCCGACCGAGATTTCTGGTGCCGCACTGGATCCTTCGTCCGATGGAGGACGCCCGAATCGGATGGTTGCGATCCTCCGTGACATTTCCGACCGGATCGCACGGCGACAGGAACTGCAGGCGAAAGTCGAGCGGCTCGACCGGTTTGCGAGTGTCGTCTCACACGATCTTCGGAATCCGCTTTTGGTCATTCATGCGAACGTCGAACTCGCACAGCAAAACGACGAACTCGAACGATTAGACAAGGTCAACGAGACTGTCGACCGGATGGACGACATGATGACCAGTCTCCTCCAGCTGACGAAAGAGGGGGATACGATCTCCGACACGACGGAAGTAGATCTCGAAGACATCGCTCGGGAATCCTGGAACGGCATATCCACAGACGAAGCCACTCTCTCGATCGAATCTACGGTTTCGTTCCAGGCAGACCCCGAACGGCTACGCGAAGTACTAGACAACCTCTTCCGAAACGCAATTGAGCACAGTTCATCGCCAGTCTCGGTTTCGCTGCACGCGAACTCGAGCGGTTCGCCGAGTGGGCCGACGGCGACCGCGGCACCGGGGACTGGACCGGGATCATCCCCGATGACGTCGACCGGGAGCCGACCTTCGACGATCTCGACGAACGCGTATTCCGGGAGTATGCCCGACATCTCGGTGGAGATCGGGGACTCAAGCAGAACACGGTACAAACCTATTACCGCTATATCTCTGCGTGGTGTGGCTGGTGCGTCAACGAGGGATATCTTGAGGCCCACTACGCGCAGCGGGCGAGTGCGATGGCGCCGCTGCCGGAGGACGACGGCCGCAAGCCCGGCGACCAGCAGGCCTGGACGTCCGAACAGCGCCACGCCCTCACCCGCCACGTCGACGAACAGGCCCGCGACGCCGTTGAGGCGTACACGACACTCCCGGCAGATACTGGCCCCATCGAGAAGCAGCGGGCGCGCTATGCGGCGCTGAAGGCGGCTCGTGACCGGGCTTTGGTGTTCGTCTTGGCGTACACAGCTGTCCGCGTTGGGGAACTCCTCCGGGACCCGAACGACCCGCGCCGGCGCGGCGTCCGCTGGGAGGACCTCTCCCCCGACGACGGGAGTATGGACGTCTACCGGAAGAAACAGCAGTGGGACGCCGCGAGTCTCCCCGACCCGGTGATCTCTCCGCTGCGAAGCTATCGTCAGCTGATGGACCCACCGACGGAGCGGTGGCCGGTGTTTCCGACGTTCGACCAACGGACGCTCGCGGAGCTCGTCCGGGAAGAGCTCGCCGACCGAGGGGAACGTCCAGAGGCAATTGCTGAGCGGCGTGATGAGTACGCTCGCGACCTGCTGCTGGCGCTCGATGAGGACATTCGGCCGCCGTCGATCACGACGGACGGTGCACGATCGATTCTCCAACGGCTTTCGGAGGCTGCAGAGATCGACATCGACCATCCGAAACACGATTACCTTGCTCCACACGGTGGCCGTCGTGGGATGGGCGAGGTGCTAGTCCGCGCGTTCGGGTATACCGTCGCGGCTCGATATCTCGACAACTCCGAAGAAATGGTTCGTGAACGGTACTCACACATTGAGGCCGGGGAACTGGGCGATGTCGCAACCGAAGCATTAGAGCAAATCGATTGACTCTCCCCAAATGATAGCAAGAAGGTTCTGTTG
>Ga0207718_101306_pt1 | contig 13401 bp, 9 predicted proteins | sample A23M2SouthBayCA_FD_187749 | JGI IMG/M metagenome (GOLD analysis project Ga0207718, IMG submission 187749) | Aerobic enrichment media microbial communities from Eden Landing Ponds, California, USA - A23 M2 (SPAdes) | ecosystem: Environmental > Aquatic > Marine > Unclassified | place: Emeryville, CA... | reverse complement strand
TTCGGATCTCAATTTGCTCATACTCCACACCCATCTCGGATGCGTAGTGATCACCCTGCTCCTCGAATATCTCGCGTGCTTTACGCCGATACAGTGCTTCGAGCGCGCGTTTCACCGAAGTATCTTCGACGTGGTGCTTCGCCAGTCGGAATGTGTTCTCCCCAACCCCTGACGAGGGACGCCGCTCAATCACGACTTCATACTTCTCTCCAAGATAGGGAAACATCTCCCCTTCCTCGTAGTTACGTTCCGGAATCTCCTCACGGTATGTGTCGTACCGCTGTTTCTTCTCGATAACCCACGCCGCGTTTTCCCTGAGAAGTTCTGCTGGCTGAATATCTTCGGACTCGGGAACTACGACTGTGATGCCGTGAATATCCACGTCAATCCGGGGTTCAGAGGCGTCTGAACTCCGGCGAATGTCGTACTCAACGATGTCCCCCAACAGATCGATCTGCCGCTGCTGAGATTTAGCCATTGTTCTGAATGAGGTAGTTCCGGATCGCGTCAACAAACTCGTCGTCGTCCTGGATCAGGTGGCTGAGGTCGTACTGGACCACCAGCACGTCCAGAAGGATGCGCTCAATTTCGGCGATAGTCTGCTGGTTCGTTTTCCAGCCGGAATATCCACGGTCAACACGCTCGCGGAACTGTGTCACAATCTCTTCTGCGACTCTCTCCGCCTGCTCATCGGACTCTATCGCGTCCGGTGTCTCCTCGGTCAAGTGCGTGTAGATCGCGAACTCGGCGGCTTCCATTCCCTTCTCGTCGGCCCCCTTATCGACGTCCAAAACGTCGGCTTCGACTGATTTGAGTGCTTCAACGGCTTCAGGGTCGCTGATTTCGTCGCCCTGCCAGCGTTCGACTATATCTGTGACTCGCTCGCTCAGGCGCTTGTACCGTGGGTTCTGATTCTCTCGGGGGTGGAGATGCTCGCGAGTTGCGTGGGCAATCTGTGATGCCTTCACGCCGGAGTTATCGAGTCCTTCAACGTCTTCGAGATATTCCTCTCCGAGCTTGTAGGTCGGGAAGTCGCGTTTGATCTCGGGTATGTCAACGTGTTCGTTGATGATCTCTCGCGTCTTCTCGCGCATCTCGTCTTCCGGGTCGTCTTCTCCCGAGGTCGTGCGCTTGAACGCGACGTGAATCCGGCTGAGCCACTTGTAGTCACGCTCGATCCCCTCGCTCACGAGTCGCCCATCGGGGGCAACGGCCTCGTAGAGATTTTGGAGCCGCCGGAAGTTCTGCTTGAACTCGCGGCGTTCCGGGTGGGTGCTGACGCGCTCGATAGCTTCCGAAGTCGCCTCTTGCGTGTCCTCTTTCGGAATCCCATCGAAGATGTCCATCACCCGCTCGACCTGCTCTACGAGGTCGTCAAAGAGTTCGTCCTTGTCGCGGGCGGCGTAGGCTTTCGTCTCGGCGTCGTAGTCGAGTGCTTCGTCAATGTTCTCGAAGACTCCCTGAAAGTCCACGATTTCGCCGTTCTCTTTCCCGGCTGCTGGCCGGTTCGTCCGGGCGATAGCCTGCATCAGATTGTGGTTCTTGAGGTTGCGATCGAGATACATCGTCTTCAGAATGGGCGCGTCGAACCCCGTCAGGAGCATATTGTGGACGACGAGGAGCTTGGGATTCTCCTCCTGCTTGAACGCCTTGACGATGCTGTCGCGTTCCTCGGAGTCCGTGTGAAACTGCTTGATGAGGTCGGAATCGTCTTTGGTCGAAGTGTAGAGGACTTCTATTTCTTCATCGTCGCGGCGGTCAATTAGACGCTCGCCATACATCGCCGCTGACCGGCGGCTCGGGGTGACGACCATCCCTTTCCACCCGTTCGGAGAAACGTGGTCGTCGTAGTGCGCATCGATCTCCTCGACGGCCTTCTCGACGCGCGGCTCGATTTCCGCGAGCGTGGTCGCCGTAACGCTTTTTCGAATCTCTTTGCGCTTCTCTTCAGTCGTCTTTCCGCGGAACTCCTGTTCGAACTTCTCATCAAGCCCCGCCTCATCGATCTCCCACTCCATCTCGTGTCGGAGGGTAAAGTACACGGGTAGAATCAGGCCGTCATCGATACCCTGTTTGACTGAGTAGCGGTGAAGGTAATCCTCGCCCTCGGGACAGAACTCCCGCATAGTATTTCTCTTCGCCTGTTCCTTGTCGTCAGGGGCGTAGCGTTTTCCTTCCTGAACTGGTGTTCCTGTGAATCCGAAATGGTAGCACCCATCAAGTGCGTTATCGAGTCGAGTGCCAAGCCCACCCTCCATAAATCGGTGCGCTTCGTCGGACATTACGATGACGTCGTCGTTGCCCTGCGTGTCGGGATCGACGTCTTCGAACTTCTGGATAGTCGTGAGAACGAGTTCGCTCTGCCCGTCCTCGATAAGGCGCTGGAGGTGGTCGATGCTCTCGGCCTCGGTCCATTGCTCCAGGGAGAGATTCGCCAGCTGGTCGCGCATCTGGCTGTTCAGCTTGTCCGTATCGACGATGATGAACACCTGCGGATTGCGGGCGACTGCGGGGCGTGAGAGCAGGTTCTCTGCAGCGTAGAGCATCGTGAATGACTTGCCCGAACCCTGCGTGTGCCAGATGAGGCCGCGCTTGTGGTCGCCCTCACGGACGCGGTCGAGGATACGATTCACCGCGTAGTACTGCATATATCGCGGGACGATCTTCGCGTCTCCGCCCGCCCGTCGCTCGTAGAAGACGAAGTTCTTGAGCAGGTCGAGGATCGAGTCGGGATTGCACAGTGCCGTGACCGCTTGCCGCATCTTGCTGTCGCCCTCGGACTCCTCGGAGTCGGGTTTCCACGGTTCGTAAAACTCTCGCGGTGCGCCGACCGCTCCGTATCGCAGTTCCATCGTATCGGCGGCGATGTTGAACAGGCCGGGAACAAACAGCCGGGGGACGTCTTCCTCGTAGTTCTTGAGGTCGCGGACGGCGTCGTGCCAATCGTTATCCTGTGCGAGACTCTTGAGTTCCATCGTCACGAGTGGAATCCCGTTGACGAACAGGTTCACGTCCGGGCGGATGGTCGTCTCGCGAGAGACGGAGAACTGATTCACCGCGTGAAAGCGGTTATTCTCAGGATTCTCGTAGTCGATGAGATCAACGTAAACCGTCTCACTCCCGCCCTTATCGCTGTTAACAGTGAAGGTTTTGCCCTTGATGAGCAACTGGTGAAACGCGTGATTGCCGTGCATCAAATTCTCGGCGTCGAGATCGCGGCGGAGGGAGGAAACGAACTTATCGACGTTGTCCTCGGTCACGGGGTCGTTGAGCGCAATGATCTGCTCTTTGAGCAAGTTCCAGTAGATGACCTCGTGGCTATCGCGCTCGTAGGCCTCATCGAGAACGTTCGCACCACGGTCGCCGTCCTGTCCGTGCGTCTCCCATCCGACGCCGTCGAGCCACGAGAGGAGCGAGCGTTCGACGCCGCCCTCGGATGGGATGCTAACCATACTGTGCGATTTCTTCGGGAACCTCTATGTTAGTGTCGGTTGTGCGGACTTTTCCCGAAAGAAGATCTTGCATTAGACCGCATTTGAGGCTCTTTAGACGGCTCTCCAGCCGCTTTTCCACTTGGATTTCCTGATTGATAGTCTCGATAGTATCTTTCAGTCTTTTTTGCTGTTCAATGGGGGGAAGAAGAACTTCCACACGCTTTGCACGGAATAAAGAAAGTTTGGGCTGTCCGGAACCAACAGTATGGCGACTAATTTCTCCTTGGCCATAGTACGATTGTAAATAAACGAGAAGATACTCTGGAATCGCACCGTCTAAATTTGTAATTTTAGCCGCGTTATCTGTAAAGTGCGCACCATCTAGTTCCGGTGGAACGATACCGACTCCACCGATGCTGTGTCCATTAAGAGTAAGGAACAAATCCTTGCTATTGATGTATCCTCTATTCATCTCTTCAAATGAATCTTCTTTCAGATTTTTTACCTCATCCTCAACCATCACACCGTCTTCCAAGTCTGAAATCCGAATAAATCGATAACCGGTGTCTTCATCAGAGTAGTCGTCACCAGGAGGGATTCTAATACCGTTTTTCACATCCGCAATATTCCCTAATTCTACAATGTTCCACGATTCCGGGATTTGAATTGGTTTGGGCCCAAGTCGTCTTCCAACTAATTCTTCTTCAGTAAAACCACCGGATAAGAAATCGAATATGAGTGCTTTCTTGATTCTATCATACTGACTAAGTATAGCATCCGTTTTCTCAATTGCCCGGTCAACCGTGTAGAGTACGGTGGCGATTTTGCGCTGTTCGCGGAGTGGCGGAATTGGGATTTTGTGCTTCTTTACGATTCCTTTTCCCAAGTTCGCCTGAGTTGTCTGACGGCTAAGGCTCGCCAATTTCGGTTGTGAATTGTCTATTGCGTAGCGGACGTAGAGTACGTTATCGTCGCCAGCATCCCATAACCCGAGAATCCCTTGATTTGTAGCCACACGACTCTGAACTAATGCTGTTTCAGCAAGGCTCCCGTAAATAGTCATTAGGAGGGTCCCCGAATCGAACGCTCTCGTACTTGTTTCTTCGAGCGCCTGCTCGGTGATGTAATTCTCTGCTGTTGTGACTCCGTCCCCCTGTTGCTTATTTAAATCTTCAATCTTGACAAACGGTACATTGCCGTCATAGTACTCATCTACTCCCTTTTTCGGAGTTCCACCGCTGTAGATTGATTCAAAGATTTCACCAAGACGTTTCTCAACCCACTCTGAACCCGTCTCAGAATCAGAATCTACGTAGTTTGTAAGGTCAATCTGCTCACTCATAGTTCAATGCCTCCATATGCTCGCTCATCGTCGCCTCTATCTCATCACGTTCGGCCTGCAATTCACGTAACTTCGCCAGTTCTTCCGCCACATCAATATCTTCCTCCGGCTCTGTAGTATCGACGTACAGCGCGATGTTGAGGTTGTAGTCGTTCTCTCGAATCTCATCGAGAGATACCGTGCGACTCACGCGCTCCTCGGTCGCCCACTCGTGGAAGTTCCCGACGATGTGGTCAAGGCCGTCCTCCGTGAGGACATTCTGGTTCGATTCGTCTCGATAGAAGTCCTCATCAGCGGCGTGGATGAACTGCACCTCGCCCTCGCGCTCGGCAGGCTTGTCCGTATTCAACACGAGAACTGCGGAGGGAATCGAGTTGTTCTGGAACAGGTTCTCCGGAAGCCCGACGATGGCTTCCACCATATCCTCCTCAAGCATATGCTCCCGATAGCGCGACTCGTGCTTCCGGAACAGGACGCCGTGGGGAATGACGATAGCGGCCTTGCCCCCGACCTTATCGCTTTCCGGACGCTTCAGTTGCTCCGCGATATGCATAATGAAAGCGTAGTCACCTCTGTCGGCACGCGGGAGTTTCTCGTGCCAGTGCTTGAACCGACTATATGGATCGTCCTGGAGTTCGTCTTTCGCCCAGTCAGCTGAGAACGGGAAATTAGCGAGGACTCGGTCGAACCGAGTGAGTTCGTTGTCGTCCTCGTTTGTGAACTGCGGGTCGGATAGCGAGTCCTCGCGCTCGATCTCCCCGTCCAGCCCGTGAATGGAGAGGTTCATCTTGGCGATGGCCGCAATGTCGGGGTTGATCTCCTGCCCGGTGAAGGTCATCTTCGTCGGGTCGCCGCCCTGCTCCTCGCGGTAGTACCGTGCCGCTTCGATAAGCATCCCGCCGGAGCCAACGGTCGGGTCGTGGAAGGTCATCCCGTCCTCGAACTCATCGACAAGCCGGACGCAGAGATTGACGATGTGCGGGGGCGTGAAGAACTGTCCCCCGGACTTGCCCTCCTCCTCCGCGAAGTGGCGCACCAGGTCCATATACGCCTCGCCGAGCATATCCGGCGGGACGCTGTCGCGGTCCAGGTCGTGCTTCGAGAGGTGTTCGACCAGCTTCCCGAGCCGGTCGTCATCGAGGGCATCGGCGTCGATGTAGTCCGCACGGAACACGCCCGTCAGTTCGGGATTCTCCTCGGTGAGCGCGTCAAAGGCTTCGTTCAGGGCTTGGTCTACGTTGTCGCTGACGGAGCGAATGTCGTCCCACAGATAGCCCTCGGGGACAACGGGAATGTCGTAGAGATTGTTCCGTCGCGCGAACTCCTCGCCGTACTCCTCGACGTTCTCGGCGTACTGTTTCTCGAACTCGTCAGAGATGGATTTGTAGTAGACGAGCGGCAGAATGTATTCCTTGTAGTCAGTTGGGTCAACGGCATCGCGGATTATGTCTGCACATTTGAACAGGTGTGTTTCGAGGTCGTCCACAGAGAGAGGCATACGGGTAGTGTTCCACCGAGGTATCATATGCCCTGCGGTGGATGGCAAGCGGCTCCTCCGGTATATCGCGATGTTCGTGGTCCGGACTGAGTGAAGTAGTGAGCTGTTGGAAAGACATTCGACAGGATTTCCCGAGCGCCCACCTTATCGCGTTAGAGAAGCGGTTCAGAGACAGTACGAACTTGCTGTGAATTGGGGAAAGTCTGTCGCCGGTAGATACTTCAGACAAGTCGGGCAATCCTTCGTTGGTATGAGCACAAATCAACTTGAGGATTATCTCGCAAGTGATGAGAAATTGTTGCTCTCATTCTCAGCGGAAAGCGTGACTCAAGGAAGCGAAAACACTGATGATAATGCCAGCTTTTCAGAAATGATCGAAAATCAGGATACCTCAGTATATACTTTCGGAGCTACAGACCGAAGGGTGGTCTATCTGAATAACTCCGGGGCATTCAAAGATATCGACTACCAACACATCAGTTCTATCGAATCGGATGTGGAAGAAGATAACTCCGATGAAGGTGCTGGTATGGCTATCGGTTGCTGTGGTGGGTTCATATTACTCGGAGGATTTGCTGGTATGAGTGATGATCCGGGGATGGGTATCCTATTGATTCTTGTAGGCGCAGGAATATTAGCTCTCGCAGTAAAGGCTTTACAAAATGCCGACACTACAGAGAAACAGAAGATCAAATTCATCACTGGCGATGAAGCACATCAACAGATCGAAGTTACACTCACCCCTGAGACTGATGCAAATGTCGGTGCAAAATTGAGTCAGATTCTACGCGAGCAGAGGGAATGAAATTCGCGTTCCTGTTATGTCACGGTAGGTCTGAAAGATGTCTTAGTTATAGTGACTACGAATTTCCGCTTTGCGCTCGGTGTACTGGTATCTATCTGGGATTCGTAACTGCCCTACTGATTGAGATGATTAACGGCCTGCCCTCACCAAACCTTCTCCCGTTGTATATTGTTCTTGGACTTCCTGCGGCAGTTGATGGAACGACTCAATTAATTCACGAACGGGAAAGCACTAATCTAATCCGGATTGTCACGGGATTCACTGGTGGTATAGGACTAATGCTTCTCTTTCGAACGGTCAAGTTATCGGCTGGATGAATGGAGAATATACACGAACGGACCGAACTTCCACCGAATTGAGGCGGTGTAAATTCAAATTATTGCCGTGATAGACCAGATTCTGATTCAGCGAGTCAGCACCTTTTTGAACTCAACATCTATTCCTCTACGGTATTCCAATATTCTATAAGATATATAGATCGCCAGCCCCATTGATAAAGATGAAAATACCATATATTGAATGAAAGTCACATTTAGAGTGATATAAATGGCGAAACCCACTATAATGCCGAAAAGCATCCCGTACCCTCTACTCTGCTGTCGTGTTTTGATCCGCAACCTGTGTTCCTTGTTAATTGTTCTTCGATAGTGCTTATTTTCGGGTGATGATGTCTTTTTTCCGGATGACGTCGTTGGGGCAGTTTTTTCTCCATTATGGATTGCAAGGTGACAATCTTTGCAAACCGTAGATAGGTTGTTTTTATTATGTCTTCCGCCTTTCGATTTTGGAACAATGTGGTGAACGTGAAGTTCAGTAGAACCATTTGGCCCACCAGATCCACCACAATTCTGGCACTGAAACCCGTCGCGTTCTAATACGTCTTTCCGACGGCGATTCCAATCCGACGGAAGGTCTGATGGCACAGGCTATGCTTCCCACTATATCGTGATGGTTCTTTCTAAGAATAAGTGGTCGCGAATCAATCCAGAGAGATTATAAATTATTCAGATGTCTTTGAGATAGTCCTCCCGCCGTTCCATCTGCTCGTTCTTAGTCGCCTTGTCATAGTGCTTGTCCATAATATCGTGAGTCATATCGACTCTATCGGCGGTCACCTCCTTCGGCTGTCCGGCGTTCAACGCTTCAGTGACGTAGCCGCGCCGAAGCGCGTGTGGGCTTATCGAGGCCGGACATTTGCTGGCGGTATTGTACGAGGTCGCCTCGCACTCGTCAATATCGCGGTCCATCGGACACTCTCCAGTATAGTGGCAAGGCCGAGTGACCGTGTAGATATTCCGCTGGATAGTCGAGGGTTCGCATCGCTTCCCGTGAGTGGACATCAGTAACGGCGTTCGACCGTGCTGATCCTCTTTGCCGGGGTGATTGAATCGAAGATAGTCACGGAGAATATCGGCTACTTCCCCACTGATACGTACGTCTCGCTCCCCCTTTCGCTTGTTTTTGAGCGGCGTTTCAGCCTCCGGACGATGCCGAACCCGGAGATATGGGCTTGCACCGTCCTCGAAGTCCCCCTTATCGAGGGCGTACAGCGAACTTCGGCGCATCCCAGTCTTCCAGAGTACGACGAAGATGACGTGCCGCAAGCTGGCATATTCGTGCTTGTCGAGGTAGTCCAAGATCTGAGTTGCCTCGTCGCTCGTGAGAATATCGTCGGCAACTTCTTCGCCGGGGTTCGGCTTCGGGATACGAACTAACTGATTCATCCCGTCCGGAACGGCATTGATGTGTTCACAGAAGCGGATGAACCCCTTAATGCAGGTCATATCCGTCTTGAGAGTGATGGTTTTCACGTTCTCAAGCCGCCATTCTTTGAATCGCTGAATCTCGTCGCTGGTCAGCTTGTTCAGGTTCTCCACCCCGGCCTTATCGGTGAGCCAATCGCAGAAGACGTTCAGCGTGGTCTGATAATTCGATAGCGTAGAATCAGTTACGTCGGTCGATTTGTCTTTCAGGTAGCGGTTCTTCGCTTCGTGTGGCGGAGTTGCGTTCATTGTTGTCTCACATACTGAACGCATCCGGCGCGCGCTTCGATTCAGGTCGGGCATTTCGGAGTTGGCACATTCCGATGCTTCGCCCTGCGCGCGCGCCGGAGCGGAGCGGAGGCGCGAAGAGGCCCGGGGTTCAAATCCCCGCGAGTCCATGGCTGTACCGGACGTTTTCGAGGGTTTCAGGTTTTCAATCAGCACCGCGTAGCGCGCCAATTTTCGCGAGCGCGACGACGGAAGGGCGATATGCGGGACGGATCACCGCCTCGAGATCGAAGAGCCTGACGGCGACTTCCGTGGCGTTACTCGGTCGGCACGGGTTCGCCGCAGGCGGGGCAGACGGCGCTGGCTCCCGAGCGTTCGAGATCGGACTGTTCGCCCGTCCAGCCACAGATCGGACACTGTACTGGGTCAGACACGAAACATCGAGACGATCCGCCGCCGGGTCAAAAAGCGTGGTGCCCGTGCTGATCGCGAGAGCCAAGGTCCGTTACGACGACGCCAGCGCTCCGGTATCCGCGTCGGGGCTCGGGTCCGCCGCCTCGGGAGTCCCTTCGTCACCACGGTTCCGGCGGAAGCCGCGATACAGCAGCCAGAGGAGCGCGCCGAAGCCGAGCAGGAAGACGACGAGTTCGACGAGCCAGCCGACGACAGGGATCCGCGAGAGCGCGGCGACCCCGACGACGCCGACCAGGAGCGCGAGCCAGCGGTTGTCGACGTCGGTGTAAGAAAGCGCCCACGACCCGACGGCGTACTCGCCGAGCGGGACGGAGACGAAGATTGCAAGCCCCAAGGCCATGAAGCCGAGGAACGTGAGCGGGATACCGACGATAGTGATCGCGATCAGGACCAGCGCGATGGGGATACCGATCAGGCCGACGAGGCCGACGCCGCCGGCACGGAGCGGGTTGGTGCTGACTTCGCCGGCAAGGTCAGACGTGAATCGGGGGAAGGCGGCGAGAAGGATCCCGCCGAGGAGGAGCGTGACGAGTCCCCAGTAGATGCCGAAGACGACGTTCAGCGGACCGGGGTCGGGGAGCGAGAAGCCGCCGAAGCCGACGTCCGGGGAGAGGCCGCGGACGGCGGTGACCTCACCACCGACGGTAGCGCCGTCCTCGCGGGAGAAGTCGGCGGTGCGGCTGTAGCGCAGGTCGCCGGCGATAGTGGCCGTCGAGGCCAGTCGGAGATTGTCGACGCCGGCCTCGACGCTGCCGTTGATCGTGCCGGCGATGCGGAGGTCGCCGGTGGCGACGCGGACGTCGCCGTCGATCGCTGCGGGCTCGCCGATGGAGACCGACCCGGCGGAGGCTTCGAGCGAGCCGTCGACGGTGCCGAGGACGGTGACGCTGCCGGCGGTCGCCTGGACGTCGCCGGTGACGCGCCCGCCCTGTTCGATCACGACCGACCCGGAGAGGGCCTGGAGGTTGCCGTCGACGGTGCCGCGGACCACGACGGTTCCGCCGATTGCCTGGACGCCGTCGACGGTCTCGCCCTCGTCGACGACGACGCTACCGCCGGCGCGAGTCTCCTGTGCCGCGGCGACGCCGGTGGCGCTGGCAACGAGCGCGACGGCGACCAGCACGGCGACGACCGCCCGGCGGTACCTCGACCCGCGAGTGATGCCTGTCATAGGAGGGGCCACTCGTGGTACGTATTTAACAATAGGTCGGTTTCGGGACGTAGACTCGCGTTACCCAGGTGGACGAGAGCGAGAGTGGGGCGGGACGGGGCGGGACGGGGCGGGGCGGGACGGGGCGGGGTAGGGTGGGGTGGAAACGGTCAGAGGTCGGCGTCGTTGAAGCGCCGATATCCGACCGCGAGCGGGACCACCAGCCAGAACACGAGGAAGACGAAGCCGATGGAAGTCGTCGCGTAGAAGGCATCGAACTGGTCGGCACCGACGCCGATGCCGACGGCGTCGGCGGTTTCGGGCAACAGCGTGATCAGCGACGCGGTGTAGGCCGATGACGGCGGGATCTGCGTGACGAGGAAGTACCAGTCGGGCGCGTCGCCGGCGAAGGAAAAACCGTTGGCGACGTAGAAGATCCCGGTGGCGACCGCGTCCCAGAGGAGTTCGAACAGGAGGAAAAAGCCGATCGAGAGCGTCGTCGCGCGCGACGTCGACCCCGTCGTCGCCGAGATGGAGACGACGATGCCGACGAACGTGACGGCGAACACGAGCGTCAACACCAGAAAGACGAGGACGGGGACGAGGTCGAAGTCGCCGATGAGACCGAAGCCGAGGCCGAAGCCTATCAGGAGACCGACGGCCAGCGCCGCCGAGAGGACGGCACCGCGGCCCAGGAGTTTCCCGAGGAAGACGTCCCGGCGGCTGTGTGGCAGCGCCAGCAGCAGTTTGATACTGCCGATCTCGCGCTCGCCGGCGATGGACTTGTAGCAGACGACGATGGCGGTCAGCGAGACGAACAGGGTGACGATCCCGCTGGTGAAGAAGATCAGGCCGCCGACGGACGCACCGTCGGTACCGCTCCCGACGACCTCCGCAGGGAACTCGGCGTAGGCGTACGAGAGCAGCGACGACAGGAGGACGAACACGGCGAGCAACGCCCACAGCGCCCGCGACTGGGCGGCGTCGCGGAAGTCCTTCTTCGCGACGGCGAGCGCGCTCATGCCTCGACCTCCTGCTGTTCGGTGGTGTACTTGACGAAGAGATCCTCCAGGGAGTACTCGTCGACGGAGAAGTCGCCGACCTCGACGCCGGCGTCGTCGAGTTCGTTGAGGATGTCGAACTTCGAACCGCCGCTCATCGTCACCTGCAGAGTCGTCCCGTCAAGCGCGACGCTCCGGACGTTCTCGTGGGCGCGGACCATCTCGACGTCGTCGTCGTCGATGTCGGAGACAGTGATCCGGAGCGTGGTCGTCGTCTCGGTCGATCCCCTGAGCCCCTCGATGGAGTCGACGGCGACGAGCCCGCCCTTGTTGATGATGGCGACGCGGTCACAGACAGCCTCGACCTGCTCCATGATGTGACTGGAGAAGAAGACGGTCGTCCCGCGGTCGTTCTCGGCCTGGATTATCTCGCGCATCTCGCGGGCGCCGTTGGGGTCGAGTCCGGTCGAAGGTTCGTCGAGGATCAGCAGGTCGGGGTCGCCGACCAGCGCCATCGCGAGGATCAGCCGCTGGCGCATCCCCTTCGAGTAGCCACCCGCTTTCCGGTCGGCCGCTTCGAGGATCTGAACACGCTCCATGATCGCCTCGATATCGGCGTCGGCGCCTTTCGACTCGACGACGAACTCCATGTGCTGGCGGCCGGTCAGGCGGTCGTAGACGTGGTAGGCGTCCGGGAGCACGCCGATGCGCTGGCGCACTTGCAGACTCTCCTTCTGGGCGTCGTAGCCCAGTACCCTCGCCGTACCGTCGGTCGGCCGCACGAAGTCGAGCAGGATGTCGATCGTCGTCGACTTCCCCGCACCGTTTGGCCCCAGAAAGCCGAAGATTTCGCCCTCCTCGACCGTCAGATCGAGGTCGTCGACCGCGAGCACGTCGCCGAAGCGTTTCGTCAGTCCGTCGAGTTCTATCGCTGCCATGGCTGTCACGCTCGCTCCTGTCCGCCTGTTCCAGCGGCTATCGTAAGAGTATGCACCTCTAGTACTACATCGCGTATATTATAATATATTTTCAGTTGTGGCGAACGGTCACCCTACTCGGGGGCCTGAGGGCGATAGCGACGTATTTCGGTCCGGCGGCGAGAGCACGGGAACTATCGCAGGGCGAATCGCGCCACCGGCCGGACCTCGCTGACTGGCATTTAAGCCGGTCACGCGAGCAGACCGGGCATGGCGACGGAACAGTGGTCCTCACGCGCGGGCTTCCTGCTCGCGACGGTCGGCGCGGCGGTCGGGCTGGGTAACATCTGGCGGTTCTCGGCAGTGGTCGGGACCAACGGCGGCGGCGCCTACCTCGTCCCCTATCTCGTCGCCGCGTTCGTCTGTGCCGTCCCGCTGCTCGTGCTCGAACTCTCTGTCGGGCGCGCTCTCCGGACCGACGTGGTCTCCGCGTTCTGGTCGGTCTCGCCGGCGTACACCGCCTTCGGCTGGGTCGTCGTCGTCGGCGTCCTCCTCGTCCTCAGCTACTACCTCGTCCTGACCGGCTGGGTGCTCGGCTTTCTGCTGTCCTGGCTCTCGGGGTCGCAACTCACCTTCGCGGGCTTCACCGACGGCTGGCTCCCGGTCGGCCTGTTCGTCGTCGCGACGGCGCTGACCGGCGGCGTCGTCTCGCTCGGGGTCCGCGGCGGCATCGAACGGCTCGCGAAGGTGGTGATGCCCACCGTCTTCGCCGTCCTCGTCGCGCTCGCG
>Ga0207718_101305_pt1 | contig 13412 bp, 13 predicted proteins | sample A23M2SouthBayCA_FD_187749 | JGI IMG/M metagenome (GOLD analysis project Ga0207718, IMG submission 187749) | Aerobic enrichment media microbial communities from Eden Landing Ponds, California, USA - A23 M2 (SPAdes) | ecosystem: Environmental > Aquatic > Marine > Unclassified | place: Emeryville... | reverse complement strand
GTCGTCAGACCGGAGGTCTGACGAGCCAGACGGATCGCCGTGCGATCCGTCGACGACGCAAGCACCGCAACGCAGTGAGGAGCGTGGTTCGAGAGAGCGAAGCTCTCTTGTCATCCCGAAAATCTCTGATTTTCGGACGACAGCGAGTCCCGGGAGCCGAGACGGTCACGAGAGCGAAGCTCTCGTGAGCACACCAGAACCCGCAGGGTTCTGGGGACGCCGGGGGCTTTCGAGGTGTCTCTAATTCAATCGCGCTAATCTGAACAGCATCGAGTCGCCGCCGCCCATCTTCAAGGGGGCCGCTCCCGTCGGGGCGGACGATGTACGACACGATCCTCGTGCCGACGGACGGAAGTCCCGGCGCCGAAACCGCGGCGGCCCACGCGGTCGCCCTGGCAAAGGCCCACGGTGCGACCGTCCACGCGCTCTACGTGGTCGACGTGCGCATGAGTCCGGTCAGTGCCGACATGGATCACGACGAGGTCGTGGCACTGGTCGACGACTCGGGCGAACGACCGACTGCAGCGGTGCTCGATCGGGCCGAGCGCGCGGGCGTGCCGACGGTCGAGGTCATCAGACTCGGCGTGCCCCACGCGTGTATCCGGGAGTACGCCGAGTCGGCGGGCGTCGACCTCGTCGTGATGGGCACCCACGGCCGAACGGGGCTGGAACACGCGCTGATCGGCAGCGTCACCGAACGGATCGTCCGAACCCTCGACGTGCCCGTCCTGACCGTGCATCCCGGGCGCGAGAGCGAGTAACGCGCCACGTGCGATACGAGGTTATTTGCATCGTGGCCGTGTGTGGACGAGTAACGGGGACGCTCGAAGCCATGCCACACACACTCGAAATCAGCGACGAACTCAGGGAACGGCTGGACAAACACCTCGAAGCGGACGAATCGTACGAGGAGTTCATCGAGGAACTCGTCTCCATGTACGAAACCGAAGGGACGTTCCTGCAGGAAGGCTACTCGGAGTAGCGCGGCGTTCCGTCGGGCCGCGACTCGTTGCACGCACCGGCGCCGATCGAGCGGCCGTCAGTACGGCGGCGACTCGGCCCCGATAACGCCAGCGAGGTTCCCCAGTTCGGCGGTCAGGAGGACGAGCAGATCGTCGAGGGTCACGATCCCCGCGAGTTCCCCGTCGGCGACGACGGGCATGCGCCGCACTTCGTGGTCACACATCGCGGTACAGAGGTCGAACACGCCCGTCTCGACGTCGACGGTGACCGGCTCCGCGGTCATCACGTCCGCCGCGGTCAGCGTCTCGGGGTCGTCCCCGTCGGCGGCGACGCGAACGGCGATGTCACGGTCGGTCACGAGCCCGACGGGGGCGTCGTCCGCGACGACGACGGCGCTGCCCACGTTCTCGTCCCGCATCGTGGCCGCGACGTCGCTGACGAGGGTGTCCGTGGCTGTCGTTACGACGGTTTCGCGCATCAGGTCGTCGAGGGACATACTGAGATCACCGTTCGATACTTGTTACTCAGTTGAGAATAGCGCGGCGGCGATTCCCACCGATCGAGAACGGCCGACGCCGGTCAGGCGTCCTCCTGACCGTCCAGCGTGAGCACCGGCTGGTCGCTGAGGCGGACCACCCGTTCCGCGACGCTGCCGAGGATGTATCGATCGAACCCGGTTCGGCCGTGGGTGCCCATCACGACGAGGTCGACGTCCTCGGCGTCGGCGTAGTCGACGATGGCGCGGTACGGCGTCCCGCTCAGGACCGACGCCTGCACGCTCGATACGTCCGCCTCGTCGGCGCGGTCGATGACCGATTCGAGCGCCTGCTGGCCGGCCCGCTGAAGCTCGTCCAAGAGGGCGCCCGACCCGTCGACCGGGAGGACGCCGAGATCGACGACGTGGACGATATGCAGGGTCGCCCCGGTCGCCGCCGCGAGCCCGATTGCGTGGGCCGCTGCCCGTTCCGAACAGTCACTCCCGTCGGTCGGCACGAGGATCGTGTCGAGGTCGTCGCTGACGACCGTGTCCGCGTGAACGGTAACGACCGGCACCGCCGACTCCCGGAGCGTCCGTTCCGCGACGCTGCCGAGGAGATACCGGTCGAGCCCCGTTCGACCGTGCGTCCCCATGACGATGCAGTCGGCGCCGTGGTCGGCACCGTAGTCGAGGATAGTGCGGTGGACCGCCCCCTCGGCGTCGACGACGGCCGTCGTGGCGTCGACACCGGCGGCCGCCGCCTGCTCCGCGAGCGCGACCGTCGCCGATTCACCCCCTTCGTCGGTCTCGTCCTCGCGGACGGCGAGCACGTGGACGTCCGCGCCGAACCGCTCGGCGAGGGCGACGGCCTGCGTGGCTGCGACTCCCGCCACGTCGCTTCCGTCGGTCGGGACGAGTATCGTGTCGTACATGGGACTCACGTATCGGAGCATCGACGCAGAGGCGCATAAAGACGCGCCGTCGCTCCCACCGGGCGGGAGGACCGTCGACCGCACCACAATCTATAAGAGCCGACGCTCGGAATACTATAATGAAAGACCATGAACAAAAGGGATGGGACGGACTGCCCGCTGTGTGCTCGGGTCGTCGACGGCTGCACTGAACTCCGAATACACTTGATGGTCGACCACCGGAAGAGCGCGGTCATCGACGAGTACGTCGAGCGACTGGATCGGCCGGTCGTCGCGCCCTAGCGACCGGGCTGATACTCGCCGAACTCGTCGCGAAGGACGTTCGCGATTTCGCCGACCGTGGCGTAGGCCTTGACGGCGTCGACGATTGGGGGGAGGAGGTTGTCGTCGCCGCGGGCCGTCTCGCGGAGGGCGGCGAGGGCGGCGTCGACGGCCTCGTCGTCGCGCTCGGCGCGGACGGTCTCCAGGCGGTCGATCTGTCGGCGCTCGTCGTCCTCGGTCACCTCTTCGAGGTCGACTTCGGGATCCTCGTCGACCTGATACTCGTTGACGCCGACGATGACCCGCTCGCCCTCCTCGATCTCCTGCTGGCGGTCGAAGGCGACGTCCTGGATCTGCCCCTGCACCCACTGTGACTTCACCGCGTCGAGCATTCCGCCGCGCTGGTCGACCTCGTCCAGCAGGTCGAACGCCTCCCGTTCCAACTCGTCGGTCAACGACTCGACGTAGTAGCTGCCCGCGAGGGGGTCGATGGTGTCGGCCGCGCCGGACTCGTGGGCGAGTATCTGTTGGGTTCGGAGGGCAGTGCGGACGCTCTTCTCCGTCGGCAGGGAGAGCGCCTCGTCCTTGCCGTTGGTGTGGAGGCTCTGCGTGCCGCCGAGCACGGCCGCGAGCGCCTGATACGCCACCCGGACGACGTTGTTGTCGATCTGCTGAGCCGTGAGCGTCGAGCCGCCGGTCTGGGTGTGGAACTTCAGTTGCTTCGATTTGGGGTTCTCGGCGCCGAACCGCTCCTCCATGATCGAGGCCCACATCCGGCGGGCCGCGCGGAACTTCGCCACCTCCTCGAAGATGTTGTTGTGGGCGTTGAAGAAAAAGGAGAGCTGTGGGGCGAACTCGTCCACGTCGAGGCCGGCGTCGAGGGCGGCGTTCACGTACTCGATGCCGTTGCCGAGGGTGAACGCGATCTCCTGGGCCGCCGTGGAGCCGGCCTCGCGGATGTGGTAGCCCGAGATGGAGATGGTGTTGAACTTCGGCGTCTCCGCGGCACAGAACTCGAATATGTCCGTGATCAGTCTCATGGAGGGCTCCGGCGGATAGATGTAGAGGTTGCGCGCGATGTACTCCTTCATGATGTCGTTCTGGATGGTGCCCCGGAGTTCGGACCGGTCGACCCCTTGCTGATCGCCGATGGCCACGTACATCGCGAGCAGGATGGCCGCGGGGGCGTTGATCGTCATGCTCGTCGACACCTCGTCCAGCGGGATGCCGTCGAACACCGTCTCCATGTCCCGCAGGGAGTCGATGGCGACGCCCGACTTCCCGACTTCGCCCGCGGCCATCGCCGCGTCCGAATCGTAGCCCATCTGCGTCGGCAGGTCGAAGGCCATCGAGAGGCCGGTCTGGCCCTCGTCGAGTAGGTAGTTGAACCGCTCGTTGGTCTCCGCGGCCGTCCCCATGCCCGCGTACTGGCGCATGGTCCACAGCCGCCCGCGGTGCATCGTCGAGTAGACGCCGCGCGTGTACGGCTCCTCGCCCGGGAAGCCGACGTCCTCCCGGTAGTCTAGGTCGGCCACGTCCGCGGGGGTGTACAGCGGGTCGACCTCCTGTCCCCCGGTGTCGGTGGTGAACGGCTCCTGTCGCTCCCCGAATCGATCCACGGTCGGCCCGTACGTCTCGGCCTCCCAGTCGGCCTTGGCCTCGCGGATCGCGTCGAGGTCGTCGGGGTCGAACATAGGCGGCCGGAGGAGCGCCGCGGACTTAAGTGTTCGAACCGGCCGCGCACGACCGATTCCCGGCTCTCGGGAATCGACGAAGCGACTATCGACTCGTACGACCACTCTCTAAACGAGGTGAGCACGATGCAACTTCCAACCACGCTCCTCGACATGTTCGCACAGTGGCAGCCGGGCCCCCACGGCCCCGGTCCCCACGGCCCCCACTGGGGCGGGGGTGGCACCGGCATGGGCGGCGCCGGTCCCGGCGTGGGCGCCGGATTCGGCGTCGTGGGCGGCTGGTGGCTCGTGCTCCTGTTCGCCCTCCTCGTCCTCGGCCTCGTCGTCGCAGCGTTCTACCTGACGGCCCGCACGGGCGGGGACGACGAAGACGGCGCGCTCGCGGTCCTCCGTGAGCGGTACGCCGCCGGCGACCTGGACGAGGAGGAGTTCGAGCGGCGTCGGGAGCGCCTGACCGGCGGAACGGGCTGAATCCCCCGATTTTCTCTCGTTTGATAACTGGATCCTGTCCTCTTTATACTAGTCGTCGCAACCGGGGCCGTATGTCGGGCCGTAGAATTCGGGGACGAGGACGTCGTTGCGAACCAAGTTGGGGGGAGACGTAAATGAGATTCCTGCCGTCGTTCGTTCGCGACAGTTATCTGAAACAGTTCGCGGCTATCGTCGCAATCGTGTTGGTCGTCGTGGCCGGTGCCGGGATTTTCTTCCAGGGAGAGGTGACCGAAGAACTCCGCCACGAGCGACAGAACGAACTGCGGACGGTCGCCGAACTGGAGGCCGACGCGGTCAGTGAGTGGCTGAACCGCAACAGCGAGAAGACGCGCTTGCTCTCCGAGTTCGGAGCGATCCGCTCCGGCGACCGGGAGCGCATCGACGCGACGCTCGACCACGAACTCGAACAGTTCGAGTCGACGCGGGCGATTCACTACGTCGACCTCGATTCCCGGCAGATCGTCGAGAGTACCGCGGACGGCCGCGTGGGGGCGACGGTGCCCGAAGTGACGTGGGCGCGCGGATCCTTCGGGATGGAGGACCCCTCGACCGTTGCAGTCTCCGAGGGGTACCGACAGGACGGCACCGAAGTGATCGCGTTCCTCAGCCGGATCGAGGGGACGGATCGGGCGGTCATGCTGACCGTGAACGCTCGGGAGCAGGCAGACAAATTCCGAACGCCGACCGAGTCGAGTTTCACGCAGGTCGTCGACGGTCGCGGCATCGTCGAGTTCGCCCAGAACGAGGAGGCGGCGCTCGAGTCGTATCAGTACGGTGACGGCCACGTCCGGAAAGCACAGAACGGGGAGACGGGCGTGATGGACATGCCCAGTCAGAGCCTCGTCGTCGGCTACGCGCCGGTCGAGGGGGTCGACTGGGTCGTCGTCACGCATATCCCACTGTCGGAGGCGTACGCGCTGGCCGGCATCGTCACGCGCGATTTCCTGTCGCTCATCGGCATCTCGCTCGCCGGGTTCCTCCTGATCGGCCTCACGCTCGGCCGCGATACGGTGACGGCGCTGGATCGCCTCACCGAGGACGCACAGGCCATCGCCCAGGGGAACCTCGATGTCGAAGTCCAATCGTCCGACCGCGAGGACGAGATCGGTGAGATGACGGCCGCGTTCGCGGAGATGCAGGACTACCTCTCGACGGTCGCAGCGCAGGCCGAAGCGGTCGCGGAGCAACGGTTCGACGCGCCGGTGCTCGATCGGGAGGTGCCGGGCGCGTTCGGCGAAACCGTCGACCGCATGAGCGACGACGTGGAGCGAGCCCAGCGAGAGGCCAGGGAGGCAAAGCAGGACGCCGAAGCGGCACGTCGGGAGGTCGAAGACCTGAACGACGATCTGGAGGCCACGGCCGAGACGTTCGGCGAAACGATGGCCGCAGCCGCCGACGGCGACCTGACCCAGCGGATGCCCGCCGAGAGTCGGAGCGAGGCGATGGAAACCATCGCCGAGTCGTTCAACGACATGATGGCGGAGATGGAGGGGACGCTGAGCCGGATTCGGTCGTTCGCCGACGAGGTGGCGACCGCGAGCCAGCAGGTGACCGCGAGCACCGAGGAGGTTCGGAGCGCAAGCGCCGATGTCAGCGAGTCGATCCAGGAGGTGTCGGCGGGCGCCGAACGACAGGACGAACGGCTCACGGAGATTTCGGGCGAGATGCAGAGCCTCTCGGGGGCCATCGAGGAAGTGGCGTCGTCGGCCGACGAAGTGGCGTCGACCGCCGACCGCGCCACCGAGATCAGCGAGTCCGGGAGCGACGCGGCCGCGGACGCTATCGGCGAACTGGCGCAGATCGAATCCCGGACCGACGAGACGGTCGACGAGGTGGTGTCGCTGGCCGAGGAGATCGACGAGATCAGCGGGATCGTCGACCTGATCGCCGACATCGCCGAACAGACCAACATGCTGGCGCTGAACGCCTCCATCGAGGCCGCCCGCGCCGACGTGGACGGCGACGGCTTCGCCGTCGTTGCGGACGAGATCAAGTCACTCGCCGGCGAGGCCGCCGACGCCACCGAGCGGATCGACCGCCGAATCGCGGACGTGCAGGCGTCCGCGGACGGCGCCGTGGATGATATGCGAGAGATGGGTGAGAGCGTCGAACACGGCGCCGAAACCATCGACGAGGCGCTCACCTCTCTCGACGAGGTGGCCGACCACGTCGAGGAGCTCCACACGGGCGTGCGGGAGATCAGCGAGGCGACGGACGACCAGGCCGCCTCGACCACCGACGTGGTCTCGATGCTCGACGAGATCGAACGCGTCGCCGACCGGTCGAGCGCGGAGGCGGCGAACGTCTCCGCCGCCGCGGAGGAACAGACCTCGACACTCGCGGACGTCTCTCAGAGCGCACAGGCGCTCACGGAACAGGCCGACTCGCTCCAGGATCTGCTCGAACAGTTCACCGCCGACGCACAGGCCGCCTCGACGGACGCGACCGGGGCGCCCGACGCACGTGCGTCGACGGACGGCGGCCTCGACGGCTGACGCCGACCGTCGCGTCCCGGTGGCACCGCGAGTGACACGATTGAAGGGCGTGCCCCTTCGAACACGGGTAGGATGTACCTCGCAGACGAGACGTGGCCCGAACTGGGCGACTACTTTGCCGACGAATCGCTGGCGCTCGTGCCCCTCGGCTCGACCGAACAGCACGGCCCCCACCTCCCACTCGCGACCGATCACCTGATCGCCGAGGCGTTCGCCCGCGAGGCCGCCGAGCGGACCGGCTACCTCTGTACCCCGACGATCAACGTCGGCGTCAGCCCCCACCACCGCCAGTTCAACGGGACGATGTGGGTCGACGCCCCCGAGTTCCGCGACTACGTCGAGTCGTTCACCCGCAACCTCACCTACCACGGTATCGACCGTGTCGTCTACGTCAACGCCCACGGTGGGAACATCGACCACCTGCGCGAGGTTGGCCGTCGCCTCCGCGACGACGAGGAACTCTACGCCATCGAGTGGATGTGGAACGACAGCATCCCCGAACTCGTCGACGACCTGTTCGCACAGAACGGCCCCCACGGCGGGCCGAAGGAGACGGCGATGATTCAGCACCTGCGACCCGAGTTGGTCCGCGACGATCAGTTGGAGGCGGCCCGCGACGGCGGCGTTCCGGATGTCGAGGCCGCCGAGACGATCAAACACGGCTCGCGAACCTTCTACGACGCTGCTGATAATACCGGAAATGGAGTCTTGGGAGACCAAACGGATGCTACCGCCGAGAAGGGCGAGCAGATGTTCCAAGCTGCTACAGAACAACTTATCAAGCTATGTGACTGGCTGGATTCACAGGAGTTCGAGGACTTGATGCCTAAATCTCACGTCTGAGACGATAAATCAGGAGCGAAAAGACCACCAATCTATGAGGGGGTGCTGGAGACATACCGGAGTGCCAATTCCTATTATCAAGACGGAATATTGAGCACTGAATGTTTTCATTCAGGATCGAAACATAGAGTTTACCGATGAAGACTCGACTTGCGAGGGCTTCCCGGACGTGGATAATTATAGGGGTGCTCGCATTACTAATAACGTGGCCAATAGCAGGCACAGGGATAGCTAACGCACAGTCCGAACTGGGAGTTTCAATTGATGTTCCGAGTACCGTTACTGCCGGTGAGCAAACGGAGATCTCTGCGTCGATTTCTGCTCCAGAGCTTCGACGAGATGTCGAAACTAACGCAGAAGTGAACTTCTACAGCGACGGCGAACAGATTGCCTCGAGAACCGTCACACTTGGCGATGGAGAGACACTAGCCACAGATATCACCCATACGTTCGAGGAAACTGGCGACAAGGAAATTCGAGTCGAAGCAAACGCGAACTTAGGGCGACTTGACCTCAGTCGTAGCGTCTCAAGAACAGTCCAAGTCGAACGACCGGATATCCAACTCGATGGACCGCTGTCTGTTGATATGTCGCCCGAGGAGTCTCCAACGGTGGGACAAGAGATGACAGTCGACGTTGAAAGCGGGGTTCCGAGCTTTACTGGTGCTCAAGCCGGTACTCTAACTCTATCCTTGCTCGTGGACGGAGAACAGGTAGCTACCAAAGAGTTTGATTCGAGTGGGGGAGACAAAGTGAGCACAGATTTCACCGCGGCAATCAACTCTGCTGGCGAGAAACAGGTAACAGTCAGAGCAGTTTTTTCTGTCAGAGATATAACTAAACAGAGGTCCAAATCTACGACAGTTAGAGTTCGGAAACCGATTAAAACGGTGAGCGGAGCATCGTTTAGCACACCTGCGTCGTTAGAAGATGAAGTCAAGAAGGTTCGCCAGGATTTCCGCTCAGATGAACTGAGTGGTATTCCGGATAGCGTCAAACAGCGACTCTCTGAGGGCCAAGGATTTGTCCTCGCTACTCAAGATCAGTTGTATATCGTACTTGGTCAAGAAACGCCGGATACCGGGACCGCTACAGTACAAGGATTCATTTTGGACCAAGAGATATCGGATGAGCTCACTTTCGGCGTCATCGCTGCAACCGAGATCTCAGTTGGAGCGGAACCCAGGCAGGCGACGGTTCGAGAAGTCACGCAGAATCCGGAGGCGTATCGGCTTCAACTGGTACAAGTCACGTCCAACTATCGTCGTGCCTCGATACTAGTTGACCCAGATAAGAAGACGACTGGCTCGTCTGCATCCGATGACTCGGAAGCAATCGTTACACCAGGTGCACTGACGGAAGATCCACTCACTGCTCGGTCGTTGTTCAAGAATATCGGGGCTAACACACGCAGGATCAGCCAACGATCTGGTCAAGTAGATAGAGTGAGCATCTCACAACTCTCCGATCTCAGGCAACCCGCTCTTCGGACTATCTCGTTCGAGGAACAGTTCTGGATGGACAACGAAGCGACGGTGAACGGTATCGTCTTGAATCGAGAGAGCACCGCGAGCCGATTCATCAAGCAATACAATCCATCCAGTATCGAGTATATGAGCGATAATGGGCCGACCCTCTACGTGACCGAGACGGATCTCGAGGCAGAGCAGATGGAGAGCGTGAGTACAATCAAATCTCGGGCAGATGCCCTCGATGGACAGATCGTACAGACGGAAATGAACCTGGTAAAAGGACAGATCAGCACACAGGAGACGCTCGAACACTATTCGGGGTGCCAGCAGACCAAACTTCAGATACCTGCCCCACAGGGGACTACTTGCGTGAATGTTCGCTCAGACACGCTCCTTCACGCCGGAGTTGGATGGAATACAGCTCCTCGATCGAGAGACGGTGTACTATTCGTAGTCGGGGCTAACTCGTTAGAACAGGACGAGCCGTTTGCCAAGAGCGACGCAGGCCAATACCAGATAACAGGTGAAGTCGTGTCCACGTCCCGCGTCTCCGAGTCACTTCCAGATGGCTCTATCCTGCTCATCTACGACTTGAGTAAGACTGGCGACGAGGTCGATCTCAATCGACAGGCACAAGCAGTCACTGAAACGCACTCCCGAGAAGTGCGTACCAGTCTCTACCAGCAACTTGCAACAGACAACGTCGATATCCAGACCGAAACCGCGAGCAACACTGTCCAAAACGTCGAGCCTGGCGAGCCCGCAGTTGTACAACTGCAGAAAGAAGCCAACAGCCCAGTCTCTCTACAACAGGCAGCAGTCAATACCACCAGTACCGTCCAAGGGCTCTCGGTGAGGGTAGCGAAAGTGCCCTCGACGAATACGGCCATAGAAAATCCGCCAGAGAACTCGTTCAGGTTGCTGAATATATCTTCATCGACCCCTGACAGACGTATCGAGAGCGCAACTCTCCAATTCCGAGTATACAATGCTGCACTACCTGACGAGGGGGAGCTGACTGTACACCGCTATCACAGCGGTCAATGGACGGCCCTCGATACTAAAATCACGAACCAAGGCGAAGTCGCAGCTACAGTCGAAGTTACGACTCCTGGATTCTCCTACTTTATGCTCGCTACGGGTTCAGAACCTTCCATGGCGGATCAGCAGGACGGTGGTGCTAGCACGAGTCCCACTACTTCCCAAGCTGATAGCCAACAAGACACGTCGACTCAGAGAACCGAAAATGTGCCATCTGAAACACAACAGAGTACCACGAAAGGAACAACAGATACAACCTCATCAAATGCTCCTGGATTTGGGATCATCCTAGCTCTCGTTGCAGTGTCACTCTTCGCTAAGTTTAGTTCAAGAGACTGACCGTACTATCACATTTCTAATCCCTCGGGACCTTCATTCGCAGTCATGACCAATTTACAAGCCAGGTGATCACTGCTCCTCTTTGATGTACTGGGTGCTGGAGTCCGCTAAACGGCTCTATCTCGCAAACTTCAACATCTCAAACTCGTACCAGTACTCGATATCTTCGACGACCTTCTCCGCTAACTCGGAGGCTTCGAATTTCTCTGGAAGTCCCTTGGCTTCGACAGGAATTCGACCTTCGAGTAAGAGATCGCACTTGGCACTGCGAGAGGGATACGGGATTTCTCGTTCAGTATCGAGATACGAATCGTGGCTTTGGAGCTCATCAAGAACGAGCTTCACCTGTCTCTCTTCGGATTCAGAGCCGATCCTGGACCCGTATTGGCCCTCGATTTTGGAATCAATAGAGGGAATCGTCGAAGCGATATCCTGGGCAAGTTGCGAAAACAGATCGGTCGTGGAGCGATCCATAGGCATTGGTTGATCAGGTTTGATCTTTCACTGGCTTAGAGTCGCTGAAGCCGGTCATAGAACACCTCGTGGAACTGTTCTCCATTCTCAAGCATCCAATCGAGATACTGGTTCCATTGATTTTGGTCTGTAACGTCAGCCTGCTTCGTAACCATGATCTTACTCCGTTCTTTTCCGGACCGCGTCTCTGCAGGCTCTTCCCAAGTGAGCTCTTCGTCAAATTGCTGTGAAATCTCCTCGCGGTCTTCAGCCAGCTGCCAGTAGACCTCCGCGTCGTCTCGAATTACCAGTCCAACGCCGAGCTCATTCTCTGTTAATTTGATAGTGAACTGGAGTTCAAAGCCTGCCTTCCCTATCGGATTGTTATAGTAGTAATCTGGAAACGGCTTTCGTGCGCTCAAGGGGGTGTTCCGCTCCTCAAGACGGTCTCTGAACGCTGTCCAGAATTCTTCTCGAAGTTCCTCAGTCTCGGTGAGCTCCTCATCCGAGCGTTGGGCTTTCTCTTTCCACTCGCTGGGTTCAGCAACCGGATTGAGTCTGACAGCCGGTTCAGACTCGCCGATTCGCCAGACCTCTAGCCGAATAGCAAACAGATCAACTCCTTCGCGGCTGTTCTGGTTGAGCCACTGCATTGCATCTCGATGTTCATCGTAGAACCGGGGCGCAATCCAGACGATAATATCAGCGTCTACACCGGACGCATACGCAATAGATTTGCCAAGGTGGTCATGATCTGAGGAGCCTAGCTGGTTCTCGATGACGACGTTGCGATTGTCGTCGACCACCTCCGCCAAGATATCAACGTTGTATCTCCCGACGCTTTTCTCCTCTTCAATTACTTCCAAGTCTAATTCAAGCGCATCCTCTAGCTTCGAGACTCCTTCAGCGCGGATTTGCTGTGCTAGCCACGGAGTGAAATCCCGTGCCTCGTTCTCCCAGTACTCTCGGACATCCTGAGCTTCAAGAGAGGCAAATTCGGGCACAATCGAGGTATTGCTATTACCCTGTAAAAACACTAGTCCTATAATTCAAAAGATGATATTTCCGCTGACTCAACTACTGGTATAAGAATCACATCTCCACATATCGTCTACTCACTGGTGAAAAGCTATCAACCGGGGGGACGGAGGAGAGATATGTCACATCTATTTCCGCCTATATTAAGAACCAAATGAGCTAGCCAACATCACCGTCCGTGGGGCAGCACCGAATTCTATACAGTGGTTATCCGGTTATCCACCCCCGCGTTTCAAGCGGTAGCTGCGCCATCCACCAGATCACCATACGCCCCACGGTGGGCGACCCTACCTATATGGGACCTCACCTCAGAGACCGAGATAGAGGGTTTGTAACACCCGATATCGAAAGAATAGACTGGAGTTTAGTCAGTAGTGTAAAGGCGAGCAATAGGCGTACTCAGGTGCTTCGAGCACTCAGTGAGAAGCCTCGGATGAACGGGGAGTTAGCCGATGAGTTGGACATCTCGACAAAGTGGGCACGAGAGCAAGTGAAATGGCTGGGGCGGCGTGGTCTCGTCAGTTGCGTCAAAAGCAAGAAAGACGAACCAGCTACCCCGAAGGCACTCTATACCTCTGACTACTTCCAGAAGATGAGGGCTTACGCCGAGCAGCATCACGACGACTGGTGGATTCTCTCTGCAAAGCATGGTCTTCTCGATCCTGATGGAGATCCTATCAAGCCTTACGACGAGACTCTGAGTGGAGCGAAAAAAGCGAGGAAGCAAGAATGGGCAGAGATGGTGGTCGAGCAGTTGGAAAATGAAGGCCTACCCAGAGAGGGTACTGTTCAGATTAGAGCGATAGAGTTGTAGACACCTCGAAAGCCCCGCCTCGCTGGAGTCGGGGGTAGCGAGGCGGCACAGCCGCCTCGGACACGCGCACGGCGGAGCCGTGCGCGAACCTCGCTGC
>Ga0207718_101304_pt1 | contig 13417 bp, 14 predicted proteins | sample A23M2SouthBayCA_FD_187749 | JGI IMG/M metagenome (GOLD analysis project Ga0207718, IMG submission 187749) | Aerobic enrichment media microbial communities from Eden Landing Ponds, California, USA - A23 M2 (SPAdes) | ecosystem: Environmental > Aquatic > Marine > Unclassified | place: Emeryville... | reverse complement strand
GCGCATTAACGCGGACGCACCTCGCCAATTCTTTGCCTCTCTTGGTTTTACGTCTCTTCTTTCGTTAGTTACTCATTCAACAGTAATTTGTGTGCAGGTTATGCGCAATTTCGTTAGTTTGCCCGCCGGCCTTCGCGGTTTGTCATCTGGTTTTGCTCAGGTTTTTGCTTCTCCTAAAGTGGTCAATTTTCACAGATTTTTGCCACTGTTCTCCGGCTGCCAATTTTCAGCTACGAATCTGCACCAGTGCGGTTTTCAAGTTCCGTATTTTTGCCCTCGTGGTCAGTTACGTATTCTTGCTTTTACGGCCAGAAATTCCCGGTGCTAAAGTCGTTGCTCAAAACACCTATCTCCCATTTTGTCGTGGCCGTTGGGCTGAAATTCTTCAGGCGTCCCCTTTTTGGTTTCGTCGTTTTTATCCAAAATATTGCTTGCTCCAAATCTTCTGCCTCCAAACTAACCCGCGCTTTAAGGGGACGCGCCTCGCCAAACCTTGCCAACTTTTGGTTTTTCAACTCTCCATTCGTTATTTAACAAATCAACAAAAATTCGCGCGCTCCTTAAGCGCAAGGTCGTTAGGTTGCTTTCACATAAAATTTAGCTATGATTCTCATTTACACATTTCTTGGTGCTGGAATTTTCCTTTTTGTGGTAGATCATTTTTTAAAGAATATCTTGAGATCTGAAGGTTACCAATATTTCTACCTATTTGGTCGATTCAAGAATAGCCAAAATCTGTACGAATTAATTAAGCATGAAGAGAAACCAGCAATCGTCAGAAAATATTCATTTATTCTTGGTCTAAATATTTTCGCATACTTAATATTTGTAATCTCAGGAATTAACTTAATCTATCACAATATTTAGCTCAAAATACAGCAACCTAACACGCGCATTAACGCGGACGCACCTCGCCAATTCTTTGCCGGCCTTGGTGTTAAGGCTTTTCTTTCGTTAGTTGCTAATTAACATTCATCCGTGCGCCCGTTATGCGCAAGGTCGTTAGGCCCAATCAAAAATTTAACAAAAACTACTTGCCAAAAATTAATTTTTAAACTAATATCTTGCTTAAACATTCATCAATGACCATTATGTATGAGCAAGTTCCCCTTACTTCTAATCTCATTACTCTTTTTTGGGTTTATTTCAGCCAAGGCTCAAGAAACGGATTATGAAGATCCTAAAGGATTTTACTTTCAACCAATTTATACTGTTGATGTAATTGCATCCAACTTCTTAAATCCACAGGAAGATATTTATTTTTTCTTTGTAGGATTGAATATGAATGGGTTTCATTCTTTCGGTACAGAAATAGGATTTTACGAAGGTGCGAAATCCTATGGGCTACAACTTAAATATGGCCATTCCCTCGTTAATGAAAATTTACAGCAGGATGGGTTCATAAATGGCGAAAAATATTTTAATTATTTCTTAAACATTGGCCTGCTAACCAATGGAAGAGTAATTGGTACTAAAACAAAGAGTAATTTTCAGCTTCAGTTAGGCTACCGTGGATCATTAGGATATTATTACTACAGCGGTGAAGAATACATTAAGAACGATAATTATCCAGATGGTAAAGTAAAATCTTCTAATAATCATGCCGCTGGAATAGAGTTCGGCTTGAATTTCAAAATTGGTTTCCGTCCATCACCACAGAAAGCAGTCCTTTTTATTTTAGAACCAATAAATTTGCAAATAAATAATGTTGGTGTTGGTGCAGGAGCAAGTCGGATTGGGATTTCATTTCAACTGTAATTGGGCCTAACCAGCGCATTAAGCGGACAGGCCTCGCCAGCCCTTGCCAACTCCCTATTTATTAGTTAACCTTTCATTTTGTAATTAATTCGACACTCCGGCGCCTGCACCTTATGCGCAATGTCGTTAGGTTAATCAAAATTCATTATTAATATGCCAAATTCAGATGAAGAGAGAACAGAGTTAGCATTATCTAAAAACCAGATAATCATTTTAGCAGTATTTTATCTTATATGTTTTTTATTGGGATCATTTTCATTTACCAGTTCAATCTTGTTCCCTAGTATTTTTACTGATGGGAATAATATAATTTTGTTAAGCTGTACTGGAGCAATAGGTTCAGCATTACTTGGAAGTTCTATTTACTACATACGCAAACTCTATAAATCATTGATTAATGGTAATCTGAAAACTGAGCAAGAAAACTCAGAAAAATTAATAATGGGAACTTTTCTTTATTTTTTTGCTCGGCCGTTCATATCTATTGGATTAGCTTTGTTGTTAATCTTGGCAATGCTTTCTAGTTCTTATATAATGTTTACAACTAAGGTTGAACTAAGTTCAGGTTTTCAATATTTGGCTATGTTTATTTCATTTTTTGGGGGCTTTTCAGTTGGAAATTTTATAACCAAACTAGAAAACAAAGGGGCTAATCTAGCTAACAAAATCTTAAGAGAGGATTGAACAATGGATACAGATATTTTATCAGACCAAGAAGTTACTGAAAACATTAAAGAACTTGAGGACTTAGCTCAAACAATTCTGGAGCTCAAAAAAAACTCAAGACCTAGGAGGCCCATTTTTATTGAATTTTGTGGAACTCCAAAGTCTGGAAAGTCATCTTGCATCAATTCACTAAATACATTTTTAAAGAGAAACCATTTTAATACAACAATTTTAACTGAACGAGCAGGTGTATGTCCAGTTGAAGATAAATTTGATCCTTTCTTCAATATGTGGACTACTTGTTCAGCAATTACAGAATTGTCTGAGCTTTTTTCTAATGAGGCTAAAAATCTTGATGTAATAATTGCTGATAGAGCAATTTTTGATGGCCTAATTTGGTTTAAATGGATGATCATGAATGACAGAATGGACAAACATAACTATGAATCAACTATACAATTTCTCTTAATGAAAAAGTGGAGAGCTTTAATTGACCTAGTTTATGTTTTTAAAGCAAGTCCAAAAGTCTCAATGTATCGGGAGTATGCAAATCTTTTGACTAGGGAAACAGGTACAATTATGAATGAAGACACTCTATCAACCTATAATAAAGCAATTGATAATACCATTGAGGATCACAAAGAATTATTTAGAAAAGTCATTACCATTGATACATCAGAAAAAAATCAAAATGAAGTTAGTTATGATGCGACTAAAACAGTTCTAAATATCTTAAAAGACATTACAACTGAAAGAATTGGATATATTGAGCGCGAAAAATTAAGTCAGTTTGAGGATAAACTATTTTTCGATTACGATGAAATTAGTGAAAAGATAAACCTGAATTTTGACTATCGGGATGAGGTTGAAGAAAACTCTAACTTTATACAACCCATACCAATCATTACAATAACTGACAAAAACAGAGAAAACGTTTTAGTCTTAAAAAAGAAAGATGAAAGTCTTAGTGATCATTCCCCAGAAAAAGATAAACTATTAATTTATTCTGGAGGTCACATAAGAAAAGAGGATAATGTAAGTGTGGACAATATCCTTTCAAACAGTGATGATTTTTTATCAGTAGCTAGTAATACATTAGCAAGAGAAATAAAAGAGGAACTTGACATTTCTATATCTCCCCGCTTTAAATCCCCTTTATGTATTTGGTATAAAGGCAATCCACAGAGCGAAAAGCACCTCGCAATATTATATGTTTACGAAGCCGATTTTAATTTCTTGAATATTAAGCTTGATTCTTATGAGTACATTCAAAAGAGAGGTAAATCAAAGAGTGGCCAAATTTTCAGTTTCAAAGATTTAGAAGAGGAGTCTGAAAATCTGGAAAGTTGGAGCAAGATAATTCTTCAAGAAGTTTTCGACATTCAATTTGGTAGCCAAGTTAAATTGTTTGATTAAAGATTAACCTAACCCGCGCATTAAGGGGACGCACCTCACCTATTCTCTGCCGGTTTTTGGCTTTTTAGCTCTCCAATCATTATTTAACAAATCAACATTCTTGCGTGCGCACCTTATGCGCAAGGTCGTTATATGGCTTAACCCATTAGAATAAACGAATTTAATACCGGATTCGGTGACCAGCCTTAATTATGTTCGAAGATGATTACGTAATACTCTCTCACTATCAATCTTATCGCTGCTCTCTCCCTCTTGTATTTCTATTTGAGAAAAAGGGTTCTTAGTATTGTCTTTCGTCTTTTTTGCGTCAATTTTACTCGAAACATTTTCAGAATTGCTGTTTTTTTCGTTGGCAATAAGGCTCAATCCAACTAGCATTTGGCGGAGTTTTTTAAACCCCTTATTCAAGTGTCTGCGAAGTGCCCACCGTCCGGCCAAGAAAGTAAGTCCGGTTACCAATATTGCAAAGGCCATACCGGGAACGCTCGTTAATTGAAGGAATTCAGACGCAAATATTACGGATACAATTGCAGCTAACGGCACCGGTATATAAAACGGAATGGCGGTAAGGGGCCCGTTCCAACTAACACTGATCTTCGTTTCCCCATCATCTTTCAAGGTAGTTACCTGTGCTGAGTTAGTGGTACCCCACGGAGAGTTCCACTCAAAAACTGATCCCCTGGTCGTAACTTCTCCTTTAGACTGGAAAAACTCCCGGATAGAAATGAGCATCTCCTCCCATTGAGCATTCGTTATTTCACCTTCTACCAAAGCCTGGTTATTAAATGAAAAGGGACCTCCCCAAAAAGTCGGCTCATATGATCCGGACGCTACATCAATTTCTGCAGCAGCTTGTGCAATCTGTTCCGGATCAATTCCCGTCTCTGATGCGATCTGCTTTAATTCCTCAATGGACAACCCGATGGCCATATCAGAACCATCAGTTGAAGATTTCTCGGCAGCCTTTTTAAGAATTGAACCAACTTCTTTCCTATTGTAGAGCTTCATAACTTTTTTCCGCTAGTAATATTTTAGATAAGATACGAATAAACTTCTAATAGGGTGCATAATAATACCGAATTACTACGGTCCATATTGTTTCTAACCTTGAATTCAAGTTCAAAATAACCGCAAATGTTAAACTGTAATTTTAATTATAGTTTAGACACGTAAAAGACACGCCATATAACCAGCGCATTAAGGGGACGCACCTCGCCAATTCTTTGCCCCTCTTGGGTTTGAGGCTCCTCTTTCGTTAGTTGCTAATTCAACATTTATTCGCGTGCAGCTTATGCGCAATGTCGTTATAGGGCTAATGCACCATCAAAAATTGAGTTAAGCCGCCGGTTGAACAATGAATCGTAATTACCTTTAAAATCAGAGGTTCTAGCAGTCACTCCCAACGAAACGTTGGAAATGAGATAAAATATTTGGGGTTTAAAGCCACTCATGAAAGAATGAAAATGCATCTTACAGAATAGCCAATTGCTAATAATGAATTTAAAAATAGAGAGTCCTTTATAGCGCTACTGCCCATGGTAAAACCATTAGTGTGTATAAAATAAGGAGAAAAAATGCAACCTATAGATCTTACGACACGTAGGCAAAAAGGTGTTTCAAAATTCCTTAATTACCATACTAGTAAGCTTGTATTTACATATGTAAAATAGCATTTATGAAAAAATTTTATTTATTCCTGTTTATCATTTTAATTCCATTTGTAACCAATGGGCAAATTTCTGAGCGTATTGACAGCGTGGCTTTAGAACACGCCTCTGAAGGATTTAATGGAAACGTACTCTACTCCAGGAATGACTCAATTATTTTCACAGGTAATTATGGTTATCGTAATTTCGAAACCAAACAACCATTAAATGATAGCAGCATTTTTGATATAGGGTCGAATACAAAGCAATTTACGGCTTTAGCCATTATACAATTGATTGAAAATGGAATGCTGGCCTATGAAACCAAGGTCGATGAAATCATTACGAAATTTCCATACAGCAATATCACCATTGAACATTTGCTCAGGCATCAATCAGGATTGCCCGGATATCAAAAAATCCTCAACGACAAAGATAACTGGAATCGAAAAGAACAAGCCACGAACAAGGACTTGCTAAAAATCTTATCCAGATTGAAAATAGATTTAGCATTTAAACCTGGAACGGAGTATCAATACAGCAATACCGGATATGTCGTTTTAGCCTCAATTATTGAACAGCTCAGTGGACAATCGTATGCGGATTATGTTCAAGAACATATTTTTAAACCAGCGGGTATGCTATCATCGAAGGTTCAGAGTAACGATAAACTCCTCCCGGATAGTCAAAATATGGCAATGGGCTATACTTTAACTCCTGAATCCTGGTGGTCTTGGTTGCCTTTCATCACGAAAAAAGACAGATATCAGAACGTTGAAAACGATAAGAATCATAAAAAAATACACTGGATGAGTAATATCGTTGGCGGCAGAGGAATTTTCTCCTCAACTCTTGACCTTGAAAAGTGGAAACAAGCCATCCGTTACAACAAACTTATTTCTGAGGAGAGTAAGCAACAAATGTTTTCTGTTGACAGTGTTTCAACAAGATACGGCTATGGGTTTGCAATCTACGAGACTGAATCAAAAGGCAAATGGGTGTACCATAATGGCAGTTGGGCTGGTTGGAAAACCATGGTCTTGTATCTTCCGGAAAGCAATGAATACTTGGTGATTTTGAGCAACAACAGATATGAAGAAACCTACTACAAATTTGAAGAAGACCTTTACAAGTTGATTCAATAAACAAGTTGTATAGGTAATAGCGGATTTGTGCTAGTTTGAAAGGAAATGAATATTAATAAAGGTATCTGTTTAATCGCAAAATTATTGGTTTTTAATCCTCTACTGTTCATATGCAAAACCATTTCATTTCTAAACGTGCCCACAGTGCGCCCCTATAACCAGCGCTTCAACCTGGACATGACCGCTTGTTACTACTTAATTAATTTTTCCAATGTTGCAGTACATTAAGCTTTTTATCACTTTACTTACCTATAATGGCCATGCCGGTTAAGCGCCAGACCGTTATACCGCCTTCACAACACATCACAGATATGATTAATATCGTTCTGCACTTCATAGTACCCCTTGTGGTCGCACTCATATTCTTCCATAGCCGCTGGCGCAATGCGACAGTAATCATGATTGCGACAATGCTTGTTGATGCAGACCACTTGCTGGCTGACCCGATCTACGATTCTACTAGGTGCTCCATCGGTTTCCATCCGTTGCACACGATCACCGCCATCGTGATCTACGCTATTCTGTTCGTTCTTCCTCTCGTTGTGGGGCGGAAAGCTGACGGTCAGGAGTGGCATCCCACCGCTCGTGTACTACACTTAGTCGGCCTTGGGCTGCTAATCCACATGGCGCTTGACTGGATCGACTGCATGGTTTAAAATACGACGGTAAGAACACCGCAGGTCGAATATTGCAAACGGGGCGGCATAACCCGCGCATTAAGTGGGACGTGCCTCGCCTGATCTTTTCTTTAATTGGTCGCTCTTTTTGCCAATTTTTTAGTTAATTGCTATTCAAAAGTATAGCGGTAACGGTCAGTCTCTCTTCTATTTTTTTGCTAGCTCCTTCAAATGGTCGCGGCCGTAGCTTTTTGGGACGCTCCCTTTTGCTTGTAATTTCGGCTGTAGTTTTTAACTTGGGTTCTTATTCGCAACCACGCCGCTTATCCGCAATGTCGTTATACGGCATTAGCAATCAATAATTGTTACCCTGCCGATGGTTTTATATTGTCAGTTTTAATTGCAGAAAAATATTTAATGAATGGGATTTACAATAACTAATAATATGATATCAAGGGGTGCTCTGAGCGGGGCTATATTGCTAGTCCCAACGTGTGCCTTTATGGGTATTTTAAACGGGGCATTCTCTGAGTTCGGGATATATGCTTGCCTAGGGCTTTTTTTGTTATTAGGATTGGTCCATTTGTTTTTCCGGGACGAAAGTTTTGATAACCTGAAAGCCATAAATCTGATAATATGGATCATATTACCTTGGCTTGTTATCCTATCTTTATATGCTTTTTTGCTTGAAGCATACCTTGCTATGTTTATTAGCCTGGGCTTTTTCTTTGTGTTCTATTTGATACACTTAATGGAAGATTTCCTTAACTTGGATGAAGAAAAGACAGCATAACGTTGAAACTGATTGTAATGATATCACCTATCATATTTGCCGTATAACCCGCGCATTAACGCGGACGCACCTCGCCAATTCTTTGCCTCTCTTGGTTTTACGTCTCTTCTTTCGTTAGTTACTCATTCAACAGTAATTTGTGTGCAGGTTATGCGCAATTTCGTTAGGCGTAAAAATAGAACGCAATTAAATCAATGACTTATGTTCTTTGAATCTGAGTTTCAATCAATATTTTTTCCAGTATTAATTGTAGTAGTGGTATTTGTTGTTGGTTATAGTTTATGGCAAAGAAAACGAAAAAATGATTTAGAAAAAGCAGTTTCACTGCTTAAAGTCAACACTATTGCGGTAGGCTTTTTATCAATTTTATTGTGGTTTTTGCTTCCTTCAACTCCTTCACTTAGTACTTTTGGATTCCCAGAAACAGTGAAAGAAATACAATCTAATGAACAGCTGCTCAATTATTTGCAAGAATATAATCAAGCAATCGTGCGCACCACCCAAGTAGTCCATTGGTTTCTTTTTATTTTCGTTTGGTGGTTTTTGGCTGCTGTCTATTCTGTTACAAAAGCAGTTAGCAAGCAAGAAGGCAAAGAGTATTTTAAAAATATAAAAGAGAAATTTTCCGCCTAATCCGCGCATTAAGTCGGACGCACCTCGCCAATTCTTTGCCACTCTTGGTTTTATATCTCTTCTTTCGTTAGTTGCTATTTCAACGAAAATCCGTGCGCCGCTTATGCGCAATGTCGTTAGCTGTTTAAACTATTTTTCTTCCTTCAATGAAAAAAGATCATCAACTGAGACATCGAAAAACTTAGCCAATTTTAAAGCTAATTCTACTGACGGGGTAAATTTCTCATTTTCAATAGAATGAATGGTTTGTCTGGCAACTCCAATCTCTTCGGCCAATTTTTTTTGGGTAATATTTAATTTTGCCCTTTCCACACGTATAGAATTTTTTACGCTGCCCATAACAAGTCAAATAGAATTAAAAAACCAATAAGGAGAACTGTAACCGAGAACCAGAACTTGTTTTTATTATTCACAATCCAATCAGCACCGTAATAGTAAATAAAGTTGAATACTAATAGATATACAGTGAGAAATACCAACAGGTCATCAAATATTACCCCGCCACCTCCGCCTAATTCTCTGTAGAATATGATTCCAATAAAAAAATAAGACAAAACATAATGAACGTTGGCTCTGATTTGTCGCACTCTTTCATCTTCGGAAGACTCCTGACTTGAAATAGCAATTATCAATCCAGCTCCAAATAGGATTTTTGTTGCATGTAACCCATTGAAAACTAAATTGGGTTCTACAAAATGATGAACAAGGGCATAGCTTATGCAAGCCAAAGAAAGTCCGAGACCAACATATTTAAATTTATGTGAGAATAAATCTTTTTCTTGCAGGGCATCGATCGACATAAGAATTAGGTTAGTTAGTGAAATATTATAGACTAATTGTAATGTATAGTTTACTTATAGTCAAATATATGTGTCTAGACTAATTTAAACAGCTAACCCGCGCATTAACTCGTTTATGCATTAGAAAGGCAACTCTTACCTCACCTTTTCTATGACCTGCTGGAAAGGCTGGTGGACACCTGCTTTTTATTAATTTTTTACTCTTCTCACCTCCTCATTTACCGTGATGGTAACAGTTCTTCGGTCAATTGGACATTAAATTGTTGTCCAGGCGTTTATCTGAGACTACTTCCCGGGGGAAGCGTCTATGGACTTATGTGGCTTAGCAATTTAGGGCCGGGTGGCTAACCGGACGAGAATCTCAGCTCGTTACTGCCGGATTACGAGTTAATTAGAGCCTACCCGCCCAAGCTCATCACGGGCAAATCGGCGGTCAAAAGAGTTGATTCATAAATAGATACTTAAAATTGGTTAGGGTTATAGGGCTAGCCATTTTTCCACAGTGCCCACATGGCCCCGATGATCTTGCGTTGGGTATTCAGCCGGGCGTTGCGCTTGCTGGCTGACCGGCAGCAACTGGCCCGCCAGAATCGTTTTACCTCATTATCCTCCGTCGTATTCAGTGCTCCAAGCCACGCTCGGTGGCTCACGGCCTTCAATTCGGAGTATCCGCGCTTGTCCAACCGCTTGGGACCGACCGCCTGCCCTGCTAGAGCCATAGCTGGTTACCGCCAGCTGACAAAACTTATAGAGCTGGCTCCGCCGGCGGAACCGATGGGGATCTTCAATAAATCCCGAATACAGATGGGACCCCACCGGACCTACGCCCGGAATCTTTTGAAATTCTCCGATCTCCCAATAGCTGTTCCCTTGCCGGCGGATATCCCTGAATATTTCCAGGGATTGGCTGTGATGGTAGCGAATAAATCCAAGCTTTTGTTGGGCCAACCCCTGATGAGCCTCCGAGTCGATCTGCCGGATCCATTGGTCGGCCCGTTTGAAGCTAAACCGACTCTGTCCGGTCGGGATACGCACGCCTATGTGTCGCAGCCAGCTGATCAGTCGTTGAATCCCCGAGGCCTTGGCCTGACGTTGTCGCAGAAACATTTTAATCCGGGACTTAAAAACGTGCCGGGCTTCCATCGGTTGCCACCAGACCGACTTGTATTCGCCCAACCGCAGCAGCCGCGCCAGCTTGTGGGCATCGGTGCGGTCATTTTTATTCCCACTTCCGTGAATAAGGGCATTTTCACCGGGATCACAAATAACCAGCTTCCCGACCCACGGAGCCAATGCGTTGGCTATCCATCGGGCATGGGTACCTTGTTCAAGGATAATATGAAGCTGCCCGCGGGGATAGCTGCGAGCCCAGCTAATGAGCCGGTCGGCCCGGGTCGGAACCTTTTGCTGGCCAACCGGACTACCTTGCCCGTTAATTGATTGAATGACGGTATTGGTTGCATGAATATCCAAACCTGCGTAGACTGTCGTTGCATTCATAAGAGGACCTCCTGGTGGGTTGATCGTGGCGGTAAACTGCTATCAATCTACAGGTGTCCTCTTTCTAATGCATAATACCGGACATGCCTCGCCAATTCTTGCCCGCCTGCCATTTATTAGTTAACCTTCATTTTGTAATTAATTCGACACTCCGGCGCCTGCACCTTATGCGCCATGTCGTTATAGGGCTTAATCAATTCTGCGAAAAATTAAACTAAAATATTATGATGAATTATTTTAAAACATGCGTACTGATATTTGGAGTTATTCTCCTTGTTTCTTGCAGCAAAAATAACACAGAAAATTCAGCGAATAGTGAAAACCAGACCCAACAATCCCATGATAAGATTCAAGTGTTGAATTTTGGGACCTTTCATATGGGGTTTACCTCCGATGCCAACAAAACTGAGTTTGATGAAGAAGACAAAAAGAACCAGGAAAGAGTACATGCTGTCGCAAAAATGCTGTCTGACTTTGATCCAACGGTCCTAATCGTAGAACAGGAGCCAAAGTATAACCAAAAGATCCAGCAAGAGTACAGTAACTATGTAAGTAATCCCGATACCGTTTTCGAAAACCCCTCCGAGATAGAACTTCTGGCATATGAGCTGGGAAGACTCAGCGGGACCAAACGAATTTACGGCATTGATCACAAAATGGGGTATAACTATCGAATTGGCTTTGAAATTGATAACGCATTGGACCCTGAATGGCACGATAAATACTACCAAGATCCCCTATCATTTTATCCTCCCGTAGATGTCAATCGGGATAGCCTAAGCTTACTCAATAAGCTAAAATTGACGAATGATAAGCGTTTTTTGGATTTTGTAAAAGCTGTAAACGCAGATATGCTTACCCATGCCGGGACGAAAAATGGCTTTGAGGGGGCCGATGAGGCAGCCAAATACTATAAAAGAAATCTTAGAATGTACTCGAATTTAAATCGGATTGAGCTAACAGAAGATGACAGGGTATTTATTTTGATGGGATCAAGCCATACGGCATTTTTTAGAGATTTTATGGAGGGTGATCCTAAATACGAAATGATCGACACATTTAAATATTTAAAATAATTACTGAGGTAATATTAATCAGATTAGCATAGCTGCATTGTCACAAGAAGTCAATTTTTTAATGCCCGATAACCCGCGCGTTTATTAGACTTCAAGCGGACAGGCCTTGCCAATTCTCTGTGGCCCTTGGTTTTAAAATTCATCTTTCGTTAGTTGCAAAATTAATAGAATTGCGTGTACCGGTTATGCGCCAGAACATTATACCGCTTTAAATTAAACTTAAATTCAATACAGAATTATGAAAAAGGGAGATTTAAAATTATTTATTGCAATTCTATTCTTCTTACTAGCTATTTATCTTATCCAAACTCCAGTTTACACATCAATTAAAAGCTTTGTTGTTGATATGGGAGGATCAATTGGGGTAGCTGTAGGAATTGCTATGGGGCTTATTTTCTTAACCTTTATGAGTGGAGCTGTTATTATTAGAATGCTAGGAAAAGGTAAAACAACCTAAACATCATTTAGTCAGCGGTATAACCCGCGCTTCAAGTGGACACGCCTCGCTCTCCTACGCTTCAAAACCAAAGCTTCGGTGAGCAGGCCAATGCCACTTTTTGGCTTTTTAGCTTTCCGTTCATTATTTAATAAATCAACATTCATTCGTGCGCGTATTCTAAGACTAAGTCAAGCTATTTTTGTAGTCTTGTGCTCATATAATTTCACATAAGGGGTCCCACGATTAATGACAGCAAAGACCCGATAAAGTAGTTTACACACCACGGCATTTTTCACGCTCTTCGGATGTTTGCCTTCCCCACATTTTTGGTTGTAATAGTCCCTTAGCTCTGGATCATACTGGATGGCCGAATGTACGCCATTGGGCAGCAGTGTCTTTAGTCGTACACAACGCCATTCGCTGACCCGATCGGGGTTCTTTATTTTGCCGGATTGGTTAGGAAATGGAGCACTGCCCACAAAACAGGCCAGTTGCCGAGCATTATCAAACCGGGTAAACCCTTCGGTATATACTAGCAGCCATCCGGCAATTACGGGTCCGATACCTGGAATGCTAATTAGCAGCTCGTATTGGCCTACGGCATTGTTATAGCGGCGAAGCAAGAGCTTAATCTTCCGATCAACCAACTTCAGTTGCTCGGTCAATTGATCGCGGGAGGCTTGCATCTGATCGTTTATTTCGCCCAGATCTGCTACCTCGCTGGTAAGGATATTGGCTTTGATGCCATTGGTTAACCCTGTTCGCATTTTTATTAGCTTCTCCCGCCACAGCAACCACCTACGTAGCTCAAGCAACGCTTTTGAAGGAAGTCTGCTAGGCTGCAGGCGATCCCGGAAGCGCCAGACGTATTCTGCAAGACGCTCCGCATCAATAAGGTCAGATTCCCCCCCCCGGCGGATACCTAACG
>Ga0207718_101296_pt1 | contig 13530 bp, 14 predicted proteins | sample A23M2SouthBayCA_FD_187749 | JGI IMG/M metagenome (GOLD analysis project Ga0207718, IMG submission 187749) | Aerobic enrichment media microbial communities from Eden Landing Ponds, California, USA - A23 M2 (SPAdes) | ecosystem: Environmental > Aquatic > Marine > Unclassified | place: Emeryville... | reverse complement strand
TGCCCTCGTGACAGAACTCGACCATTTCGGTCACCTGCGCTTCGGTCCCCTCGAAGACGGCCTCGACGCGGCCGTCGTCGAGATTGCGGACCCACCCGTCCGCACCGACCGATTCGGCTTCCTCGCGTGTCGTCGCTCGAAAGAAGACGCCCTGGACGCGGCCGGTGACGAAGACGTGGGCGCGCTGTCGGTCGTCGTTCGAATCGCTCATACGAACCCGTTCGTCGTCCTGGCAAAAAACGGTGGCCACCGCCGCCGCAGGTCATCGATCAGCGAGCAGGAGGTCCGCGTAGTGAAACTCGCCGTCGCCCACCGGTCGCGTCTCGACATCGCCGACCTCGACCGGGACCGGTTCGTCGAAGATCGGCCCGTCGTGGACGAACGTGTGGAAGCTACCGTGTTCGCCACAGGGATCGACCGCCTCGGGGAGTGCGTCGAGGAACGCGTGATCGAACGGCCTGCCGACGACAGTGGCGTCGAGCAGGTCGGCATCGACGGCGACCACGGTCGCCTGATAGCCGTCGTCGATGAACGCCTCGGCTGTGGCGGCGGTGTCCCGGCCCCAGATCGGGAAGCACGGCTCCAGGCCCGTCCCAGCCAGCCGTTCCTCGCGGTACTCCCTGACGTCTTCCAGGAACAGGTCCGCAAACGCCATCCGTTCGACGCCCGCCTCAACGTGCTCCTCGACGACGGTCGCCATCACCGTTTCGTAGGTGTCGTTGTCTGGCGCCGGCGGGAGTTCGACGATCTGGAGCGCTTCGTCGAGCGCTGCTGCCTGCCGTTCGTACAGCGACCGATGGACGCCGTGCATGCTACTTCGACCCGTTTCGGCGCCGATCGTGGTGAGGAGCGCGTCCACGTCGGCGCCGCGATCTCGCAACTCGTGGAGTGCCCGTGCGGCGTCCTTTCCGCCGCTCCAGGAGAGGACCGTCCCGGTCATCGGCCGGGTCGATGGCGCGCCGGGTGTTTGCCGTTTCGGTCCGGCATCAGGGCGCGCACCGCCACGTCGATCACTGCGGCATCACCCGGCCTGGTCGTCGGCCCGTCGATCAGTCGATCGTCTCCTCTCCAGTTCTGAGCCGATGGAAAACGTACGTCTGGACGTACCCGGCGACGTCGCCGCCAAAGCGCTCTCGAATCGCTCGCGACGTGTCGGCGTAGGTTCCGCGATCGCACTCGGGGTAGTGCTCGGCGATCGCGGTCTGGATCCAGGTGTCGAGGGGGACGGCTTCGAGGTAGCCAAGCGAGAACAGGAGGATGCAATCAGCGACCTTGTCGCCGACGCCGACGAATCCGGTGAGCCGATCGCGAGCGTCCTCGTAGGAGTCGCCGTGGGCGTCGGTCGGGTCGAGCTCGCCACTCGCGACGAGCTCGGCGGTCTCGACGACGTAGGGGGCCCGATAGCCGAGGCCCAGATCACGCAGTTCGGCTTCCGTCGCCGCGGCCAGTGCAGCAGGCTCCGGAAACGCGTGGTAGGTCCGGCCGTCGACCTCGACCGCGTCGCCGTAGCTCTCTGCGAGGGCCGTCACCATCCCGTGAATTCGCGCGACGCGCATCTGCGTCGAGCAGATGAAGGCGATCAGCGTCTCGAAGGGCGGATCCCTGACGAGGCGCATCCCCGGTGCGTACTCGATGGCTGCGGAGAGCAGTGGGTCGTCCGGAGCGCTCCCGAGGATCGCGGGGAGATCGTCATCGAGGCGGAGCAGCGATCGGAGGTCGGCTTCGAGGTCGGCGGTCCCCTCCCACTCGAGGGTACCGTCGATGACCCCACCGTGCTGACGCACTCGTAGCACCTCGCCGTCGACGACGCGGACGTACCACGGCGACTTCGGGTGCGGTTCGTCGCCGCCGTCCACGGCTCCGGTCGCCGAGCCCCGCGATCGTGGCGGGCCGTCGCCCTCGTAGGCGCGACCGTCCTCGCGGCGCCAGCCGTAGGACTGTCCGCTTTCCAGCGTTGCGTAGAGATCCAATCCGCCGGACAGCGTCGCCAGGTCGATCGACCCGCGTTCCATCTGAGCGGCTCTCGGGGCCCACTGGGTATGGGGATTTCGCCTCCGAGTCGGCCACCTCTGTCCGTACGCGAGCGCTCGTCGTCCAGCCAGCGCACACCACCTGCTCGCGAGCCGTTAAGTGGATTCGTCACGGACAGCCAGCCATGGCTACAGCGACGGACGTCGATCGACTGGTGGACCTCCGCCGGGAGCTCCACCGCCACCCCGAGCCTGCCTGGCGCGAGTTCTACACGACAGCCAGGCTCGTCGAGGAGTGCCGCGAGATCGGCGTGGACCAACTCCACGTCGGCCCCGACGCGCTGGCGAGCGAGGCGCGCATGGCCGTCCCGGACGAGGAGACGCTCGCGGAGTGGACCGACCGCGCGATCGCGGCGGGCGCTGACGAGTCGATCGTCTCTCAGCTCGCGGGCGGGCACACTGGCCTCATCGCCGAACTCCACCGCGGTGACGGCCCGACGATTGCGCTCCGCGTGGACATCGACGGCCTCCCGCGGGCGGAGTCAGAGGATCCCGACCACGTCCCCGCCGCCGAGGGCTTCCGCTCGGAGAACGAGGGCGCGATGCACGCCTGCGGCCACGACGGCCACGCCGCGATCGGCGTCGGCGTCCTCCGGGCGATCGCCGAGAGCGACGAGTTTTCGGGCACGCTCAAGGTGATCTTCCAGCCCGCGGAGGAGCAGGTCGGCGGGGGCAAGGCGATCGCGGAATCCGGCCATCTCGACGACGTCGACGCCCTGCTCGCGATCCACCTCGGACTCGATCACCCGACCGGCGAGATCGTCGCGGGCGTCGAGGGCTTTCTCGCAGTGGCGCAGTTCCGCGCCGACTTCGCGGGTGAACCCGCCCACGCGGGCGGCCAGCCGAACGAGGGCCGCAACGCCGTCCAGGCGATGGCGACGGCGGTGTCGAACCTCTACGGGATCCCGCGCCACGAGGACGGCGCGACGCGGGTCAACGCCGGCCGCGTCGGCGGCGGCACCGCCTCGAACATCATCCCCGAAGAAGCGTTCATCGAAGGCGAGGTCCGCGGCGAGACGACCGAACTGATGGAGTATATGCGTGACCGCGCTCACGACGCGCTGGAGGGAGCAGCGCTCTCTCACGACTGCGAGGTCGAGACGACACCGACGGGCGGGGCGCCGGGCGCCGAGAGCGACGACGCCGTCGTCGACGTGGTCGAGGCCGTCGCGGAGCGGATGGCGGGCGTCGACTCGGTCCTGCGGCGGGCGGACCTGGGCGGCAGCGAGGACGCGACCTTTCTGATGCGCCGCGTCCAGGAGCAGGGCGGCCACGCGGCCTACGTCGGCGTCGGGACCGACCACCCCGGCGGTCACCACACCGCGACGTTCGACGTCGACGAGGACTCGCTGACCGTCGGTGTCGACGTGCTCGCGACCGCGCTCCGGGAACTGGCCCGGCCCGACCTCTGAGTGGGGCCGGCGACGAATCACCGATCAAGCAGCCGGGCCTTCCCAGGTCGTGTACGTCGTCCCGGTCGAGTCGCCGGCGTCGACCCAGACGACAGAGACGCGGGCCGCCGAGAGGTCGAGCGGGCCGTTGGCCGGGCCGCGACAGAGCGCGCGCTTGTCCAGCGGGAGCGTCGTCCCGGCGGTCAGGTCGCCGGTGACGCCCAGACCCGTCGGCGTGTATCGCTTGTTGGGGTCGACGGAGCCACCGCAGCTGGCGCCGGAGACGACCACGTGGACGGTCCCGTCGCCGAGTCCCTCGCTGCTTTTCACCGTGAATCCGAGCGTGTCGCTGCCCGACCCCAGGTTTTCGTTACTGCTGAACGCGACCGTCGGCGCGCTCGGCCCACCCACGTCGTCGGTGAACCCGAGGAAGAACGCCCCCGCGGTCCCGACTAGCAAGACCGTGATCGCGACCAGGAGAACGATACCGACGACTGGCGAGACGCCGCGCTGGCGCGGCCTGACAACCGCGCCGGGCGCCTCCCGCGCTCGCGAAGACGCGACGCTCGAACGGCCTCCGTGCATGACTTTCCCCACGGACATCGTTCCGGGCGACGTTCGCACGCTGCCCCGACAGCGACTCCGGTCCGCTATCCACCCCGGTGTGACGACCGTCTACGCGATCGTTTGGTGTCGATCCCATATAGTATTGATGACCTAACACGTCGTAGCGACTCGCTGTCCGCGTAGTTGCGCTCAAGTGACCGCACGAAAACGGCCGCGAACGGGGCGCACCGTCAGTACCTGGGGTCGGCGGTGGCCGACGGTCAGTATTTCGGGTCGGCGCCGGTCGTCGCGTAGACGTCGCCCATGATCTCGTCGCGGCGGTCCTGCCAGTCGGCGAAGGCCGCCCGGCTGTCGGGGTACGCCTCGTAGTGGTCGAGGACGCGCTCGGCCACCTGTTTCGTCTCGTAGAGGTCGTAGATGGTGCCCCAGTGGCCCATGGCCTTCACCGCGGTCTTGATCTTCATCCAGAGCCCGATGTCGGTCTTGCCGGCGTACAGTCCCTCGGCGATCTTCTCGGCGGGAAGCGCGGCGAGCAGTCCCATCAGGTCGTCGATGTCGTAGGCGGTCGTGAAGATGTTGTAGATGTCCAGCGAGGCGAAACGGGCGCCGTAGGCGTCCATCACGCGCTTGTTGTAGTCCCAGAGCTGGCGTTCGCTCACGTCGCCGGCCTCGAGCGCCTCGACGGCCTGCTCGCCGGCGTAGGTGCCCGAGAAGGCCGCGCCGCCGATGCCGCCGCCGGTGGTGGGATTGACCAGCCCGGCGGCGTCGCCGGCGGCCATGAAGCCCGGCGCGACCGCCGAGTCGTAGGGTCGGCGCGTCGGGAGCGCGGCGCCGAGTTTGTCCTGCACCGTCGCGCCCTCGAACTCCGGCCGCGCTCGCAGGTCGCGTTTGAGGTCGTCGACAAGTTTCATGGGTTCCTCGGTCATCTGGAAGCCCAGCCCGGCGTTGATCTCCGTGTCGGTCCGCGGGAAGTACCACAGGTAGCCCGCGGCGCGCTCGGTCGGCTTGAACACGAGGGCGTCGGACCACTCCACGGGTTCGTCGACGGTGACGACCTCGCGGTAGGCCGAGCAGAACTGCTGGTAGCTGACGTTCGTGTCGAAGGACGTCCCCTCGAAGTCGGTCTTGTCCTGGAGGATCGACAGCGCGCCCGCGCCGTCGACGACGATGTCGGCCTCGTACTCGACGGGGTCGCCCGAATCCATCGCCATCACACCGGTGACGGTGCCGTCGTCGGTCTGGACGACGTCCTTGACGAGCGTGTCGAAGTGGAGGTCGGCGCCGGCCTCGTCGGCGCCCGCGATGATCTGGCGGCCGTACTCCCAGCGGTTGATGACGGCGAGTTCGCCCGGCACCGGGATCTTCAGGGTGGTGTTCTCCTGGGGGATCTCGAAGCGGCCGTGGTCGACGTCGGTGTTGGTCATCGCCGGCTCGATCTTCGAGCGCGGGATCGACTCGGGGAAGGCATCGGCGCCCTTGAGCGCGTCGCCGCAGGCGATGTGGCCGCCTTCCTCCTCGGGTTTGCGCTCGAGGAGCGCGACGTCGTAGCCGGCGTTGGCGACGGTCGCCGCGGCGTAACAGCCCGCCGTCCCCGCCCCGACGACGACGACGTCGTACTCGCGTGTGGTCATACATCGGCTCACAGCCCCCAGTGGGATATTCTTTGCTCAATGCGTCGCACCTGGGACCCCGTTTCGCGCTGGATCCGGACGTTCCCGTCGTCTCCGGCCGCGACCCCGCCGAGACGACGAAATAAAGAGTTTAGTCGGCCGTGGCTGTAGCCCCCGGCATGACCGACTACACCGTGGAGTTCGTCGGGACCGGTGAGACGATCACCGTCTCCGACAAAGAGACGATCCTGAGCCGATGCATCGAGGAGGGCATCGCCCAGGAGTACTCCTGCCGGGTCGGGATGTGTCTCGCTTGCTCGGCGAAGATCGAGGAGGGCGAGGTGACCCAGCCCGCCGCCCGCGGCCTCACCGAAGAGGAGGCCGAAAAGTACGCGCTGACCTGCATGGCCCGCCCACAGTCCGACCTCGTGCTCGACCGCGGGAAGTATCCGCCGAGCATCGAAGACGACGTGGCCGCCGCGGCCGGCGCCGACCCCGACGCTGCCTCGGCCGACGACTGACTGACCGGACGACTGACCGTAGCGACTGGCCCCGCCCCGCTCGCTGTCCTCCCACGTATGAAGGTCCTCCGCGCCGTCGGCGTCGCGATCCTCCGTTTGCTCGACGCGCTCGTCCCGACGGTCGTCGCCGCCGTGCTCGCGTTCCTCTCGGTGCCCTACTGGGCGACGGACCACGTGAACCCGATTCTCGTCGCGGCCGGTGCGGCCGGCCTCGCGCTCGTCGGCACGCTCACCGTCGGGACGGTCGCGAGTCTCGCGGGCTACGGTCCGTTCCCCGCGACGCAGGCCGCCAGGTGGCTCTGGCACGCCGACGGCGGCCTCCTCTGGAATCGCCGACGACGGCGGTGAGAGTGGTTGCAGTCGGTGGTGACCGTTTCAGAATTCGCTGTTCTCTGACGGTGACCGCAATCGAGGGCGAGACCGCGACCGCAGCCAGCACCGCGACCCCGAGTGATCCTGAGTGTTGAAAGCCCTCGCCCCGCTCGCTAGCCGTGACTGCGTCCGTAGACAGCATCGCGACCGCAGACGATCCCGAGCGGTGAAAGCCCTCGACACGCTCGCTAGCTGTTTTCTCGACTGCAGACGCCACTACGACCGCAGTCGATCCCGAGCGGTGAAAGCCCTCGACACGCTCGCGGTCGCTCCGGGACATATCCGCGCTCTCCGCACCGCCCGCGCGGATAGCGGTCCCGGAGACGACTAGACGAGCGCGAGCGCGCCTCGCCCTTTCAGTCCACCAGGAAATCCAGGTTGCACAGCCTGTCTCGACGTGGCACGCTGGATCGGCCTGTTCCACGTTGAACGGTCGAACGCTCACCGCCACAGACTGGTCCCTGGCGGACTGGAAGGGCGAGACGGGCTCGCGTTCACTTTAGTCGCTGAGCGGGCCCTATCCGCGCGAGTGCGGCGCGGTGCGGTTGTCCGATGCGCGGATATCCCGCTCAGCGACCGCGAGCGCGTCGAGGGCTTCCATCTCTAATGATATACTGTGGTTGCGGTACTGTCTGCGAGTGCGGTTTCAACAGCTGGCGAGCGCGTCGAGGGCTTCCATCTCACTCCGATAAGTGCGGTTGCGGTGTCGTTTGCGGCCACTTTCACTCGTAGCGAGCGCGGCGAGGGTTTCGATCTTCCGGGATCACCTGCGGTCGCGGTGTGGCAGAACAGAGCCAGCGACCACGGGGCTCACGCGAAGGTTTTTCCGATATTGTAAACAACGTTTACGTATGGGGACGAAGATGGTCCGGCTCGACGACGACGTGTACGAGCGGATCAAGAGTCAAAAACGCGAGGGTGAGACGTTTTCGGAGGCGATCGACCGGCTGACGAGCGGGTACACGCTGCTCGATTTCGCCGACGAAGATCCCGTGATAGACCCAGAGCGACACCGCAAGATACTCGACGAGCGCGACGAGCAGAGCAAGCGGGACACGAGAGCGCGACTCGAACGCATGGGCGTCGACGTCGAGGAATGATCCTCGATACGAGCTTTCTCGTCGCACTCGACGCCGGCGAGTCCGGCGCGAGAGCGACCGCCGGCGAACTGGAAGCGAGCGACGCACCGTTGCGAATTCCGACCATGGCGGTGCAGGAACTCTACGTCGCGGTCGGGCTCGGCGCGAACGCCGGGGACAACGCGCGGAAGTTCGAGTCGCTGCTGGCGAACAAACCGGTCGTTCCGCTGTCCGACTCCATCGCGCGGAAAGCGGGGGTTCTCGAGGGCGAGCACATCGCGAGCGACGCGAAACCGGATCTGGGTCCGGCCGACGCGGTCGTCGCTGCGACCGGTCTGGAACACAACGAGGCCGTCGTCACGACGGACGCCAGCGATTTCGAAACGGTCGACGGACTGGACGTTCTGACCCCCTAATCTTCCTCGTCGATCGGGTCGAACGCGTTCTCCCGAGTGGGAAAGTCGCCGGATTCGACCTCGCTGACGTACTGCGCGACGGCCTCGCGGATCTCGGTATCGACGTCGGCGTACTGCTTCGAGAGGCTGTAGGACTCGCCGCCGAGACCGATCACGTCGGAGACGACGAGCACCTGGCCGTCGACGTAACGGCCGGCGCCGATGCCGATTGTGGGCACGTCGACGGCGTCGGTCACGCGCCTGGCGACGCCCTCGCTGACGGTCTCGAGGACGATCGAGAACGCGCCCGCGTCCTCCAGTCGCTGGGCGGTCTCCAGCAGCGCCTCCTCGGTCGTCGAGGTGTCGGTGTCGCGGCCCTGGACGTAGGAGCCGCCGATCTGGTTGCGCCGCTGAGGGGTCAGACCCACGTGGCCCTGGACGGGGATGCCGAGTTCGGTGAGTCGGTCGACGATCTCGATCGTCGTCTCGCCGTAGGGCGCGGTCTCCAGTTTGACGGCGTCGGCGCCGGCCTCCTTGAGGAAGCGGCCGGCGTTCTCGACGGACTCGGCCATCGAGGTGCCGTAGGAGAGGAAGGGGAGGTCGGCGACGACGAAGGCGTCTTCGGTGCCGCGGACGACGGCTGCGGTGTTCGAGAGAGCTTCGTCGAGAGTGACCGGGAGGGTGTCGTCGTAGCCCAGGTGGTTGTCGCCGGCGCTGTCGCCGACGAGGATCATGTCCACGCCGGCGGCGTCGACCTGCCGGGCGATGGGGGCGTCGTAGGCGGTCAGCATCGTCAGCGGGACGCCGTCCTCGTAGGTCTCGTAGAGGTCCGGAATGGTCGTGCGGGACATCGGATGGTCGCCGTTCGTCCGCCGCCGGTTTATGCGTTGTCGCACCCGAACGTTCGTTCGCGACCCGCTCAGGCCTCGGCGACCGCCGCGTCGCCGTAGAGCGGGAACGACCGACAGAGGTCGGCGACAATCTCCTCAGCCGCCGCGGCGACGGCCGGATCCGCGGGCGCGTCGAGCACGTCCGCGACCGCGTCGGCCAGTCGGCGCGTCGCGGCCTCGTCGAACCCGCGGGTCGTGATGGCGGGCGTGCCCACCCGCAGGCCGCTCCCGACCGTCGCCTTCCGGGGGTCGCCCGGTACCGTCTGCTTGTTCGCGACGAGACCGACCGCTTCGAGCGCCGACTCGGCCGCGGCGCCGGTCAGTTCGGGATGCGAGTCGCGCAGGTCGACAAGCGCGAAGTGGACGTCCGTGCCGCCCGAGACCAGGTCGAAGCCCCGCTCGCGCAGGCGCTCGGCCAGCGCGCCGGCGTTCGCGACGACCTGGCGCGCGTAGTCGTCGAACTCGTCGGTGAGCGCCTCGCCGAAGCCCGCGGCCTTGCCGGCCACGTTGTGCATCAGCGGGCCGCCCTGCGTGCCGGGCATCACCGCCGTGTCGACGGCGTCCGCGAGTTCGTCGCCGCACAGCACCATCCCGCCCCGGCCCGCGCGGATGGTCTTGTGCGTCGAGCCCGTCACCACGTCGGCGACGCCCACCGGCGAGGGGTGGACGCCCGCGGCGACGAGTCCGGTGACGTGTGCGATGTCCGCGACGTGGAAGGCGTCGACCGCCTCGGCGATGGTCTGGACCCGCTCGAACTCGACCTGGCGGGGGTACGCCGAGTAGCCCGAGACGATCAGGTCCGGGTCGACCTCGCGGGCGCGGGCGTCGAGCGCGTCGTAGTCGAGTCGGCCCGTCTCCTCGTCGAGGCCGTAGTGGGCCACGTCGAAGTGGTCGTCGACGAGCGTGTAGGGCTGGCCGTGGCTGAGGTGGCCGCCGTGGCTCATCTCCAGCGAGAGGATGGTATCGCCGGGTTCGAGCAGGGCCTGATACGCCGCGAGGTTCGCGCTCGTGCCCGAGTGGGGCTGGACGTTGACGTGCTCGGCGCCGAACAGTGCTTTCGCGCGCTCGACCGCGAGTCGTTCGACGCGGTCGGCGTGCTCGCAGCCGCCGTAGTAGCGCTCGCCGGGCGCGCCCTCGGCGTACTTGTTGGTCAGTACCGAGCCCTGCGCCGCGAGAACGGCGGCGCTCGCGTGGTTCTCGCTGGCGATCAGCGAGAGCGTCTCGCGCTGGCGGTCGCGCTCGTCGGCGAGCGCCGCCGCCAGATCGTCGTCGACTGGTGAGAGGTCCACCGGCATACGCGACGGGAGTCAGCGGGCCGGCAAAGTGTCTGCGCTGACAGGTACGTGGGCGTCGACACAGTCGACAGCGACGCCACCGGCCGCGATCGAGTCGACGCTGACTCCGGTCGGGCCAACACTGAAACGGGTCGCGTGCGGGACCCTATCCATGCCAGACTGGGACGAACGCTTCCGCGCGGGCGAGTACCCGCAGGACCCGGACCCGGCGCCGGTGCTCGAACGCTACGTCGACACCTTCCCCGACCGCCGGGCGCTCGATATCGCCGCCGGCACCGGACGCAACGCCGTCTTCCTCGCCACTGAGGGCTACGACGTGGACGCGCTCGACCGTTCGCGCGAGGGACTCCGGATCGCTCGCGAGAACGCCGAGAAGCGGGGCGTCGCGGACCGCTGTTCGTGGATACAGGCCGACGCGCTGGAGTACGACTACCCCGCCGAGACCTACGACGTGATCACCTGTCGGTCGTTCCGGATCGCCGATCGGTTGACCGACGTGAAGGCGGCGCTGAACCCCGGCGGCGTGCTCTACTACCAGGACCACATGCGGACGGCGGAGGGGGTCGACTACGGCCCGCCCGAGGCCGGACGGCTGGGCGCGAACGAACTCCTGCGGGCGTGTCTCGACCTGACCGTGTTGCACTACCGCGAGTTCCGCGTCGGGAGCGAAGACCACCGCGGCGCGACCGCACAGGTCATCGCGCGGAAGTCGACGGGCGCCACCCAGCCTCATCCGCATCACGACGTGATCGGGGAGTGAGCGGGGGGTGCTTTGCGGAGCGAGCGGTGGAACGAGTGCCGGCAAAGCCGGCCCGATCAGGGAATCTCGTCGAGCGAGTCGAACGCGCTCCAGCACTCACAGTCGAGGTCGTCGATGGAAGTCACCTCGTCGGGGAGATTCGAGATGGGCATCCCGTCGTCGAACCGGTCACACCCCTCGCGGTGGACCGTGAAGTCGCTGCTCGCCATCACCGGCATACCCACCGATTCTCGGTATACAACAAAAAACTTCGAGTGCGATTCTCAGCGCCTGTAATCGCGCTCCGTCACCGGCCCTACTGTGTCAACTGTGTCGTGACAATCGTTTAGTGGCCGGAGCGGTATCGTGGGCATATGGACGTGGCAGAGCGGGTGCATCTGATGCCGGTGGGTTACGAGAACGACCGGATCGTGTTGCCGGCGGAACGGTTCCAGGCGGACAGAGTCGTCCTGCTGGCCTACGAGGACGAGACCGACCACCCCTCCTATCAGGAGACGGTGCGCGAGCGTCTCGCCGAGGCGGGCATCGACCACGAGACGGTCCGCTGTGACATCTTCGACTTCTACGACTGCATCGGGACCGTCGCGGAACTGGCGACCCGCTTTGCCGACCACGAGGTGTACGTCAACCTCGCCTCGGGGTCGAAGGTGACGGCCATCGGCGGCATGATCGCCTGCATGGCGACGGGCGCGACGCCCTACTACGTCCGCGCCGAACACTACGCCGCCGAGACGGACGGCGACGTGGCCGAGGGCATCCACTCGGTGACCGAACTCCCGACCTACCCGATGGAGAGCCCCGAACCCCAGCACGTCGCGGTGATGGACCACGTCGACCGCGAGGACGGCGCGCGCAAGCGCGACCTCATCGACTACGGCAAGGAGCGGGGCCTCCCGTTCATCGCCGAGCGGGAGGCCGCCAATCGCAAGAGCGAGTACCGCCTGCTCGACAGCCACGTTCTCGACCCCCTCGCGGCGAACGGCTACGTCACGCTCGAGGACGTGGGCCGTTCGACCCGCGTCTCGCTCACCGAGAGCGGTGTCAACACCCTCCGAGCGTTCCGCTATCTGATTGAAGATTGACGGGTCATCGCCAGTGAAACGGTCGTGGGTCCGAGCGACACTCCGCTGGATCGACGGTGGGTGTTCGCGCCGGAAGCCTGCATCTCGATAGAACGCCATTCTGAATATCGAGACAGGCGTTTCCAGTCGAGCGACTCTCCGGGATAACAAGCTAGTTGACGGCGGTCGCCGTGCCTGGGAACATGACAGGCGCGGGACCCACGGCGTCCGACGCGGGACCGACGACGGAGCATCGCACGGTGCGGAAACTGGAGACGGGGTGGCGGTTCCACCGCGGCGATATCGAGGGCGGAGAGGCGCCCGATCTCGACGATTCGGACTGGGAACAGGTGGAGGTTCCCCACGACTGGAGCATCGAAGGACCCTGGGACCCCGACAACCCCGGCGGGCAACAGCAGGGCTTCGCCCCCGGCGGGATCGGCTGGTATCGCCGCGAGTTGCCGAGCGACCCCGACGGTGAGGTGACGCTGCGACTCGACGGCGTCTACCGCAACTTCGACGTGTACGTCGACGGCGAGCACGTCGCCACGCGCCCCTATGGCTACTCGACGGTCACCTACGACCTCTCCGACTACGACGTCACGGGCGGCGAGACGCTCGCCATCAGGGTGAACAACGACGAGTACCCGCACGGTCGCTGGTACACCGGGTCCGGGATCTACCGCAACGTCTACACCGTCGAGACGGACTCGCTCGCGGTCACACCGTTCGGCACCGACGTCCGCACGAACGCGGTGAACGCCCACCGCGCCGAGGTGCAGGTGCTGACCGAAGTCGCGAACGACGGGGACGAAACTGTCGACTGCGCGCTCGAAACTGACATCGTCGACGCCGACGGGGAGGTGGTGGCGACGGCAGGGAGCGAGGTGGCCGTCGACGCGGGCGAGGCCCACGAGTTCGAGCAGCGCCTCTCGGTCACCGACCCGGACCGCTGGACGCTCGATGACCCCACGCGCTACTTCGTCCGCAGCGTCGTCTACCGGGAGCGCGACGACGGCGACGCCACCCCGGTCGACGACTACGTGACGCCCTTCGGGGTCCGCACCTTCGAGTGGACGAGCGACCAGGGGTTCTACCTCAACGGCGACCCGGTGACGATGAAGGGGGTCAACCTCCACCACGACGCCGGCTGTCTCGGGGCCGCGGTGCCCGTGCGCGCCCTCGAACGGCGCCTCGAAGTCCTGCAGGACATCGGCTGTAACGCCATCCGGACCTCTCATTACCCGCCCCAGCCGGAACTGCTCGACTTGGCCGACCGGATGGGCTTCGTCGTCATCGACGAGGCGTTCGACAAGTGGCGCCACGAGGGGGCCGACGAGTGGTTCGACGAGTGGTGGCGCGCGGACCTGGCGGCGATGGTCGACCGCGACCGCAATCATCCCTCCATCGTCTGCTGGAGCGTCGGCAACGAGTCCTACGACCAGGGCGCCGACTCGATGCTCGCAGACCTCGAGATGTTGACGGAGGCCACGGCGGAGATGGACCCGACGCGACCGGTCACCTACGGCGCGGCGCCGTGGGGCGGCGACACGGCGGGG
>Ga0207718_101286_pt1 | contig 13701 bp, 15 predicted proteins | sample A23M2SouthBayCA_FD_187749 | JGI IMG/M metagenome (GOLD analysis project Ga0207718, IMG submission 187749) | Aerobic enrichment media microbial communities from Eden Landing Ponds, California, USA - A23 M2 (SPAdes) | ecosystem: Environmental > Aquatic > Marine > Unclassified | place: Emeryville... | reverse complement strand
GCACCGTCCGCTGCCAGTACGACTGTCCCGGTGGCCATGCTACGTTCCGTTCGGGGCCGTGTCCGTCGGGGGTTCGTGCGGCGAGAGCGCGATCGCGAGGCTCGCGGCGATGAGGACGACGTTGAGCACCGCGACGACGGCGATCAGTTCGTCGAACACCACGTACGCTCCGACCGGGGCGATCGCGAGGAGAGCCAGTAGGCCGACGACCCGTGGGGTCACGTTCATGCGAGAAACCCATCGTTTGGTGTATTAATGCGTTGTGGTCGTTCCAGCACTCTGAGAAGAGGGATACTTATTATTTTGCCCAACATATCAGGGTGATTTATGAGCGATGGGCCATCGTCGATCGAGGAGCGAACTGCACCCGTGACACAGCCCGAACGGAGCGTGTCCGCGCCGCCGGACCAGTCGGAACAGGTCCGAGAACTCACCCACGAGGAGTTCGACCCGAAAGGGACGCTGGCGCTGATCCTGCTTTACTTCGTGATCCTGGCGGTCATGTGGGCGTTCATGTACTTCGTCGAGTTCCTCGGAAACGATCTCGTCGTCGTGGGGTGATCAGGCATGCACATTCACGACTACGAGAAACTCTGGCTGGGCCTTTCACTCGTCATGATAGTCGGGTTCATCGCGACGGTCACCTACGGCGCGGTCGGTGCCGGCGTGGAGATGATCGACGACAGCGGCGACACGGTCGATCCGAACTCCCTGGCGGACCATCCCGAGTTCGGGGATCCGGGCGTCGAGCAGGTCGGCCCGAACGAGTACGACGTTCACGTCATCGCCCGGCAGTTCGTCTTCCAGCCCGACCCGATCGTGGTACCAGCCAACAGTACTGTCACCTTCTACGTCACGTCAGCGGACGTCACCCACGGGTTCGAGGTCGTGGGGACCAACGCGAACGCGATGGTCATCCCCGGCGAAGTAGCGGAACTGACCGTCGAAGTCAACGAACCGAAGGAGTACGGCATCATCTGTCACGAGTACTGCGGCAGCGGTCATCACGACATGGAAGGGTTGCTCAGAGTCGTTCCCGAGGACGAGTACGACGGAGGTGACCGATGAGTTCGCAGACCGGAACGCCGACGTTCGTGGATCGCTACCCCGAGGAAGCCAGCGTCGTCCGCCAGGCGTTCCTGGTGTCGTTCGTCGCGTTAGGGCTGGGCGCGCTGTTCGGGATCATCCAGGCCCTCCACCGGACGAACGTCCTGCGACTGATCGACTCGGCGGATTACTACACCGTCCTGACGGCTCACGGCGTGTTGCTCGTGATCGTCTTCACGATTTTCTTCCTCGTGGGACTGTACCAGTGGGCCATCACGCGCAGTCTAGACAGGCCCGCGGAGAACATCACGTTCACGCGGGCCTGGCTCGGGTTGATGTCGCTCGGGTCGGTGCTCACCGGCGGGACGATCCTGCTCGGATTCGTCGACGAGATCGGAATCAGCGCTGACGTGCTCTTCACGTTCTACGCGCCGCTTCAGGCACATCCGCTGTTCTACACCGGACTGGCCGTGTTCCTGATCGGGACCTGGCTGGCCGGCGTCGACTGGTTCCGGTCCTACCTCGCCTGGCGCGGGGACAACCCGGGCGAGCGCATCCCGCTGCAGACGTTCATGGTTCTCACGACGATGGTGATGTGGTACATCGCGACGATCGGCGTCGCGATCTCGGTGCTGTTCTTCCTGTTGCCGTGGTCGCTCGGGCTCATCGACACCGTCAACCCGCTGTTGACCCGGACGCTCTTCTGGTTCTTCGGACACCCGGTCGTCTACTTCTGGCTGCTGCCGGCGTACCTGCTGTGGTACACCGTCCTGCCGAAGATCGCCGGTGGACGGCTGTTCAGCGATCCGCTCGCTCGCGTCGTGTTCGTCCTCTTCGTGCTGTTGTCGACGCCGGTCGGCATCCACCACCAGTACCTCGATCCCGGCATCGCCGAGGGGTTCAAGTTCATCGCGATGACCAACACGATGTTCCTGCTGTTGCCCAGCCTGCTCACGGCCTTCACCGTGGTAGCCAGCATGGAACACGGCGCACGGCAGCGCGGCGGCACCGGACTGTTCGGCTGGCTGAAGGCGCTCCCGTGGCGCGATCCGGCCTTCACGGGGATGGCGCTCGCGGGGCTGATGTTCGCTGCGGGGGGGTTCTCCGGGATGATCAACGCGGGGATGAACATCAACTACCTCGTCCACAACACCCTCTGGGTGCCGGGTCACTTCCACCTGACCGTCGGGACGGCCGTCGCGCTGACGATGATGGCCGGCACCTACTGGCTGTGGCCCCAGCTCACCAACCGGCCGCTGTACTCCCGTCCGATCGCACTCGCCCAGGTCGTCATCTGGTTCGGTGGGATGGGGCTGATGTCCAACGCGATGCACGTCTCGGGACTGTTCGGGATCCCCCGGCGGACGGCCGAACCGCAGTACGAGGGGTTCGACTTCGCGACCTCCTTCGGCAGCGTCTCCGAGTTGAACCTCCAGCTGGCTATCGGCGGGTCGCTACTGTTCGTCTCGACGGTCCTGTTCCTCGGGAACCTGGCGCTATCGATGGGCACACCCACCCGTGACGGGCTCGGCCAGACGCTGCCGCCGGCACTCTCCGGTCCCACAGACAGCCCGGCGGTGCTCGACAACCTCCGGCTGTGGACCGTTATCGCACTGGTACTGGTCGTCCTGGCCTACGCCCTGCCGCTCGGTTCGATCGTCGCCGAGAGCGGGCTGTTCGGCTCGGGCGGGAATCCGTACCCGGTGGTGATCGAGCCGCTCGTCGGCTGGATCGATCCCGGAGCCGTGATCGAGATATTCCACGATCTGCTGGAGGTGCTCCCATGACGAAGACGACCCCGTTCGCCGGGACCCGGGGCGGCATTCTGGTTGGGACTGTCGTCGTCGGGATCATCGCCTTCGAGATCAGAACGGTTCTGGGGATGCTCTTCGGGATGGACGTCCCGCTGGAGCCGTACGCGATCGCCGTCCTCGTGGTACTCGGGGTGTTCACGTTCCTGGCCGATGTCCTCGGACGACTGCCGGAGCGAGCGAAACGGAGTGAGTGACGTGCACACCACGGGGTTCCGACCGCCGCTCTCGCGCGGACAGGGCGTCGCTGCCGGGCTCGTCGGAATGGTGATTGGCTACGGCCTCGCGGTCGATCCGGTCGTCCACTCGGCAGAACAGGTCCTCTATCCGCTCCTGTGGCTCGTCGCGAGTGCGATCGCGCTCCGGTATCTCGTCGCGCCGCAGTTGGGCTCGCTCTCGCTCCGTAGTGCCGCCGCCGGGGTGAGCTACGCGCTGGTCTTGCTGTCGATTGCCGGACTCGTGGGTCCAGCGAGCGGTCACCAGGGGCTGAGCGTTCACCTCGGGATCCCTGGCTGGGGGCCGGCGGTGTTCTACACGGGGCCCCTGCTGTCGGTGTCGATCATCCCGTTTCTGACCGTCGGCTATCTGACGCTGGGGTTGCTGGTGGCCGTCACGATCGATCGGAGCTGGAAGGCGTCGGGCGCGGGACTGTTGGGAGTGTTCGCCTGCGTCGGGTGCAGCGCCCCGCTGCTGGCCGGCGTCGCCGGATCGGTCGGAGCCGGGTCGCTGTCGGCCACGCTCTCGCAGGCACAGTACCCCATCGCCACGGCGGCGTTTCTGCTCAGTATCGCGGGCCTGGGGCTGGCGCTTTCACGGATCGATCCGTAGCACCTCGCCACTGATCGCGAATACGCGCATGTTTCGGTGCGCCCGCACATCCGGAATGGCGACGCCGAATCGTGGATACAGCACGTCCCCTTCTGGTGAGAATTTATAACCGCTGGCGAACCTACGTTCCAGCAACGACGCCCTCATGAGCGGCGACGAACGCAAGATCCTCGATTCGGCAGGCGATGTCTGTTACGTGGTACGTAACGGCGAGTCCGTCGCCAGCCCCGAGTGGACCTCCTGTCGACTCATCCTGACGAACAGACGACTCCTCGTCGCCGAGAACGGTTCGAAACAGACCATCCCCCACGCCAAGGTGACCATCCCCCGGGGAGAGTCGCCCGTCCCCGAGGACGTCGACACGACCGGCGCGGTGACACTCAGGTTCGGCAATGCGGTCCTCGTGGTGGCCGCGACCGACGTCGACGATTTCGTCGACACCTACTGCCGGGCGAACCTCGGCGGCGGCGTCATCCTCGCGAAACACCCGGCGATCGTCGGCGGCGTCGTCCAGGACGAGGCCTCGTGGTCGAAAGCCCGCTTCGCCATCGAAGACGGCCTGTTCACGCTGCAGTTTCCCGACGGCGACAGCATGGCCTGTGAACTCGACGACGTCGGGACGATCGAGGAGCGCAGCGGCGAGGTCATGGGCGAGCACCGCGACGTCGTCGCCATCGAGCACACCGACGAGGAGGGTCGCAGCATGGAGACCCACCTCTCGGGCAACGCTCGCCACACCACCGTGCTGGCGACGCTGTTCGAGCACATCGTCCAGTCGCGCGAGGACGACTACGAACTCTCCGAGGCAGAGAGTCAGGTCCTGATGGCGCTCTACTCGGGCGTCTCGCCGTTCGAGATGGCCGACTTCGTGGGGCTGAGCGTCGACGAGGTCGAGGAGATCTACCAGCACTTGCTCGAAGTCGGGGCTGTAGACGAGGTGCGGACACGGACCGAGGTGACGCTGAACGCCCAGGGCCGGAATATGGCGAGCGAAGCGATGAGTGAGAAATAGTTCGGGCATACGGCGACGTAGTCGCCGTTTCACTCCGAGCGGGGCGAAGCCGCGACTCGGAGGTCGTTTTTCCCCACGTTTTTCTGACGATGGGTTCCCGCAGGGCCGCAGGCCCGAGGAAACCCGAGGAGGAAAAAGTGGTTGCACGAGGTGCGGACACGGACCGAGGTGACGCTGAACGCCCAGGGCCGGAATATGGCGAGCGAAGCGATGAGTGAGAAATAGGGAGATTCCGGACGAAGTGAGGAATCTCCTACCGAAGCGGGGAACGAATGTGAGCCGCGGAGGAAGTAGGGGGGCGCGAATGTAATGAGCGCCTCGAAAAATCGAACGGTGAGCGAAGCGAACCGTGAGATAGCGAGACTCTGACCGAAGGGAAGAGTCTCGAACCGGACGCCCGAATCAGTTCGGCGGCGTGTCGGACTCGCCGGGGACGCCGCGGCCCTGGTAGAAGTCCCCGGCCCACTGGCCGATCCAGATGTCCTGGTTGGCGAGATAGAGTGCGCCTTCGGTGTCGAACGAATCGTCGGTGACCGACCACTCGTCGGCCGTCGTGTCGTACTCGATCTCGGCGTTGTAGACGGCGGCCTGGCCGTACTCGCCGCCCGCCGCGGGCGGGAGCGGCAGCGTGTACTCGGCGCTCTCGTCGCGTGATTGTGGTCGCTCGGCGCGCTGGAGGCGGCCGCGGTTGAACGTCTGGTTGAAGTACCGGGCGTAGATGTCCCTGACGTCCATGTCGAGGACGGCGTCGGCGGCGTTGATCCCGCCGGTGACGTCGCCGGCGTCCCGGGCCGTGATCGTGTAGACGTCGTCGTCGGTCCCGGTCGCGAAGGTTCCCGCCTGTTCGTCCCAGAGCTCGTCGATCATGTAGCCGAGGACGTCGCTGGCGAGTGATTCGCGGTCGACGCCGTCGAGCTGGCCGGCCCAAAGCAGGCCCTGGCCGACGATCCCCTGGGTCGCGGCCTGGTTGGCCGCGCCGTCGGCGACGCGGCCGCTGTCCTCGACGTGGGTCGCGAGTTCGTCGGCGAGGTCGTTGGCGTAGTCTGCGGCACTCTCCGTGGCTTCCTCGCTACCGGCCTGGGTGCCGTAGTAGCCGATCGCGGCCAGCATGAGCCCGGCCGATCGGGTCGACTCCATCTCGACGATCTCTTCGGGAGTGAAGAGGTTCATCGTCGCCTCGGCGACGCCGTCGGCGATCTCCTGAATCCCGATGTCCATATCGAAGACGCCGTCAGCGCCGGCCTCCTTCGGAATGAGCGGGCGGGGGTTGACGTAGCCGAACCAGCCGTTCTGGGCGAGGCTGGTGATGTCCGAGAGGAACCAGACCATCGCGGCGTGGTGGTGCGGTCGGCGCGTCTCGTCTTCGATCTGCCCTTCGGCTGGCCGATACTGCGAGAGGAACTCGAAGGAGTCGCCGTGGGTGAGCGCGCCGTTGCCGCGGGAGCCGCCGACGAGGATCGCGGCGTTGATCCCGACCTGTGCGAGCGTCGTGAGCAACTGCGCGCGGAACTTCGCGGCGATCTCGGCCGGCAGGGTCTCGAAGTGGGTCTCGAAGTTCTTCGCCCAGGTGACGCCCTTGAGGTGCGTCCAGGCCAGCGACGAGGGGCTGACGACGCCCGACGATTTCGATTTATCCCACGCGAGCGTCGTCCCGTCGGGCCGTCCGGTGTCGTCTTCGAGCACCGGTTGCTGGGTGAAGCTCGGGTCGCCCTCGGTGAACGCCGCGAACGTCAGGTTGGGCTGGTTGATCGGCGGCCGGTCGGTGTCTGCGGCTTCCAGCATCGCGGGCATGCGCTGTGACTGCAGCTGTTCCATCTGCTCGTTGAGCGGGAACGGAACCCCGTTGCCACTCATCGCGATGTTCGTGCTCATGTTGTACAGCGAGTACCAGTACGAATCCCAGGTCGCGTCCTCCCAGCCGTAGTCGCTGGTGTCGCCGTCGTCGGTGTCGTCCGCCTCGCCGCCCTCGCCAACGACGACGACGCCTTTCATCCCGGACTGTCGATGTGGGTTGCAGTAGTACTTGACCGTCGCGTCGTCCTCGAAAGTCTGTTCGAAGGTGTTGCCGGCGTCGCCCGTCGGGTCGCCGCTCCGGAAGTCCATGTTCTCGCCGACGACGTTGTGTACGCCGCCGTCGCCCGTCCACTCCCAGACGACCGTCGTCCCGGGGTCGACAGTGACGACTGGCGGTGCGAAGCCAAACGAACCGCCGTTGGCCGACGCGCCGACGTCGATGGTGACCTGGCTCTCACCAGTCGCGTCGACGACCGTCCCGTCGAAGTTGTCCGTGCCATCGAGCCAGCCGTCGAACGACGCCGTCCCGTCGCCATTTCCGTTGCCGTTTCCGTTCCCGCTGTCGGTGGTCGTGGTGGTGTCACCGTTGCTGTTCCCGTTTCCATTGCCGTTGCCGTTTCCGCCGGTGGACGAACAGCCAGCGATCGCGGCGAGCGCGGCTGCGCCACTGAGGTGGAGGAATCGTCGTCTGTTTTGTTGCATCGTCTATACAGTGATGGCAAGTTGTTAAACTGGTACCTCGAATGGGTGTGTGGGTAACAGACGGGCGATTTCCCCAAACGGATTTATACTGGAAAGGGGCCAAACGCTCATTACTCGACGAACGGAATAGACGTCTCATGGCCGAACCGCTCGTCGTCACGCCTGGGGAAGTATCGCCCGAAGAGATGCTCGACGCTCTCAACGACGGCCAGCGGGTCGTCGTCAATACCGAGTTTCTGGGGTCCGAACACGAGGTGACGCTCCGGTGGGACGGCGAGACCTACTACTGCGACACCCCGACGCGGCTCCACAAACACGAGACCGAGGCGGAGATGCGGGCCTGCCTCGAACGGCAGGGCTACGTCGAGGGCGCCGCCGAGCAGGACGGGTGAGGTCGAGGTAACGAGGGTGTTTATTTCACTGGCTACCGAAGCAACAGGCAATGTCACAGGCCGACCTCTCCCCCGATCGGTTCCGGGAGCTTCTCCGTGAGTCCGAACCGTCTTTCGAGGAAGTGCTCGCGTGTGTCTTCGACCTCCAGCCACACGAGGTCCGGACCTACGAGCCTCTTCTGGACCAACCCGCGAGTACGGTCGAGGAACTGGCGACCGAACTCGATCGCGATCGAAGTAACGTCAATCGCTCGCTCTCGACGCTGCGGGAGAAGGACCTGGCTGATCGGACCCGCCGACTGCTCGACAGCGGGGGACACGTCTATCAGTACAGGGCGACCGACATCGAGGACACGCGCGAGCTGATGCACGAGACGCTGGATGCCTGGGCGGCGTACGTCCACGACCGTATCGACACGTTCGGTAACGGGAACTGACCGCGGCACCCCGAGGTACCGTCGTTCTCAGAAGGTAATAACCTCGTAGTCGTCGGCGACGAGCGATCGGATACTCGGATGACCGTCGTGGTCGTCGAGCGCGACGACGCCGGAATCGGAGACAGCGTCCTCGACACCGAACGCACCGGCACAGAACTCACAGACGGCCGTATCGTCACGCACAGCCTGGTAGAGATCGTGGTAGTCGCTGTCCTCGTCTTCGAGTTCCGGAATCCACTGCGTCCCGGCACCATCGAAAATCAGTTCGACCTCGTCACCCGCCGTCTCGGCGAACTCCTTGGCCGTCTCCAGTCCGTTGACGAGTCGTCCGGTGTCCGCGTGCGATTCCGTTCCGGCGAGAATGATGACTGCTACCTTTGTCATTGCAAGCGATAGTAGCACTGTGCCCAGCAAAAGGTCACGCGAACACGCGAGTAACCGAGTAACACTCGTGTTATCGTCCCTTCCGAGTCAGTTGTGGTGCTGGTGGTCGTGGCTGCTGCCGCGGCTGAACTGCCCGGCGAACGCCCGGTCGACGACTTCGGGTAGCGCCGGGTGGATGTGGACCGCGTTCCGGATATCCTGTACTGTTCCGGAGCCCGATTTCATGGCGACGACGACCTCCTGAATCAGCGTCGAGGCTTCCGGCCCGATGATGTGACAGCCAAGAATCTCGCCGTTCGGATCGATGAGGACCTTCACGAACCCGTCTGCTTTCATCGCGTCACCGCGGGCCGTATCCTCGTACTGGTAGGTGTTGACCGCGTAGTCGCGACCCGACGACTGGAGCTCCTCTTCGAGCGCGCCGACGCCGGCGACCTCCGGGGAGGCGAAGACGGCGAAGGGCATCGCGCTGTAGTCGACCGCCGAGAGCCCCTCGCCGAAGATGTTCCGCGCCGCCGTCCGGGCCTCGTGGTTGGCGCTGTGTTTGAGCAGGTACTCCCCGACGATGTCGCCCAGCGCCCAGACGCCCTCGGCGGTAGTCCGGAGGTACTCGTCTGTCTCGACGAACCCGCGCTCGTCGGTCTCGACGCCGGTGGCCTCGACGTTCAGGACGTCTGTGTTGGGCACGCGACCCGCAGCGACGAGCAGCTCGTCGCCCGTAACGGTGACCCCCTCGCCGTCCTCGACAATACCCGGATTCTCGCCGTACTCGTAGGGCTGGGCCTCGACAGTGAATTCCCCGTTCGACTGGGAGACGGCGGTCGCTGCGTGGCCGGTGTGGAGCGTGAACCGCTCCGCGTAGCGGTCGGTGAAGGCCGCGGCGACCTCGTCGTCAGCCTCGGGCAGCAGGTTCGGGCGACGGCCGACGATGGTCACGTCGCTCCCGAAGGTCCCGAAGAAGTGGGCCAGCTCGGCCGCGATGTAGCCGCCGCCGACGATCACGAGGCGCTCGGGCGGCGTCTCCAGCTGGAGGGCCGCGGTGCTGGTCAGGTAATCGACGTCCTCGATGCCGTCGATCGGTGGCACTGCCGGACGCGTCCCCGCGGCGATGAGCACCGTTTCGGCCCTGAGCCGAGCACCGTCGTCTTCGCCGCCCGAGATCTCGACGGTCTTCTCGTCGACGAACCGGGCTTCCCCGTCGAACAGGTCGTGCTTCGCGGAGGACGTGAGCCCCCGGCGGATCGACTCGGCGTCGCCGCTGACCTCCTCGTTGACCTCCCGGACGATCTCCGCGAAGTCGACGTTCTCGACTGTGGCATCGATCTTGAACTCGTCGGCGCGCTCGACGGTCTCCAGGACGTCAGCGTGATACAGCAAGAGTTTCGAAGGGATACAGCCGCGGTTGAGACAGGTCCCGCCGAGCGGTCCCTTCTCCACGATAGCGACCGATTGGCCCTGATTCGCCGCGACGTTTGCGACGTCCAGGCCCGATCCCGAGCCGATCACCATGAAGTCGAATTCTTCCATGGGACTAGTGCCGTGCCCTTACTAATGAGCGTCAAGTTACCTCACCGTAAGCCGATCGGCGACGACACCTGCGGTCATGGCTGAGCCGGCCCGGGGCTTGACGGTGGTGAGGCCCCTCTCCCCACACATGAACGTCCGCCAGGTCCTGCCGCGTGACGCGATTCCGAGCGTCGACGACCCGACGTTCGGCGACCAGTACGCAGGTGACCCCGACGATCAGATAGTCGTCGTCGAGTCACCCGACTCCTCCCGGGCCTATCCCGTTCGCTATCTCCACTACCACGAGATCGTCAACGACGCGATCGACGGCGACCCGATCGCGGTGACGTGGTGCCCACTCTGTGGCAGCGCCGTCGTCTACGAGCGCGAGCACGCCGGCCGGACCCTTGAATTCGGCGTCTCCGGGAAACTCGCCGACGACGACCTCGTGATGTACGACCGCGAAACTGGCTCGGAGTGGAAACAGTCCAGCGGCGCGTGTATCGCCGGCGAGTTCGCGGGCGATTCGCTCTCGGTGCTGCCGGCCTCGATGCTGTCCTGGCAGCGGTTCGAGGCGGCCTATCCCGAGGGAGTGGTCCTCCAGCGGCCCGGTGGGAAGAGCGAAGCCGCAAGTGAGGACGACACGCCCGAGTCGATCGACTACGACGAGACGCCCTACGAGACCTACTTTGAGATGGACGGGTTCGGCCTGGACGCCCACCGCAGTGGTGATGGGTCTCGTGAGTGGAATCGCGAGAACGACATCGAACCCAAGACCGCCGTCCTCGGGGTGGAGACAGACGACAGCGCGCTCGGATTCTCACTGCCCCGAGTGCTGGACGCTGATGGAATCGTCCAGACGACGGTGGGCGACCGAGATGTCCTCGTTGTCGCTAGCCCCGACGCCGGTATCCACGGGTTCGCCGATCCGGGCCACGACTTCGAGTGGTCTGGGGGTGACCTCGTCGGCGACGGGACGACCTGGGATCTGGCAACCGGACGGGCGCCCGATGGGCGGCGGCTGGAACGACTCCCCTCGAGGCGGGTGTTCGCGTTCGCCTGGCAGGACGATCACGGGCCCGAGGTGTTCTACAACGACACTGCCTAGCCACTTTTCAGAACGGAATGCGTTTGGTTACACCGTCTCGTCCGACCGTGCGCGGCGGCCGACAGCCCCCAGTAGTATTTAGCCCAGTGCGACTGACTGGCAAGTGTGCTACTGGGGCTCTCGCCCGGACTGCTCGTCCTCGAGCGCGTGCCGCAGGCCCCGCTCAAAGTCGGCCTCGGCGTGATCTCGCTCGCGTTCGTGGCCAGTGCCCAGAACGCGGTCCCTCTGCCGGGCCTCGACCGCGCGAAGGAGGGCTGTTTCGTCGAGTCGACGCCGGCGATGATCGGCGTCGGCGGCGTCTCGGGGCTGCTGTTCGGCGGGACGAACGTCGGCGTCCAGTTGATCGCGTATCTCCGTAGCTGTGACCTCTCCCATGGGACGTTCGTCGGGGTCGTCGCGATGGTCTTTCTCGGTCTCAACGGCGTCCGGATCGGCGCGGCCGGCGCGCTCGGCCTCTATCCGAGCACCGCCATCGCGCTCGCCTCCGCCGTCGCCGTCCTGCCGGCCGTCGCGGGCGTCGCCGCCGGCAAGCGACTCCGCTCGACCGTCGGCGAATGCTACCGCAAGATGATCGTCCTGGGGCTGTTGACCGCGATCGGCGTCCGCCTCGTGCTCGGCGGCCTCGGGATCGCGTAGGCCGTCAGTACGGTTTTGTCGTGCGGTCGACAACGCACAGATATGACACGCACAGCAGTCATCGCTGGCGTCGGCCCCGGACTCGGCGAATCACTCGCGCGAAAGTTCGCGGCAGAGGGCTGTCAGGTCGCGCTGTTCGCCCGGTCGAGCGAGTACATCGAGGACCTCGCGTCCGACCTCCCGGACCCGGGAGAGGGACTTGCCGTCCAGACGGATCTCGCCGACGTCGAGCAGATCCGCGATGGTTTCGAGGCGGTCCGTGCGGAATTCGGCCCGGTCGACGTCCTCGTCAATCACGCCAGCGCCGCCTCCTGGACGGGCCTCATGGACACGACCGTCGAGGCGTTCGAGAACGCGTGGGCGGTCAACGGCCGCGGCGCGTTCGTCTGCTCGCAGGAGGCCGTCGGGGACATGCTCGAAACCGGTGGCGGCACAGTGTTGTTCACCGGCGCGACCTCCGCGGTGCGAAGTCTCGGCGGGGCCATCGGCTTCACGGCCGCGAAGTTCGCGGCCCGCGGGATGGCGATGGACATCGCCCAGGAGTTCGGTCCCGAGGGGATCCACGTCGCCCACGTCGTCATCGACGGGCAGATCGACACGCCGGGTGTCAAAGAGCGGTATCCCGACCGCGATCCCGACACCTTCCTCGACCCTGACGAGATGGCCGAGACCTACTGGCACCTCGTCGAACAGGACGACCTCAGCACCCAGCCCTTCGAAGTCCACATAACCAACGGGCCACAGAACACCGAGTTCCTCTAACTCGGACGAGCGATCACAACTCGTGCCCGCAGGCGCACTTTCCGAGACAGTAGGTCGTCTCGCTTGGTTCGTCTTCCAGGCCGACGCGGGCCATCCGGGCCTCGATCGAGGACGCCGAATCCGTCTCCGGGCGGACCTGCGCCGCCGTCGCGCCGTAGGGACTCGACTCGACGGCGATCCGCTCGACGATCCGGCGCTGGTCGTGATCGATCACCGCGACCTCGTCGCTCGTCTGAACCGGGACGTAGAGCTTGGTCCGGGCGGGGTTCCAGGTTCCGACGAACGCCGATCCGCCCAGATCGAGTCGGTCGGTCACGGCCGCCTCGGCGAGGTCGACGACGGTCACGTCGTTCGAGCCGGGCGTGAACACGTAGCCGATCTCGGAGTCGGGCCCGATCTCGCTGGTCAGTGGTCGGCTCCCGAGATTATCGGCTGCAGTCAGCCGCGCCGTCTCTGTCGGCGCGGCTGGATCACTAAGGTCCCAGACACTCTCGGTTCCCGTCTCGCCCTCGTTGTGTTCGACTAACAGTGTCTGGCCGTCGGGCGCGGCGGTGCCCATCCACGGCGCTGCCGGGCCGTCGCCGACGGGCTCGACGTCGATCTGGGTGACGATCTCGAAGGGTTCGATCGACAGGACCGTCAGCGTGTCGCCGAACAGGTCGGGGACGTAGGCGTACGCACCCTCGGGGTGGATCGTCACGTCACACGGGCCGGGACCGTCGTTGCTCCCGCGGCCGCCCTCCGCGGTGCGATCGAGTTCGCCCGTAATCTCGCCGAACGTCTCCGAGTCGGGATCGGCGTCGAGTCGGAACTGCGTGTGAGCGGGCTCGCGGGCGCTGACGAGGAGGTGCTGGCCGTCGGGCGTCTGTTCGAGCCAGTTGGCACCCGACCCCGTCTCGACCGACGCCGTCTCCGAGAGCGATCCGACTTCCAGCGCGCGGACGCCGCGTCCGACGTTGAGCCACAGGGAGTCCGTCGACGCGTCGGTCAGCTCTGGGGTGTACTGGTTCGAGGGGAACGACGAGGACAGCCCCAGCGACTGGGTCGCGACCACGCTGTCGCTACCCGGATCGAGCAGGCTGACCGTCCCGTCACCGGTGTTGAACACGAAGACGGTGGCGCCGTCGCTGTCTGGTTCTCGGTTGTCGTCATCGCCGTCGTCTGCACCGGTGCAACCAGCGGTCGCGGCAGCGCCGGCGGTCGCACCGCTTGCGAGCAACAGCCTGCGGGAGACCCCCCTGGGGCCACCGTCAGCGTCGGACTCGTTCGGATAGAGCATCGG